>Ga0316629_10000263_pt1 | contig 10499 bp, 9 predicted proteins | sample OWC_May_M1_C1_D1_FD_207654 | JGI IMG/M metagenome (GOLD analysis project Ga0316629, IMG submission 207654) | Wetland soil microbial communities from Old Woman Creek delta, Ohio, United States - OWC_May_M1_C1_D1_A | ecosystem: Environmental > Terrestrial > Soil > Wetlands | place: USA: Ohio... | reverse complement strand
TTTAATCCACATTGATGAACTTCAAGGCCAGCCCCGACACGGTGCCGTACGCATATGCGAGCAAGGGGCTGAAAAGGGTCACCACCACCGCCGCCACCACTTTGAAATTTTGGTGGACAGGGCCGCCCAGAAAATCCAGAACCGGCTTCTGGTTGGTAAAAACCAGTGCGTAGATCAAAAGGATCAAGGCCAGGTATCCGAGCAGGGTGGCGGCCTGGCGTTTACCGAAGAGAAATCGCGACTTGAGCTCATCGGCGGTGATCACCGGCGCCTTGAGACGGTCCCGAATGTTCAGGGCCAGTTCCCGGGTCTGGCGCGTGCGGGTCGAATGTCCCTTGGACATAAACATGTCGCCGATGACGACCAGGGTGTAGCGGCCGCTGCCTTGGACCCGCTCCAGGATCTGGTCATAGCCGCCGCAAACGGTGTGCCGTCCGCCGAAGCGACCTAAATCGACCAGCTCTTCTTCGGTCCGGCCCAGTCCGCCGTCGTCCGTGGCGGTTTGCGGGTCATCATCCTGAACGCCGCCGTCATCGGCGAGCGCGCAGGCTTGGCGGCCATAGCCGTAGTCCGATTCGCCGCCCGAGCCTTCCGCGCCGGCCGGCGCCTCTCCCGGCGGAATGAGACGCATCAACTCCACCGCCGCCCCCCAGCGCTGGGCCAGTCGGATGATCTGGCCGAAATTCTCCGACGCCGGCTCGAATCGTTCCTGCACCCACAGGATGTTCGTCTCGGCCATGGTGCATTGGATCTCCCGGCAGCCGGGCAGCTCGGCCAGCACCTGAGGGATGAACCGGCTGGCCGCGTCCTGCTCCGGCGGGTAGGTGACCGTGATCACCCCGTTGTCGGCACGGACCTGGAGATCGGCCTGAAGCGTGCGTTCATCCAAGGCCAGGCGCAGCTTGGCCTGCGCGGCGAGGTTGAGGTCGTTCAGCAGCTTCAGGCTGGCCGGGGTGGCCTGGAAATCCGGCAGCTCCGCCGTGGCGCAGAGGATCCCGGCGGCGTTGGAAAGCCCCATGTTCTCCAGGTTGAAAAACAGGTCGAAGTGGTTGGGGTCGCGTCCGTCCACCCGGTGAATGAAACGGATCCATTTGCCGACATCTTCATCCAGCTGAGCCAGATAGGTTTCGGCTTTGTCCGCCGTCAGGCTCAAGGCCTGGGACGTGCGTTTGACCCGAGTCTCCTGCGGCGCCGTCAGCCCCACCCGCAGCCGGTGACTGACCCCCGGCAACAGCAGGTGCCCGGCCCGGCCATGATAAATGAGGTTGCCTTTCAGGGCTTTTTCGCACAGCGTCGCGGTCAGGAACGCGAGATACAGCTCCTTTTCGCGCACCAGTTTTTCCGACAGGCCCGGCGTTTTGATCATGGCTACTTCCAGCCGGCCCATCTTGATGCCCAGTTTGCGCGCCTCATCGACCAGCTCCTCCCGGCTCAGTACCGGCCAACCTGTCTTGCGGGCCAAAACCTGGGCCAGTTCCTCCCGTCCGCTCTGGTACATGCTTGAGATCATTACAATCGTCATCTTGCTCCATCCTCTTGTTTCAGGTAGCTGACGCGGTCCTTTCCCTTGACCTGGATGATCTGGCTCGGAATCAGAGGCTTGATCTGCAACACCAGACGGTTGCCGTCCCCATCGTCGTCGCTGAAAACGAGCACATCAATGCCCTCCTTCCGGACCAGCCCCACAAGCTCCTCTTCCAAAAGCCTGTGGCTGATGTGATGCGACACCACCAAGCCTGCCTGGCGCGCGCTGTTGATCAGGTCCATCAAGGCTTCGTCCATCCACAGCGAAAGCGTATCGCCCGAACCGGGGCCCGCGGTTTGCTGAAGGATGTACACGTGAGCATGAAGCCTTTCGGCCAACGACATGGCATAATGAACACCCTTTAGGTCTTTTGCGGACGGTGCTAAAGGGACCAGGATTTTTTTGGGCGACATTACCGGTATTCTCCATGGAACAAAGAACCGTTTATTGAGCAGCGTCTTCAATTTCCGCGCCATGATAAAATTTATTAACGATATCAAATAATAATCTACAAAATGGCGTTGCGGCCCCCATGGCGATTGTTTCGATTTGAAACACCAACGCGGCCATCTATGCGCAGATCATAAAAATAAATAAATAAATTCGGATAGATATTTTGCTTGTTTCAATTCGGAACAAAAAGATGGGATGGATGTGCGGGGCCCGGTGGGAGGGAGCCGTGGGCAGGGGACAATCCGGAGTTTATTCCAAACCGTGCTGCTTCATTTTTCGCCAGAGAGTGGTCCGGGGCAGGCCGAGGATTTCGGCGGCAAGGCTCTTGCGGTAATTGGTTTTAACCAGGACTTCCTGGATGTATTTTCGTTCCATTTCTTCGAGGGTCAGTTTCGGCGCAGCTTCGAAGCTTCGCATGGAAAGCTCCCTGAGGTCGGAGGGAAGATCGCGGGCCGAAATTTCAGGTTCGTCCGAGAGGGCCACGGCGCGCTCGACGATGTTTTCCAGTTCGCGGACGTTGCCGGGAAATGGGTAGCGGGAGAGGATGTCCAGCACCTCCGAGGACATGCCTTTCACCTCCTTGCCGAAGGCGCGGCTGTATTTGTCGAGGAAGCCGCGAATCAGAAGGGGGATGTCGTCGGGCCGAGCCCGCAGCGGCGGCAGCGGGATCGTAACGACATTGAGCCGGTAGTAGAGATCTTCCCGAAAGGCGTGGGCCTTGACCATTTCCTTGAGGTCCTGGTTGCTGGCCGCAATCAAGCGCACATCGATCGGCAACGGCCTGACCCCCCCGACCCGCAGCAGCGTGCGCTCCTCGACGAAGCGCAGCAGCTTGACCTGCATGGTGGCCGGCATCTCGCCGATCTCGTCCAGGAAGATCGTGCCCCGGTGAGCGGCTTCCAGCAGGCCGATCTTTGTTTCGGTGGCGCCGGTGAAGGCCCCCTTTTCGTGGCCGAACAATTCGTTGGTGATCAGCTCTTCGGTGAACCCCCCGCAGTTGAAGGAGACATAGGGCTGCTGCCTCCTGCCGCTGCGCTGATGAAGGGCCCGGGCGATCAACTCTTTGCCCGTTCCGCTTTCGCCCTGGATCAGCACGTTGCTGTCCAAGGGCGCCACCTTTTCGATCAGCTGGAAAACATGGAGCATGGCCCTGCTGTTGCCGATGATTTCCGGCGGGCGGTTCTGGGAGAACAGGGCTTCCTTGAGGGCCTCTTTTTCCCGGACCAGGGTCACTTTCTCCAGCGCGCGTTTGACCAGGAGCCTGAGATCGGCCATTTTGACGGGCTTGGTCACGTAGTGGAAGGCCCCGGCCCGGATGGCTTCGATGGCCGAGTCGACGGAGCTGTGAGCGGTGATCAGAATGACTTCGCAGTGGGGCAGCCGCCTGCGGGCCGAGTGCAGTATATCCAGGCCGCTCATGGACGGCAGGCGCAGATCGCACAGGAGGAGATCGAAGCCTGCCTGCTCCAACCGCTGCAGGGCGGACTCGCCGTCCAGGAAGGTTTCGACCTCGTAACCAGGCTCCTTGGACAGACCGCGCTTGATCTCCCGGCCGATGATCGGTTCGTCGTCGATGACAGCGACCCGGAAGCGCTCCATCGCCTCAGCCCTCTTCGATCGCGCGGCCGGCCAGCGGCAGAAAGATGGAAAAGCAGGCCCCCTGGCCCAGCCGGCTGTTGACCTCCATCCGGCCGCCGTTTTTCTTGATGATGTTGTAGCTGACGGACAGCCCGAGCCCCGTTCCGACACCGACCTTCTTGGTGGTAAAGAAAGGGTCGAAGACCTGGTTGAGGTGCTCCGGCGCAATTCCGGGGCCGGTGTCGCTGATGTCGATGCGAACCTCGGCGGGGGTTTCCGCGGAGCGGATCACCACCTTCAGCTCGCCGCCGTTTTCCATGGCCTGGATGCTGTTCATGAACAAGTTGAGCAGCACCTGCTGCAATCCACTTTTATCCAAGTAAAGCGGGGGAAAATCGGCCTTCACTTCCTTGATGAATCGGATGTGATGCAGGTCCAATTCGTTTTTGACCAGACGAAAGGTCTTGTCCACGACCTCCTCCAAGCCGGCTTCCTCCATCCGCGGGTGACTGGCCCGCGAAAACTCCAGCAGGTTCTTGACGATTTCGCTGGCGCGGTCGGCCTGGTCCATGGCTTCCTGGTAAAGTCGGCGACGTTCGGCGTCGTCCATGGTTTTTTCGTCTTCGATCAGGGACTCCAGAATGAGAGAAATGTTGTTGATGGGGTTGTTGATCTCGTGGGCAATCCCGGCCGTCAGCGTGCCGATGGAGGCAATCTTGCGGGATTGAACCAGCTGCTCCCGGCGTTTCTCCAACTCCCCCACCATGCGGTTGATGGCGGCCACCAGGTGGTGGATCTCGTTCTTGTCGTCGCCGTAGGGCGTAATGCGCTCGAACGCCCCTTGGGCCACGGCTTCGGCTTCGCGCGTGATGCGTGCCAGCGGCCGGATCACTTTTTCGCCGATGAAAAAGATGACGAACCCCAGGAGCACCACCAGCAGCAGCAGGCTGATCAGGGGCAAGGGAATCATCTGCTGCAGCAGGCCATGGATGGCCCGGCGTTCCACCGCCACCAGCTGGTCCGCCAGCGTCAGCAGGTTTTGGCCGACGCCGCGGACGAGGGATTGCAGTTCGGCACACCCGTCGGCTTCACACGGACTCTGATGAAGCCTTGACATCAGCTCCGTGTACTCTCGGACATATTTTTCGAACAAGTCGAAGTTTTTCTGGCCGATGGCTTCAACCAAGGTCTCTTTTTCCCGCTGCAGGGTCAGGGTCAGTTGGTTGGTGAAGGTGACATTCTCCTCGTAGCTGAAATTCTGGCGATAGAGGAAATAGTTCTTTTCATAGCGCCGCATCTCCAGGATGTTGCTGTTGAGCCCTTCGGCCAGCTCGAAAAACTGCATGGAGCGCGACAGCCGGCTGAAGTTGCTGTAGTTGAGGGCGATGAGCGCGGCCATGAAGGCAAAGCAGACCACGAAGGAGGTCATGATTTGCGAGCGCAGCGTTTGGGGGAGGTATTTCATGTGCCCTATCGTAGCACGTATGGCATAGTTGTAAACCGTTCTCAACGGGGCCGGCAGGGCCCGCGAGCCGCGCAGCGACCGGCTTGCGCTCAAGCCCGAGATGGCGAGCCTGGCCTCCGGATCGGTCCGTTTTCCCGGCCCGGATGGCCCCCGAACCAACATTCGCTATCGTGCGGAAGCCTTTATGCGTTCGCGCTCACGCAGGCGAAAGCGCTGAATTTTTCCGGTCGCCGTTTTCGGCAGCTCATCGACGAACTCAATGAAGCGGGGGTATTTGTAGGGGGCCAGGTGATCCTTGACGAAGGCTTTCAAGGCGGCCTCGTCTGTTTTTTGGCCTGATTGCAGGACCACGAATGCCTTGGTTTTGAGCAGGCCTTCGGCATCTTCTATTCCTATGACCGCACACTCCAGGACGGCCGGGTGCAGCATGAGCGTGGCTTCGACCTCGAAGGGGGACACGTAGATGCCGCTGACCTTGAGCATGTCGTCGCTGCGCCCCGCGTAGGTGTAGTAGCCGTCTTCGCTGCGCACGTACTTGTCGCCGCTCTTGGTCCACACCCCCTGGAACGTCTCCCGCGATTTTTCGCGGTTGCCCCAGTACATGATGGCCGATGAAGGTCCCTTGATGTACAGGTCCCCGACCTCGCCATCGGCCACCGGCCTGCCGTTTTCATCTCTCAATTCGATGTCGTATCCCTCAACGGGCCTGCCCGACGTGCCGTAGCGCACATCGCCCGGGCGGTTCGAGAGAAAAACGTGGAGCATTTCGGTGGAGCCGATGCCGTCGATGACTTCGCAGCCGAAATGCGCTTCGAATCGCCGCCCAAGGTCCTTTGGCAGGGCCTCGCCCGCTGTAGAGCAAAGACGCAAGGCGACCTCTTTTTTGGGCGGCAACTTGTCCGAGGCCAACATGCCGGCCAGACCCGTGGGGGCCCCGAAAAAGACGGTGGGTTTCAACTCGGTCAAGCGTTTGAACACGGCCTCGGGCGTCGGGCGCTCCCCCATGAGAATGGCGGTAGCGCCCACGGAGAGCGGGAATGTCAAGCTGTTGCCTAAACCGTATGCAAAAAACAGTTTTGCGGCGGAGAAGCAGAGGTCGTTTCGGGTGATGCCCAAAATCGGCTGCCCGAACAACCGGGCGGTCCAATAGGGGTTGGCATGGCTGTGCACCGCGCCTTTGGGTTTGCCCGTTGAACCTGACGAGTAGAGCCAGAACCCAAAATCGTCCGGCGACGTCTTGGCCGGGCCGGGCAGCGGGTCGTGTGATTCGAGCAGCTCTTCCAGCAACCGCACCCGCTGGTCCGCCCGTCCCGCCGGCCGGGAGACGATGACGGCCCGCACTTCATGGTCGCCCTTGCCCATGGCCGCTTCCAGCGCCGGCAGCAGGGCGGCGGAAACCAAAACGGCCTGGGCGCGGCTATTTTGCAGCATGTAGGCGTAGTCGTCCGCCGTCAACAAGGTGTTCACTGCGACCGGCACGATGCCCGCGTACATGGAGCCGAGAAAGCATACCGGCCAGTCTTGGTTGTCCTGCATCAGCAACAACACGCGTTCCTCGCGCTGGATGCCCAGAGCCAACAGGGCGGCCGCCAGCTTTCGAATGCGCAAGCTGAGTTCACCGTAGCTCAGCGAGCCGTGGTCGTCGATATAGGCTGTTTTCGAAGGGTGGCCGGCATTCAATCCTATAAGGTGTTGAGCGAAGTTGAACCCATCGCTCAGGCTATTTTCCGCTGCGGCTGTCATTTTTTTCACCTCATTTTGGCGTTGACCGGCCGCCCTGTCGGCCATGGCGGGATCTGGTTGAATTGGGCTCAACTCAAAATTTAAAAACGAAGCGCGCACATCTCAGCCATGTCATTCCGGATGCACGTCGGACCATGTCCTGTGCCTCGCAAAGCGCGCCGAGGCGGCGACGTCACCCCCCCTCCATGGGCGGGAAGAGCGTGACCTCGTCGCCCCCGTTCAGGCGGGTCGCGGCGTCCGCCCGGCGGCCGTTGACGAGCATCACCGCCTCGACCGTCGCGGGGATCCGCAGCGCGGCGAACAGCTCGGCGACGGTCGCCCCGTCGGCAAGGGCCAATTCGAAGCCGCTTCGGCCGTCCGGGGCGTACTCGCGCAGGTTGGCGAATGTGTTCACGCGCACTTTCATTCTCTGGCCTTGAGCGTTTACCCCAACCCCAGATCCTTGAGCTTTGCATCCGCCGGTACGCCGTCGGGGGTCCAACCCCGCAGTTGGTAGTAAGGCCCCAGCATCTCCTCCAGGCGGCAGACCAGGCCCTTGGCCGGCCCGGCGGGCATGGGCTCCCGGGTCATCCGCGGCGGCAGGCTGTCGTCCTTGCGGGTGAAGCCCGCCGCCAGCAGGAACAGCCGCTCGGCGTTGAAGATGCGCTCCCCGATTTTTTCCACCTCCTCCGGCGTGTAGCCGGCGCCGGTGGCCCCGTTGAGGAGCTCCGTGATGCCGACCGGCTTGACCATCAGGTTCTGCTCCACGAGGTAGCGCACGCTGAAGAAGACGCACAGGCCGGCCGCGTCGATCACGCAGAAGAGGTCCTGCCACTTGGCCACGAGCGGCGGCTTGTCCTCCCAGGTGTGGGGGTCGGCCGGAACGGGCACGCCCAGCAGCTCGAAATAAGCGGTATCCCCGCGCATGTGCGAGCCGCCGATCGGCGAGGTCGCGTAGTTAAGCCCCAGCCCCTGCACGCCCCGCGGGTCGTAGCCGGCGAAGTCCAGCCCCTTGGACGTCATCGCAAGTTCGGAGCGGCCGCAGCGCGCAGCCAGGCGCCGGCTGCCGCCGGCCAGGACGTCCCCGAACCCCTCGCGCAGGGCCGTCATCCGGGTCAACGCGACCAGCGCATGCCCGTCGCCCCATCGCAAAGGCATGCCGACCTCGGACTCCTTGAGGTGGCCCTTCTCCACCAGCTCCATGGCGCACGCGATCGCGCATCCCATGCTGATGGTATCCAGCCCGAGCTCGTTGCAGAGGTAGTTGGCCTTGGTCAGCGCCGCGAGGTCGTCGACCCCGCAGTTGGAGCCCAGGGAGTAGATGGTCTCGTACTCCGGGCCCTCCCCCTCGCCCTGGAAAGGGCCGTCCGGCACGCGCGTCACCCGGCCGCACGCGATCGGGCAGCTGAAGCAGGGCTTGGCCCGCACCAGGTATTTTTTCGTGAGTTCCTCGCCGCCGATGGCCTCCCACCCTTCAAAGGTCCCCTGCTGGAAGTTGCGCGTCGGGAAGACCCCATGCGCCTGGGTGCCCACCGACGTGATGGCGGTGCCGTGGGTGCGCAGGGCGGGCGGGTTGACCCTGGTCTTGGCTTTGAAGTCATCGCGGTACTTGGCGTTCGCCGCCTGGAAGGCCGCCGGGTCGGCGAGGGCAACCTCCCCTACGCCGCGCACCACGACGGCCTTCAGTTTCTTGGCGCCCATGACCGCGCCGACGCCGGCGCGCCCCGCCGCGCGGTCGCGGTCGTTCATGATGGCCGCGAAGAGCACCCGCTTCTCCCCGGCCGGGCCGATCACGGCCGTTTTGGCCTTCGCATGGGTTTCGCCGCGCAGGGCGTCGTCGGCCTCGTGCGTCGTCTTGCCCCACAGGTGCTCCGCCGGCCGCAGCTCGGCCCGGGCCCCGTCGATCCAGAGGTAGACCGGCTGGGCCGAGGCGCCCTCGATGATGAGGGCGTCGTGGCCGCTTTTCTTCAGCTCGGCCGGGAAATTCCCGCCGGAGTTGGAGCAGGTGATGGCGCCGGTCAGGGGCGACTTGGTCGTCACCACGTAGCGCGCGCCCGTCGGTGCTGCCGTGCCGGTGAGCGGGCCGGCCGCCATGATGATCTTGTTTGCCGGGCCCAGGGGGTCGCAGGCCGGGTCGACCTCCTTGCGAAGGTAGTAGATGCCGAACCCCCGACCGCCGATGTATTCGCGCGCCACGTGGGGGTCCAGCGGCTCGCTCGCGACCTTTCCCAGGCTCAGGTCCACTCGCAGAATTTTACCGCACCAGCCGTGCATGGGTGTGTCTCCTGTTTTCCAATGGTGTTTCCTGCCGAAACGAATTTGTGCTATTGTGTTTTGTACACAGAACGCATCCCGGATTCAATAAAAAACCGATACGCGCGGCGGGGCGGCAATGAACGAATGGATACCGTTTGCGGAGGGCCGATACCTCGCCGAGCGAGCGGTGTTGCTCGCCGGCGACGGGGGGGCGGTGGAGATCGAGGAGGCCATCATCGAGGTTTCCGAAGGGCGGGGCGGGCGCCGGCTGCAGGGCCGCGGCCGGGTCCGCAACGCCCTGCTGGTGCAGCTGCTCGAAGAGGGCGACGACGTGGACCTGATGCTCGACCTGGGGGGCGAATTCAAATACCGGATGGGCCGCCCCGAGATCCAGGGCGGCAAGGTGTTCACGCCCGGGGTCAAATCCTTCATTCAGTTCCGGCCGCGGCAGCCCTGGGAGCAGGTGCCGGAGGCCGAGTTCAATTCCCTGATGTCCCGGGCCCGAATCCTGACCGATGCGCCGGGTTGAGGATGGCCCCCTTGGCGCGCTCGAATTCCTCGAGGGTGAGCAGCTTGTTTTCGTACATCCGGGCCAGGTGGGTCAGTTCGCGGACCCGCTGGGCTTCCGGGTCTTCGAGCAGGGCGGGGGCGGCGGGCGCCGCGATCTGCGGCGCCGCATGGGCCGGCCGGGCGAACTTGACCGATGCCAGGCCGCCGAGGAAACTGACCTCGAGCGTGCTGCCGGCCGGCACGGAGACGCCGCGCAGGTCCTTTACCATGTTGCGGCCCTGGGCCTTGAGCTTGCGATAGAAGACCCAGGCGGCCAGCGCCGCGAGAGCAAGCCCTGCCAGGAGGATCCAGCCCCAGTAGCGGGCGATGCCGCCGAAGAAGATCACGAGCAGGCCGATCAGCGCGATGACCGCCACATGCAGGCCTAGAATCAAGTGGGCGAGCATCACCCCCTTGAACAGCTCTGCGCCGGATTTGTCGGAATTCATCGCCATGTTTTTATCTTAACGCAATCCGGCGGCGTTGTCACCGGCGACATGCGAACCAGGGACGGAAACCCATGCGATACCCGGCGTTCATCGAATCGGATTTCGATTTTCCGCAGTTTCACCACGTGCGCATGAACTTCAGCCGCGAGGCGCTCGACGACGTGCCGGCGGCGGTCCACCGTGCGCTCGACGCCGTCCTGCCCGCCGGCCGCATCCGCGCCGGCGACCGGGTGGCCGTCGGGGTCGGCAGCCGGGGGATCGACCAGCTGCCGGCGATGGTCCGGGCGGCCTGCCGGCGGCTGCGGGAGGCGGGGGCCCGGCCGACGATCCTTCCGGCCATGGGCAGCCACGGCGGGGCGACGGCCGAGGGGCAGATTGCCGTGCTGCATCGGCTGGGAGTGACCGAGGAGGCCTGCGGCGCGCCGCTGCTCTCTTCGCTCGACGTTGCGCAGGTGGGCACGGTGTTCGGGGAGGTGCCGCTCTGGTACTCCAAGGATGCCCT
>Ga0316629_10000262_pt1 | contig 10507 bp, 7 predicted proteins | sample OWC_May_M1_C1_D1_FD_207654 | JGI IMG/M metagenome (GOLD analysis project Ga0316629, IMG submission 207654) | Wetland soil microbial communities from Old Woman Creek delta, Ohio, United States - OWC_May_M1_C1_D1_A | ecosystem: Environmental > Terrestrial > Soil > Wetlands | place: USA: Ohio... | reverse complement strand
GATCCGGCGCATCGGACGCGACGCCCGGATCGATGCGGGATTGTAGCGCGGCGGGCCGGGCCGGGCGGGTCCGGACGGCGCGCGGCAGCCAAGAAAAAAGGCAGCCCGGGCTGCCTTTTGTTGGCGCGCAGCCGCCGCTCAAGCGGCGCGCTTGCCGTATTTCTGGCGGAAACGCTCGACCCGGCCGGCGGTGTCCATGATCTTCTGCTTGCCGGTGTAGAAAGGATGGCAGGCGGAGCAGACTTCCACGTGAAGCTGCGGCTTGCCGATCGTGGAACGGGTCTTGAAGGTGCTGCCGCAGCTGCAGGTGACGTCGATCTCGACGTACTTGGGGTGGATATCGGGCTTCATGGTGTTCCTCTCAGATTGCGTGCCGGCGCCGCACCGGCCGAAAGACCCGCGATTATGAGCGAATCCGGCCGCTCAGGCAAGACGCTTCGCGGTGCCCGTGTCTGGCACCTGCATGTCCACAGAACCTAGCCGCCGGCCGGCTGCCGGGTCGTGTCGGATGGTGGCGATTTCGCGGGCAGGCCGTCGATCGGCTCGACCGTGACCCGGACATCGATCTCCTGCTCGCCGCCGCCGAGGATCACCCCGCGCAGCGGGCTGATGTCGCTGAAGTCCCGCCCCCAGGCCAGGGTCACGTGCTGCAGGTCGGGCAGCAGGTCGTTGGTCGGGTCGAAGTCCGCCCAGCCCAGGCCGGGGACGAATACCGACAGCCAGGCGTGCGAGGCGTCGGCCCCGACCAGGCGCGGCCGGCCGGGCGGCGGAACGGTCAGGATGTAGCCGCTCACGTAGCGCGCCGCCAGGCCGAGCGAGCGCAGGCAGGCGATGGCCAGGTGGGCGAAGTCCTGGCAGACGCCGCGGCGCCTGGCGATCACCTCCTCCAGGGGCGTGGCGACCGTGGTGGCGTGCGGGTCGAACTCGAAGCCGCGATAGATGGCGCGGCACAGCGCGTGTGTCGCCTCCAGCAGCGGGCGGCCGGGCCGGAAGGCCGGCTGCGTGAGCTGCGCCAGCGCCGGCGTGGCCTTGATGTGCGGCGATTCGAACAGGTAGCGGCAGGCGTCCAGCGCGGCCTCGTCGGCCGCGGCATGCAGGCCGGTGCCCACGGATTCCCAGGACGGCGAGCCGGTGCGTGCCAGGTCGACCGCATGCCGGATCACGGTCACCCGGGATTCGGCCCGCACGATCAGCTCGTCGTGGGGCGTCTCGATCACGACGAACACCTCCGCGTTGCCGAAGTAATCCACCCGTTCCCGCCATTCCGAGGTCGGCGGCGAGAAGCTCAGCCGGTGCGTCTCGCACTGCTGCCACGGGCAGGTGCGCGGCCGCAGATGGGCAAGCTGCTGCGACAGCAGCACCGGCGCGGCGTAGGTGTAGTGCGTCTCGTGGACGACGCGGTAGCGCGCGGCATCCATCTCAGGTCGACAGGGTGCGCCGGCTGGCGCCGACGTGGCTGAAGAAGCGCAGCGCGATCTGGTCCGACAGGCCGAAGGTCGCGCTGGCGATCCGGTCGAGCAGCGTGCCGAGTTCCTCGATGCCCTCGGGGGACGCAAGCAGGACGGCCAGGTCCATCTCGCGCAGCAGCGGCAGCATCGGCCGCAGCGGATCCTCCGGCAGCGGGCCGAACTGGTCGGACAGCCGGTCGATGTAGTCGCGGATGCCGGCGACCTGGAAGATCACCGAGCGCGGATTGCCGGGATCGAGCAGCAGCAGGTCGAACACCGGCAGGCGCTCGGGGCGCGCCATGTAGCGGGAACGGTAGGTGACGATGCTGTCCGCGAGATCAAGCAGCCACTCCAGGCCGGACTCCGGCGGCGCCTGGAGCGCGTGGCGCAGCGACAGCCAGAGGAACTGCAGGCGCTCGATGCGCCGCCCCAGCGACAGCAGGCGCCAGCCCTGGTCGCGGGTCATGCCGTCCAGCGCGAAGCCGGCCAGGGTCATCAGCGACAGCACGGTCCGGTCGAGCAGGTCGAAGGCGGTGCCGATGCGCACCCGGTTCGCACGGGCGCGCGCCAGGTTGCGCGTCAGGCGGTTGATGGTGCGCCAGTTGTCCACCGAAAGCCGCTCGCGCAGCTGGAAGGCCACGCCGGAGAGCTGGCGCAGGTTCGAGGCGAGCGTGGTCGGCCGCTCGTCGTTGAACAGCGCGTCGAGCAGCGCCTCCTCGGTGTCCGCCTCGCCCGGCGCCGATTCCGGCTCGTCGTCCGCCTCGCCAGGGAGCAGGCCGACCCGGCCGCACAGGCCCCAGATCGCCGTCCATTCGGGGCCGCCCTGGGCGTCCGACTGGTCGATCAGCCGGGACAGCGCGACCCGCAGGAGCCTGGCCACGTTGTCGCAGCGCTCCGCGTAGCGGCCGAACCAGAACAGGTTCTCCACCACCCGGCTGGACAGGTTGGCGCCGCTGCGCACCAGATCCTGCGGGCCGATGGCCCGGCGCAGCAGGCTGAAGGTGCTCACCGGCCCGGAAGACAGCACCCAGGTGTCCTTGCTCAGGCCGCCGCGCTGCATCGACAGCACCCGCATGTCGGCGTCCGAGCCGACCCGGGTCAGCCCGCCGGGCATGACCACGTAGCCGTCCGGGCTCGCGCAGGCGAACACGCGCAGGCCGATCACCCGCGCGTTCAGCCGGCGCGGGTGGCTGCGGTCCCAGACCGGCGCCTGGGAGAGCTGCACCCACTCCTGGGCGACGTAGTTGTAGGGACGCGCGCGCATCTCCGCGATCAGCGCCTTGCGTCGGACGGGCGTCAGGTCGCTGCCGAAGATGGCCTCGAAGCGCTGCTGGGGAAAGGCCGACTTGATGACCAGGTTCGACAGTTTCTCCAGCGCGTCCTCCAGGGCGGCGGGTTCGCCGCACCACCAGGTGGCCACCGAGGGCATGGCCAGCGGCTTGCCGGTCAGCCGTTCGCACAGCAGCGGCAGGTAGCCGAGCAGCGCGTCGGATTCGAGCAGGCCGGATCCCAGGGCGTTGGCGATCAGCACGTTGCCCAGCCTGGCGGCCTGGGTCAGGCCCGGCACGCCGAGCGCGGAATCGCTGCGCAGTTCCAGCGGGTCGGAGTAGTCGTCGTCCAGGCGGCGCAGGATGGCATGGACCCGCTTCAGGCCGGACACGGTCTTCAGCCAGACGCGGCCGTTGCGCACGGTCAGGTCCGGACCCTCGACCAGCGGGAAGCCCAGATAGCGGGCCAGATAGGCGTGCTCGAAGTAGGTCTCGTTGTACGGGCCCGGCGTGAGCAGGACGATCAGCGGCGCTTCGTCGCCGCTGGGTGCCCAGTGGGCCAGGCTGTCGCGCAGCGTGCCGAAAAAGTCCGCCAGGTGGTGCACCCGCAGGTCGCGGAAAAGCTCCGGGAACACGCGGGACACGATCAGGCGGTTCTCCAGCGCGTAGCCGGCCCCGGAGGGCGCCTGGGTGCGGTCGGCGATCACCCACCATCGGCCGTCCGGCGAGCGCGCCAGGTCCGCGGCGTAGAAGTGCAGATGCACCCCGCCCGGCGGCGCGATGCCGTGCGCCGGGCGCAGGAAACCGGCGTGTCCATGCACCAGGGGCGGCGGCAGCAGTCCTTCGCGCACCAGTCGCTGCTCGCCGTAGATGTCGGCCAGGATGCGGTCGAGCAGGGCGGCACGCTGGCTCACCGCGGCCTCGATCTGCGCCCATTCCTCGGCCGAGACGATCAGCGGCAGCAGGTCCAGCTCCCAGGGCCGGTCGGCGCCCCGGGGGTCGGCATAGACGTTGTAGGTGACGCCGTTCTCGCGAATCTGCTGCTGGACGTGCGTCAGGCGCTGGCGCATCTGTTCCGGCGGCGCGGCCGCCAGCGCCTCGAACAGCGGCCGCCAGTGCTCCCGGGCCTCGAAGGGCGCGGCGAGCATCTCGTCGTAGCGCGCCGTATCCTGGGGATAGGCGGCAAGCAGCTGGCGGGGCATGGCGGCGTCGGAGCGGGTCGGCGATCGGTTAGCCGGGATCGTACCAGCAGCCGCGGCGCCGGCAGTCGATCACCCGTCACGAACCGCCCGCGAACGCTCAGGTGCGGCGCAGGTCCAGCGTGAACGGGAAGTTCGGATTCCGCTCGGCTGGCGGCACCTGCATCCGTCCCGGCGTGTGGCCGATGCGGAAGAAGCGGGCGCGCCGCCGTGTCTCGGCCTCGTAGGCGTTGACCGGAAAATGCTCGTAGTTGCGCCCGCCCGGATGGGCCACGTGGTACTGGGCGCCGCCGAGCGAGCGGCTCATCCAGGTGTCCACCAGGTCGAACACCAGCGGATTGTGGCTGGGGATCGCCGGGTGCAGCGCCGAGGGCGGCTCCCAGGCCTTGTAGCGCACGCCGGCGACGTACTCGCCGACCCTGCCGGTGGGGGCGAGCGGCACGATGCGGCCGTTGCAGGTCAGCACGTGGCGCTCGTCGATCAGCCCGGTGACGCGGACCTGCAGCCGCTCGACCGAGGAATCGACGTAGCGGGCGGTGCCGCCCGGCGCGCCTTCCTCGCCCATCACGTGCCAGGGTTCGAGCGCATGGCGCAGCTCCACGTCGACGCCGCGGGCGGCGAAGTCGCCGTAGAAGGGGAAGCGGAACTCGAAGTGCGGCGCGAACCAGGCCGCCTCCAGCGGGTAGCCCGCGGCCCGCATCTCCTCGATCACGTCGTCCAGATCCTGCTGGACGAAGTAGGGCAGCATGAAGCGGTCGTGCAGCTCGGTGCCCCAGCGCTTGAGCCGGTCAGGGGCGTAGGGGTCGCGCCAGAAGCGGGCCACCAGGGCGCGCATCAGCAGCTGCTGGGTGAGGCTCATGCGGGCGTGCGGCGGCATCTCGAAGGCGCGCAGCTCCAGCAGGCCGAGCCGGCCGGTGGGGCCGTCGGGCGAATAGAGCTTGTCGATGCAGAACTCGGTCCGGTGGGTGTTGCCGGTGACGTCGATCAGCAGGTTGCGCAGCAGCCGGTCGACCAGCCAGGGCGCGCATTCCTGCCCTGCGGGCGGGAACTGGCGGAAGGCGGTTTCGAGCTCGTAGACCGAGTCGTTGCGCGCCTCGTCCACACGCGGGTGCTGGCTGGTCGGGCCGATGAACAGGCCGGAGAAGAGGAAGGACAGCGCCGGGTGGTTGTGCCAGTAGGAGATCAGGCTGCGCAGCAGGTCGGGCCGGCGCAGGAAGGGCGAGTCGGCGATCGTGGCGCCGCCGAGGACGAAGTGATTGCCTCCCCCGGTGCCGGTGTGCTGGCCGTCGAGCATGAACTTCTCGGTTGCCAGCCTCGACTGCCTGGCCGCCTCGTAGAGGTGCTCGGTGTGGTCGACCAGTTCGTCCCAGCTCTTCGCGGCGTGGATGTTGACCTCAATGACGCCCGGGTCCGGCGTGACCCGGATGTGGTCCACGCGCGGGTCCTTGGGCGGCTCGTAGCCCTCGAACAGTATGGGCTGGCCGAGATCGCCCGCGGTCGCCTCGCAGGCGGCCACCAGTTCCAGGTAGTGCTCCAGTTCGGCCAGCGGAGGCATGAACACGTACAGGACGCCGTTCCTCGGCTCGGCGCATAGCGCCGTGCGCACGATCCAGTCGGCAGACTGGAACGGCGCCGGCCGACGCGCCGCGGCCTGGTCCGGCGCCAGGCTGGCGCGCGGCCCCGCGAACTCTTCACCGCGCAACGGATGGCGCAACTGGATCAGTTCGCGGATCGACGCATGGGGCTGGAGCGCCGGGAACGGCCGGCTCTGGTCCGGCGGGAAGATCCAGGGGTAGTCGGTCGCAGCCGTCCAGGGTTGCGAATCGAGCGGCAGTCGGAATCCCAGGGGCGAGTCGCCCGGAATCAGGTACAGGCGCTCCTCGCGCAGGAACCAGGGTCCGCTGCGCCAGGCCGGCAAAGCGTGATCCCGGACCACCGGGAGCACCCAGCCGACCACCTTGTCCAGCCCCTGGCCGAAGACCTTGCGCAGCCGGTCGCGCTCCAGCGGATCGTCCAGGCGCGCGTCGAAGGGGTCGACGTTGCCCGGCAGGCGCCGCTCGCGCCAGAGGTAGTACCAGACGTCCTCGTGGGCCGGCATCATATGGTGCCCACCCACGCCCAGTCGCTCGGCCACCCCTTCGAGGAAGCGGCGCGCGTCGGCGTCGGTCACGCCGTAGTCGGTGCCCTCGTCGGCGAACAGGGCGGGGTTGGCCCACATCGGCTCGCCGTCGCGGCGCCACCACACGCCGAGCGACCATCTGGGCAGTTGCTCGCCCGGGTACCACTTGCCCTGGCCGTAGTGCAGGAAGCCCTGCGGCGCGTACTTGGCCTTCAGCTTCGCCAGCAGCCCCTCGGCCAGCCCGCGCTTGGTCGGCCCGAGCGCGGCGGTGTTCCATTCCGCGCCGTCCGGGTCGTCGACCGAGACGAAGGTCGGCTCGCCGCCCATGGTCAGGCGCACGTCGCCGGCCTGCAGTTCGGCGTCGATGGAATGGCCGAGGGATTCGATCCGCGTCCATTGCTCGTCGGTGTAGGGCTTGGTGACCCGCGGGGCCTCCCAGATCCGTTCCACCCGCATCGCGTGCGAGAACTCGCATTCGGCCTTCTCGGCAAATCCGGTCACCGGCGCCGCGCTGGTCGGTTCCGGCGTGCAGGCGAGCGGGATATGGCCCTCGCCGGCGAACAGTCCGGAGGTCGGGTCCAGCCCGATCCAGCCTGCGCCCGGGAGATACACCTCGGTCCAGGCGTGCAGGTCGGTGAAGTCCGCGGCAGGACCGGAGGGGCCGTCCAGCGACTTGACGTCCGGGGTGAGTTGGATCAGGTAGCCCGAAACGAAGCGGGCGGCCAGGCCGAGGTGGCGCAGCAACTGCACCAGCAGCCAGGCCGAGTCGCGGCAGGATCCGCTGCCCAGGTCCAGGGTCTGCTCGGGCGTCTGGACGCCCGGTTCGAGGCGGATCAGGTAACGGATCTGCTGGTGCAACTCCCGGTTGATGTCCACCAGGAAATCCACGCTCTGCTTGGGCGCGCGCGGGATCGTGCCCAGATACTTGGCGAACAGCGGCGTGGCCGGCAGCTTCACCATGTAGGGGGCGAGTTCGCGCAGCTGCCAGTCCTCGTACGCGAACGGGAATTTGTCCGCTTGCGGTTCGAGGAAGAAGTCGAACGGGTTGATCACCGCCATGTCGGCGACCAGGTCCACCTCGACCCGGAACTCCCGGGTCCTGTCCGGGAACACCAGGCGCGCCAGATAGTTGCTCTGCGGATCCTGCTGCCAGTTGATGAAATGCCCGGCCGGCGTGATCTTCAGCGAGTACGACAGGATCGGCGTGCGGCAGTGAGGCGCCGGACGCAGGCGCACGACCTGGGGCGAAAGCGCGACCGGCCGGTCGTAGCTGTAGTGGGTGACATGGTTCAGGGCAACGTGGATGGACAAGGCAGGCTCCGTTCTCGCAGGGTCGAGCGCTGCTCAAGCAAGGTCCATGCGCGGCGATGTGCCGCGTTTGCTGGCCTGCAGCAAGCGCGATGCACCGAAGAAGTGCCCCGCGACAGTGCGGGGCGCACCAAATCGGGTGGGAGGCGAATTACCCGGGGCCGTCGGCCCGGCGGACAAACCGCGCGATGCCGGATACCAGGCTGGCGATGCGCGCGACCTCGGGGCTAACCGCGGCGCATGGCGTCGAAGAACTCCCCGTTGCTCTTGGTGGCCTTCACTTTGTCGAGCAGGAATTCCATCGCCTCGAGGTCGTCCATGTTGTACAGGAGCTTTCGCAGGATCCAGACCTTCTGCAGCACGTCCGGCTTGAGCAGCAGTTCCTCGCGGCGGGTGCCGGAGCGGTTGACGTTGATCGAGGGATAGACCCGCTTCTCGGCCATGCGGCGATCCAGATGGATCTCCATGTTGCCGGTGCCCTTGAACTCCTCGTAGATCACGTCGTCCATGCGGCTGCCGGTGTCGATCAGTGCGGTGGCGATGATGGTCAGCGAGCCGCCTTCCTCGATGTTGCGCGCGGCGCCGAAGAAGCGCTTGGGCCGCTGCAGGGCGTTGGCGTCCACGCCGCCGGTGAGCACCTTGCCCGAAGCCGGCACCACGGTGTTGTAGGCGCGCGCCAGGCGGGTGATCGAGTCGAGCAGGATCACCACGTCCTTCTTGTGCTCGATCAGCCGCTTGGCCTTCTCGATCACCATCTCGGCGACCTGCACGTGGCGGGTGGCCGGCTCGTCGAAGGTCGAGGCCACCACCTCGCCGCGCACGGTGCGCGTCATCTCGGTGACCTCTTCCGGGCGCTCGTCGATCAGCAGGACGATCAGCACGACGTCCGGGTAGTTCGCGGTGATCGCGTGCGCCATGTGCTGCATCAGCACGGTCTTGCCGGCCTTCGGCGGCGAGACGATCAGGCCGCGCTGGCCCTTGCCGATCGGGGCGATCATGTCGATGATCCGCGAGGTGACGTTCTCCTCGCCGCGGATGTCGCGCTCGAGCTTGAGGTGGATCGTCGGGTGCAGCGGCGTCAGGTTCTCGAACAGGATCTTGTGCTTCGCCGCCTCGGGCGGCTCGCTGTTGACCTTGTCCACCTTGACCAGCGCGAAATAGCGCTCGCCGTCCTTCGGGGTCCGGATCTCGCCCTCGATGGTGTCGCCGGTATGGAGGTTGAAGCGGCGGATCTGGGAGGGGCTGACGTAGATGTCGTCGGTCCCGGCGAGATAGGAGGTGTCCGGCGAGCGCAGGAAGCCGAAGCCGTCCGGCAGCACTTCCAACGTTCCGTCGCCGTAGATCGGCTCGCCTTTCTTGGCGCGGTTCTTCAGCAGGGCGAAGACCAGTTCCTGCTTGCGCAGCCGGTTGGCGCCATCGATCTCGTTGGTGATGGCCATTTCGAGCAACTGGCTGACGTGGTGGGCTTTTAGCTCCGATAGATGCATGGACGGGGGCCGAAACGGTGGAGAGGTGGGAAGGGAAACGGGGGAACGGCGGGGAACGACAGCCGCAGCGGGCGGGGTGGGCAGGCCCGGCTGCGGACGGTCAGCGACTCTAGCGGGTTCAGAGATTGCTGTCAATAAATGCGGCCAGCGCCGACTTCGAGAGCGCGCCGACCTTGGTGGCCTCGACATTGCCGTTCTTGAACAGCATCAGCGTGGGAATGCCGCGGATGCCATAGCGCCCCGGGGTGTTCTGGTTGTCGTCGATGTTCAGCTTGGCGATCTTCAGGCGGCCGGCGTATTCCTTGGCCACCTCGTCCAGGATCGGCGCGATCGCCTTGCAGGGTCCGCACCACTCTGCCCAGTAGTCCACCAGAACCGGGGTGGCGGATTGCAGGACCTCGGTCTCGAAGGTCGAGTCGGTGACGTAGTGGATGTGTTCGCTCATTGGCTCCTCGCTGATCGGATAGTACGACGGTGCGGCCCGCGGGCGGCAGCCGCGCAGGGACGCTTTCAGGATGGGGAAAGACCGAAATGGGGTTCGAATCCGCGATAACCGGAATCGCTTGACTTTTATCGTAGCGGAATTCCCGCGCGGTGGGAAGCTGCGAACGTCGGGTATTGCGCCCCGGCGGGCACCCAGAGCGCCGCGGAAATCGGCTATATTCGGCGCGTACGCATCCTTGCGCGCCGGGACCGAATGCCGTCCGAAACGAGGCGCGGCAAACGGGTGCGCGAACTCCCGCCCCGAGGTACGAGGAACACGCCCCATGACCTACGTCGTAACCGAACCGTGCATCAAGTGCAAATACACCGACTGCGTGGACGTCTGCCCGGTGGATTGCTTCCGCGAGGGACCGAACTTCCTGGTGATCGATCCGGACGAGTGCATAGACTGCACCCTCTGCGTGGCCGAGTGTCCGGTTGAGGCCATTTTCGCGGAGGACGACGTGCCGGCCGACCAGAAGCACTTCACGGCCCTGAACGCCGAGCTGGCCAAGCTCTGGAAGCCGATCATCGAGCGCAAGGACGCCCCGCCCGACGCCGACGAGTGGGCGAAGACCAAGGACAAGCTCGGCCTGCTCGAACGCTGATTCTGCCCGACCCCGAGGGGAGCCCGGACGTACTGCCTGGAACGAGCTGATTGAACAAGAGGCGGGGTGCGCCCGGCCGCGTGCCCGTCGCCGAAAAAGGTCGTTACCTGTCGAGGAGGTTCGCATGGAAAAAATCTGGCTCAAGAGCTACCCGCCCGGAATCCCGGCGGAGATCGACGTCAACGAGTTCCGCTCGGTCGGGGATCTGTTCGAGAAGAGCTGCCGGGCCTACGCCGACCGCACCGCCTACATCAACATGGGCAAGGGCATCAGCTACGCGGATCTGGACCGGATGACCGCCCAGATGGGCGCCTACCTGCAGTCGGAGCTGGGTCTGGCCAAGGGCGCACGCGTGGCGGTGATGATGCCCAACGTGCTGCAGTACCCGGTGGCGATCTTCGGCATCCTGCGGGCCGGATGCACGGTGGTGAACGTCAATCCGCTCTATACCGCGCGGGAGCTGGAGCATCAGCTCAGGGACTCGGGGGCGGAGACCATCATCGTGGTCGAAAACTTCGCCAGCGTGCTGCAGGAGGCGCTGCCGAAGACCGCGGTCAAGCACGTGGTGGTGACCGGCCTGGGCGACC
>Ga0316629_10000261_pt1 | contig 10529 bp, 13 predicted proteins | sample OWC_May_M1_C1_D1_FD_207654 | JGI IMG/M metagenome (GOLD analysis project Ga0316629, IMG submission 207654) | Wetland soil microbial communities from Old Woman Creek delta, Ohio, United States - OWC_May_M1_C1_D1_A | ecosystem: Environmental > Terrestrial > Soil > Wetlands | place: USA: Ohio... | reverse complement strand
TATAATACGCTCATTGTTGTTCATGGAGAGTGATTTCGATGGGTGATAGTTTGAGAGAGTGTCATGTGGCCAGTATGGGGGAATGGAGAGTAGATGACGCCTTTGAGCATAGGTATCTACATAAGTATGCGGCGAAGAAGTAGAGGAAGCGTTGCGTTAACGGAAGGGAAATACGCTACATGGTGGGGTCGCAGGACGAACACGGGCTGCCGGAGGCGATAATCGTCAGGATTTGGGGTTGTTTAAATTGTAGGAGACGTTTTAGTTGCGATTATTGCTAAAGCTCCTCCTGGAGAGCTAAATTTACTGCTTGGAATCGGCTTGCTTTTCATCACCCAATCCTCTCCGGGAAGGGCTTTAATCTTCCTCTTTAGACGTTTGCGGAATAAGTCCCGCCAATAACTGACGCGCCCGATTATCCGCGCCAGAAGGCAGTTTTTCCGGTTTGTTATTAATCCATGCAGCAATATCCTTCCATGCCGTAGGTGCTTGTAAATCACGTAATAACATGTGATAGCCTTGTGGATAAAATGCCACGGTTTTTTCCGTCGCATCCGTGGCGAGAAATTTCTGTAAAAATGCATAGGTTGGTTTTTTGGGAATAATTTCGTCTTTCTCGCCATAAAGCATCAGGGTATTTCCGTGTAGCAGCGTTGCGCTGTTAAATGCTTCATCCATCAAATCGGTCAATCCATATATGGTTTCTACACGAGTCGCCTTGATAACCCAAGGGTCCCGGCTCAAAGCACGAAGCATTTCAATGTTATCCGAGGGCATAACCTCCACACCTTCGCCGGTCAAGGTTAGCCAAGGCAAGCTATGCGCCAGTGTCCAAAGCAAACTGGTTTGATACCAGGGCATGGTTGGTCGCGCCCAAAGCGCCGGCGCGATGAGAATAATCCCATCCACGGCTGGCATAGTGGCCTGGCTCATGGCAGTTATAATGATTGCGCCACCCATGCTTTCACCGAGCAGATAAACTGGACGGTCCGGATAACGTTGTTTTACCAGTCGTACCAAAGTGTTCAAATCGTGGGCATAGGCCGCACCTCCTGCCCATAAGCCACGTTTTGGGGCCGCGCCAAAACCACGTTGATCGTAAGCGAAACAGGCAATACCCAGTTTGCTGAAATATTCGCCCGGCTGTTGAAAAAAACGGCTGTAATCGTTAAAGCCGTGCAGCGCTATAAGTACTGCATGCGGATCGGTTTTGGGCAGCCAATGGCGAAACGGCAAATTCGCGCCGTCTTCAGTCATGAAAATATTCTCGCTGAGCCGCGCTACATTATTTTTCGCTCCAGGCGGATAAGTCATCGGCATACAGGCCGTCAGAGAGGAAACAAGCAGAACTGAAATTATGGAGTAAAGCGTTTTCATGCGGTTGGTTGCTATTTATACAGGTTGTGCCTATCTTCCTGAGTTTTGGCTGAGGATTTTAGGGTTATAAATCAAATGTCTACTTATGTTGAAAGCGCGCGGTCTGTAGGCTGGTTTTTCAGCATTCCTTTAATGCGAAGTTATCAAAAAAACCTTAAGACAATTACCGGGGGGCGAGTGTTCCTGTAATACGATTAACGGGGTTTATAGCCATTGGTATTATGCGCAAGCCAACGTTCATTTTCGGTCACTAAATGCTCCTTTTTCCAGAACGGCGCCTTCGATTTTAAGGCTTCCATAATGTATCGACTTGCATCAAACGCATCACCACGGTGGGATGACCACACAGCGACCAGCACTATCGTCTCATTAGGCAAAATATCGCCCACTCGATGAATGACTAAACTATCGATAATAGGCCATTGTTGCTGAGCTTCGGTAATGATTTTCTTCAACTGTTTTTCAGTCATGCCGGGATAATATTCCAGGGTCATGCCTTTAACAGCGGCACCTTCATTGAAATCGCGCATCGTGCCTATAAAAATGCTAGTCGCGCCAATAGCCCCGATATTACCGGTTTTTGCGTTCTGATAGGCCTGAATTTCCTGATACGGGTCAAATGCCTCGGCACTGATTTTTATGGTCATCTTCAACCTCCGGTAACGGGCGGAAAAAATGCCACTTCATCGCCGTCCTTAACGATGTTATCGAATTCAACGTACTCCATGTTCACGGCTGCCAGAATATTCTCGGGTAATGGTTTACCCAAGTTAGTAAGATTCCAGACTTCATTGACGGTCAACAAACCTGTAATGGTCAGGTCATCTTCCGAGCGACCCACGCTTTCTTTTAAACTGGCAAAATAACGCACTTTAATTGACATAATGATTCACGGGACAAGAAAAAAAACAGATAATAAAACTGTATGAACACTTTTTTCACTAATTATTCCACAGATAATGACCTATACACCGCATTTTAATCAGGCCGGCGAAGCGCACATGGTCGATGTTGGCGCAAAAGCGATCACTCAACGCACAGCTGTCACCGAAGGCTACATTGAAATGCACCCGGAAACGCTCCAGATGATTCTTGCGGGTGAACACAAAAAAGGAGATGTACTGGCTATAGCGAGAATTGCCGGTATTATGGCCAGCAAAAAAACAGCAGATTTAATTCCGCTTTGTCATCCTCTGCCCATAACTCATGTAGAAATAAACCTGAGCACCGAAACTGAAAAAAACCGTATTCGTTGCCAAACCACGGTAAGAACCAACGGCCAGACAGGGGTGGAAATTGAAGCGTTGTGTGCCACTCAAATTGCCTTGCTCACCATTTATGATATGTGTAAAGCCCTAGACCGGGGCATGGTCATCCAGTCTGTGCAGTTACTGGAGAAAGATGGCGGTAAATCAGGACACTGGCAGCGCAATCAATGACTGCTCATTATGGACTTCAAGGGTCTTGAAAACATTATAGTAAGCAACTGAATACCCGGTTTTGATACACTACTACACCATACAAGACAACCGCAGAGACAACTATGCCGATTACATTAAAAGAGCTTGCCGATTTTTGTGATGCCCAGATTATAGGGGGCGATTTATCAACATCCATTTATTCCGCAGCCGATATTACATCGGCACAAACCGGGCAGGTTACCCAGTTGACTAACAGTCGATATGCCCAGCATGTCAAAAACTCAACGGCTTCCGCCTGCTTTATTGCCGAAGGTTTTACTGTAGATAACGTACCTGAATGCATGGCATTACTGGTTTGTGCCGATCCAGAGCTCAGTTTCATCAGGGCAGTAGAATTACTCCATCCGGCCAGGGTTTATAGTCCACAGATTGCACCTCAGGCAGTGCTTGAAAATAATGTGATATTGGGTGACGAAGTGTATATCGGACCTTATGCAGTGATTGGTGAAAACGCGAGCATAGGCGATGGCAGCGCAATACTGGCAGGCGTTTATATGGGTAAAAATGTAAAAGTGGGGAAAAATTGCCGGATTCATCCCTATGCTGTTATCTACGATGATGTGGTTGTGGGGAATAATGTCATTATCCACTCGGGAGCTATTATCGGTGCTGATGGCTTTGGCTATAAATTCAGGAATAATGTGCATGTCAAGGTGCCTCAGGTCGGTAATGTGGTAATTGATGACAATGTTGAAATTGGGGCTAATACCTGTATTGACAGAGGCGCGTTGGGAAGTACCCTGATAGGAGCGGGCAGTAAAATAGATAATCTGGTGCAGATTGGTCACAACAACAAGGTCGGCAAAAACGTAATTATGTGCGGTCTAACCGGCGTGTCCGGATCCTGTAACATTGAAGACTATGCCATTCTGGCTGGGAGTTCAGGGGTTGCTGATCATGTGACAATCGGCACCGGTGCTGTGGTAATGGCTCGTTCCGGCGTAGCGGGTGATGTCAAGGCGGGTACTCAGGTTTTCGGCAGTCCGGCAAAAGACAAAAAGACAGCTTATAAGGAGCAGATTGCAATCAGCAAATTGCCCGAGCTGCTGAAAAAAGTGAAACTACTGGAAGAAAAAATCCAGGCACTTGAAAAAAATACCTAGTCAGCGTTTAACAGCGCAGGTAATTTTGCTCGCCACCTCAAAGAAACAACTCTCGTCAGAACAACACATGACGAATAACCTAGTAATATAGTAAACTATATTTATCAATAAACGGTCTATTACGATGACAGCAAAAGATAACGTACACCTGCATGAAATAAATAAATTTGGCTCGATGGCTGAACGTTGGTGGGATACCCAGGGTGAATTTAAAACCTTGCATGATATTAACCCGCTACGAATCCAATTTATCCAGAGTTATGCGGATATTGCCGGCAAACGCGTTGTTGATGTGGGCTGCGGCGGCGGTATTTTGACCGAAGGTCTGGCTAAACTCGGCGCTGATGTTTTGGGTATTGATCTTAGTGAAGAACTGATTGATATTGCCGATTTGCATGGACTGGAGTCGGGTGTGAGCGCGCATTATCAAAAAATCAGTGCCGAAGCTCTAGCACAGCAACAGCCTGAAAGTTTCGATCACGTTACCTGTATGGAAATGCTGGAACATGTGCCTGATCCCGGATCAATAATTTCTGCTTGCTCTACCTTGGTTAAACCCGGCGGAATGGTGTTTTTTTCCACTCTCAACCGTAAACCCAAGGCATACTTGTTAGCCATTCTTGCAGCGGAGCATGTTCTGCAAATGCTGCCTAAAGGCACACATGATTATAAAACCTTTATCAAACCTTCTGAACTAAGCCAGTCAGCGCGTGCTGCAGGTCTTGAGCTTCAGGGCATGGTAGGGATTGAGTACAACCCGTTTAACAAGCGTTTTAGTCTCGGCAAGGACATTGATGTCAATTACATTGCGGCTTTTAAACGTCCCGAGTAAATGCGCTGATGTCTACTGATTTCAAGTTATCCTGTGTGTTATTCGACCTTGACGGTACCTTGGTGGATACTGCGCCGGATTTGATTTTATGCTTGAATAAAGCATTAAGCAGTCATGGCCTTACGACTGTTACGGCTGACACAATAAAACCGTTTATTTCATTTGGTGCAGTTGCAATGATTAATGAGAGCCTGGATCATTCCATATCGGAAGCGCTTCGGGCAGACATACTGGAAACTATGCTCGATCTTTATCAAAACAATATTGCCGAACACACGGTTTTTTTCAAGGGCATGTCAGACACGCTTGATGCCATTGAAGCGCAAGGACTGAAATGGGGCGTAGTCACCAATAAACGTGAACGCTTTACCAATCCGCTGATGGATGCCCTAAAGCTCACCGATCGAGCCGCCTGCATCATCAGTGGAGATACCACAGCCAACCCCAAACCCCATGTGGAACCCATGCTGGCTGCCTGCAAACTGGCGGCGGTAAAGCCGCAGGAATGTGTCTATATTGGTGATGCAAGTCACGATATTACGGCCGGGAAAAATGCCCAAATGAAAACCTTGGCCGCACTCTATGGCTATCTTAAATCCGGTGACACGCCAGAAACATGGGGCGCTGATGCACTGATAAAATCTCCCGAACAACTAGCAACCTGGATAGCCTCAGCACTATGCCATTAAAACATCAAGTTATTTTAATTACCGGCGCGGGCGGTGGATTGGGCAGCACAGCAGCCTTGACATTGGCCAAAAATGGCGCTCATGTTATTTTGCTGGATAAAAACATCGCCAAACTGGAAGCAGTTTACGATACCATTTTGGCGGCAAATGCACCCGAACCGATTATTTATCCGTTTGACCTGGCCGGAGCCAATGAAAACGAGTATCAGGAATTGGCGGATAAAATTGACGATGAATACGGATCTTTGCAAGGTCTGCTGCATTCAGCGGTGGAGTTCAGTTCGTTTACGCCTATCTCCCAGTTCAGTACGAAGGACTGGGGGCATACCTTAAACGTTAACCTGAATGCACCTTTTCTACTCACTCGAGTGTTGTTGCCGGTACTGCAAAAGAGTCAACATGCATCCATTGTGTTCACGTCTGATGCTTCCGCCAGAAAGGCTCACGCTTACTCAGGCGCTTATGGCGTGTCCAAAATAGCGCTGGAAGGTTTGGCTAAAATACTCGCTGAAGAACTGGAATCGGCCAATAAAATCCGTGTCAATACATTGATACCCGGGGCCGTTGATTCACCCTTAAGAAAACGTGCCTATCCGGCAGAAGATAAAGCTAAATTGCCTACCATGGAATCATTAGCACCTGCTTACCTGTATTTATTCGGCTCTCAAAGCATTGGCGTAACCGGCCAGGCGATCGATGCTCGAACCTTTCACTTATAACTGATTATTATGGCAGAACGAGAAAGCTTTATTTTAACCAGAGATGTGAATATTGTCACCATCCCTGACGGCACGCCTGGTACCTTAAGCAAGGGCGAACAAGTGACCATACACCAGTCTCTTGGCAATAATTATACGGTTGTTACTGAGCGCGGTCACATGGTGCGTATTGACGGTGCCGATGCTGACGCACTAGGCAAAGAGCAACATGAACTGCATACTCTGGTATCAGAAACCAGCCCTGAAGCAGTTGAAAAAAATTGCTGGGAAGTCATGAAAACGGTCTATGACCCGGAAATTCCCGTGAATATTGTTGATCTGGGTCTGGTTTATTACTGCAATGTAAAGCCTGTAGGTGAGGGTAAAAATGATGTTCACATCATTATGACTCTAACTGCACCGGGTTGCGGCATGGGTCCGGTTATCCAGGGTGATGTGGAAAAATGTATCCGCGCACTGCCGGGTGTCGCAAGTGTTGATGTTGAGGTTGTTCTTGATCCACCGTGGTCGAGAGAAATGATGTCGGAAGTGGCGCAATTGCAGTTGGGGTTGTTTTAAGGTAGCCCGCAAAAAATACCCTTCCTGTCACTGTTGCCACAGATTCACAAATTATGAATAAGTTTATCTGTGAATCTGTGGCGGTTTATTTATTGCAAGTTACCTAAATAAGTTTCAACCTGGCAGATTCTTTAAAGCGAGGCGTTGTGAAGACACTTTATTATAGCCACCCGGATTTTCTATTGCATGAAACAGGTGCAGACCACCCCGAATGTGCTGCCCGACTCAGGAGCATAGCTATAGCGCTTGAAGCGCCGCAGTTTGCAAATTTAATCAGGGTCTCGCCGCCACTCGGTACTGAACAGCAAATCAGGCTGATTCATCCGCTATCTCATATTGAGGCTATCCGGGCAGCAATACCGAAACAGGGCAAACACTATCTGGATCATGATACGGTATTGTCGCCAGGCTCTGAAAAAGCGGCTTTTCGTGCGGTAGGTGCTGTTTGCGATGCAGTTGATAAAGTCCTGACTGGTCAGGCTGATAATGCCTTTTGCGCAATACGTCCACCCGGACATCACGCCGAACCGGACGTGGCCATGGGTTTCTGTCTGTTTAATAATGTAGCGATTGCCGCCGAATATGCACGCTGCCATTATCATCTGGAACGTATCGCCATTGTTGATTTCGATGTTCATCATGGCAATGGCACGCAAGCGGCTTTTTACAAGCAACCCAATGTTCTCTATGCCTCCAGTCATCAGATGCCATATTATCCCGGCACAGGTTATCCAACAGAAACCGGTATGGGCAACATTATCAATGTGCCGCTGGCCACAGGTGATACAGGTGTTGAATTCAGGCAAAAATACAATGCTATTATTTTACCCGCACTGCGAAAATTCAAACCTGATTTACTGCTTGTTTCAGCGGGTTTTGATGCCCACAGGGATGATCCGTTAGCGTCTATTATGCTGGTTGAAGAGGATTTTCGATGGCTTACTCAAGAACTGATGAGTTGTGCTGACAGTTATTGTGCAGGCAGAATTATTTCCGCATTAGAAGGCGGTTATAACCTCAATGCTTTAGCGGCCAGTGTTGCGGTTCATGTTAAAACTTTGCTGGGTGTTTAGTGCTCATATCCGCAAATATAGCGCTACTGTTATCGCCAATTCGTGGCCAGGCTGTCAGTACCGCTTTAACAACAGTTGCCAATGGAATAGCGAAAAACACGCCCCAAAAGCCCCACAATCCACCAAAGAATAAAATTGCGACGATAATGGCGATAGCATGTAAATTCACTGCTTCAGAAAATAACACCGGTACCAGCACAACGCCGTCTAATGCTTGAATAATTGAGTAAGCAATAACAATGTACATAAAGTCATCACCACTTAATCCCCATTCAAAGTAAGCGACGCCAAGAACCGGAAAAGTGACCAAAGTTGCACCTATATAGGGAATGATCACCTGCACGCCCATCAATACAGCCAACAACATGGCATAATTTAAGCCCATTGTTGCGAAGGTTGCATAACTGACAAACCAGAGAATAAATATTTCGGCAAACTTACCGCGTACATAATTGCCAATCTGAATATCAACCTCTTCCCATACCCGCACGGTTAAATGTCTGTCCCTGGGCATAAACTGCAAAAACCAGGAAATTAACAATGCCTTATCCTTTAAAAAGAAAAAAACCATCATGGGTACCAGAAACAGATAAATCATTGCACTAACTATACCGACTACTGACGCAGCCGAAAGCGACAACACATTTTGACCATAAGTTAACAATTCCCTCTGGACTGCAAACATCATCTGTTGAATTTTGTTTTCTGAAATAAATTTCGGATATATTTTGGGCAAGCGCATGATTTCAGTTTGCGCTCTGTTAATGATTTCCGGAATATTTTGAATAAGTTCGACAGCTTGTTGTGAAACAAGCGGCATTAAATAAAACAGTAAAAATCCTAAACAGGCCATAAAGCCTGAAAACACCAGATATACAGCGGGCAAACGCCGCATCCCTCTGTTTTCAGCCTTGCCCACCAAGCCTTCCAGTAAATAGGCCAGGACGATTGACGCAAAAACAGGCATCAATAAATTAGACAATGAATAAATCAGCACAAAACTGACAATTAAAATTATGGCCAGAGAAACAGCTTGGGAATTGGGCAAAAAACGCTTGAAGGAGTCAGAAAAAAAACGCAAATTTACAAATGGTGATTGAGTTGTCATTAATAACAGAATATTTTGTGTCTATTGTTGGCATTCTACATCCAATAATGCATTTCTATCCAAGATGTTTTTCAATTGCCATATTCATCGCGTAAAATGAAACTTAACACTAAAAATCAGGGACTAGCTATGCAAATTGATGTATTTAACGGCGATGCAGATGGTATTTGTGCGCTCGTGCAGTTGCGTTTGGCGCAGCCCGCCCTATCGAAGCTGGTAACAGGTGTAAAAAGGGATATCCAACTGTTGGAGCGCCTTACCGTTCAAAAAAATGATTCTGTAACTGTGCTGGATATTTCCTTAAAAAAAAATCGCACTGCTTTGGATAGACTTCTCCAGCAAGGTGCAACTGTGTTTTATGTTGATCATCATGAATCGGGTGACATTCCGCAACATCCCAATCTTGAAGCGATTATCAATACCGCTGCTAACACTTGTACAAGTCTATTGGTAGACCAACACCTTGGAGGAAAATACCGTGCATGGGCGGTTACTGCAGCGTTTGGAGACAATCTGATTGACAGCGCAGAACAGGCAGCCCATAGCCTGTCTTTATCTGCAAACCAGCTTAAACAACTCAAAGACTTAGGTGTTTGCATAAATTATAACGGCTATGGTAGCTGCATCACTGATTTGCATTTTGCACCGGATGCGCTTTACCATGAATTAGCACCCTACGCGTCACCTTTTGATTTCATGATTGACAATTTAATCATCTATGAACAATTATTAACGGGATATGCAGATGACATCGGCCAAGCTCAGCATATCAAACCTGAATACCTGACTGATGCCATTGCTGTTTATATTTTGCCGGATGAGGCTTGGGCAAGACGAATTAGCGGCGTATTTAGCAACGAACTCGCCAATCAAAACCCGCAACGTGCTCATGCAGTTCTAAGTTACAATGCTCAAGGCGGCTATCAAATCAGTGTCCGTGCTCCATTAATCAGTAAAACAGGGGCCGATGAATTGTGTTCGTCATTTACAAGCGGAGGAGGGCGCAAAAGTGCGGCTGGCATCAATCATTTGCCACTCGAAGAGTTGTCAAAATTTATTGCAGCATTTGCAAAAAAATACGCTTAATAAACCGGCTATTTTATTTAATAATCACACCATTAGCAAAATGACAAAAAAAAGCACAAATACAGTCTGGCACCATGCAACCATAACCCGTGCTGACAGGGAAGCACTGCATAAACACAAAAGTGTTATCCTCTGGTTTACCGGGTTATCCGGGTCTGGTAAATCCACTTTGGCTCACGCAGTAGAAGAACATCTGCATAAAACCGGTAATTCCACTTTTGTACTCGATGGCGATAACGTCCGGCATGGGTTGTGCAGCGATTTGGGGTTTAGTGATAGTGATCGTGTTGAAAACATCAGGCGAATTGGTGAGTTAGCGAAGCTAATGACAGAAGCGGGTGTTATCACCTTGACCGCCTTTATTTCGCCGTTTAAATCCGATCGTGAAGACGCCAGAAAACGGGTGCCGCATGGTGATTTTCTGGAAATATATTGCCAATGTCCGATCGAAACGTGCGAAAAAAGAGATGTAAAAGGCCTGTATAAAAAAGCCAGGGCGGGAG
>Ga0316629_10000258_pt1 | contig 10536 bp, 11 predicted proteins | sample OWC_May_M1_C1_D1_FD_207654 | JGI IMG/M metagenome (GOLD analysis project Ga0316629, IMG submission 207654) | Wetland soil microbial communities from Old Woman Creek delta, Ohio, United States - OWC_May_M1_C1_D1_A | ecosystem: Environmental > Terrestrial > Soil > Wetlands | place: USA: Ohio... | reverse complement strand
GGCAGACAGGATCGGCCGTAGACCGCGTGCAGTGGCTCAAAGCCGGCGGCGGTGACCGGCACCACGACGTCGTGTCCCGGCGCGAGCGCGCACAGATGCTCGATCACCGCAGGGTTCGCCAAGGGCATGTCGCAGGCGAGGCAGAAGGTGTGGTCCGTGCGGCTCGCGGAGAGGGCGGCGTGAATGCCGCCCAGGGGACCCTGGTCCGGGATGCGATCGCGCTCCACCGGAACCCCGAAGGATCCGTACGCAACCGGATCGTTGGCGACGATCAGGACGTGCGGGAACAGCGGACGGATCGTGTCCAGCGCGACCTGGATGAGCGTGCGACCACCGACCGACAGCAACCCCTTGTCGCGGCCCATCCGCTGCGAGCGGCCGCCCGCCAGGATCGCCCCGGTCATGGACGCGCGAGGTGCCCTGACCGGCCGGGGATTCGCAGCTCTATCGTCGGCCCGTCGGACAGGTCCTGGGAGTCTCCGACCAGGTCGTGAACCGCGCGGCCCAGCGCCTGCGCTGCCTCGACATTCAGGGCGACCCGGCGTCCGCCGACGAGCAGCTCCGGCGCCGGGCCGGCGCTGGGTGCCGGATACTCGCGCTCGACAAAATCGGCCAGGGGAGCGATCTCTTCCAGCCCGAAGTGCGGCACGGGCGCCCCGGTGTCCCAATCCGCGGCCACCGCCACCAGGCGATCCGCCGGGCCGCACAGGAGGGGGGACTGCTGGGCCTGTCGGTTGACTTCGATCTTGGGCAGGGCTCCGGATTTGAATCCCTCGGTGAGGACGAGATCCATCCCGAACATCGTCAGATGGGCGATGGCCTCCGGGGAGAGTCCCCCCGGGGTGTCGCGAACGACGAAGAACGTCTCGGGCGAAACCAGGGCGACCGCCCGCGCCCCGGCCTCTCGGTGCCGCCAGGAATCCTTCCCCGGGACGTCCACCGTCACGGGGCCATGGAAGTGGTGCTTGATCGTCCCGACGTGCCGCCCGCGTCGCGCCAGCTCTCGGATCAGTTTTTCCAGCAGCGTGGTCTTCCCGCTGTTGGACCGGCCAACCACGGACAGGATGGGGATCACGGGTCACCTGCCGTTCCGGGCCTATTCTTCCCTGTCTTCGGGCTCGATCACCTCGAGGTCGCCCAGCTCTTCCAGGCTCTCCTCCTCGAACTCGTTCATGAGCAGGTCCTCGGCCGCGGCGCCGGCGATCGGGGCCTCCGCCGGGGCCTCCTCTTCCTCGAACTGCTCCTCGGCCTCGGCCACCGCCTCGTCCGGCACCACCTCTTCAGCGCTCAGACTGCGATACCAGGTCGGCTTCGCCCCGGGTTCGACCTCGCGTGCCGCGTCGCCGGCCAGGTTTTCCACCTCGTAGCCGAGCTTGCCGGTGGCCATCTCTTCCAGCGCCTGATATGTCGGCTTGAGGCTGCGCGGTTGGGTCAACCCGACGGCGCCCCGGTTGAGCTGCTTCGCCCGCTTGGCGGCCACGATCACCAGCCGGTACTTGCTGTCCACGTGCTCCATGATGTCCTCGATCGGCACCTGTGCCATCCCCCGTCTCCTCTCTACCCGATCCTGCGCTGACGCGCCGACTCAGGTCTCCAAGAACCCCATCTCGACCCGGGTGCTCCGCCGGCGCTCGGCCAGAATGATGGCCCGCAACTCCTCGGCGGCCCGGGCGAAGTCATCGTTCACGATGACGTACTGATACTCCGCGTAATGCCGGACCTCCTCCCGCGCACGAGCCAGGCGCCGCCGGATGTCCGCTTCGGCGTCGCTGTGCCGCAACCGCAGCCGCTGTTCCAGAACCGCCCAGGACGGGGGGACGATGAAAACGAACACCCCCGCCGGGTGGCTGGCCCGCAGGATCGACGCTCCGCGGGTATCGATGTCCAGAATCGCGTCCCGGCCCGCCGCGAAGTATTCCTCCAGGACGGCCTGCGAGGTTCCGTACAGGTTGCCGTACACCTCGGCCCATTCCGCGAACTCGCCCCGCTCCACCATGGCCCGGAAGGTCGGCACGTCCACGAAGTGATAGTCGCGGCCCGCGACCTCGTGGGGCCGAGGCGCCCGCGTCGTGTGCGAGACCGAGTGGACCAGGTCCGGGACCGCCGACACCGCCCACTCGCACAGGGAGGTCTTCCCGGCTCCGGACGGCGCCGACACCACCAGTAACATCCGCCGCGAGGCGGTTCCGGGACCGGCGAGGACTGCGTCGGACGGACTCACGGAACGGCTCGAGCCTCCTCGGATCCGCCGAGCCGCTGGGCCAGCGTACCGGACTGGACGGCGGACAGGACCACGTGGCCGCTGTCGGTCACGATCAGGGTCTGGGTCCGGCGGCCGCAGGTGGCGTCCACCAGCCGCCCTGCCGCCTTCGCGTCATCCCGCAGCCGCTTCATCGGCTCCGAGAACACGGCCTTCGAGTCCTTGGAGGACCGCGCGCTCAGGATCGCCACGATCCGGGCGCCGAGGACGACGTTGCCGAACCCGACATTGAGAATCTCGATGGGCACCGCGCTCACGGCAACCCCTCGCCGGTCGGTCGTCGTGCGGCCGCCGCCCGGCGGCTATTCCAGGTTCTGCACCTGCTCGCGCAATCGCTCGATGGCGGTCTTGAGTTCCACCACGTCTCGGGCCAGCCCGGCGTCGGCGGCTTTCGACCCGATGGTGTTCGCTTCGCGGTTCATCTCCTGGAGGAGAAAGTCCAGGCGTCGTCCCTGCGGGCCGGCCTGCCCCAGCGTATCCCGGAATTGGTGCAAGTGACTTCGCAGCCGATCGCATTCCTCCGCGACATCGCCCCGGTCGGCCAGCAGGGCCACCTCCTGCTCCAGGCGGAGCGGGTCCGGCAGACGCCCGTCCAGGAGATCCGCCACGCGCTCTCGCAGGCGGGTCCGGTGGGTCGCGACGAGGTCGGCGGTCCGCCCCAGCACCCCGCCGAGGACTTCCTCGATCTCGTCCAGGTGGCGCCGGAGCGCCTCGACGAGGGCGGCGCCCTCCTGGCAGCGCATGGCTGCCAGGCCGTCCAGGGCGCCGGCCAGCGCCGGCTCCAGGTCCGCCCAGACCTCCTCGACGGTCTCTTCGGACTCCTCGACCGAGATCAATTCCCGCTGGCCTGCCAGCATCTCGAGCGTGACCTGTCCCGGGAGATCCATTTCCCGCTGGAGGGCGCGCAGCAGCTCAACGTACTGCCTCGCCAGGGGCAGATCCACCTTCAGAGTCCTGGCCCGCCCCTCCAGATCCTTCTCCTGGACCGAGACCTCGAAGTGGCCGCGGGCAAACCGCTGCTGTACCGCCCGCTGCACGCGCGGCTCCAGCCCGGCCAGTCGTTTGGGCAGACGACAGCGGACCTCCAGAAACCGGTGGTTGACGGACTGGATCTCGACCGTATAGGCTCGACCCTGCCGCGCCGCTTCCCCCCGGCCGAAGCCGGTCATGCTCTGCCGTGGACTCGATCCGCTGGTGCTCGTACGGCCTCCCAACCTACTGAAATGACAGACTATATTATCCGAACCGGGCGGCTTGTCAACGTCAAAACCCTTGACAAATTCCGGCTTGTCCCATATGGTCAATTCCGGCTGTGTCCGGCAAAGGAGGGTGATCTACGTGCCGATCTACGAATATGAGTGCGACTCCTGCGACGAGCGGTTCGAACTCATGCAGAAGTTCAGCGACAAGCCCGTGAAGAAGTGCCCCACGTGCGGGGGGGCGGTCCACAAGGTGCTCTCCGCACCTGCCCTCGTCTTCAAGGGATCGGGCTGGTACGTCACGGACTACGCCAGCGCGGACCGGAAGAAAGCCCAAAAAGCCGACGGAGACGGCAAGGCGAACGGCAGCAAGGCTACCGAATCCTCCTCGACCACCTCCAGCACGAGCACGACCGCCACAAAGTCCGAAACCTAACGGCTCCTAATCGCGCTCGGAAACCTCGATACGCCTCGCGGGCCGACCCTGCGAGGCGTTGAGCGTTCTCCTGGACCCTACCCATCCCCACAACACGCCGCTCCCGCCGACGCCGAACAGGGCGCCCGCACTGTCCCAGGCTACGTCGAGGAGACTGGCCGTCCGCGTCGCCACGAACGCCTGATGCGCCTCATCCAGCCCGGCGTATAGCACGCTGAGACCGAAGGCCGCCAGGGCCGTGCGCGGCTGCCAGCCGCGCGAACCCCAGGCCAGACTCCGGTACCAGAGAAGGCCCAGAAGAGCAAACTCGGCGACGTGCGCCGCCTTGCGGATGGCGACGTGCGCCGCCTCCACCCCTGCGGCCGAAATCGTCGGGATCAGCCACCGCAGGACGGGCTCGAGGAGCCCGCCGGTCTCCTCGGCAGAGAAGGCGTCCGTGGAGAACGTGCTGATCGCCGCCATCCAGACCACCAGCGGCCCCCAGCGCCAGAGCACGGACCGACCGGCGCCGGCTGGGCTCACGCGGACCGCCCCAGCAGGCCTCGGACGTGGCCCGCGAGGTCCGCCGGGGCGACAGTGCTCACCTCGCCCGTCCGCCGGCGTCGCACCTCTATCACGCCGTCTTTCAGGGCCCGGCTCCCGACCGTGACCCGCAGGGGGAAGCCAAGCAGGTCGGCGTCCTTGAACTTCACGCCGCCCCGTTCGTCCCGGTCGTCATACAGGACGTCCACGCCGGCCGCCGTGAGGGCGCCGTACACCTCGTCGGCCATCCCGGCCATCTTCGCGTCCTTGACGTTGACCACCAGCAGATGGACATCGAACGGGGCGATCGTTTCCGGCCAGATCATTCCGTCCTTGTCGTGGTTCTGCTCGATGGCAGCCGCCGCGATGCGGGCCGGACCGATGCCGTAGCTGCCCATCACGATGGGCTGCTCCTGTCCTTGCTCGTCCAGGTAGAGCGCCCCCAGGGGCACCGAGTACTTGGTGCCCAGCCGGAAAATGTTCCCGATCTCGATCACGCGCTCGACCGCCAAAGGCGCCCCGCATTTCGCGCAGGCATCGCCGGGGTCGGCCTCTCGCAGGTCGGCGTACTCCGCCTGGAAATGGGTGCCGGGCACCACGCCCCGCAGATGCGTGTCCGGCTTGTTCGCCCCGACCACGTAACAGCCGGTCCGCAGCGCCTCGTCGGCGATGACGCGCAGTCGCAGGCCGACCGGTCCCACGAAGCCTGCCTCGCCCCCCGTGGCCGCGACGATCTCCTCCGGGTGGGCGGGCCGGAAGACGCCCAGGACCCGCTGGAGCTTTCGCTCGTGCAGTTGGTGATCCCCTCGGACCAAGGCCAGGACGGGCCCGGCGCCCGTCGTCACCACCAGCGACTTGATGGTCAGCGCCGGCTCGATCCCGAGGAAACGACAGACCTCGGCGATCGTCTTGGCGTTGGGTGTGGCGACCTCCTCCAGCGGCCAGCCGGGAAAGCTGGGGATCGGGGCGCGGGCAACCGCCAGCTCCACGTTGGCCGCGTATCCGCACGCCGCGCAGATGGCCACCCGGTCCTCGCCGGCCTGGCTGGGGGCCATGAACTCGTGCGAGCCCGCCCCGCCCATCATGCCGGGATCGCTCTCCACCACGAAGTATTTCACGCCGCAGCGGTCGTAGATCGTGCAGTACGCTTGGCGGTGCGCCTGGTACTGCACCTCCAGGGCGGCGACATCCCGGTCCAGGCTGTAGGAGTCCTTCATGACGAACTCCCGCGTCCGCAGGACGCCGCTCTTGGGCCGGGCCTCGTCGCGCTCCTTGGTCTGTATCTGATACCAGGTCTGCGGCAGGTCCCGGTACGAGCGGATCTCGCGCGCCGCCAGCCACGCGATGACCTCCTCGTGGGTCATGCCCAGGCACATGTCCCGCTGGTTCCGGTCCTTGAGCCGGAACATCTCGCCGCCGATGGTGTCCCAGCGGCCCGACTGCTGCCAGAGCTCCGCCGGCAGGATGACCGGCATGGTGATTTCCTGCCCGCCGATGGCGTTCATCTCCTGCCGGATGATGGCCAGGATCTTCTCCATCACCCGCTGGCCCAGCGGGAGATACACGTAGATCCCGGCGGCGAGCTGCCGGACCATGCCCGCCCGGACCATGAGCTTGTGGCTGATGGCCTCGGCGTCCGCCGGGTCCTCCTTCAATGTCGGGATCAGCGACCGTGTCCAGCGCATCGCGCCCTCCTCGTGAGGGGAGTCGTGGTGTGGCCGCGGCCCATTGGCGGCCCCGGCGGCGGGGCCAAGAGGAACCAGCCCCGCGGGATGAGAGACGGAAAACAGAAAGGAGGAGGACGCGTGCGGTTCCTCCCCCTCGACTGCGGGAGACCTGCTGTGGCCGCCCGTTAATCCTCCGGGGACTGGGCGGCCAACCGTTGCACCTCTTCCACCAGCACGTCGGCCAGCTCCGACTCCTTGACCTTCCGGACGATCTGCCCCTTCTTGATCAGGATCCCGACCCCGTGGCCGCCAGCGATCCCGATGTCCGCCCCGCGTGCTTCGCCCGGCCCGTTGACCGCACAGCCCATCACGGCGACGTTCAGCGTCCGCTGGATGTTGAGCGCCTCCAGCCGCTTCTCGACCTCTTTGGTCAGACCGACCAGGTCGATCTCCACCCGGCCGCAGGAGGGACAGGCGATCACGTTGAGCCCCCGCTTCCGGAGCCCGAGGGCCTTCAGGATCTCGAAGCCGGCCTTGATCTCCTCGGTCGGATCCTCCGTCAGGCTCACCCGGATGGTGTCGCCGATCCCCTCGGCCAGCAGCGTCCCGATGCCCACGGCGGATTTGATCGCCCCGGTAAAGGCCGTCCCCGCCTCGGTCACCCCTAAATGGAACGGGTACGGGACCTGATCTGCCAGCAGACGGTACGCCTCGATCATCATCCGTGGGTCGGACGACTTGAGCGAGACTTTCATCTCCGGGTAGTTCAGCTCCTCGAGGATCCGGATGTGGAAGAGCGCGCTCTCCACCAGGGCTTCCGGCGTCGGCTCCCCGAACCGCTGCAGGAGATGCTTCTCCAGCGATCCCGCGTTCACGCCGATCCGGATGGGCACCTTGCGCTCCGCCGCGGCCTTGGTCACTTCCTGCACCCGCCAGGTCGCCCCGATGTTGCCGGGGTTGATCCGCAGACAGTCCACGCCGGCCGTGAGACACTGGAGGGCCAGCCGGTAATCGAAGTGGATGTCCACGATCAGCGGGATGCGGATCTGGGGTCGGATCTTGCCGATCGCCGTCGCGGCGTCCGCGTCGGGGACCGCCACCCGGACGATCTCGCAGCCGGCCGCCTCCAGCGCCCAGATCTGGTCCACGGTCGCCTGGACGTCCCGCGTGTCGGTCTTGGTCATGGACTGTACCGAGATGGGCGCGTTCCCGCCGACCGCCACCTTGCCCACCTGGAGCGGGCGCGTCCGCCGCCGAACGTAGGAGCGGGCGGATGCGATGCGAAGGGGGGCGACCTCGGTGAACGGGCCGAAGTTGGTCGCTTCGGCCGGATCGGCCCGGTACTCCATTGCCCGACTCACGGCTGGCCCAGCCAGCGGAAGATGTCGTTGTAGAACGCGAAGACCATCAGGCCGATGAGCAGAACCATGCCCACCTGCTGCGCCATCTCACGCTTCTTGAGGCTCACCGGCTTGCCCCGGAGCCATTCGATCAGCGAGAAGAGCAGATGCCCGCCGTCCAGGATGGGAATCGGCAAGAGATTCAGGATCGCCAGGTTGATGGACAGGAGCGCCGTGAACGAGAGCAATTCGATCATGCCCCGCTGCGCGACCTCGCCGGCCATCTGGGCGATGAGGATCGGCCCTCCGATGGTCTTGGGCGAGATCTTGGCCTGGACCAGCTTGACGAAGCCGGTCACCACCAGGACCGAGAGGTCCACCGTCTTCGTCACCCCTGCCCAGGCAGCCGAGACGGGATTCAGGCGGCGGAGCTGCGTTTCCGGCGCCGGCCCGATCCCGATCAGACCGATCTCCTCCTCGCCGGCGGGCCCCTGCTGCTTGGTGCTCCGCGGGGTGACCTGGACCTCTTGGCGCTGCCCCTCGCGCTCCAGCGTGAGCGTGAGCGGCGTGCCGGGGCTGCCGTGGATGATCTTGGCGAGCTGGTCCCATTCGCCCACGGGGTTGCCGTTCACCGCCAGGACACGATCGCCGCCGCGGATGCCGGATTGCTGCGCCGGCTGGTTCGGCAGGACTTGCCCGATGCGGGTGGACACCAGCGGGCGCAGCCCAAGATCCCACACCTCCACATCCTGACCGAAGAGGTCCCGCGTCTTCTGCACCCGCGGCTCCACCTGAACATCCGTGGACCGCCCGTCGCGAAGGATCGTCAGGGTCAGCGTGCGGCCCGACGACGTCCGCAGCGCCGTCTCGAACTCATCCCATCGCCCGATGGGTTGTCCGCCGATCGCCTGAACACGATCCCCCACGGTGAGGCCCGCCTTGGCGGCCGGCGAATCCTTCTCCGGCGAGCCCGCCACCGGCAGCAGGAAGGACTGGCCGACGAACATGAAGATGCCCCAGAAGATCAGGACGGGGAGAATGAAGTTGGCCAACGGCCCGGCCAGGATGATGAGCGACCGGGTGCCGACGCTCTTCTTCGAAAATGAGCGCGCCGGGTCGGTCGCCTCGGGCGACTCGTCGCCCGGGTCCTCGCCGATCATCTTGACGTAGCCGCCGAGCGGGAGCGCGGACAGCAGGTACTCCGTTTCGCCGCGCTTCACGCCCACAATCTTTGGGCCGAAGCCCAGGGAGAACTTCAAGACCCCGACCTTCGCCCGCTTGGCCACCAGAAAATGGCCGAGCTCGTGAAAGAAGATCAACGCCCCGAGGACCACCACCGCTGCCACGATCGTCTGTATCGTCATGCGAACTCCACGTTAGAACCTAGAGCCAAGCGTGGAGAGCCGAGCCGCACGGGCGTCTATCCCGCTCGCTCCACTCTCGGCTCTCAGCTCTTCGCTCTAGGCTCTCGACTCTAGCCTCTCCGCTCCAAGTTCTCTCTCACCTGCCGGTCCACCTCCAGGACGTCTTCCACGCTGGCGATGGCGCGTTGGGGGTGGGCATCCATGGCCTTCCGGATGACCACGGGAATCTCGTCGAAACCGATGCGGCGGTCCAGGAACCACTGGACGGCCACCTCGTTGGCGGCATTCAGGACCGCCGGCCACGAGCCGCCCGCCCGCGCCGCCTCGTACGCCAGATCCAGAGAGGGGAATTTCTCCCGATCCACCGCCTCGAACGTCAACAGGCGCAGCTCGTCCAGGGCCAGTCGCGCGGCGGGGCAGACCCGCCGCTCGGGATACATCAGGGCGTACTGGATCGGCAGCCGCATGTCCGGCGCCCCGAGCTGCGCCAGGAACGACCCGTCCACGTATTCCACCATGGAATGGATGACGCTCTGGGGATGCACGATGACGTCCACCCGATCCACCGGGAGGTCAAATAGCCACTGGGCCTCGATCACCTCCAGCCCCTTGTTGACCAGCGTGGCCGAATCGATGGTGATCTTCTTCCCCATGGACCAGGTGGGGTGGCAGAGGGCGTCCTCGGGGGTGATGGTGGCAAAGGCCTTCTGGGGCAGCGTCCGGAACGGCCCCCCGGACGCGGTGAGGACGATCCGCCGGACCGAGCCGGTCTCGCCGTGGTCCAGGCACTGGAAGATGGCGGAGTGCTCACTGTCCACCGGAAGGATCCGCGTCCCGCGGGCCCGGGCCTCGGCGGTCACCAGGGCGCCCGCCATCACCAGGGTTTCCTTGTTGGCCAGCGCCAGCGTCTTCCCCGCCCGAAGCGCCGCCATGGTCGGCACCAGGCCGGCCCCGCCCACGATCGCCGACACGACCATGTCCGCCCCGGTGTCGGCGGCCGCCTGGCGCACCCCCTCGCTCCCCCAACCCACCTCGGTCGTCAGGGAGTCCAGGCGTCGGGCCAGCTCCCGCGCTCGCGTTTCGTCGGCCAGCGCGACAAACCGCGGGCGGAACCGGCGGACCTGCTGTTCCAGCAGCTCCACGTTGTTGCCGGCGGCCAGCGCCACGACCTCGAACTGGTCGGGATGGCTCGCCACCACATCCAGCGTGTGCCTCCCGATGGAACCCGTCGAACCCAGAATCGCCAGTCGCTTCATGTCCCCTCGAACGTTAGGAGCCGTTACGAAATAACCTATACATCTCTTTCTATTTCGTTACGGCTCCTTATGCCGTTTCGGCATGTCTCCGCTCAATTTATTCTTTGACAACGGCTTACAGGCGGGCAAGCCGCTCCCCCGGCTCGCCTCCGAGTCCACAGCAACCCCGCCTCGCAGGAGAAAACCACGCAAAATGCGGGCAGATCAATCAGAGGATTCGGGGTGGAAGGCTAGTATAGGGAATGGAGCGGGCCTCCGCAAGGAGTTTCGGTTCGTCCCGGACCCGCAAGATCAGACGGCATCAGGCGCTAGCGGGAGGCCTCGGTCTTGGCCGGGGGCGGGGTGGCCGGGCGGAACTCGTAGACCAGGTCGCCGGGCTTCACCAGGCCCAGCTCCTCGCGGGCGATCGCCTCGGCCCTGGCGGGATCGGTGCGGAGGTTCCGCACCTCCGCCGCCAGGGTGGCGTTGGCTGCTGTCAACTGATCGATCTCG
>Ga0316629_10000257_pt1 | contig 10542 bp, 16 predicted proteins | sample OWC_May_M1_C1_D1_FD_207654 | JGI IMG/M metagenome (GOLD analysis project Ga0316629, IMG submission 207654) | Wetland soil microbial communities from Old Woman Creek delta, Ohio, United States - OWC_May_M1_C1_D1_A | ecosystem: Environmental > Terrestrial > Soil > Wetlands | place: USA: Ohio... | reverse complement strand
GCTGGAGGCGGGGCTGTTCGACTACGGGCGGCTGGAGAATCGTTGAGGCATCGTGACAGCTGTCGGTGGCATTGCTGTGTTTAATGACCGTGTCGGTCTTCGATGCCTCGTGAGGCCGCTGAGGCAAAGCCGACGAGGGGGTAGCCGGCTCCGCTCAGGGAAACTCCTGTTCACGCCGCCGGCTACCCTCTGGCCGGCTTTGCCGGCACCCGCAGCGCGCTTCGGCAGCACGACTCCGGGGCCGCGTACGCCGCCGCGCTCAACGGCCTGGGCGCATCACCGTGTCTGGCCGACGGCGGGGTGGCCAACGGAGTGAATAAGGATTTCCCTGAACGGAGTTGGCCACCCCGCTGGCGGACAGCGTGTGCCTCAACAGGGCTCCACAAAAGACCGCAATGCGCCGCAAGCAGCCCGAGGCCTCAGCCTCAATAGTCCGTCGCCACCCGCAACACCAGCTTGCCGAAGTTCTCGCCCGCAAACAGCTTGTTCAGCGTCTGCGGGAAAGCGGCCACGCCGCCCTCGACGATGTCTTCCTTGCTCTTCAGGCGGCCGTCCTTGATGTAAGCGGCCAGTTCGGCAATCGCCTGCGGGAACCGATCGGTGTAGTCGAAGATGACGAAGCCTTCCATGCGTGCGCGGTTGACCAGCAGCGACATGTAGTTCTTGGGCCCCTGCACGGCCGTGAGGTTGTTGTACTGGCTGATAGCGCCGCAGATCACGATGCGCGCCTTGGGCGCCAGCTTGGCCAGCACGTGGTCCAGGATCTCGCCGCCGACGTTATCGAAATAGATGTCCACGCCCTTCGGGCAATGCGCCTTCAGGCCGTCGCGCACCGAGCCGCCCTTGTAGTCGATACAGGCGTCGAAGCCCAGTTCCCGCACCACCCAGTCGCACTTGGCCTGGCCGCCGGCGATGCCCACCACGCGCATGCCCCAGATCTTGGCCAACTGCCCGACGGTCTGCCCCACGGCGCCAGCCGCGCCCGAGACCACCAGCGTCTGCCCGGCCTTGGGCAGGCCCACCTCCTTGAGCCCGAAGTAGGCGGTCATTCCGGGCATGCCGTAGACATTGAGCCACTGCGCCGGCGTGCCCAGCCGCAGATCGATCTTCTGCAAGCTGCGGCTGCCGGGCAGGCCGGCAGCCGACTGGCAGTATTCCTGCACGCCGAGCAGGCCGCCGACCATGTCGCCGGGTGCGAAGGCCGGGTCCTTGGAGGCGATCACGCGGCCGATGCCGCCGGCACGCATCACCTCGCCGATGCCCACCGGCGGGATGTAGCTCTTGCCGTCGTTCAGCCACCCGCGCATGGCCGGGTCCAGCGACAACTCCAGCGTCTTGACGAGCACCGTGCCTTCGGCCGGCTCGGCCACCGGCTCCTCGGTGAAGCTCCAGTTCTCTGCCGTGGTCATGCCCACCGGGCGCGAGGCCAGGCGCACCTGGTGGTTGACGAGGGAACTCAGCGTGCTGCTCATGGCCGGGCCTTTCTGGGTGAGGGCGAGGGCCTGCCGCCCGTCGCGAGACGCGCATGGTAGTGGCCCGTCGATGGCCCTGCGCCAGCGCAGGGCGGTGCCCTGGCGACGGCAGCGCCGCCTATTGCGTCTTGCTGATCGCGGTGACGGTGTAGTTGCCTGCGACCTTGGCGGCATCGAAGCGCACCCGGTCGCCGACCGCCAGCCCGTCGAGCAGAGCCGGATTGCCGACGCGGAACACCATCGTCATCGGTGGCATGTCAAGGCCTTTCAGTTCGCCATGGCGCAGCGTGATGCGGCCCTGAGCCTTCTCGATCTTGCGCACCTCGCCCTCATAGGCCTGGGCGTGGGCCCACAGTGCGGCCAGGGCCAGGGCTGCGGCGACGAGCGGTTTCTTCATGATGGGATCCTCGATCCTGCTAGCTTGCCACAACGCGCGCGCGGGGGTGACGGTGCACACGCCGGTGGCGTGCCCGCGCGGGGTGGGTTTCCTACAATGCCGGCCATCCACTTCCCAGTGCCGCGCCGCGGCTGCCGTGATGACCCTGCCTAACCCTGCCAGCGAACCCCGCCTCGACCACATCTCGCCGCGCGACAAGGCCGAGATCCTGTCGCAGGCGCTGCCCTACATCCGCCGCTTCCACGGCAAGACCATCGTCATCAAGTATGGCGGCAATGCCATGACCGACCCGGCCCTGCAGCAGGACTTCGCCGAGGACGTGGTGCTGCTCAAGCTGGTGGGCATGAACCCGGTGGTGGTGCACGGCGGCGGCCCGCAGATCGAGGACGCGCTGGCCAAGATCGGCAAGAAGGGCACCTTCATCCAGGGCATGCGCGTCACCGACGAGGAGACGATGGAAGTCGTCGAGTGGGTGCTGGCCGGGCAGGTGCAGCAGGACATCGTCGGCCTGATCAACGTGGCTGGCGGCAAGGCCGTGGGTCTGACCGGACGCGACGGCGGGCTGATCCGCGCGCGCAAGCTGCGCATGCTGGACCAGAAAGACCCGAACATCGTGCACGACGTCGGCCAGGTGGGCGAGATCGAGTCCATTGACCCGAGCGTGGTGCGTGCGCTGCAGGACGACCAGTTCATCCCGGTGATCAGCCCGCTGGGCTTCGGCCGCGAGAACGAGAACTACAACATCAATGCCGACGTGGTGGCCGGCAAGCTGGCCGAAGTGCTGAAGGCCGAGAAGCTGATGATGCTCACCAACACGCCCGGCGTGCTCGACAAGAACGGCAAGCTGCTGACCAACCTGAGCGCACGCGAGATCGACGAACTGTTCGCCGACGGCACCATCTCCGGCGGCATGCTGCCGAAGATCGGTTCGGCCCTGGACGCCGCCAAGAACGGCGTCAACACGGTGCACATCATCGACGGCCGGGTGCCGCATGCCATGCTGCTGGAGGTGCTGACCGACCAGGCCTACGGCACCATGATCCGAAGCCATTGACCCACCCCCGCAGCGCCTGCAGCCCTTCACGGGCGAAGAGCAGTCCGCAGGGACTGTTCTTTGTCGCCGTTCAGCCCCTTCAAGTGGGTACCGCCTGCGGCCCGGCGGAGCGGGTTCAGCGGCGGTTGCTTGATCCACATCGATGAACGCGACCTTTCCTGCCATGGCGGCAGCTTGTGGCGCCGGGTTCCTCTGGGGCACCGGCGCGCTGGTCGTCAACCTGCTGATCGTCCGCTTCGGGCTGACGGCGGAGAACGTGTCCTTCTGGCGCTTCGTCGTCGGCGCCACCGTGCTGCTGGCCGTGTTCGGCCGGCCGGACTTCTTCCGCCGCGTGCCGCGACATGCCCGGCTGCTTGCCGCGGCCGGGGCCTGCATGGCGCTGTACGTGCTGTTCTGGTTCCTGGCCATCGCGCGCATCGGTGCCGCCGTGCCGACGTTGATCGCGCTGTGCCTGCCGCCCGTGCTGGTGACGCTGTGGTCGGTGGCGCGCGGGCTTGAGCGGCTGGATGCTGCGTTGATTGTGCTGCTGGCCGCGGCGCTGGGCGGCACGGCGCTGGTCGTGCGGGGCCATGGCGGCGCGGCTGGCGTGGCATCCACGCAGGCGGTGATCGAAGGCGTGCTGTTGTCGGTCGGCTCGGCGTTGCTCTACGCGGTGTTCACACTGGTCAGCGGCGGCCTGTCCAAGGCCCTCGGCGCAGGCCCGGCCACCACCGGGCTCACCGTGGTGGCTGCCGCGACCATGGGCCTGGCGGCGCTGTACACGCCGCTGGCTTGGCCGCGCGAGTTGCCGCCCGAGGCCTGGCTGCTGTACCTCGGCCTGGTCACGGCAGCCATTGCGCTGCTGGCCTTCAGCTGGGGGGCGGCGCGGCTGTCGCCGACGGCGCTGACCGTGGCCACGCTGGTCGAGCCGCTGACTGCGGTGCTGCTGGCCGCCTGGCTGCTGGGCGAGGCGCTGGTGCCGCTGCAATGGCTGGGCGCGGTGCTGATGCTGGCGGCCATTGCCGGCCTGGGCCTGCGCGACGCGCGCGGCGTGCGGGAGGGCGGCATTGCGCACTGAACGCGTCTGGCTGTTCGACTTGGACGACACGCTGCACGACGCGTCCTCCGCGTCGATGCCCGGCCTGCACCTGTCCTTCGGCCAGTACATCCAGCAGCATCTGCAGCTGACGCAGGAGGAGTCCGACGCGCTGCGCCGCCGCTACTGGCTGCGCTACGGCGCTACGTTGCTCGGCCTGGTCAAACACCACGGCGTGGACGCCGCGCATTTCCTGCATCACACGCATCTGCTGCCGGGGCTGGAAGCGGCGGTGCGTGGCCACGCGCCGGACTTCGCCGCGCTGCAGCGCCTGCGCGGCCGCAAGTTCATCCTGACCAACGCGCCGCGCGCCTATGCCGAAAGGGTTCTGGGGGTGCTCGGCATCGGGCGCTGCTTCGACGGGCTGATCAGCATCGAGGACATGCGCGTGTTCGGCGAGCTGCGGCCCAAGCCCGATGCGCGCATGCTGCGCACGCTGCTGGCCCGGCTGCGCGTGCCGGCGCGGCGCTGCGTGCTGGTGGAAGACACGCTGCAGCATCAGAAGTCGGCGCGTCGCGTCGGCATGCGCACGGTGTGGATGCAGCGCTGGACCCGCGCTGCCGCCAAGCTCGGCGCGCGCTTGAGCATCCAGCCGGCCTATGTGGACCTGAAGGTGCGGCATCTGCGCGCGCTGCAGCGCCGCTGGCCGTAGCGCTGCAGAATTGCTCGGTCGCAGCCGCTGGAGATGCCGCCATGACCGATGCCAGATCAACCCCGGGCGCCTGGAAACACGACGGCGTGCGCGTCATCCCCGGCGACCGGCTCGACCCCAACACCGCACAGACGCCGGGCATGGACCGCCGGTCAGCGATCAACTTTGCGCGCGTCGGCGCGCAGAAACTGTGGGCCGGCACGGTGCACATCCATCCCAACGCCAAGACCGGCGCGCACCACCACGGCCCGCTGGAAAGCGTGATCTACGTGGTCAAGGGCCGCGCCCGCATGCGCTGGGGCGAGGCACTGGAGTTCGTGGCCGAGGCCGGGCCGGGCGACTTCATCTACGTGCCGCCTTTCGTGCCGCACCAGGAGATCAACGCCAGCCCCGACCAGACGCTGGAATGCGTGCTGGTGCGCAGCGACGGCGAGGCGGTGGCCATCAACCTGGACATCGAGCCGGCCGAGCCGCCTGAGCAGGTGCGCTGGATCGACCCGACCCATCCGCAAGGTTAGGCGGGTCGCCCGCCAGGCGACCCGCGGCGCCTTCGAAGTCAGTGTTTACCTGCACGTTGAGGCCTCATGGCCCTATGCCAGAATGCGCCGGCAGCCCCCTTCGCAGAGCACGCCGACGCCATGTCCGACCCCACGCAAAGCCCCGGCCAGGCCGATGTCGACGCCGATGCGGTACAGGGGTTGCCGGAGGAACCGACTGCCGACGCAGCCGATCCGGCCGCGGTCGAAGGCGCCGAGCCGGCATCGGCGGCCCGCGTGCGCAAGCGGCCCAAGCCGGGTGAGCGCCGGGTGCAGATCCTGCAGACCCTGGCCACCATGCTCGAACAGCCGGGGGCCGAGCGCATCACCACCGCCGCGCTGGCGGCGCGCCTGTCGGTCAGCGAAGCGGCGCTGTACCGCCACTTCGCCAGCAAGGCGCAGATGTTCGAGGGGTTGATCGAGTTCATCGAATCCAGCGTGTTCACGCTGGTCAACCAGATCCTCGAGCGCGAGGCCAGCGGTGCCGAGCAGACGCAGCGCATCGTCACCGTGCTGCTGCAGTTCGGCGAAAAGAACCCGGGCATGACGCGGGTGATGGTCGGCGATGCGCTGGTCTTCGAGCACGAGCGCCTCACCGCGCGCATGAACCTGTTCTTCGATCGGGTCGAATCGCAACTGCGTCAGACCTTGCGCCTGGCGGCCGAAGCTGCCGGGTCGAGCACGCCGACGGTGGACGCGCAGGCCTTGGCCTCCGCGCTGACTGCGCTCACCGTGGGGCGGCTGCAGCGCTACGCGCGCTCGGGCTTCAAGCGGTTGCCCACCGAACACCTTGACTTGGCGCTGCGCCGGCTCAGCGCCTGAGGCTTTCGGCGGCGCGGCATGGTGGAGATCGAGGTCGCCGGCGCGCGGCTGCGCCTGCTGGCGCAACGTGCGGCCTGCCTGGTCGATGAACGCTGCCTGCTGGTGGCCGACGCGCATTTCGGTAAGGCGGTGTCCTTCCGCCGGCTGGGCGTGCCGGTGCCGTCAGGCACCACCACACAGAACCTGCACACGCTGAGCCAGGCCATCGCCGCCTGCGGCGCGAGGCGGGTGGTCTTCCTGGGCGACCTGCTGCACTCGGCGCAGGCCCGGGCACCGGCCACCTTGCAGGCACTGGCGCAGTGGCGCGAGCAGCATGCGTCGCTGGAGCTGCTGCTGGTGCGCGGCAACCACGACGACCGCGCCGGCGACCCGCCGCCGTCGCTGGGCGTGCACGCGGTGGATGAACCGCTGCAGCTGGGCGGCCTGGCACTGTGCCACCAGCCGGCGCCGCGCGATGGCGCCTACGTGCTGGCCGGCCACCTGCACCCCTGCGTGGTGCTGGCGGGTCGGGCGCACCAGCGCCTGCGCTTGCCGTGCTTCCATTTCGGACCCCGGGTCGGCGTGCTGCCGGCCTTCGGCGAATTCACCGGCATGCATGCGCTGCGACCGGGCCCGGACGATCGCGTGTTCGTGGTGACGGGCGAGGCCGTGCGGCCGCTGCAGCCGGCCGCAGACCCTACACTGACCGCATGAGTTCAACCGCTGTCGAATCATTGATCGCGCGCGCCGAGGGCCTGCTTGCGCGACTGGAAGCCGTGCTGCCCCAAGCGCTGGGCGCGCCCGACTGGCAGGCCTCGGTGGCCTTCCGCTACCGCAAACGCGGCGCCACCGGCCGCATCGAGCCGGTGCGGCACGTGGCCACCATCCGCCTGGCCGAGCTGGTCGAGGTGGAGCCGCAGAAGCAGCGCCTGCTCCGCAACACCGAGCAGTTCGTCGCCGGTCACGGCGCCAACAACGTGCTGCTCACCGGTTCACGCGGTACGGGCAAGAGCTCGCTGATCAAGGCCTGCCTGAACGAATTCTCGCCGCGCGGGCTGCGGCTGATCGAGGTGGACAAGGCCGACCTGGTGGACCTGCCGGACATCGTCGAACTGGTGGCCGAGCGTCCGGAGCGCTTCATCATCTACTGCGACGACCTGAGCTTCGACGAAGGCGAGCCGGGCTACAAGGCTCTGAAGTCGATCCTCGACGGCTCGGTGTCGCAGGCCTCGGACAACGTGCTGATCTACGCCACCAGCAACCGCCGCCACCTGCTGCCCGAGTACATGAGCGAGAACCTCAGCTACAAGCACACCGAGGACGGCGAGGTGCATCCCGGCGAGGTTGTCGAGGAGAAAATCTCGCTGTCCGAGCGCTTCGGCCTGTGGGTCAGCTTCTACCCCTTCACCCAAGCCGAGTACCTGGCCATCGTCGCGCAGTGGTTGCGCGGCTTCGGGGTCAGCGAAGAGGCGATCGCCGCGGCGCGCCAGGAAAGCCTGGTCTGGGCGCTGGAGCGCGGCTCGCGCTCGGGCCGGGTGGCCTACCAGTTTGCCAAGGACTATGCCGGAAGGCATCACGCTTGAGTGGTGAGCGCGTGCCCTTCGACGTCGACCCAAAGGAACCGCGTCGTCCGGTGGACGTCGCGGTGGGCGTGCTGATCGACCACCAAGGCCGCTTCCTGCTGACCAGCCGGCCCGAAGGCAAGGTCTACGCCGGTTACTGGGAATTCCCTGGCGGCAAGCTGGAGCCGGGCGAGACGGTCGAACGAGCGCTGCGCCGCGAGCTGCACGAGGAACTGGGCATTGAAATCGGCCCGCCGCGGCCCTGGCGCATCGAAATGATGGACTACGAACACGCGCGGGTGCGTCTGCACTTCTGCAAGGTCTTCGACTGGCGGGGTGATTTCGAGATGCGCGAAGGCCAGGCCATGGCCTGGCAGACGCTCCCTGTGCAGGTGCGGCCGGTGCTGCCGGGCACGATTCCGGTGCTGCAATGGTTCGCGGCCGAGCGGGGCTTTGCCGGCGCCACCCATCGAGAGTGATTGCTACACTGGCCCGATGAGCTGGCTGGACGACGTCAAGTGGGATGGGCAGGGCCTGTTGCCGGTGATTGCACAGGAGGCGGACAGCAATGACGTGCTGATGTTCGCCTATATGAACCGCGAGGCGCTGCAGCGCACGGCGGCGACCGGCCAGGCCGTCTACTGGAGCCGGTCGCGCCAGCGGCTATGGCACAAGGGCGAGGAGTCCGGCCACTTCCAGCAGGTGCACGAGATGCGGCTCGATTGCGACAACGACGTGCTGCTGCTCAAGGTGACGCAGCTCGGCCATGAACCCGGCATCGCGTGCCACACCGGCCGGCACAGCTGCTTCTTCAAGCTCCTCGAAGACGGCGCCTGGCGCGCGGTCGAGCCGGTGCTGGTCGACCCCGAACATATCTACAAGTAAGCGATGAGCAGCAACGACACGCTGGCGCGGCTGGCGCAGGTCATCGACTCGCGCCGCGGCGGCGATCCCGACAAGAGCTATGTGGCCCGCTTGTTTTCCAAGGGGGGCGACGCCATCTTGAAAAAAATCGGCGAGGAAGCCACCGAGACGGTCATGGCCGGCAAGGAGGGTGATCGCCAGAAGATCGTTTACGAGGTGGCGGACCTGTGGTTCCATTCGATGCTGCTGCTGGCGCAGTTCGGGCTGAAGCCTGCCGACGTGCTGGCCGAGCTGGAGCGCCGCGAAGGCCTGTCGGGGCTAGAGGAGTTCGCCGCCCGCAAGCTGCATAAACGGGAGAGTGAAGGCACATGAACCAGACCATCCAACTCGACGAACGCGAGTCCTCGCTGAAGACGGTCGGACACGTCAGCTACCTGCTGCACCTGATCGTCGCGGTGGGTGCGGTGATGCCCGGCGCACAGGCCAGCGTGGCGCTGCTGATCGTGGCCTTTGTCATCGACCTGGTCAAGAAGGACGAGGCCGCCGGCACCTGGCAGGCCTCGCATTTCAGCTGGCGCATCCGCACGGTGCTGTGGGCCGCGGGGCTGTACCTGCTGACTGCACCGCTGTGGCTGCTGTTCTTCGTGCCGGGCTGGATCGCCTGGGGCGTGATCTCGATCTGGTTCCTCTACCGCATCGTACGCGGCTGGATGAGCCTGAATGCCAACCAGCCCATGCCGGCCTGAGCAAGGAGCCGTCGTGAGCCACGATCCGAACTGCATCTTCTGCAAGATCGTCGGCGGGCAGATCCCGTCGAAGAAGGTCTACGAGGACGAGGAACTTCTGGTCTTCCACGACATCAATCCGTGGGCGCCGGTGCATGTGCTGGTGATTCCGAAGCAGCACATCGGCACGCACTACGAGGTGCAGGTCGAGCACCACGCCATGCTGGGCCGCATGCTGGGCTTGGCGCCGCGGCTGATGCGCGAGCTGGGCGTGGTCAACGGCTTTCGCACACTGATCAACACCGGGCCGGACGGGCGCCAGGAAGTGCCGCACCTGCACATGCACGTGATGGGCGGGCCGCGGCCCTGGCTCAAGGGCTGAAGGCGCCGAACGCCTAGAATCACTGTTCGCTTTCCAGGAGAAATGTCATGGGTTCGTTCAGCATCTGGCACTGGCTGATCGTTTTGCTGGTCGTGGTGTTGATCTTCGGCACCAAGAAGCTGAAGAACATCGGCACCGACCTGGGCGGCGCCGTCAAGGGCTTCAAGGACGGCATGAAGAGCGGTGGCGAGCCGCCGGCCGAGGCCGACGGCAGCCCGCCCGCGCAGGTCGGCACGCACAAGAGCGCCAGCACCAATACGGTCGACGTCGAGGCGCGCACGAAGTCCTGACCGCCGCGTGATCGACTTCGGCTTCGACAAGCTCGCCCTCATCGGGGCGGTGGCGCTGATCGTCATCGGCCCGGAGAAACTGCCTCGCGTGGCCCGCACGGTGGGGCATATGCTGGGCAAGGCGCAGCGTTATGTCGCTGACGTCAAGGCCGAGGTCAACCGCTCGATCGAACTGGACGAGTTGAAGAAAATGAAGACCCAGTTCGAGGACGCGGCGCGCGATGTAGAGAGCAGCGTGCGCACCGAGGTGCAGCAGGCCGGTGATTCGCTGCAGTCGAGCTGGTCCGAGCTGGAGGGCCGCTCCGGCGAGACCCCGACCTTCGGCGAGTTGCAGCCCCCGCCGCCGCAGTACAAGCATCCCAAGAAGCGCTGGCGTCTCAAGCGCGGCGCCACACCGCTCTGGTACAAGCAGCGCCAAGGCATCCGCACCCGTGCGCAATCGGGCGCGGCGCGCGTGGCCCGCTTCAGGCCGCCCGGCCGCAGTGCCAAATGAGCGAGCCCGACAAGCCGCGTGACGAGCTCGAGGGCACCGAGGCGCCGTTCGTCTCGCACTTGGTGGAGTTGCGCGACCGGCTGATCCGCGCGCTGATCGCCGTCGGCGTGGCCTTCGGCGTGCTGGCGCTGTGGCCCGGCCCCGGCCCGCTGTACGACATGCTGGCAGCACCGCTGGTGGCCAACCTGCCTGCGGGCGCCACGCTGATCGCCACGAACGTGATCTCACCCTTCCTGGTG
>Ga0316629_10000256_pt1 | contig 10576 bp, 10 predicted proteins | sample OWC_May_M1_C1_D1_FD_207654 | JGI IMG/M metagenome (GOLD analysis project Ga0316629, IMG submission 207654) | Wetland soil microbial communities from Old Woman Creek delta, Ohio, United States - OWC_May_M1_C1_D1_A | ecosystem: Environmental > Terrestrial > Soil > Wetlands | place: USA: Ohio... | reverse complement strand
TCAAGCCGCGTCGGCTCGCCGGCGTATTTCTTGTCCTGCGGCATCTCGCCCAGCGAACAGAACTGGAAAATGCGGTTCTCGCGACCGATCCGCGTATGCCCCTTGATCACGACATGCGGACCGATCACGGTATCGTCACCGATTTCGACATCGGGACCGATGATCGAATAGGGGCCGATCTCGACGTTGGCGCCTATCCTGGCCCCGGAATCGACGATGGCTGCGGGATGGATCATTTCAGATGTCCCGCTTGGCCGACATCAGCCGCGCTTCGGCCACCAGTTGGCCATCGACGCGGGCCTCGGCCCTGAATTTCCAGACCCCGCGCATGTGCCGTTCGATTTCTACGTGCAGGTGCAACTGATCACCCGGCAAGACCGGCTTCTTGAAGCGCGCCTCGTCGATCCCGGCGAAGAAGAAAAGACTGTTCGGGGTCGGCTTCTCGCCCGCGGTCTTGAACGCCAGGATGCCGGCAGCCTGGGCGAGCGCTTCCATGATGAGCACGCCCGGCATGACCGGATACCCCGGGAAATGGCCGACGAAGTGCGGCTCGTTGATGCTGACGTTCTTGTAGGCGTGGATCGACTTGCCCGGTTCGATGGCGACAACGCGGTCGACAAGCAGGAAAGGATAGCGCTGCGGCAGGTGCTCTAGAACTTCCATTATATCCATTTAATCAATCCTTTAATTCAGCTTGTTTAAGTAATTTCTCAATATTCGAGACGCGCTCCGCAAGACGCGAAAGGCGCCGGATATGCGCTGCGTTGCGCACCCATTCGTCGTGGGTATCGAGGGGAAAAACGCTGGTGTACAACCCGGGCCGGGCAATGCTTTTCATCACCAGCGAACCGCCAGAAATCGTCGTTCCGGGGGCCAGGGTGACATGACCCGAAATCATGCCGGCCCCGCCGACGATGCAGTGCTCGCCCAGGGTCACGCTGCCGGCGATCCCGGTACAGCCGGCCAGCACGCTGTGCGGCCCGATGTTGCAGTTATGCGCAACCTGCACTAGGTTGTCGATCTTGCAGCCGTCACCGATCACGGTATCGTCGAGAGCACCGCGGTCGACCGTCGTATTGGCGCCGATTTCGACATCGTCGCCGATGGTGACGCCACCGACTTGCGGGATCTTGATCCACTGCCTGCCCTCCGGCGCAAACCCGAAGCCATCGGCGCCGATCACCGCGCCGGAATGCAGGATCGCTCGCTTGCCGATGCGGCAGCCGTGGTAGACGGTGACATTTGGATAAAGGAGACTGCCGTCGCCGATGTTGACCTCGTCGCCGATCACGCAGCCGGCGTGAATCACCACGTTCTCGCCCAGCGCCACGCCGCAGCCGATGCTCACGTGCGGAGCGACCGACGCGCTGGCCGGCAGCGGCGACCCGCTCGCCACCGTGGGATGGACACCGCTGAACCCGGTCCGGTCCGGGTTGAGCAGGCTGGCGACCCGCGCGTAGTAAGCGTAGGGATCGTCGGTCACGATGCGCGGACCGGCAAAATCATCGGCAAAGGCGGGGGCGACGATGACCGCCGCTGCCTTGGTCATCTGCAACTGGTTCCGGTATTTCCGGTTGGACAGGAAGGCAATATCGCCGGTACCCGCGGATGCCAGGGTGGCAACACGCCGTATGTCGGTTTGCCCGTCCCCAAGCACATCGCCGCCCAGTTGGGCGGCGATGTCGGAAAGCTTCAGAATGACCCCGCCCTGCCGGGTCATTACTTGCCTTCGGCCAGCGCCTTGATCACACGATCGGTGATGTCGAGTCGCGGACTCACCCAGACCACGTCCTGAAGGATCAGATCGAACTTTTCCGCATCGGCGATCTGCTTGATCGCCTTGTTGGCCTTTTCGATCACGGCCGCGTTCTCCTCGTTCTGGCGCAGGTTCAGGTCTTCGCGGAATTCACGCTGGCGGCGCTGGAACTCGCGGGACAGATCGGCGAACTCCTTCTCCTTCGCCCGGCGTTCCGATTCGCTCATCGTGACGGCGTTCTTCTCGAGGCCTTCCTGCAGGTCCTTGAGCTGCTTGGCCATGCGCTGCAGATCCTGATCGCGCTTGCCGAACTCTCCTTCGAGCTTCTTGCCGGCCTTCTGCGCAGCCGGGGCATCACGGAAGATGCGCTGAGTATTGACGTAGCCAATCTTCAGTTCGGCCACAGCCTCGCCGGCAAAGAAGACGGCGGCGATGAATGATGCGACTACAAGCGACTTAGCTTTCAACATGACACTCCTGAATCAAAAATTTGTACCCAACTGGAACTGGAAGCGCTCGATCTTGTCGAATGGCCCCTCGTTGAACGGAACGGCGTAACTGAACTTGAGCGGTCCCATCGGCGAAATCCAGGCGAAGGACAGGCCGGTGGAATAGCGCAAGCCAAGATCCAGGCCGGGTAATGGAACTCCCTTCGCATCTCCGCTGGCGTAAACCTGGCCGATATCGAAAAACAATCCCAGTCTGACGCTTCTTTCCAGGCCCGGAACGCCCCACAGCAGTTCGGCCTGGCCGACGACGCGCTCGTTGCCGCCAATCGCGTAGGTCTGGGTAGGGTCCACGGGATTAAAAGTCTGCGGCCCGAGGCTTCCCGCCTTGAAACCGCGAACCGTATTGACGCCGCCGGCATAGAAATTCTTATAGAACGGCAGGTTTGCCGTATCACCGTAGCTGTCGGCATAACCGACCTCGCCATTGAGCATCAGCGTGAACGACTTGGACAGCGCGAAGTAGCGCTGCAACTGATACGAAGCACGGTAGAAGGTCAGGTCGCCACCGGGAACCGCCACTTCCAGAGCGGCCTTCTGATACCAGCCTGTCGTCGGGAACAAGAAGCTGTCCTTGCCGTCGCTCACCCAGGCTGCCGTAACCGGAATGGTCCAGTTGCTCGCGGTCGGGTTGCTCAGGCTGCCGCCGGATTGCTCGACAAATTGAATAATCTGGGGAGAACTGGTGGAGAAAGCGGTGATTTCCGTATTGTCGACGCCAAATCCGAAACTCAGGGCCTGCTTCTCGCCGATCGGAAAACCGAAGCGCACCGCCCCGCCATACGATGCGGACTTGTATGGGGTAACCGACGTCGAAGTCGAATCCACCTTGCGGTAATAGAGGTCGAAGCCCTGGCTTATCCCATCTACCGTGAAATACGGATTGGTATAGGAAAACGAATACAGGGTGTTGATCTTGCCCGTATTGACGGCAAGCGCGACATTGTTACCGCTGCCCAGGAAGTTGTTCTGAGATATCGAGGCGGACAGCACCAGACCTTCGGTGCTGGAATAGCCGGCACCCGCCATCAGGTTGCCGGTCGGCTTCTCGACGACATTGACATTGACGTCCACCTGGTCCGCTGTTCCAGGCACCGCCGGAGTTTCGGTCGTCGTCGATTCGAAATAGCCAAGTCTGTCCAGACGGGTTTTCGAGAGGGTAACCCGCTCGGCGTCGTACCACCCCCCTTCCATCTGGCGCAGTTCGCGGCGGATGACTTCGTCCCGCGTCCTCGTATTGCCAGTCACGTTGATCCGCCTAACGTAGACCCGCTTGCCCGGATCGATGAAGATGGTGAACGCGACCTGGTGCTTTTCCTTGTCGATCTCGGGAGCCGCGTTGACGTTGGCGAAAGCATAGCCCTCTTTGCCGAGCCGTTCGCCGATGGCCTTGGTCGTATCGTTAAGCCGCTCGCGGGAGAACGCGTCGCCTGCCTTGATGCGGACCAGTTTTTCGAGTTCCTCTTCGCTGATCGAAAAATCGCCGGCCAGCTTGACCGAGGAAACCTGATACCTCTCCCCTTCACTCACGTTGATCGTGATGAAGACGTCGGTCTTTTCAGGCGATATCGATACCTGGGTCGATTCGATCGCAAACTCGAGGAAGCCGCGGTTCATGTAGAACGACTTCAGCTTCTCAAGGTCGGCCCCCAGCTTCTGCCGGGAATACTGGTCGTTCTTCGTGTACCAGGTGATCCAGCCGGGTGTCGTGAGCGTGAACTGGCTGACCAGTTCCTTCTCGCTGAATTCCTTGGCGCCGACGATGTTGATCTGCCTGATCTTGGCGGAATCACCTTCCTCGACATTGAAGTTGATGCCGACCCGGTTGCGCTCGAGCGGTGTCACCGTCGTCGTGATATTCACCGCATACTTGCCGCGGGTCAGGTACTGGCGCTTCAGCTCCTGCTCGGCCTTGTCGAGCTGTGCGCGATCGAAGATCCGTCCGTCGGCGATGCCGATCTCCTTGAGCGCCTTGAGAATGACCTCCTTGTCGAACTCCTTCATCCCGACGAAATCGATCTGCGCGATCGCCGGGCGCTCCTGGACCACGACGACCATGACATTGCCTTCAGCCTCTATGCGGACATCCTTGAAGAAACCCGTCGCATACAGCGCCTTGATCGCCTGGGCGGCCTTTTCCTCAGTAAGCGTGTCACCGACCTTGAGCGGAAGATAACTGAAGATAGTTCCCGCTTCGGTGCGCTGAATCCCCTCGACGCGAATGTCCTGCACCGTGAAGGATTCGAATGCCGTCGCGGGCAGCGAGAACAGTCCGGCGACCAGAAGGGAGAGCAGGGATTTCTTCATCATTCAGCCGGAAAACAGACGGTTCATGTCGTTGAAAAAGGCGAAAGCCATCACGACGAAAAGAATGGAGAGACCGATCTGCTGGGCAATCTCCATGGCCCGCTCGGAAAGGGGCCTCCGTCTGACGACTTCGATCATATGATACATCAAATGCCCCCCGTCCAGAACCGGGATCGGGAGCAGATTGAGAACCCCGAGACTGATGCTGATCAGGGCCATGAACTTCAGGTAATAATCCACCCCCAGGCGCGCCGACTGGCCCGCGTAGTCGGCGATCGTCACCGGCCCCGAGAGATTGCGCCACGAAACCTCGCCGGTGACCATCTTGCCCAGCATCACTAGGCTGAACACCGACTTGTCCCAGGTTTCCGCAAGCGCCTTACTGCCCGCCGCCAGGAATCCGTAGCGCACGAATACCCGGACCTCACGGCTCGCATCATGATTCTCTGCAACCGCGACGCCAATCCGGCCGATCCGCTTACCACGCTCGGAAATGGCCTCGGGGACGACGTCGACCGCAACAGCCGCCCCGTTCCGCGACAGGTCGATGCGCACCGGGCGTTCGGCAGCGCCGCGCACCTGCAACACGAAGTCGTGCCAGTTGCGCACATCGGCTCCGTCAACCGCGAGTATCGTGTCGCCGCTGCGGATTCCGGCAGCCTCCCCGGGGCTGCCGGGCATCACCTTGCCGACGACCGGCGGCAGATTCGGGCGAAAAAACCTGATCCCCAGACGGTCCAGCGCGTCGCCTTCCCATCCCTCGTCACCCGCAGCCTGCAACGGCAAGCGGCGGACCGCGATCTCGCGCTGCTCGTTGATCACTTCCAGATCGGCGCTTTCCTGACTGGCAGCCTTCTGCAGCAGGGTCCAACGCAGGTCATTCCAGGTAGCTACCGCCCGTCCATCGACCGCCCGCACCTGTTCGCCATTGACGACGCCGGCGATGGCGGCCGGCGACGCAGCTGGCGGCGCCCCAAGGATCGGCAGCAATTCGTCGCTCCCGTGCATGAAGACCACCCAGTACAGGAGAATTGCCAGAACGAAATTGGCGGCCGGGCCCGCGGCGACGATCAGGCTGCGCTTGGCCACCGACTGGCGATTGAAAGCGCGCTCACGTTCTTCGGGAGCAACGTCGCCCTCGCGCTCGTCAAGCATCTTGACATAGCCACCCAGGGGAAAGATCCCGATTGCCCACTCGGTGCCGTCCTTGCCGAAACGGCGCTGCCACAGCGCATGGCCGAAGCCGACGGAGAAGCGCAGGACCCGGACGCCGCACCAGCGGGCCGCGACATAGTGGCCGAACTCGTGCACCACGATCAGCACGCCGAGAACGACAATGAAAGCCAGCAGATAGAAAGGGATTTCGCTCACGTGGCGCCGGCTTCCATGACCAGGCTTGCTGCAATCCAGCGCGCTTCGGCATCCGCCGCCAGCACGTCGTCCAGGCTACCCTCGGGGCCCGCCGGCAAGGACGCCAGCGTCGCCTCGATCAGACGGGGAATGCCGAGAAACGTCAGGCGCCGGTCGAGAAAGGATTCAACCGCCACCTCGTTCGCGGCATTGAGTATGGCCGGAGCCGTCCCACCCGCGCGTAACGCAGCATAGGCCAGCGGCAGGCAGGGGAAGCGGTCGAGGTCGGGGGCTTCGAAGTCCAGCCTTGCCACCGTAAGCAGGTCGAGCGACGGCACGCCGGCGTCGATGCGCTCGGGATAGGCCAGCGCGTAGGCAATCGGCGTCCGCATGTCGGGATTCCCCAACTGCGCAAGTACCGAGCCATCGACGTATTCCACCAGCGAGTGAATTACGCTCTGCGGATGCACGACCACCTGAATCTGCTCGGGCGAGCAGTCAAACAGCCAGTGCGCCTCGATCACCTCGAGGCCCTTGTTCATCATCGTCGCCGAGTCGACCGAAATCTTCCGCCCCATCACCCAGTTCGGATGCGCACATGCCGCCTCCGGCGTCACCAGTTCCAGATCGGCCCGCGCCAGGGTGCGGAACGGCCCGCCCGACGCCGTCAGCAGTATCCGGCGCACGCCACAAGCTGTGATTCCACGTGAAATATCGGATGGAAGTGATTGAAATATTGCATTATGTTCACTGTCAACCGGCAGCAGAAGTGCCCCATGCTCGCGTACCGCCCGCATGAACAGCTCGCCCGCCATGACCAGGACTTCCTTGTTGGCCAGGAGGATCTTCTTGCCCGCCCGCGCTGCGGCCAGTGTCGGCTCCAGTCCGGCGGCGCCAACAATGGCCGCCATCACCGTATCGACCTCGGGATGGGCCGCCATTTCGCTCAGCGCCTCAACACCGTGGCGCACCGTTGTAGACAAGCCGGCGTTACGGCAGCGCAGCGCGAGCTCATCGGCCAGCGCCGCATCCCGCACGACGGCAAACTTGGGGGCAAACTCGCGAACCTGCTCGAACAACCTTTCCACCTGGCTGTTCGCGCACAGCGCAAAGATGCCATAGCGCTCCGGATGACGACGAATCACGTCGAGAGTGTTGACTCCGATTGAACCGGTCGCGCCAAGAACCGTGACGTTCTGGCGGTTCACCCTTGACCCCGTAGCAGCAGCCAGAGAAGCGCCACCACGGGCAGCGTCGAGGTCAGGCTATCGATCCGGTCGAGCACGCCGCCATGCCCGGGCAGCACATTGCTGCTGTCCTTGATGCCGGCCTGGCGCTTGAGCATCGACTCGAACAGGTCGCCGACGACGCTGATCGCCGTGACGCCCAGCAGGCAGAGCACCCATAACGGCAAACTGACCGGCGCAAAAGAAAAGGCGAGGCGCAGGGCGATCCCGTAGAGCACGACGCCGACAGCGGCGCCAATGGCACCTTCCCAGGTTTTGCCGGGACTGATCGCGGGCGCCAGCTTGTGCTTGCCGAAGGCTCTTCCGGAAAAGTAGGCCGCCACGTCGGCCATCCAGACTACCGCAAGCACAGCCAGCAGGACGCCAGGGCCAGGGATCCTGAGCTGAACGAGAGCGAGCCAGGTCGGGAAGAGGACCACGAAGCCCGTCAGAATACCCGGCAAGCCGTGGGGCAGGTGCCATTTCGCGCGCAGCCAGAAAGGCGCGAGCACTCCCCAGAAACCCGCCGCGACCAGGTAGGCGGCAACGACCCACGCCGATGGCGCCTCACCCCCCGACCCGCCGACTCCCATGGCCGCCGGCGCCAGCAGCGAAACGACCGCGCAGAGGCCCGTGAGCGCCCCTCCGAGAAGGAGGCGCCGCAGATCGCTCAGACCAAGGAGGCCGCCCCATTCCCAGCCCGCGACACCGATGAACAGGGCCGCCAGCAAAGCCCACCAGGTCGGGGGCAGCAGGAAGAGGCTGGGCAGCAGCAGCGCGACCAGGACCAGCGCCGTAATGACGCGGGTCCTAAGCATTGGACTCGTCGCCAACAAGTTGCGCGCTGGTCCGCCCGAAGCGGCGCTCGCGTTTCTGGAAAGAGGCTATCGCCCGGTCGAACTCGGCACGTTCGAATTCCGGCCACAGCGTTCCGGTGAAATACAGTTCGGTATAGGCAAGTTGCCAGAGCAGGAAGTTGCTGATCCGCTCTTCGCCGCCGGTACGGATGAAGAGGTCGGGCTCGGGGGCGAAACTCATCGACAGGAAGGACTCGAGATCGGCTTCGGTCCAGCCGGACTGCTTTCCCGGTTGCGCGCGCAGCATGGCGTTAACTGCCTGCATGATGTCCCAGCGGCCTCCGTAATTCGCCGCGATGGTCAGTTGCAGACGTGTATTGCTGGCGGTGCGCGCCTCGGCGGCAACGATCAGTTCCCGCAGGCCCTTTTCGAAACGCGAGAGGTCGCCGATGATGCGCAGACGCACACCGCTCCGGTCAAGCTTGTCCACTTCCTGCTCCAGCGCCTTGACGAACAACTGCATCAGGAGACTGACCTCCTCTGGCGGGCGGCGCCAGTTCTCGGAACTGAAGGCGAACAAGGTCAGGAATTCCACGCCGCGCTCGAGACAGGAACGCACGGTTTCGCGCACCATCTCGACACCTTTGGCATGGCCGGAAAAACGCGGCATGTAGCGCTTCCTGGCCCAGCGGCCATTGCCGTCCATGATGATGGCGACGTGCCGAGGCACGGCTATCGCTGCCGGAACCTGCTGCGTCGAGCTGGTGAAGAGAGCCATGCTGCCTGCGGTCAGCCTGAAACGTCGGTCAAACCTGCATCAACTCGACCTCTTTCTGGCCGAGCATCTTGTCGACATCGGCAATGTACCGGTCGGTGAGTTTCTGGATATCATCCTGCGCCCGGTGCTCATCATCCTCGGGAATCTCTCCCTTCTTCAGCGCATCCTTGAGGTGAGTGATGGCATCACGGCGCAGATTGCGGATCGCCACCCGTGCGTTTTCGCCTTCGTGCTTGACGACCTTGATCATTTCCTTGCGCCGTTCTTCGGTCAGCGCCGGCATCGGCACCCGTATCAGTTCCCCCTGGGAAGCGGGGTTGAGGCCGAGATCGGAGTCGCGAATCGCCTTTTCGACCTTCTGCACCATGTTCTTCTCCCAGGGTTGCACGCCTATGGTGCGGGCATCGACCAGGGTGATGTTGGCAACCTGGTTAACCGGCATGAGCGAGCCGTAATAGTCAACCAGGACATGATCGAGCAGCCCGGTGTGGGCGCGGCCGGTACGAATCTTCAGCAGATCGCCTCGCAGCGACTCCAGCGTCTTCTGCATCTTGCTCTCGGCATTCTTCTTGAGTTCAGGAATCATCGGTTTCTCCCTCAACAATAGACCAGCGTACCCTCATTCTCCCCGCAGACCACGCGCTTCAGCGCGCCGGTCTTGAAGATGGAGAACACGTTGATCGGCAATTTCTGGTCGCGGCACAGCGCAAATGCGGTGGCATCCATGACCGCGAGATTCCTCGCGATCGCGTCGTTGAAACTGATCCGGTCGAAGCGGGTGGCGGCAGGATCCTTCTTCGGGTCGGCGGAATAGATGCCGTCCACCTTGGTCGCCTTGAGCACGATTTCCGCACCGATTTCCGATCCGCGCAATGCAGCAGCCGTGTCGGTGGTGAAGAAGGGATTGCCGGTTCCGGCACCGAAGATGACCACCCGGCCCTCTTCCAGATAGCGGATAGCCTTGCCGCGAATATATGGCTCGACGACTTGCTCGATACGCAGGGCCGACTGCACCCGCGCGTTCAAGCCCGCCTGACGCATCGCATCCGACAGCGCCATGGCGTTCATCACCGTGGCCAGCATCCCCATGTAATCCGCGGTGGCCCTGTCCATGCCGGTAGCCGTGCCGGCCATGCCACGGAAGATGTTGCCACCGCCGATCACGACGCCGATTTCCACGCCCAGGTCGGCAACCGCCTTGATCTCGGCGACAATCCCGGCGATGGTCTGCGGGTTGATGCCGTAGGCGTCATCACCCATCAGGGCTTCGCCGGAGAGCTTGAGGAGGATGCGTTGGTATCTGGGAGCGGACATGCTGTTTCCTTGAGAGTTACGCCTTGCCGGCGGCCGCGGCAGCCTGCGCGGCCACTTCGGCGGCGAAATCGTCCACCTTCTTCTCGATGCCCTCGCCGACCACGAACAAGGTGAACCCGGCCACGGAAGCACCCTTGGCCTTCAAGAGTTGCTCGATGGTCTGCTTGCCGTCCTCGGCCTTGACGAAGACCTGGCCAAGAAGCGTAACGTCCTTGAGATACTTCTGGACGGTGCCTTCGGCGATCTTCTCGAGCATCGCTTCCGGCTTGCCGGCTTCGCGGGCCTTTTCGACAGCAATCCGGCGCTCGGTTTCGAGCAGTCCGGCTGGCACCCCCGAAGCATCCAGCGACTTCGGCTTGGAGGCAGCAATGTGCATCGCCAGGTCCTTGCCCAACTGGTCGTCGCCACCAATGACGTCAACCAGCACACCGATCTTCGAGCCACCGTGGACGTAGGAGGTCAGCTTGCCGCTGGCCTCCATGCGGGCAAAGCGGCGGAGCGCCATGTTCTCGCCGATCTTGCCGACCAGCGCGGTACGCGTG
>Ga0316629_10000254_pt1 | contig 10586 bp, 7 predicted proteins | sample OWC_May_M1_C1_D1_FD_207654 | JGI IMG/M metagenome (GOLD analysis project Ga0316629, IMG submission 207654) | Wetland soil microbial communities from Old Woman Creek delta, Ohio, United States - OWC_May_M1_C1_D1_A | ecosystem: Environmental > Terrestrial > Soil > Wetlands | place: USA: Ohio... | reverse complement strand
GATAAACCGCTTCCTGATCTGGATCTACCGGCCGATCATCGACCTGGTGCTGCATCACCGCGTCGTGACGATTGCGATCGCGCTGGTTGTCCTCGTGGCCACCTGGTACCCGGCATCGCGCCTGGGTTCCGAGTTCATGCCGACGCTAAATGAGGGCACGCTCTTCTACATGCCCACCGGCCTGCCCGGCATGTCGATTACCAAGGCGACCGAACTGCTGCAGACGCAGGATCGCATCATCAAGAGTTTTCCCGAGGTCGAGTCAGTCTTCGGCAAAGCGGGCCGTGCGATCAGCGCCACTGACCCGGCGCCGGTCGAGATGTTCGAGACTGTGATCAACCTGAAACCGGAGTCGCAGTGGCGGCCGGGCCTGACCACCGACAAGCTCATTGCCGAGATGGACCGGGCATTGCAGTTCCCGGGCATTGCCAACTCGTGGACGATGCCGATCCGAGCGCGAATCGACATGCTGTCAACCGGCATCCGCACGCCGGTGGGAATCAAGGTGTACGGACGCGATCTCGGCGAGATCGAGCGATTGGCGAAGGAGATAGAGGCCGCAGTGAAGACGGTGCCGGGAACGACGAGCGCCTTTGCCGAGCGCCTCACTGGTGGGTTCTATCTGAACATCGAGCCCGACTACGAGAAGATGTCGCGCTACGGCATCCGAGTCAATGATGTGCAGGAGGTCATCGCCTCAGCTCTGGGCGGCGAGATGATCACCACAACGGTCGAGGGCCGTGAGCGCTTCGGCGTGGCGGTGCGCTATCCACGCGATTACCGCAGCGATCCGCAGGCGATCGCCACGCAGGTGCTGGTGCCGGCCGAAGGTGAGATGGGTAAGCCGGCACCAATGGTTCCGCTGGGCCAGCTCGCCAAGGTGAGTCTGTCGAAGGGCGCGCCGGCGATCCGCACGGAGAACGCGCAACTCGCCGCTTACATCTACGTCGACATCCGCGACCGTGACATCGGCAGCTACGTTCGCGACGCGCAGAAGGCAGTGCGGGAGCAGGTGAACTTCGGGCCGGGATACACCGTGCAGTGGAGCGGCCAGTTCGAATACATGGAGCGCGCCACCGAGAAGCTGAAACTTGTTGTGCCTTTGACGCTGGTGATCATCTTTCTGCTGCTGTACCTGAACTTCCGGCGCCTGACCGAAACTCTGATCGTGATGTTGTCAGTGCCGTTTGCGCTGGTTGGTGGTGTGTGGCTGCTCTGGCTGCTCGACTACAACCTCAGCGTGGCAGTCGCAGTGGGGTTCATCGCATTGGCGGGCGTGGCCGCCGAGACCGGGGTGGTCATGCTGATTTACCTCGACCATGCACTCGAGCGCATCCGGGCAGAGCGCGCGGCTCAGGGGCAGCCGTTGACGCTGCAAGACACCTACGACGCCATCATCGAAGGTGCGGTCGAGCGCGTGCGGCCGAAAATGATGACGGTCGTCGCAATCATCGCGGGCCTGCTGCCGATCATGTGGGGCACCGGTACCGGCAGCGAGGTGATGCGACGCATTGCCGCGCCGATGGTCGGCGGCATGATCTCATCGACCGTGCTGACGCTGATCGTTATTCCCGCCATCTACATGCTGGTCAAGTCGCGCGGTGTCGAGGCTCGTCCGACCCCGGTACCATCCGCGGCATGAGTGCGGAACTGATACGCGCCCGTCTCGATGCGCTCGGGGCGCGCTGGATCTACATCGCGGTGGCGCTGTCGGCGCTCGGCCTGATCGCCGCCGCGCTTTTCATGCAGCACGTCGTCGGTCTGAATCCCTGCCCGCTGTGCATTTTCCAGCGCATCGCGTACTTGCTGCTGGCCATCGCAGCGGGCATCGCGGCCTGGCGCGCACCGCGCCCGTCGGCCCGGGCGTTTGGCGTCCTCGGCATCCTCTTTGCGTTGGTTGGCGCCGGCATCGCGGCGTGGCACGTGCGTCTGTTCCAGGCGCCGGAGTCGCTGGCCTGCGGTCCGGGTCTTGGTGCGATGCTCGAAAATTTCCCGTTGACGCAGGTGCTGCCGCGCATCTTCCAGGGCAGCGGCGACTGCTCCGATGCCAGCGCGGTGCTCTTCGGCGTCTCACTGGCCGGCTGGTCGCTGGTCGGTTTCCTTGTTCTGACGCTGGTCATGATTGCGGCCATCGCGCGCCGCTAGGCACCCAACTTCTTCGTCGCACCGTTCGTCGGCCTCCTTACAGCTCGTTACACCGTTCGCAGTTGGGTAACTGACTGCCGTCGGCCTTCGCTCCTACGCTGCCGTTCATCGATCACGAGGACGGCCGCATCGCGGCGCTCGGTCACCGACGAGGAGCGAACAGTGAAGAACACGACAACGAGGCTGCGCGCGATATCGGCGGTACTCGACTTCCGTGCGATCGTGCTGGCCGTCGCCGCGGCGCTGACCTTTGCCGTCAACAGTGCCGACGCACGCGACCGCAATGTGCAGCGCCAGCCGTCGGTAGGGCACGCGGGTGGCACCAGCAGCATTCAACGCCAGCGCGGCGCCGACGGCGCCGTGGATGCGACCCGCATCAGCCGACACGGCGGCACGACAACGGTGGATCGATATCGCGATGGTGCCGGCGCAACCGACGCCCGCATCACGGGCCCCAGGGGTGGTGTCAGCAGCGTGGACCGCACGCGCGGCAGTGACGGACTTGTCGACAAGTCTGTGACGGGTCCCAACGGCCGTACGGCGGTGACGGACCGAACCCGCGGGTCGGATGGTCTGGTCGACAAGACCGTCACCGGACCGAACGGAAAAGCGGCTACGACAGATCGTTACCGCGGATCAGACGGCCTGGTCGACAAGACAGTGAGCGGGCCGAATGGCCAAAGCGCGGTATTCGATCGCGCCCGGGGGGCTGATGGCATCGTCGACACGACGGTGACCGGACCCAAGGGCACGACGATAGTCGATCGCAGCCGCGGCGCCGATGGTGTCGTCGACACGGTCCGTACCGGACCGCAGGGCGGTGTGAGCACAATCGACCGGTCGCGCGGCAGCGACGGCTTGGTCGACAAGTCGATCACGGGCCCGCAGGGTGGCGTCACGACGTTCGACCGCACTCGCGGCGCCGATGGGGTGATCGACTCGCTGACCACCGGTCCCAATGGCGGCACGGCGCTGATCGATCGCAGCCGCAACGCCGATGGCACCGTCAATCGCACGGTGACGACGATACCCGCTGCAACGAAGTAGATTTCCTGGCGGTGATCAAGGCGCGGACCTCCGCGCCTTCCGTTTGCGCGGACTGGGACATCATCGGCGCGGTCGTCGTCGCACCAGCAATACTGCAATCGGCGGAATCGCAAGCCATTGCGCGAGCGGCGATAAGCCAAGGCCGAACACCATCGGCATCGTTGTCTCATACCCCCAGCTTCCAGTGAGGTAGACGTTGCGCCATTCGCTGTATGCGGTATAGGCAACTGCGAGCGGCAGCAGCACGCACAGGCCGCGCACAGGCGCGTCGATCGGCCAGCGCCAACCGGCAGCAAGCGCTGCACCGAGGTAGACGGCGCTCGCGATCAGCATGTCCCCGATGGAGCAATGGGCGATCGAATAGACGGTGTAGTAGGGAAACGGCGCCGGGGGAAACGTGTACAGCGGCACCTGAAAGATTTCCCAGGCCACGTTGAAGGCGAGCATCCAGCCGAGCCAATGAACTAGGACTGCCCACGGGGAAGAGCCGCTGACGGCAGCCGCGAGGCGCTGCCTCACTGCGTCCGCAGCCGCAGCGCGTTGCCGACGACGCTGACCGACGAAAAGCTCATCGCCAGTGCCGCAATCAGGGGCGACAGCAGCAGGCCGATGGCGGGGTACAGCACGCCGGCCGCGATCGGCACTCCGAGAGCGTTGTAGACGAGAGCGAAACCGAGGTTCTGCTTCATGTTGGCGACGGTCGCCTGTGAAAGCTGCCGCGCACGGGCGATGCCGCGCAGGTCGCCCTTGACCAGCGTCACGTGACCGGCAGCCATCGCGACGTCGGTGCCAGTCCCCATCGCGATGCCGACGTCGGCGGCGGCCAGCGCCGGCGCATCGTTGATGCCGTCGCCGGCCATTGCCACGCGGCGGCCCTGCGCTTTCAGCGTCCTCACAAGCTCGACCTTGTCCTGCGGCCGCACTTCGCCCTGGAAGTCGTCGATGCCGAGTTCCCGGGCCACTGCGCGCGCAGTGGTAACACCGTCGCCGGTGGCCATCACGACACGGATGCCGGCTTCGCGCAGCACGCGGAGCGCCTCCGGCGTTGAAGGTTTTATCGGATCGGCGACAGCGATCAGTCCGGCGACGCGGCCGGCGACGGCGACATACACGACGCTTGCGCCCTCGGCACGCAGCTTCTCTGCGGACTGGACAAGTGGCGCGATGTCGATGCCGTCCTGCTGCATCAGCACCGTGTTGCCGACGGCAGTGCGCGCGCCGGCGACGGTGCCGCGCACGCCGATGCCGGTGCTCGACTCGAAGTCAGCCACTTTCTCCAGCGCCAGCATGCGGGCGCGCGCCTCGGCAACGATCGCCTCGGCCAGCGGGTGTTCCGATCCCTGATCGAGACTGGCCGCGGTCTGCAGCACCTGTTCCTCGCTGAATCCGGACGCGGCAACGACGGCGCGGAAGGCGGGTTTGCCGACCGTCAGCGTACCGGTCTTGTCGACGATCAGCGTATCGATCTTGCGCAGGTGCTCGATCGCCTCTGCATCCTTGAACAGCACGCCGGAGGTCGCGGCACGGCCGGTTGCCACCATCACCGACATCGGCGTCGCGAGCCCCAGCGCGCACGGACAGGCGATGATCAGCACGGCGATCGCATTGATCGTGCCGTACACCCACGAGGGCTCGGGACCGAACAGCCCCCAGACGAAGAAGGCAGCGAGCGCGATGGCGGCGACCGCGAGCACGAACCAGTACGACACGGCATCGGCCATCCGCTGCAGCGGAGCACGCGAACGCTGCGCGGCGGCGACCATCTGCACGATCTGGGCGAGCACGGTCTCCGCGCCGATCTTTTCGGCGCGCATGATCAGGCTACCGGTGCCGTTGATCGTCGCGCCGATCAGGCGTTCGCCGGCGGTCTTTTCTACTGGAATCGACTCGCCGGTCAGCATCGATTCGTCAACGCTGGAGCGGCCGTCGAGCACGACGCCGTCGATCGGCACCTTCTCGCCCGGCCGCACGCGCAGGCGATCGCCGACATGCACGTGCGCCAGCGGTACGTCCTCTTCGGTGCCGTCGTCGCGCAGCCGGCGTGCGGTCTTGGGCGCCAGCCCCAGCAGGGCCTTGATCGCGGCCGAAGTCGCCGAGCGCGCCCGCAGCTCCAGCAACTGCCCGAGCAGCGTCAGCGACACGATCACCGCGGCGGCTTCGAAATACACGCCGATGCGGCCATGCTCCATGAAGGAGGCAGGAAACACTTGCGGCGCCAGCGTCGCCACCGCGCTGTACAGCCAGGCGATGCCGACGCCGGTGCCGATCAACGTCCACATGTTCGGGCTCCTGTTGGCAAGCGACTGCCGCCAGCGCACGAAGAACGGCCAGGCGGCCCACCACACGACCGGCGCGGACAACACGAGTTCGACCCCGCTCTGCGTCCCCGGCGCCAGCCACTGCTGGCGGTGCCCGGCCATCGCCAGCGCGGTGACGATGACGGTCAGCGGCAGCGTCCACCAGAAACGTCGGCGGAAATCTACGAGTTCCGGGCTCTCTTCCTCGTCCAGGCTCGGCATCACTGGCTCGAGCGCCATGCCGCAGATCGGGCAATTGCCCGGCTGCGAGCGGCGGATCTGCGGGTGCATGGGGCAGGTGTATTCGGCCGCGGGCGGCAGCGATGGCGCCATTGGCACCAGCGCCATGCCGCACTTCGGACAGGAACCCGGTCCCTCCTGGACGACCTCTGGATGCATCGGGCAGGTGTATCCGCCGTGTACGACAGCCTTGGCCGCAGCCGGTCGGCGCGCACCGGCGCTCGGAGCGGCGGCCGCGCCGCTACCGTGGCCGCGATCCGCGCCGCCGTGACTTTGATCGAGATATTTTTCAGGGTCCGCGCGAAACGACTGAAGGCAGTGCTTCGAGCAGAAGTAATACTTCGCTCCCTTGTAGTCGAGTTCTGCCGCCGCTTTCGGGGGGTCGACTTTCATACCGCATACCGGATCGATGGCCATGGCTGACTCCAGCGTTTTCAGGACTTTCGTCATCGGACTCCGCTCTCGATGCCGGCGATGACGGCGACGATCAGAAACCAGCCGAACCCACATGCCGCCAAAGCCTCCGCCCATCCAGCCGTCAATGTCGGTCCAGCCGTGCATGTGGCCCCCGATGCGCGTAGGACGCCCCGGGCCGACTCGCGCGCGGCGCGGCGCGCTGACTAGCCCGTCAGTAGCCCATCATCCAGCCCGGCCCCCATTGTTTCTTCAGCTGCTCGCGCTGCTGCGGAGTGAGGATCTTTTCCACCTTCTCGGCGGCATCGAACGAGTTGTCGAGCATCTGCTGGCGAAGTTCGAACATGCGCTTGTTCGCAGCGGTGATGGCCGCTCGATCGCGTTTGCCATCGGCGAAGGCGTCGCGCTGTTTCGCCATCTCGTCCTGCATCTTGCCCATCAGGTCCCAGTTGATCTTGCGCAGCTGGTCCTGGATCGACAACACTTGGTTGCGCTGCGCGTCCGACAAGTCGAGCGAGGACAACGTGGCGGCGCCAGCGAAGCCGTGCCCCATGCCACCGCCCATCATGCCGGCGCCCATGCCACAGTCATAGCCACCGCCCATCATCCCCGGGCCCATGCCGTAGCCGCGGCCCATCATTCCGCCGCCTCGCCCGTAGCCGTGATCCCCCATCATCCCGGGACCCATGCCGGGAGAGCCGCCCGCCGGCCCCTGGGCGTAAGCGGCCGCGATCCCGATGCCCAACGCGGCCGCCACCGCGAGAATTTTTGCCTTGAACTTCGTCATGACTTCCTCCGTCGAGTAGGACCGCTCGAACGAGCGTGCCCGTCCAATCACGAACACAAGTATTCGACCGGCCCGCGCCGCCCGCGTTCGCGCGGGTCTCGCAAAGGGCGGCCGACGTGTGGCGTTGCGCAAGCCGTGCCGTCGGGCGAGACGCTGTGTCCAGCGGCGGTGGGCTCGACGCATCCGCCGCTCGTCGATCGAGCGTGGGGCCGGACATTTCGGAGTCGTAATACCTCGCACACCTGGGGCGAGCTGCATTCTTTCGACGGCGTGCCTGTCGCTAGACTAGGGCCATGCATGTCTGCGTGATCGGTGCCGGTGTCGTCGGACTCACGACGGCCTACTTTCTGCAGGCGGAGGGCCATAGCGTCACGGTCGTCGACCGCGAAGGGGGGCCGGCCGCCGGCGCCAGCCGCGCAAACGGCGCCCAGCTGTCCTACGCCTTCGTGGCACCGCTGGCGGATGCGTCGGTGCCGCCGAAGCTGGTATCGCTGCTGCTGTCGCGCGATTCGCCGCTCAAATTCCACCTGCAGCTCGATCGCTCGCAGTGGTCGTGGGGCTGGGCGTTCTTGCGGGTCGCCAATACGCCCGCGGCGCGAGCGACGACGGCGGCGCTGCTGCAACTGTCGGAGCTTTCGCGCGAGTTCATCGAGCCGCTGATCGAGGGCGAGGGCATCGACTGTGCGTTTACGCGTGGCGGAAAACTTGTCGTCTACCCCGACACAGCCTCGCTGGCCGCCGCGCGCGCGCAGGTCGAGTTCCAGGCCACGCTGGGGTCGGTGCAGCGGGTGCTGGGTGCCGAGGAGTGCGTGCAGCAGGAACCGGCGCTGGCGCCGTATGCTGCCCACATCGTCGGCGGGGTGTGGACGCCGACGGACGCCGCCGCCGATTGCGGTCGGTTCTGTGATCAGCTCGTCCGCCTGCTGGCGCAGCGCGGAGTCGAGTTCGTCTTCGATCGGGGAATCGACCGCTTTGACATCGATCGCGGCGCGGTGCGCGCACTGGTCACGTCCGGGGACGGGGCCGCGCCCTTGCGCGCCGATGCCTATGTGCTGGCGGCCGGTTCTGAGTCGGCGCGACTCGGCGCCACCGCCGGCCTGGCCCTGCCGATTTATCCGCTGAAGGGCTACTCGATCACGGTCAAGCCGCTCGATGGCGCCTTGCCGCGCGCCTCGATCACCGACACGCGGCGCAAGGTGGTGTTCGCGCCGTTGGGCGATCGGGTCCGGGTCGCGGGATTTGTCGAGATCGGCGGCGACGCGACATCGATCCCGCCGGGCCGCATCGGGGCATTGCTCGACGCGGCGCGCGAGGTGCTCGGCTATCGCGCGGTGGATGGCGACCTGCGTCCCTGGTTCGGGCAACGGCCAGCCACGCCCAACGGTCGCCCGATCCTTGGTCGCAGTGGCGTGAACAACCTGTTTCTCAACGTCGGTCAGGGCGCACTCGGTTGGACACTCGCTGCGGGCAGTGCCCGGCTGGTTTGTGATGCGGTTGCCGGCCGGACGCCGACGATCGATCCGACCCCATTTGCCGCCCCGACCGCCTGAGCGCCGAGTCGCCGGTCGCCCGCCGCGCGCCTATCATTTCGGAATGCACACTGACTCGAAGATCCTGCATCGCCAGTTGCGTGGGCAGTATCCGATCGCGGTATCCGCGCAGGGTTGCTGGATCACCGACGCCAGCGGCAAGCGCTACCTCGACGCCTCAGGCGGTGCGGCGGTGTCCTGCCTTGGGCACGGTCACCCCGACGTGCTGGCCGCGATGCATGCGCAGATCGATGCGCTCGCGTACGCCCACACGAGCTTCTTCTCGACGGCGGTCGCGGAAGAACTTGCCGACATACTGATCGGGCGCGCTCCAGCCGGCATCTCGCACGCTTACCTCGTGAGCGGCGGTTCCGAGGCCATGGAAGCCGCGCTGAAACTGGCGCGCCAGTACTTTGTCGAGAAGGGCGAGCCGCAACGCGCGCGGTTCATCGCGCGGCGTAACAGCTACCACGGCAACACGCTCGGTGCGCTGGCCGTCGGCGGCAATCTCTGGCGCCGGCGGCAGTTTGCGCCGCTGCTGATCGACGTCGAACATGTGGCGCCGACCTATGCCTATCGCGACCAGCGCGAGGGCGAGACGCCGGAGCAGTACGGCGCGCGGCTCGCCGCCGAGCTCGAGGAGACCATTGCGCGCGTCGGCGGTGAAAACGTCATCGCGTTCGTCGCCGAGACGGTGGGCGGCGCCACCAGCGGCTGTCTGACGGCCCCGCCGGGGTACTTCCGCCGCGTGCGGGAGATCTGCGACGCGCACGGCATCCTGCTGATCCTCGATGAAGTGATGTGCGGCATGGGCCGGACCGGGACCTTGCACGCATGCGCGCAGGAAGGCGTGGCGCCCGACCTGATGGCGATCGCCAAGGGACTCGGTGGCGGCTACCAGCCGGTCGGCGCAGTGCTGATCGGCGGCCGCGTCATCGACGCGATTGCAAGCGGCAGCGGTTTCTTCCAGCACGGCCATACCTACATCGGACACCCGGTGGCGTGTGCTGCTGCCCTGGCGGTGCAGAAGGTGCTGGCGCGTGACAGCCTGGTCGAGCGTTGCGCGGCGCAGGGCAGGCGGCTGCGCGAGGAACTCGACGAAGCGTTCTGCTACCACCCATTCGTTGGCGAGGTTCGTGGACGGGGGCTGTTCCAGGCGGTCGAGCTGGTCGCCGACCGGTCCAGCAAGGAGCCGTTCGACCCGGCGCTGAAGCTGCATGCAAAGGTCAAGCGCGCGGCGCTCGACCTCGGTCTGGCGTGCTACCCGATGGGCGGAACCATCGACGGCGCCCGCGGCGACCACGTCTTGCTGGCGCCGCCGTTCATCATCAGCGACGACGAGCTCGATCTTCTGGTCGAGCGCCTCGTCGAGGCGATAGACATCGCGATCGGTGAGGTTGGTTAGAGGCTGAGGCCTGCCGTCGCGCCCTTCGCCCCGTGAAAACCCGCCGCCTTGCGCCGCTGGCCGCCGGGCGCTAAGGTGCGACTCCCCTCGGGGCAACAGGAGACATTCCAGATGAACTTCAAGATTTCCATGTGCGCGGCGGCATTCGCGTCGGCGTTCGTCGCCTTCGCCTCCGCGCCGCAAAGCGTGAACGCGCAGCAGTCGCAGCGCTTCATTACGATCGGCACCGGCGGCGTCACCGGCGTGTACTACCCGGCCGGTGGCGCCATCTGCCGCCTCGTAAACCGTGACCGTGCCAAGCACGGCCTGCGCTGCTCGGTCGAGTCGACCGGCGGCTCGGTAGCCAACGTCAACCTGCTGAAGTCGAACGAGATCGAGTTCGGCGTGGCGCAGTCCGACGTGCAGTTCAACGCGACCAAGGGCCAGGGCCAGTTCCAGAAGGATGGCGCGATGGGCGACCTGCGCGCGGTATTCGCGCTGCATCCGGAGCCCTTCACCGTGGTGGCGCGCAAGGAAGCGAACATCACCAAGTTCGAGGACTTCAAGGGCAAGCGCTTCAATGTCGGCAATCCGGGCTCGGGCACGCTGGCGTCGATGAACGAGCTGCTGGCGGCGATGGGCTGGAAGATGAGCGACTTCGGTCTCGCCTCCGAGCTGCGTCCGGACGAGCATGGCCCGGCGCTGTGCGACGGCAAGATCGACGGCTTCTTTTATGCCGTCGG
>Ga0316629_10000248_pt1 | contig 10650 bp, 8 predicted proteins | sample OWC_May_M1_C1_D1_FD_207654 | JGI IMG/M metagenome (GOLD analysis project Ga0316629, IMG submission 207654) | Wetland soil microbial communities from Old Woman Creek delta, Ohio, United States - OWC_May_M1_C1_D1_A | ecosystem: Environmental > Terrestrial > Soil > Wetlands | place: USA: Ohio... | reverse complement strand
AAAGATGGTCCAGGAAGGCACCTTCCGCGAAGACCTTTTCTACCGGCTGAGTGTGTTCACTTTGCATCTCCCCCCGCTGCGCGAGCGCAAGGAGGACATCCCCATCCTGGTGGACCATTTTTTAAAGAAACTCCCCAAACCGGTGGAAATTTCATCTCTGGCGCTGCAGATGCTGATGGCCTATCCTTGGCCGGGCAACATCCGCGAGCTCAAGAACGTCGTCGAAAGCGCCGCCCTGATCGCCGAAGCCAAGTACATCGAACCGGCGCAGTTGCCGGCTAAGATCACCGGCATGTTCGCGGACCATCCGGGCGGCACCGAATTGAAGCTCCCGTCCAACATGTCGCTGGACGAAAAACTGAATGAAATCGAGCGCAGCATGATCATCGAGGCGCTCACGAAAACCGGCGGTGTTCAATCCAGGGCGACGGAATTGTTGGGAATTAATCAGAGGAGCCTGTGGCACAGGATCAAGAAGCTTGGCATAGACGCCAAGACCTTCAAAAATACAAAAACAGATATCAATTAAGAAAAATTTTCAACATATTTTGAAGAAAAAAGACCGTTGATCAGCGAAAATATTTTGCAATTATTTTTATATAATTCTGAAAAAATTATATATTATCGTGCAATCGGCTGCCTTTACGTGTATGGCACGCAATATGCTAATAGATTTGCATGAAATATATTTAAATTTAAATTTGGAGGGCGATAATCAAAAATGGAAACATCACGAATACTTAAAAACCAAGAGGGTTTCACGCTGGTCGAAATCATCGCGGTGCTGATCATTCTTGGCATCCTGGCCGCAGTGGCCGTGCCGAGATACATCGACCTCGAAGCTAACGCGAAATTGAGGGCAATTGATGCTGCCATATCCGAACTGAATGGCCGCGAAAGCTTGGCCTGGGCCGATGTCAAAATTTCCCAAACGGGATTTTCTACTGATGGCGAGGCAAGAATTTGGGCAAGATTGACCGCGGTAGACCCCACCGACGCCTCTAATCCCAATAAACCGTATTTGGGGAAGGACTACATTTGGGGCTCTGCTCCTGGTGGAACAGCTAATCCGAGCGGAAACAGCACCTTGAGTTTCAAGGGCGGCGCTGGTGTTACGATAGCGCGAACCGTCTCAAACAGCACCCAGCCTGCAAACTGGCGCAAGCCAACAACACCCTGAGGTCTAACGGCCAAGACACCCAATCATGAAAATTGGACGAGACAGTTTGAGGCCATGCGTGCGAAAGAGATTTAACTCACAATCAGGGTTCACACTCATTGAACTGATTTCGACGTTGGTTATAATCAGCGTGTTGGCCGCCGTTGTCCTTCCTCGCTACCTGGATGCGGAAACATCATCCAGAATGCGGGCGCTGGACATGGGGGTTTCTGAAATGAACGGCCGCGAGACGCTCACCTGGGCACTGGTCAAGCTTTCAACCACAGGTTATGTGGACGACAATCAGCTGTGGGCGAAGTTATTGGTCGAACCTGGAATCGCTCTTGGACCTGACTACGATTGGTCGCTTGACCCACCTTCTTTATCAAATAAAAAGGGAACTCTTCGATTCAAGAACGATGTCTCCGTCGCTCTCTCCAGAAACTCGTCTAATATCGAAACGCCCGGCAGATGGAACAGATAACCTGAACGATCGACAAACGCATAGCAGGGGCGGCCTTTTCGGCCGCCCCTGCTGTTTTTTGCTTTCCGCCTTGCTTTGCACTATATTCAAATACAATTTCCCTGTCACCATGCGCTTCCCGTGGGAGCGGCTCTCCAGCCGCGATCGATAGCCGACTGGCCCAGGGAATACGACTGGTAGAAAAAACACAGATCCACTATCCAAGAAGAAAATCCCAAGAGAAGGAAATACAAAATGAAACTCGCAGTCAGCGGCAAAGGCGGTGTGGGAAAGACGACATTTGCCTCCCTCTTAATCCGAACCCTGAGCGACCAAGGCAAGAAAGTGCTGGCCATCGATGCGGACCCTGATGCCAACCTCGCGGCCGGGCTCGGCATCCCCGACGCCGACCGGATCGTGCCGATTGCGGAAATGAAGGAGCTGATCTGCGAGCGCACCGGCGCTCAGCCGGGAACGGTCGGCGGTTATTTCAAGTTGAACCCCCAGGTGGACGACCTCCCGGACGCCCTCTCGGCGAAGCTCGACAACATTAAGTTCATGCGCCTGGGAGGAGTCAAGAAAGGCGGCTCCGGCTGCATCTGCCCCGAGAGCACCCTGCTGCGCGCCCTGGTCATGCACATCGTCCTGCGGCGCGACGAGGTGGTGGTCATGGACATGGAGGCGGGGATCGAGCACCTGGGCCGCGCCACGGCCAAGGCGGTCGACAAGCTGATCGTCGTGGTGGAGCCCGGCCGGCGCAGCATCGACACGGCCGAGCACATCCGGCAGCTGGCATCCGAGATCAACCTGCACCACATCGCCATCGTCGGCAACAAGATCCGCAACGCCGCGGACGAGGATTTCCTGAAAACCCACCTGCCCGACTTCGAGTTCCTGGGCTTCCTGCCGCAGGACGACCGCCTGATCGAAGCGGACCTCAAGGGCGTTTCCCCCTACGACATCGAATCCTCGGCCAAAGCGCGGGTGGCGGAGATGGCGGGGAAGCTATGATAGAAATGCCTAAAATTACAAATGCCTAAAATGCCTAAAATTGAAATGAGTGACTGCAAGAAATCGCAATATGAGTTTGGAAGGTGACATGAGTCGCTGTTTTTTAATCCTTCATCTTGCACCTTTTACCGTGTGCCTTGAGCCATTTTTATTTATTAATTTTAGGCATTTTAGCTCATTTTAGGCATTTTAGGCATTCCCCTTATGCACCGCTCCCACAACTACCCGCGCCGAAAATACCGAGCTCCTGCCGCAGCGGCGCGCTTCAACGCCTCCGCCGACGCCGGCCTCAAACGGGTGTTCGCCAAGATCGGCGTGCCGGAGAGCCGGCCGTTTACTCCCGATCGTTTCCAGCTGGAGGCTCTCGAAACCGTCGAGCACTCGGACTGCTTGGTCACGGCGCCGACCGGCTCCGGCAAAACCTGGATCGCGGAGCAGGCCATCGCCCGCATCCGCAAAGCGGGCGGAGGGGCCTGGTACGCCTGCCCCTTGAAAGCCCTCAGCAACGCCAAGTACGCCGAGTTCAGCCGATGGTTCGGGCCCGACCTGGTCGGCATCCTGACCGGCGACCGCAAGGAAAACCCGGACGCCCCCATCATCGTCGGCACCACGGAAATCCTGCGCAACCAGCTCTACGACGCCATGCACCGCGGGGAGTCGCTGGGGTCGGACTTCGTGGTGATCGACGAGGCCCACTTCCTGGGCGATGCCGAGCGCGGGGTCGTCTGGGAGGAGGTCATGATCTACCTCCCGGCCCGCATCCCGCTGCTGCTGCTCTCCGCGACCATCGGCAACGCGCGCCAGATCGCGGCCTGGCTCTCCTCCATCCGCGGCCGGCCGTGCACGGTGGTCGAGGAAACCCGGCGCCCCGTCCCGCTCTTCCCCCTCTTCCTGCACCCCTCGGGGCTGTTGCTGCCGTTGACCGCACCGTCCCGCCGCGGCGCACCCGGTGCGGTTCACAAGAAAGTGAGCGAGTTCTTGGGCGGGAACCACCGCGCGGCTTTCCGCGGCAACCGACTGCCGCCGTTCGGCCGCATCATGGAGGTGCTGCGAAAGTACGATCTGCTGCCGGCCATTTTTTTCCTGAAATCTCGCGCCGACTGCGACCAGGCCCTGGACGCCTGCCGCGACAACCCGGCCGGCGACCCCGGGCGCGAGCGTCGCCGCCGGGCCGCACTGGATGAGTTCATCCGGCAGAGCCCGCGGATCGCCTCGCACCGCCAGCTCTGGCACCTGGAGCACCTGGCGGTGGGCGCCCACCATGCCGGCCAGCTGCCGTCCTGGAAAATCGTGCTCGAGCGGCTGATGACTAACGGGTTGCTGGACGCCGTGTTCGCCACCACCACGGTGGCCGCCGGGGTCAACTTCCCGGCCCGCACCATCGCGCTGTTGAACTCCGACCGTTTCAACGGCACGCAGTTTCTGCCCCTGGACGCCACCGAGTTCCACCAGGTGACCGGCCGCGCCGGACGCCGCGGAATGGACCACATCGGCTTCGCCCTGGCGATCCCCGGCCGCTTCATGGACATCCGCCACATCTGCCGGCTGCTTCACTCCCCGCCCTCGGAGGTGGCGAGCCAGATCCGGATCAACTTCTCGATGACCCTCAACCTGCTGCTCTCCCACACGCCCGACCAGGTCGAGGAGCTGCTGCGCAACTCCTTTGCCACCTTTCGCATCCGTCAGGCCGCCATCAAGCAGAGGGGGGCGCACGATGACTCGCTCCGCCTGTGGCGCGATTTCCAGCGCCACGTGCGCTTCCTGCGTGCGAAAGGCTACGTCAACGACCGAGACGAGTTGACCGAGGAGGGGCACTGGGCCTCCCGCCTGCGCGTGGACCAGCCGCTTCTGATCGCGGAGGGTTTCCGGCACGGGTCCTTCCCGCAGGACGACGCCGCGCTGCTCACCGCCGTTATCGCGGTCTTCGTAAACGAACGGGAGGCCGACGAGCGCATCGACAAGCGCTTCCTGCCCAAGGCGCTGCTCGCGAGCTACCAGCGCATGACCCGCCGCATCGTTCCATTTTTAGAGGAGATGCTGAAAGCCGGGTTCGAAGGCCGAACGCTCTACCTGCGGCCTGCAGCCGCCCTTTTCGCCTGGGCGAGCGGAGCCCCATGGGAGCAGGCGCTGGAAATTGCCGAGATGGAGGAGGGCGACCTGGCGGTGTTGATCTTGAGAACGGCGGACAACCTGCGCCACGTGCGCGGGCTGGCGGAGGTCTTCCCGAGAGCCGCCGCATCGGCGGCAAAGGCCGTCGAGCTGATCCTCAGGGAACCGGTGGTTTATGAATGAAATGCCTATAATGCCTAAATTGAGCTAAAATGCCTAAAGTTAAAAAACGCCTCAAGGCACACAGTACAGGATGCAATGTGAAAGGTTAAAGGTTAAAAAACAGCAACTCATGACACTTTTCAAGTTCATCTTGTATTTTTTGCAGTTATTCATTTCAATTTTAGGCATTTTAGGCATCTGAAATTTTAGGCATTTTCTTTTTATCCAGAATCTCCCTCACCTTCACCGACACCTGCTGGAGGTTGAAGGGTTTCTGGATGAAGCCGTCGCAGCCGCGCTCCATGATTTGAGACGCCTGGCCGTTGATGCTGTAGCCGCTGGAAAGCAGCACCTTTACCCCGGGGTCGATCCGCTTCAGCCGGTCGAAGGTTTCGCCGCCGCCCATTCCGGGCATGATCATGTCCATCACGACAAGGTCGATTTCCGCCCGGCGGGCGCTGTAGATCTCCAAGGCCTCCTGGCCGCTGCGCGCCGGTATCACCGTGTAGCCCAGTTCCCCCAGCAGCCCGCAGCCGACGTCGATGATCATCTCCTCGTCGTCGACCAGCAGGATCGTCTCCCGGCCCTTGCGGACGACCGCCGCTTCGGCCTTGGGCTCCTCAACGGCCTTTCGGGAGGAGGCCGGCAGGTAGAAGTTGAAAGTGGTGCCCTGACCGGGTTCGCTGTAGACGTTGATGTGCCCGCCGTGGCTCTTGATGATGCCGTACACCGAGGCCAGGCCGAGCCCGGTGCCGCGCCCCATCTCCTTGGTCGTGAAGAACGGCTCGAAAATGCGCTCGAGGTCCTTCTTGTCGATGCCGACCCCAGTGTCGGCGACCGACACCTTCACGTAGCGCCCCGGTTTCACCTTGTACGGGCGGACGTAGTTTTCATCAAGGTTCAGGTTCTCGGTGATCAGAAAGAGGTCCCCGCCGTCGGGCATGGCCTGCCACGCGTTGATGTAAAGGTTGAGCAAAACCTGCTCGATCTGGCCGCGGTCGACCTCCACCGCCCAGGCGTCCTCGGCGAGCTGGAGGTGGACCCGGACCTCTTTCTTGGTGCGGGCGAACATCGACGAGGTCTTCTCGATGATCTCGTTGATGGCGCCGGCCTTGACGTTGTACTTCCCGCGGCGGGCGAAGCCCAGGAGCTGCCTCGACAGCTCGGTGCCGCTGTCCACGTATTTCTCGATGTTCTTGATTTTTTCGCGGCCCGGGTGCCCGGCTTCCAGGCGCATTTCGAGCAGCGAGGCGTTGCCTTGGATGCCCATCAGGATGTTGTTGAAATCGTGCGCGATGCCGCCGGCAAGCGTCCCGATGGCTTCCATTTTCTGGGCGGCCTGCAGCTGGGCCTCCAGCTTTTTTTTCTCTTCCTCGGCCTGCCGGCGCTCGGTCACATCCCGGACGACTCCCCGAAACCCGGTCGGCCGCCCGGCGGGGTCGTTCATCAACGAAATGGAAAGCTCCAGGTGCTTCCGGGTCCCGTCCTTTTGGATGACCGCGTAGTTCGAAATGGTGGCGGCGGCCCCGGTCTGCTGCAGCCGATCGAGGATGCTTTCGGCGGCGGCGGCGGTTTCGGGGGTCGTGAAGTCCTGGGTGTTCATCTGCATGAGCTCGTCCGGGCCGTAGCCCAGCATGCGCCGCAGCGGCCCGTTGGAGAACGTGAGATTGCCCAGCAGATCGGTTTCGAAGTAGCCTTCTTCGATGCTCTCCAGGATGGTGCGGTATTTCGCCTCGCTCTCCCGCAGGGCCGCATCCGCCTCGCGTTCCTTGTCGATCGTGTACTGGATGTGGGAACCGAAAATGGCAAACAGGCACAGCACCAGCAGCCGCGTCCAGGTGTTGAACATGTTCGGCCCCAGAAGGTGCTGGATGAAATTGGCCTCCGGCGCCAGGAAAAAGAACATGAAGGACTCGCACACCCAGTAGAAGCAGGAAATCGCAATGCCGGTAATGAGGATCGAATTCAGCATTCGGTCGTGCTTGCTCTTGCCGTTCATCGACAGGTCCTGTTTGGAGGTCCGCGGTTGCATGAGGATTTCCCGGCAAATCGCTTCTGCTCAAAGGGTGATTGCTTCACGATAGTTCAGATCCCTAAAAGAGTCAATTTGCAGCCGATCCCCTGGACGACGGCAATAAATGAAGCGTTTTCGACTGTTTGATGATATTCTTGGCAACATGAACGCCAACCGTTCTCCTCTTGAATTCCTGATCGTTGCCGCCGCGGCCATAGCGGTGATTTTTATTTACACGGCGGCCCTGCCCGGCCCGTTCGTTTTCGACGACGAAAGCAACATCACCGAAAACCGCCACATCCGCATCAAATCGCTCGGCTGGGACGAACTGTATGCCGCCGCTTTCAAAAGCCCGATCCCCAACCGGCCGGTGGCCAATCTGAGCCTGGCGCTCAACTACTATTTCAACGGCTACAACGTCGTCGGCTATCGCTTCGCCAACATTCTGATCCACATCGTCAATGGGTTCCTGCTGTACGGGCTTGCCAGGGCCACTTTCCGGACCCCGGCGATGGCGGGCCTGGTTGTCAGGCCCGAGATGGCGGCCGCTTTCGCTGCTCTGGTTTGGATGGTTCACCCGCTTCACACCCAGTCGGTGGCCTACATCGTTCAGCGCATGACGAGTTTGTCGGTCATGTTCTACCTGACGGCCCTGCTCTGTTATGCCAGAGCCCGGCTGGACTCGTCCGGCGGCCGACGGGCCGTCCTCTTGTCGGGATGCGGGCTGGCCGGGCTGCTGGCGCTCGGCTCCAAGGAAATCGCGGCCACCCTGCCGGCTTTCGTCTTGCTTTACGAGTGGTTCTTCTTTCAAAAATTGAACCCGTCCTGGCTGCGGCGCCGGCTCCCCGGGATTCTTGCCGCCTGCCTCATCATGGGGGTCATCAGCCTGGTGTTCCTCGGAATCCGCAACCCGATCGAACCGATCCTCAGCCGCTACGCCGGGGGCGAGTTCTCGGCGGGGCAGCGCCTGCTGACCCAACTGCGGGTGGTCTGCGTCTACATCAGCCTCCTGATCTGGCCGCACCCGTCGCGCCTCAATCTCGACTACGATTTCCCGCCCTCGGCCTCCCTGCTCGACCCGCCCACCACGCTGGCCGGCCTCCTGGTCATCGCCGGCCTATTGTTCCTGGCCGTGCGGCGCGCCAAACGCGAACCGCGCGTCTCTTTTTCGATTTGGTGGTTCTTCGGGAACCTGGTGATTGAGTCCTCCGTCATCCCGCTCGAGACGGTTTTCGAGCATCGCACCTATCTTCCGAGCGTGATGCCGGTGATCGCCGCCGTCGCGCTGCTCTTTCGGTTGGTTCGGCCCAAATGGGTCGCGGTTGGGCTGCTGTCGGTCATGGCGGCCGGCGGGGCGCTGTGGACGCACGAGCGCAACCAGGTGTGGGGCGATGCCGTCGCCCTCTGGCGGGACTGCGTTAAGAAATCCCCCCTCAAGGCCCGGCCCTACAACAACCTGGGGACGGCCCTGGTCGAAAAGGACCGCCTGCCGGAGGCGGAGATGAATCTTCGAAAGGCCGTCGAGCTGAAACCGCAATACGGGGACGCCCATTACAACCTGGGTTATGTTCTGATCCGCCTGGGGCGAATGGAAGAAGGCTCCCGCCAGCTTCTGGAAGCGATCCGGCTCGAGCCGGAGAACTACATGGCCCACAACAACCTGGGAATCGCCTACCTGCTGCAGGAAAACTACCCACGGGCCGTCCATCACCTCCGGGAGGCCCTGCGGCTGAAGCCGGATTTCGAGACCGCCAGGAACAACCTGGGGGTTGCATTGAAAAACCAGGGAGACCTGGATGCGGCGCTGCGCGAGTTCACGGAGGCCATCCGGCTCAACCCGAATTTTGCCGAGGCTTACAACAACCTGGGGTTGACTTTGAGGGAGCAGGGCAAGCTGAAGGAAGCCGAAGAAAATTTCCGACGGGCGCTGCTGATAAACCCTGAATATATAATGGCCCGACAGAATCTGGAAGAGACCACGGCGATGATGCGCGGGAAGTGATGTTGTTTTATCTGCAGTTGCCTGTTCAGGTGCATCTTTGGGGCTCAAGGAAGGCATTTCCCGGTGGCGGCAAGCCGCCGCCCGTGATCATGACACGGCGGGGATGTCCGTCAGAGCAAAGTCTCCGCCTTTGAACAGCAGCGGCTCACCTGAACACTTTGCCAGCGCATAGGCACAGCAATCACCTATGTTAAGGCCCGCCGGGTGGTTTCCTTTGCCGTAGGTTCGCCATGCCGACCGGGCCACTTCAAACAGCTCCACGCTCATCGACACCGGCTCTATGTGAACGCGGTGCATGAGCAGGTCCAATTCTATCCCTCCGGCCTCCCCTTTTTTGGCTTCGATCACAATTGCCGCCTCAAGCAGATTAAAGGTGTTGATCAACCGCTTCGGATCATTTGCGATCGCCTGGGCAAAGGTCTCTGTCTCGGGCTCATTTAGTAGGATTGCGATCAACGCGGAAGTGTCGATGACCATTATCGAGGCGCTCCAATCTCGTCGTAATCCAATATTTCATCTGCTGGGCGCAAATCTTTGTCCGGCAGTCGGCTGCAACGCTTGGCAATTTTTAGAATCTCCCCGGCCGTGTCGGTTGCAGTGCGCCGGCCTCGCATGCGTTCAAGCCGCTCTTCCAGTGCATGAATGATCGCCTGCGTGATGGTTTCTCCGGTTTGCGCTGCAACTTCGCGCGCGAGTCTCTCTGCCTTGCTGTTCTGAATACTCAACGGCATAGGGTTTCTCCTGGGCTTATAGTTTATACATTAAATTATACTTTATATAAAAAATTGTCAACAAGGCGGCCCAATCCCGCTATCGAAATTTCTCAATGCTTATTCAATAAAACTATGAGGTTGCGGAGACCCAAAAAAGCCGGCTTGAGCGAATTGCTCAAGCCGGCGTATTTTTGGTGCGGAGGCCGGAGTCGAACCGGCATGCCCTTGCGGACGGAGGATTTTGAGTCGTTACAGTATGTTAGCAAAAAATCTCATCAATTCAACCTGTTGATTCTGTTCCATTTTTAAAAGTCATTTTTGGTTTCGTTTGGATAAATTTGGAAAAATTTGACCTTGACGGGCACAATTTGGGCACAGTTTTCAGCCGGGAAAAGTGTCTCATATTTCCGAGGGGACAGGGGACTTAAAAATTTCCACCCTTTACTGCGGCCGGTCCACCGAACAATCCGACTCGACCACCTCCTACGCCAGATGGTTAGACTGAGCTTCGAGGGTGTATTAGGCAACACTGGTGGGGTATGTTCCAAGTTCCTTTTGAAACCGTCCCACTTCTTTTTCCCTCCTTCGGAGAGTTTCCAAAGCACTTTCGCGTTGCTTGATACATTTGAGCAGGTAGGCGTTTAATCGCGTGATGAACGTCTGTGAAGCCCTTTGGGATTTGAAGCGAACAACGAGGGCGTTTTTTGTGGAAAGGTTCACGTCGGAGACACGGATCACCCCAGCGCGGGAAAGTTCATTTGCGAGCAGCTCGTGGGAGTCGTAGTACCCCTGAAAAAGCGGGTGGCATGCCTTGATCAAGTTCGTGTCGAACTCAAAAGTGGTTCTGCCAACTCCGGCGGGAATTTCATAAATAGTCGATCCTGAAAAACTCGATTTTAGGTGCAGGCGACCATCGCCGTTGTTCTTTGAGACAATAGAAGCCAGCAGAAAATTTGGCGCAAAAAAGCTGCGGCCCACCGCAGCAGCTTGTGGAAGTTCATCCCAACGGCGCTCAGG
>Ga0316629_10000247_pt1 | contig 10668 bp, 7 predicted proteins | sample OWC_May_M1_C1_D1_FD_207654 | JGI IMG/M metagenome (GOLD analysis project Ga0316629, IMG submission 207654) | Wetland soil microbial communities from Old Woman Creek delta, Ohio, United States - OWC_May_M1_C1_D1_A | ecosystem: Environmental > Terrestrial > Soil > Wetlands | place: USA: Ohio... | reverse complement strand
GGAGATCCTAAATTTCCACTAATTCTGCTAAATGCACCCGGCCTACGGGCCGAAGTTCTCAGCGCCAATTACAACATTCCCGCTATCAATTTACCGGATTTCCCCTGCGTGATTAATGACATAATTTCCCTTTCCCGTGGCGAAAGCCCTTTGTTAGAAGGTTGAGAATCGGCCGAATAGCCGCCTATTTTGGCTTGGGTTTTTCTTGCCGATCGGTTCCTACAGTCTTGTTCTATTGCTTGGCGGATGCTTTCGAGCAGCAACGACCTGGGAAAAGGCTTCTCCAGGAAGCAAAAAGCTTCAGACTGTATAGCCGATACGGAGGTCCGGATCGACCCGATTTCGGTCATGTAAATAATCGGGATGGAAATATTGCGCCTGGTAAGTTCCTGTTGCACAGTCAAACCATCCACATCAGGCTGACTTAAATTTATCAACAGGCATCCGGTCCGATCACCGGTGTAAACATCCAGGAAAGCTTTCCCGGAAGGAAAAATTTCAATTTTTAAACCAGCCATACTCAAAGAGATACTTAATGCATCCTGCACCGCAACATCATCGTCTATGAGGAATACGGTCGAATCAAAACACATGGTTCTCTCCTGTCACTATCGCTAATACCCAAAAAAGTATTATCTCCCTGCCACTTTTACGGTTTTCCGGTAATCGGCAAGGGGAAATTCCACTATCCACGGTTTACGGCCACAAACAGTTTGCTTGGCTTTTGCGCCTTCTGCCAGCCGCAGGCCTTGCGAAGCGGCTTTTTTCACTTCCATTCGGCTAGCTATCGGAACTGTAACAGGCGAAATCTCGGATGCCACAGTCAATATACTTTCCCGTTTCTTGTGCATCCAGTTGAGGACCACTTGCGCCTCTTCACGTAATTTGAATGGTCCATGAAACGAAGCTTGCTCGTTGAATCGCCTTGCCCGGACATGTTCCGGCCAGTTGACGACATAATAGCCGGGCGCCAAGGGTTGGCCATGGTTGGTGCAATAGCTTCGCTGATAAGACTCCGCATCGACGAGCCAAAAATCGCGAATGACCGCGACAATCTCGAAAATATCGTAATCCGCATCCATTGAGTAGTTCCTTGTAATAAAATGAATCAAAACCGGATGCCGCAGATAGTGGATAATCCGCGACACCGAAAAAAACGGGCGATTCTCATGCCCAGGAGGAGAGGCATTCGGTCTTAACGATCAGCCGACTGTATTTTAGGAATGTTTGCCCGTGTGGAGATCGCCCTTGGGATAAATTAAAGCAAATACTAGCGCGAAATAATATACGTGCGAGCACGTACGTAAAAATACGTATTCAATGTTCGAAAAGGGCGTGCGGTTCATTAAAACACTTGTAGATACACATACGAGTGGATGAAAGGGTATTGATTGAAAATTAGGCATCCATACTTAGATATCACGGCGTCAGCAATTTTACAACAACGATTAGAAGGTTTAATTCAGGAATATCCTGGTTTTGGTTCGGGCGGAAGCTTGCAAGCTTCGCACAGACGAGCCAGTTCCAGGAGATTAGTTGCGCCGGTTTTTTTTAAGATCCGTGCGCGGTGAATTTCGACGGTACGGTGGCTGATGCCCAGATGCTGGGCGATTTCCTTATTGGAATGAGCCTCCACAACCAGCGACATGATCTCCATTTCGCGGGAGGTAAGACCGTTCAGGCGCATACAGAGAGCTTGTTCCGCCAGAGCCTGCTCGTGCATCTGGGCTTCGTGCTGCAGCACTGCCTGAATGCGTTCGATCAACAGTTTGCTTGGAACAGGCTTTGTCAGAAAATCGACTGCTCCAGCCTTGATTGCACGGACCGTCATGGGTATGTCGCCATACGCGGTGAGAAAGATAACCGGCAAGTGCATATTGCGGTGGATGAGCTCGGCTTGGAGTTCGTGACCATTCAAGCCCGGCATATTAACATCGAGCAGCAGGCAGCCGGGCTTGCCCGGACAATAGGCTTGAAGAAAGTGCTCGGCGCTTTCAAAAGTCTGGTAAGCAAAGCCAGCGGTTTCCATAACTAACCCGAGAGCATCGCGTACCGCATGGTCGTCATCGACGATAAAAATACAGGGTTGAGTGCTCATAAAACGAATGGTACGGTAAAGTGGACGCTGATACCCGTGCCGGTATTTTGCTCAGCCCACATTTTTCCGCCGTGGGCTTCGATCAAGGCGCGGCTGATAGCGAGACCCATGCCTAACCCCTTGGCTTTGGTACTGTGGAAGGGTTGGAACATGGTTCTAAGTGTGGCGGTGTCCGCCACGCCTTTTCCACTGTCGCACACCGTCACCTGCGCCATGGCCGGATCGCTGGCGGAGCACTGCGTTGTTACGGTTATAGTCCCGTCGCTTATTCCGCTTTCCTGCATGGACTCCATGCCATTGCGCAACAGGTTGACCAGCACCTTTTCGATTTGTAGACTATTGGCCGAAACCTGCGGCAAACCCGCGGCGAGATCCAGTTCTATTTTAAATGCGCCTGAAGGTACGTCCTCTTTGACCAAGTCCAGCGCTTCATAAACCGAAATATTGATATCTAACGGCTCGCCAAGGGTCTCCCCTTTATGCAATACGGTCATTAATTGCCGTATAACGTCGCCGGCACGCTGTGCTTGCAGGGCACAATTTTCCACAACATGGAAGAGCTTTTGAGGATTCTGGTTGCCGGTTTTCAGCATGTGCAGCGCTACATCGGCATAAGAGGTTATGGCTGCGAGCGGCTGGTTCAGTTCGTGGGCGATGGCGGCCGCTGTCTGGCTAGCGACATATAACCGGGATGATTGTTCCATCCTGTTGCGCCGCTCGCTCAATACCTTCATCTTCTTATAGTCGGTAATGTCTAAATTTATTCCCAGCATACGATAGGGATGGTTATTTTGGTCGCGCAATAATCCGCCGCGAGAGTGAATCCAGCGGTACAAGCCATTCTTGTGACGCAAGCGGAATTCCAATTCGAAGACCGGCAGAATACCGGCGATATAGTTTTCAGTTGCCTCCAATACCAATGCCCGGTCATCGGGATGCAAGCGGCATTCCCACTCTTCCCATCGATTGAGCAACTCGTTCTCGTCAAAGCCGATTTGCCGCTTCCATTCAGGCGATACGTAGACTGTGCTCGTATTCAAATCCCAGTCCCAATAACCCGCTTTCACCTCTTCGACGACAAGAGCGAGCCGCGCCTGGGCAGTGCGCAATTCTTCCTGGGCTGTCCGGCGCGCCGTGATATCCTCGCAGGAAATAATAATGCCACCGGTCTTTCCTTCCTGGTTTGTCCAGGGATAAGCCGCCCAGCGCAACCAATGCCGGCTTCCGTCGGCTTGAATCCACAAATCGTCATCGTTTTTCAAAAACTCCCCGGCTTGCGCCTTGCGATGAATCTCTCTCCACTCGGCAGAGATATCGGGGTTAACATCATAGTGGTTACGGCCGGTCAACTCGGCGTACCCCCGTCCAAACTCTTCAATCCAGCGTCGGCTAGTGACCAGATAGTTCATTTCACGGTCGAACATCGCAATGCTGAGAGGCGCCTGCTCGATGAACAGCCGAAGCTGGGTTTGGCTCATTTTTAACGATTCTTCGGCCCGTTTGAGTGCAGTGATATCCAGAAAGGCACCAACTGCACCGCGTGGCTCGCCCGCTTCGTTGAACAAGGGCGAAGCATTGCTAAGCACCGTGACGGCCTGACCGTCCGGACAAATGATATCCATGATTTGGTTGGTGACTAACTCGCCTTGGGCAGCGCGCTGCATGGGGAGATCCTCGATTGCCAGTTCGATTCCATCCTGCATAATACAAAAAGAGGCCATAGGAGGATTGCTCTTGGAAAGATCGCTCCCGGTTGGTACGCCAAGCATCTGTTCAATGGCCGTATTACCACGAATATGGTAGCACTTCACGTCATCGGCGATACTCAGTCCCATGGGCACAGTATTGAAAATAACTTGCATTTCCTCGATTCGGTGCTGCAAATCCTGGTTCAATGTGGCGATTTGTTTCTCGGTCTGTTTTCTTTCCTCGATATCGACGATATGCACCACGATCCCCTTGATATTCCCGTTTGAGTCCTTATTGGGAATATAGCTCGCATGGACCCAGCGAGGTTTACCCTTTTCATACGGAATTGCCTGATCGAAGTTTACCGGCTCACCGGCAAGCGCCCGTACAAGATAGGGCCGAACGATATTCCATGCCTTTTCGCCGATAATTTCCAGCACCTTATGCCCAAGAACACGTTCCGCGGTAACGCCAAACCAATTTTCGTAAGTCTTGTTAACACGTAAATACCGGAAATCGGTATCCAAATAAGATATCAGGGCCGGTGTCGCATCCATGATTAACCGCAAGTCGCTTTCCCGATCGCGTAATGCCGTTTCGGCAAGTTTACGATCGGTCACGTCCTGAATATAGCCGTGCCAAAGAATACTGCCGTCCATCTCACGCAGCGGCATGGAATGACCTTCTATCCATATTTCGCCTTTCGTCGGGTGTTTGTAGCGGAATGAATCTCGCCAGGGTTGCAGGGTGCGGGCGGATTCGGCGATCGTTTCATGGATATGGCCGATATCATCCAGATGGATGCGGGAAAAAACCGGACTAAAATCTTCGGCTACCGAATCGTGCCTCAGTCCATATAACGATTCGAAAACCGGACTGGCATATGGCATGCAAGCGGAGCCGTCCGGGCGCAACCGGAAAGAACAAATTACCCCAGGCACTGTTGCTGCAACCTTGGCCAGTTTATCCTGCAACCTTAACTGTTCCTGTATAGCACTATCTGCGCGCACGCGCTCCGTGACATCACGCAGGATGGCGGTAAACGATTTCTCGCCATTTAGCTCGCTCTGGGAAATGGCCGCCTCGATAGGGAACTCCTCGCCATCGGTGCGCAGACCTTTAACAGCAGCCAGTTCGCCCATTTTACGTTTTGTGGAGCCGGTACGCCCGAAAGCGCGAATATTCGCGGCATGGCCGGGCCGAAACCGCTCGGGAATAAAACGCTCGAGAGATCCCCCGATTGCTTCATCCGCCGTACAACCGAACATTTTTTCCGCGGCCGCGTTGAATAGCATGATTTGTTGATCGGCATCGATGGTGATCATTGCATCCAAAGCCGACTCGACAATCCCTGCATAGCGTTGCCGGCTTTCCCAAAGCGCCCCGGTTAACCTCCGATGAAGGCTGGTGGTGGCGACGATAACTGCGGATAAAACGCAAAAGCCCGCGTTTAAAATAAGAACGTCGTAAGACTTTGAAATCCAGATCGGAAACAAAATAAGAGCATTAACCGCGATCACGGATAAAATCATCGCAAAAAATCCAGGATTCTGTCCGAGCCAGAAAGCGGTCTGGATAATCGCGAAAAGAAATAACAGGAACGCTGCCCGCTCGCCTATTACTGGAACATATAGAGTCGCTATAGCGGCGATAGCGACTGCCAGCACTGCCCATCCGTAGCGCAACCAAGCAGGTTGCGAATCAAAATAAAGGATGATCGATTGAGTTTTGAATCGCGTAAAGTTCATCCGGTATTGCCGTCAATGCTCATTTCGCAACGGTAATAAGGCTTGCCATCCAGAGGAATGCGTTGGGTTGTACGCTCTTTGTTATGGCTCTCAAGACTCATATTGTTATGACATTTGATTTGAAGTTAAGCCCCAGGATAACGATGATCCTCTATAACAACCTGTATTTATTTAATATTTTTTACTAAACAAGGTAATTTTCCCGCAAACTATAACGTAGATGTTTTAGATAGAGCAACTATTTGTAATATCCAACTCGGCGCAATATTGTTACAAACATGGTGAAATCACTTTTAAGTGCGGTTTTATCGGCATGCCCCAAATCTTCAGGTACGAAAGCATTCATAACTGAAATACCTCGGCAACGCGGTGAAATCTTGAAAGATTTAGCCAATTGCAGTCTATAAGACTGCATTAGCCGAAAAGCAAAGGGCAGATTCAACTCCGAAAGAGAATGTAAAAAAATCCGTATAACGGCTTATTTTCAACTTAGTAAAAAGCTCCAAAGGAGTCAAGAAAATGAGCGATATGATAAAAGACCCGGCTAATATTTCCGCATTGCAAGATTTGACACGCGGTGTTAAATCCGATATCGGTCGCTGAATTGATTTTGCGCGGCAGGAAACCAGGTTTCCAACCGATATATGGCCTTTAAAAAAAACCGATTCGGAGCATTACGGCCACTTCGCACAGCGTTGGCGTACTTCGTCCCCTAGGGAAACCGGCAAGCTGCAAAACGCCGTTCACAACACTCAAAGAGTGACCCGTTTAAGTAAGTAGTCATACGTATATACAGTCAAAACACTCTGTGCTAAAAAGTGCATTCCAAATTCCGCACTGTTTAATATGGAATTTGTGTTTCGCCTCAGTGGTGGTTCTATTCGCTCGTAACCGACAAATCTGGAGATTGTTTATGATTAACCATGATACTCCTCGACAAAACCATCTTCTCGGCGCCTTGACCGCAGATCAATACGAGAGCCTTTTTTCCCATCTGGAACGGGTCCCCATGCCGCTCGGCGAGGTCCTTTACGAGTCGGGGGAAGAGTTGCGTTACGCCTATTTCCCCACGACTTGCATTGTATCCAAGTTTTACGTCATGGAAAATGGCGCATCAACCGAAATCGCTGTGGTTGGCAACGAAGGCATCATCGGAATACCCCTCTTTATGGGCGGCGGAACCATGCCGAATCGGGCTGTCGTGCGGAACGAGGGCTACGCCTACCGGCTACGGAGACATCTATTTATGAAGGCATTCGACCGCCCTCACGAAGGACGTCATGATGGAGTGTTACACCATTTGTTGCTGCGTTACACCCAGGCGTTAATTACCCAGATAGCTCAGTCGGCAGTCTGTTATCGGCATCATTCGGTGTACCAGCAACTCTGCCGGTGGCTCCTGCAAAGCCTCGACCGGCTCGTTTCGAACGAGTTGACCATTACGCAAGAATTGATCGCCAATATGCTGGGAGTGCGACGTGAAGGCGTCACGGAGGCCGCATGCAAATTGCAGAAAGCGGGATTGATTGATTACCACCGTGGCCACATCACCGTACTGGACCGGCAGGGGTTGGAAACACAGGTCTGTGAGTGCTACAAAGTCGTCAAAACGGAATTCGATCGCCTGATTCCCTGTTCCAAGAGTGGCCCATTGACATCGCCTGTTCGAACGGTAGACACCCCTGAAAGTCTCAAAGCGAACGTGGTTTCTCTTTCTTTGGAAAGGACTAGGCGAAGAAAACCGGTCAGGCTACCAGCGAGTCTACATTCCTGAACGCCGCGCAGCAGCATGACCGCCTTAGGCTCAACGAAGGAGCATCTGAAGTGTAGCGATAGCGAAACGGTGTACGACTCCCGCTTATCCGTAGGGGGCGAGACAGCGGAGGCTTGGTCAAAATACTAGACCATCCTACATAGCATCAAGTTATTGCGGGAGTCATATTGCGTGCGAGCGAGTTGAAGTACGCGACATGGTGAACGCAGAGAGCCCCTGTCGAATTCGCTGACAGTAGACTCTCTCTATTTAACGCAACCAGGACTAAGGGTTTCCAATGCGAATAGACGGGATTCCCGACAAGATCCCGAATACACTCAGCAGCCACAGAACCACCGCGATGATCACCACGATATTCAATATCTGTTTGATGCGCGAGTCCATCGGTATGAAACTATTGACCAGCCACAACAACAGACCAACGACGATCAGGGCAACCACGACCGAAACCAGTGGCGCCGGGAGCATGCCCATAACACCGACTGCATTCAGTACCCATAGAATCACCATGATGACCACCACGATGTTCAGAATCTGCTTGATACGGGCTTCCATCGGTATAAAGTTGTTTACCAGCCACAACAGCAAGCCGACGACGATAAGAACGACCACTAGCGAAATTAAGTTCATTGCACTTCTCCTGAAATTAAAAAACATGATTGACGTATAAAACCATAACTAACCACCTTACCTCCTTCTCATCGGTATTGTCCTCCCATAATCAAAATTGAATCAGCATAGAACAATATGAATATGTCACTCCAACACCTATTAGCCCAGCACCACCCGCACCTGATGCAATTGTCCGTCATCCTGCAAGGTAATGCTGTTTCCGTTTAACTGGCGTTCACCGTCCAGTTCTATCGTGGCGATACCGCGTTCCACTCCGTTCGGGTTTTCAACGGTGATTTCATAGCGGGTATTTTCGTGCTGATAAAAAATGCTGTAATTGCTCCAGTCTTTGGGAATGCAGGGCTCAAAAACAAGTTTATCGGCACGGACCTGTAACCCTAGGATCCATTCCATTCCGGCGCGGTAAAACCAGCCCGCAGCTCCCGTGTACCAGGTCCATCCACCTCGTCGTACGTGAGGTGGCTCAGCATAGATATCCGCCGCCAGCACATACGGTTCGACCTTATAGGCATAAACACCGGTGCGCGTAGCCGTGCGCTTGATCGGATTAAGGATCCGCAGCAGTTCCGCCGCTTCATCACCTTCACCGAGCATGGCAAAGGCGATGACGGACCAGATCGCCGCGTGGGTATACTGGCCTCCGTTCTCCCGCACACCTGGGGGATAGCTCTTGATATAACCCGGATCCTGCTCGGTCTTGTCGAAAGGCGGGGTGAACAGCAATACCAGGTCGCCGTAACGAACGAGGTATTCCTGTACCGAATTCATCGCCCGCTGCGCTCGTTCGGCCCCGGCGGCCCCGGAAATGACGCCCCAGCTCTGTGCAATCGAATCAATACGGCACTCGGCGTTGGCGGCAGAACCCAGGGGCGTGCCATCATCGAAATAGGCGCGCCGGTACCACGCCCCGTCCCATCCTTCCGCTTCCACCGCAGCTTTCAGTTGGGTAGTGTGCTCGCGCCAGCGGATGGCGCGCTCGTTTTCTCCCCGCGCCTGTGCCACAGTTGCGAATTCTGAAAGCGTGGCAATCAGAAACCACGTCAACCATACGCTCTCGCCCTTGCCCTGATTACCAACCCGATTCATACCATCATTCCAGTCACCACTCCCCATCAGGGACAGACCGTGCGAACCCGTTGCCAGACTCAAGTCGAGCGCACGGGCGCAGTGCTCGAAAAGGCTGGCTTGCTGCTTCGACCGGGTCGGCTCAAAATAGGCATCATCCTGTTCCGGTCCTAGCGCGGGTCCCTCCAGAAACGGCAGTTCTTCATCGAGTACGTTGGCATCGCCGCTCACCTTGATATAGTGAGCTACGGCATAAGGCAGCCAGATCCGGTCGTCGGAAAAACGGGTGCGCACACCGCGGCCTGTAGGTGGATGCCACCAATGTTGCACATCGCCCTCGCCAAACTGGCGTGCCGCAGCACGAAGGAGGTGGGCGCGGGTCAGATCGGGCCTCGCGACCGCAAGGGCCATGCTGTCCTGGAGTTGATCGCGAAAGCCAAATGCCCCGCCCACCTGATAAAAACCGGCCCGCGCCCACATGCGGCAGCTCAGGGTTTGATACAACAGCCAGCCGTTCAAGAGAATGTCAAGTTCACGGTCTGGCGTTTTTACTTGAACCTTGCCGAGTACTTGCTCCCACGATTGCGTAACCTGGGTAAAGATCGTTGTCACCTCGGTTGCCCGATAACGCTGAACCAACTCGCTGGCATGGGCGCGATCACTGCCTTGTCCCAGTAGGAAGACGATCTCGACGCGCCCGTCAGGCGCGAGTTCGATCGCCGTCTTCAGTGCTGCGCATGGATCCAGTCCCGCGCCGGCGCGGTTTTTCAGCCCCTTGCGACCCAGTAAGCCCGCCGGTGCATCCAGGCTCCCGGTGCGGCCGATGAATTCAGTCCGATTCCCGGTCCACCCGGTCTGCAGGCCGACAAGATCCGCGAAGGCGACGCGCTGGCCGAATTCCAAGTCCCAAGGGTTGTAAGCGAACAGGGCGCCGGTTTCCGGGTCCAGTTCGGTAATGATGTGCGGTGCAGTCACGGTACGCGAGGCGCCGAGCACCCATTCCACATAGGCCGCGACTGTCAGCCGGCGGGTTCGCCCGGAAATATTCGTCAACGTCAAGGACGAGATCTTGACCGGATCGTCGGGGCTGACGAATTGCAGAAGCTCGCTATGAATCCCATGGGAGGCATGCTCGAAACGGCTATACCCCTGCCCATGGCGTATCACATAGCTCGAATTATCGACGCGAATCGGCAGGGCGGTTGGGCTCCACAATTCGTTCGTCTCATCGTCACGCAAATAGAAGACTTCACCGGGGGGATCGCTGACCGGGTCGTTCGACCAGGGCGTCAGCTGATTTTCGCGGCTGTTACCGCACCACGTGCAGCCACTACCCGACTCCGAGACTATAAAGCCGAACTCGGCATTGGCGATCACATTGATCCAGGGTGCCGGTGTCCATTGGCCATTGTCGAGCACGATCACGTATTCGCGTCCGTCATCACTAAATCCACCGAGCCCATTGAAGAATTCAAGCGGGGGTGATGTCAACCGCGGCGAAGGAATACCGGGAGCCGGCAGGACTTTCGGCGCAACGAAAGCTGCCGCTGGTCTAAGACGCCTCAACAGTTGCTCGGCCAACGTCCCCCGATTGCTGACGAGCTCCGCGCGCGCGACCGTTTGCAGCAGGCGCCGTTCTTCTATCGAGAGCTGATCACCCC
>Ga0316629_10000245_pt1 | contig 10721 bp, 9 predicted proteins | sample OWC_May_M1_C1_D1_FD_207654 | JGI IMG/M metagenome (GOLD analysis project Ga0316629, IMG submission 207654) | Wetland soil microbial communities from Old Woman Creek delta, Ohio, United States - OWC_May_M1_C1_D1_A | ecosystem: Environmental > Terrestrial > Soil > Wetlands | place: USA: Ohio... | reverse complement strand
CCTGGTCCAGTGCTTTTCTCTCTTGGAGGAAGGGAACACCAGCATCGCGAGAGCGAAGATGAACCCCATGTGGACCATGCGAAAGACATAGGTTTCGATCGGGACCACGGCGCCGTACAGGGACCAGGCCACGAACCCCACGTACAGGGCGGTGACTGCGCTCGAAATGAGTTTCATATGGGCCTCGGTGGGGGGGAGGGTTGCCGTCAGTCGGCGGCAACCGAGTCGTAATATGGATGCGAAACGTCTGTCAAGTTATTACTCCGGCAGCCGATCGGCGGGGTGATGCCTGCTCGAAGGGGCTGGCCCGGGCATCGGCGTAGTAAGCCTGCGCTCCGGCAGATCGGTTGCCGGAGTAATAATTAAAGGGGTTAATTTTGAGGCATCGCAAGAGAGTCTGTTTTCTAAAACTGCGGACGGTCCTTTACTCATCGTTTCGAAATAGTACTGTCATGCCGGACTGGATCCGGCATCCAGAACGAGTTGAATTCAATGGATTCCGGCTAAAAGCATGCCGGAATGACAACGTGAAGACACCCATGAGACCGTTAACAACAGCCGCCGTCGGCTAGGGTGGGGCTTCGACGCGGTGGAAGCCTTCCGCGAGCCCGAAGGCCTCGCCGGCCGCCATTTCCCGGCAGCGCTGGCGCAGCCACTCGACGGGGTCGCCGCGGTTGAACTCGCGGACCTGGCTTGCGTGGCAGCGCAGCGCGGCGATCTTGAGGTCGAAGGTCTCCGAGATGTCGGAGCGGAAGTTGATGTCCTCGGTCCCCCAGAAATAAAGCTCCCGCACCTTGTGGGGCATGAGCCCCTCCGCCAGCAGGTCCGGGTAGGCCAGGCGGTCGCGCGCATAGGGGAAGACCGCATCCAGCACCACCTGCCCGATGATGCGGTGGTCGCGGTGCCAGATGTAGCGCCGGTAGGGGTCCGAGGTCATGACGATATGCGGCCGGAAGGTCCGGATCATGCGGGCAATGGACTTGCGGAACTCGGCGGTGTCCTCCAGCCCCTGGTCGGGCTGCCGTAGGAACACCACCTCCTGCACCCCGAGGACCCGCGCCGCCGCGCGCTGCTCCTCCTCGCGGATCCCGATGAGCGCCTCGGGGGTGAGGGTGGGGTCGGTGGTGCCCTTTTCGCCGCTGGTGCAGACGAGGTAGGCCGCGCGCCGGCCTTGCTGAATCCACTTGGCCACGGTTCCGGCGGCGCCGAATTCAGCGTCGTCCGGGTGTGCGGCAATCACCAGCACATCGGCTTGAGTCCTCACCGCTTGCCCCCTGTCAGGCCGGCGAAAACGCGCCGCAGCCGCAGCAACCGGATCTTTCGGTTTCCGGGTGGAAATGGGTCGCCGCATCCGCGATCGCGGCCCCTGCGCCGGTCAGGCTGTCGTTGTAAATGTGCAACACTTCGGCCGCTACCCGGGACCAGGAGTAACGAGCCACCGAGCGCCGGGTCGCCTCGGCCGTTTGCTGCGGGGCCGCCCGGCCCTGCAGCAGTTCTTCAATGGAATCGGCCAGCGAGGAAGGGCGCAAGTCCTGCGCCAGGCGGCCGTTCTGCGCCTTCCGCAGCAGATCCTCCATCGCCCCCACGCGGGTCGCCGCCACCGGCGTCCCGCAGGCCAAGGATTCCAGGGCCACCATGCCGAAGCTTTCGTAGGACGACGGCAGCGCCAGCAGGTCCGCCGCGCTGTAATACCAGGGGAGAACCTCCTGTTCGACCCTGCCCCGGAACACCACCCGGTCCGCAATGCCGCAGGCCCGGCTGACCGCTTTCATCTGCCGGTGAGCGGCATCCTGCTCGCCGTCGCCGCCCACGACGACCAACCGCAGGTTGGGCAGGTGCTTCAACCGGGCAACGGCTTGAAGCAGCCGGTCCAGCCCTTTTTCCGGGGCAAACCGGCCGACGTACAGGGCCAGCTGATCGTCCGCGCCCGCCCCGATGCGGCGCCGGGCGGTGGCGCGGTCCATGGGCCGAAACACGCCGAGGTTCACGCCGCAGGGGGCCACCGCAATCCGGTTCGGATCAGCAGCATACAGGCGGGTGAGATTTTCCTTCTCCCGGTCGGAGGTGACCAGCACCCGGTCGCTTGCGGCCGCCAGATTGCGTTCGACGGCGATCCGGACTTCCGGCTCGGACTCCGGGCCGCACACGAGGTTTTTCACCGCCCCCAGGGTGTGGAAGGTGGTGATGTGGGGGATGCCCCACGCCTGGCGGGCCCTCCGCCCGACCTGGCCTGAGAGCCAGTAGTGGCTGTGGATCAGATCGTAGAAAATCCCTTCCTGCCGCTGGAAGCGGTCCATCCCGCGGAAAAAGCCGAACAGGTGAGGGTAGAGGGCGGTTTTCGGGGCGTTTGCCGCAGGGCCCATTTCCAGGGGGACCAGGCGCACATTTTCGGATATTCGCAGCACTTCGCCCGGCGCATGGCCGTCTCCGCCGCGGGTGAAGATGTCCACTCCGTGGCCGCGCAGGCCCAACTGCCGGGACAGTTCGCGGATGTAGACGCTCATGCCGCCGGTGTCCTGGGTGCCGAGCTTGCCCAGCGGGCTCGAGTGCACGCTGATCATCGCTATGGAGTAAGGTGCCGAACGCACGCCATCGTTTCCTTTCATCTCAAGTCGATCCGGCAGCTGTAAATCGGCACGGGCTTCCCCCCCAGCTGGCGCTTGTAGATTTCGTTGCCCTTGAGAAAATCGTACCGTTTCAGCCCGCGCGCCATGCTCTCCCGGATGCTGAAAACCTTGCACAGAAGACCCACGCTGAGCTGCGCCAGGCGGTGGTCGTAGCCGCTGTTGTAGAGATAGCGGGTGCCTTCGTGATCGCAGCACAATACCCCGGCGGCGGGCGCCCCGTCAACGTCGAGGAACCCGATCCGCATCCCGGGCACATATTCCGCCAGCCGCCTGAAATAGGCCTCCATTCGGCCGCTCATGAACGCGGCCTTGTCCTCCCGGTTCTGCCGGAAGAGCACGAAAAAATCATCCATGGCCGCGCGCACCGCCTCGGGGGCCTCCAGGACGCGGAACCCTGCCGCCGCGCTGTTTTCCAGGCGCCTCAGCTTGCGCCGCACCTCGTGGCGCTGCTTGCCGGTCAGAGCTTGCAGGTACTCGTCCCAGGAGCCCGGCAGCTCGACCTCGAAAAGGAGGTCGTCTTCTCCGATCGAAACCGCATAGCCCTTCTCGCGGGCCACGGGCGCCAGCACCTTCATGACGGCCGAGTCGGGTCTGAGGGGGTTCAATTCCAGCCGTTCAATCCCCTCGATCCTCGCATAGTCCAGAAGCGCCCGGGAAAATTCAACGGTTCGGCTACCGGCGGCGGCCAGGTCGAGGTGGTCGCAGACATCCGGGCCGCCGATGAGTCTGGCCGTCCGGTTTTCCACCAGCAGCGGCGCGACCCCGACGACCTCCTCCCCTTTCTGAAACGACCGGATCCAAAGCTCGGCCTGCGGTGCGAAAACCTCCTGCCAGGCCCGCATCCAGCCCGGCAGCACAAACGGGGAGGGCCATTTCAACCGCCGGTCGGCCAAACTTTCGAAGGTCTCTGCCGCCACGGAAAACCCGCGGACGGCAACCGCTGCTGCCGATTCGGCCTTCCGCATCATCCCTCTCCGCCGACCCGCCAGCGGGTGCCGTCGCCGGTGTCTTCCACCATGACCTTGGCGCGCTGCAGGCAGTCCCGTAGAAGATCCGCGTCGGCCCAGCGTTTCTGAAGGCGCATTTCTTCCCGCAGTCTCAGGATCTCCTCGACCAGCGGGCCGAGGCATTCCAGCGTGGTGCGGGGCGCCGATGAAAGCGCGGCCGCCATCAATGCGATCCACTCCCGCAGGATTTCGCGCGCCTGGGAAATGAACTCCGCGCTTTCCAGGTCGAGCGAGGCTTTCCAGATGATGCGATCCAGTTCAAGGATCGCCGCCGCCATTTTCTCGGGGTCGCGGGCCTCCTGCGCCGACTGAAAACCGGTATCAAGGGAGTGAATTTCGCTCCAGAAGGCATCCGGCAGCGCACCGGGCGCCGCTTTCTCAAGGGGTTCGGACGGCCGCTGCCAGACTCGGCTCAGCGCCCCGCCCATGAAAACATCCAGGGGCACCACGTCGTTTTTCTTCAGGATCAACTCGGAACCGGCGCGGCGCAGGGTGACCCCGCCGACCCCCCGGATGCGGGCTTCGCTGCGGGCGAGGTCGATGACGCAGGCCGTGTGCTCGTCGATGCCGAGGACCTGAACCTCGGAAGGCAGCAGGCGTTCGAGAGCCCGAAAGCGCGACTCCCCCATGAAACAGAAACGGGTGTCGTGGGTTCCGCCCTCCGCATTGTTCCAGTGCGGGATCACTGCCAGATGAAAACCGAAGCGCCCCAGGAGGTCGATGCCGCCCACCCAGCGCGGGTCCTCGCCCACCTTGTAGATCTCGTAGACCGGCAGGGTGTAGCGCCCGGCCGTCAGGGCGGCGGCGCTGGCAGCGACGAAACAGGCCCCCTCTTCGATGCGGCGGGCGAGAATGTCGGGGATGGGGCTGGAGGTCCACTGCCGCACCGCATACGTCGGACTGCCGGGCCCGACGAGGACGAAATCCGCCTGCTTCAGCGCCAGAAACGCTTTTTCGGATTCAATCGCGGTGGGGGCAGCCGTTGGTTTGAAAGAGGCCACCGTCATGGGCTGCCCGATCTTGTCGCGGAAATACTCCACGGCCCTGGCTGAAATCTGATCGGCGTTCAACTGGAACCCGGCCGGGGTGTCCAGGAACACGGCGCGCGCCCCCGGCCCCAGCCGAGCCAGGAGATCCTTGTGGACCTCCACCATGGTGGCGGTGAGCTCGCCCGAGCCCATGAGGACAATGGTGCCCTTCGCGGACATGTTGATGAACACCCTGAATGAAGTTTAAGGCTGAAAGGTCAAGGTATAAAGCTGAAAAGAAAGCATTGTTTCTTCCGGGTTCGTTCCGGAATCGGCTCTCTTCAGGGATGATCCTTGACTGCAATCGGCAGCGCGAAACACTGCCCATGGTGGAACCTGGCCGGGCCGCCGGGCTCGTAAACGGTCACGGCCCCCTTGCCGTAGACCGTCCACTCTCCTCTCGGGCCGTCATTCAGCAGCCCGGTCTCCTCGTCGATTCCGATCAGAAGCGCCCCCGGCAGCAGCCTGGCCAGGCGGGCCGCCCACTCCTTGCCGAAGGTGTCATGATGGGGCAGCACGCACACCCCCGGCAAAAGGTTGAGACCCGGAAGCACCTTGCCGGAGGCCTGGTCAAAGTAGAATTCGCAAAGCACCATCGCCCCTGCGCTGCTGCCGCCGATCAGGGCCCCGGCGCGGTGGGCGCTTTTCATCGCCTCCCAGGCACGGCTGCCCGCCAGGGTTTCCGCCAGGTAGCGGGTGAAGCCGCCCAGCATAAAAACGATTCCAGCGGCTTCCAGTTCCGCGTCATGCTCGGGCCGGTCGGCCGAGATGCGGTCGACGATGGGCAGCGCCTGCACGTCGGTCGCCCCGAGGGCGTGGAACCAGGCCACCCCGTTCGCGCCGGCGCGCAGATCGTTTCCGTCCGGTGCGGCCGCGGCGGGGATGATGCGGATCGCGCCGGCCTGCCCGCCGACGGCCGCCATAGCGCGCTTGTCTGCAGCCGCCATCCCCGCCTTGAACTCGCTGCCGCCTTCGAGCAGGACAAACCCCACGCAGCCCCCATAACCTGCTTATTCGATTGAAGATCAAATTAACACCGCAGAGGTGGATGTCAACAACCGGCCTCGCGCTGAACGTCTTGCAGTTTGGAAAACCGTACCCGGCCTTTTTCTTGACACCGCACGACCGCTATCATAAAATGCTTTCTCTTGAGGAAACCGGCCCAGCGGCCGGCGGCATGGATGCCCAGCAAGTCAGCAACCACAAACAATTTAGGGAGGTGCTCGATGAAAAGACTGTTCGGTGTGTGCATGGCGGTTCTGTTCGTGATCGGCGCGGCGGCCTCGGTGCAGGCGGTCGACAACCTGGTGCTCGCCACCGGCGGCACCGCCGGGACCTATTATCCCTTCGGCGGCGCCATGGCCAAGATCTGGAACTCCAAGATCAAGGACATGAACGTGACCGCCCAGACCAGCGGCGCCTCGGGCGAGAATGTGCGGCTGATCAACAAAAAAGAGGTCGAACTCGCCCTGGTCCAGAGCGACACCCTGGACTTCGCATATAACGCAAAGGAAGCCTTTAAAGAGCCGCTCAAAGGCATGAGCGTCATCGCGGTTCTTTATCCCGAGGTCGTTCAGGTGGTGGTTGCGGCCGACGGCCCGATCAAATCCTTTGCCGACCTGAAGGGTAAAAAAGTGGGCGTGGGCGCGCCGGGCAGCGGCACCGAGGCCAACTACCGGCAGCTGATGGACGCTTACGGCCTGAAAAAAGAGGATGTCAACGGCCAGTACCTCTCCTTCTCCGAGAGCGCCGAGGCATTTAAAGACAAGCACATCGACGCCTTTGTCGTGACCGGCGCGGTTCCCACCTCGGCCATCATGGACGTCGCCACTCAAAACGCCATCCGGATTCTGCCGATCGCGGACGACATCGCCGCGAAGCTGACCCAGAAATATCCCTTCCTGGCAGCGGTGAAGGTCCCGGCCAACAGCTACAAAGGCCAGACCGCGGATGTGCCCACCGTGGCGGTGAACGCAGTTCTGATTGCCGGCAATCAGCTCAAGGACGACATGGTCTACAACCTGACCAAGGCGCTGTTTGAGAACCAGGCCGAGCTGGCTGCCGCCCATGCCAAAGGCAAGGAGCTGAACCTTCAGTTCGCGGTGAAGGGCGTGTCCATCCCCTACCATCCGGGGGCGGTGAAGTACTACAAGGAAAAAGGCCTGATGAAATAGAAAGCCGCTGGCGCGGCTTTCTATATAAAGAGGTTTTTTAGTTAATAAAAACAAAGATTTTGCGGCCCTTCCGGCACCTTCTGCCGATTACCGCCGGAAGGGTCGCACTCATCTTCAACTAATGCACAGTCGATGGATCCCAGGCCTGGCAGCAGTCGGCGCGGGGGTTGTCGGTCTTTTGCTCTGGCCGTTCTTCCCCGCGCTTGAATTAGTCGATGGAAGCAACGGGCGTGTCGTGTTTTGTGCCCGGGTTCAGCCCGGCGAAGAGTTTGTGCTGTCGTTTGTCCATTCCGTAAACAAGCGACCGGTTTATGACACATTACGAGCGGAGGCCGATCACCTGGTTATCGTTCGGTCTCGGTTCGACTCCTTCGGCGCCGGCATGCCGGAGGCTTCGACGCCGGAAGGCACGCTGACCATTGCCAAGGACGGCTGGCTGGAATGGACCGTCAACCGCGCCGTCCCGGAAATTATAGTTCGAGTGGGCTGGGTGGCCGATCACACCTTGCATATTAAGGACCGGGAGATCCGACTGGCGGATCTGGCAGAACCGGGGCAACCTTTAACCATGCGCGTTCGAGAACTTCGATTATTCGACCTCCTCAAAGGCAGGTGCATCCCATGAGCGAAAACGAAAAAGATGCGGCCCAGTCAGGTATGCTCACCACCAAGATGGAAGGGGTCGAGGCGGTCTCCAAGGAAGAGATCGAAAAGATCCTTAAGCAGGTCGACAAGGAGGCTGCCGCCCGCAAACTGACGGGCACGCCGCATTGGATCGTCTATGTCATCGGCGTTTCGTGGTCGGTTTTTCAGGTGTACACGGCCGCCTTCGGGTTGCTTCCTGCGCAGTTGCAACGATCCATTCATCTGGCGTATGCTTTCGTATTGACCTACCTTCTGTTCCCGGCCCGCTCCGGAAACGAGGATAATCGTCTGCATTGGTACAACTGGGCCCTGGCTATTTTTGCCGGTTACATCGGGTTGTACATGGCGTTGAACTACATCCGCATCATGGAGGCCGGCGGGGATTACTCCAGGATGGATTATTTCGCCGCCGGCTGCGGCATCCTGCTGACGCTGGAGGCATCGCGGCGGGTGGTGGGGCTGCCGATCGTGTGCCTGGCGGCGTTTTTTCTGGTCTTCTCCTATTTCGGATCATACTTCCCCGGATTCATGTCGCACCGCGGCTATTCGCTGGAGCGCATCGCATCCCACATGTTTCTGACCACCGAGGGCATCCTGGGCATTCCTTTAGGGGTGGCGGCGACGTTCATCTACCTGTTCATCCTGTTCGGCTCCTTCCGTGAAAAATCCGGGCTGGGGCAGCTCTTCATAGACATTTCCAACGCCGTGGCCGGCTGGGCCTCCGGCGGCCCGGCCAAGATGGCAGTCGTCACCAGCGCACTGGAAGGGACGGTGTCCGGAAGCTCGGTGGCGAACACCGTCGAATCCGGCAGCCTGACCATCCCGATGATGAAGCGCCTGGGCTACCGGCCCGAGTTCGCCGCGGCGGTTGAGGCCTCATCCTCCACGGGCGGCCAGATCATGCCGCCGATCATGGGTGCGGCGGCCTTCATCATGGCCGAGTTCCTCAACGTGCCCTACCTCGACATCGCCAAGGCCGCGGCCATCCCGGCCTGCCTCTATTTCTTCGGCGTGTTCATGGAGGTGCACTTCGAGGCCAAGCGCTGCAACCTGCGGGGCCTGAGCCGCGATGAACTGCCCAGGTTCGCGGATGTCATGAAGGAGCGGGGGCATCTCTTCGTTCCCCTGTTTGCGATCATCATCTTCCTGTCCATCGGGTTCACACCGCTCTACGCCGCCCTCATGGGCCTGGTGACCTGCATCATTGCGGGCGCCTTGAAGGCGTCCACCCGCATGAGCCCCCGGCAAATCGCCGACGGGTTCGAGCTCGGTGCCCGCAACGCCGTCGGCGTCGCCCTGGCCTGCGCCTCGGCCGGGATCATCATCGGCGCGATCACCCTGACGGGGCTGGGCCTCAAGCTGGGGAACGGGCTGGTGGAGCTGGCCGGCGGCAACCTCCTGCTGACGCTGATATTCACCATGATCACCTCGCTCATTCTCGGCATGGGTGTGCCGACCACGGCCAACTACATCATCACCTCCACCATCGCTGCGCCGGCTCTGATCCAACTGGGCGTGCACCCGCTCGCGGCGCACATGTTCGTCTTCTACTTCGGGATCGTGGCCGACATCACGCCGCCGGTCGCCCTGGCCGCGTACGCCGGCGCGGGTATCGCCAAATCCAACGCCTTCTGGACGGGGGTCACCGCCACCAAGCTCGCCATCGGAGCGTTTCTGACCCCTTACATCTTCGTCTACAATACCTCCATGCTCTGGATCAACACGACCTGGTACTCGATGGTCCAGACGCTGATCACTTCCTGCGCGGGGATGACGGCGATCGGCGCGGCCATGATCGGCTTTTTCGTGGCACCGATGAACTGGGCCGAGCGGATCCTGTTTATCGTCGGCGGCCTGCTACTCGTGGACCCGGGAACGATCACCGACATCATGGGGATCGGCTTGCTGGCCGTGCTCGTGTTCTACCAGTACCGGAAGAAAAGAGGAGGGGCTGTCAGCACGGCCACCGCTGAGGACGCGTGAACGAAAACTCCTGATACGCACGCGCTATTGGAAGTTTTCCGGTAGGGCGGAAAAAAGCAAGGGGTTCAACATGGATGGCATGTTGAACCCCTTTGGTTTTTCTATCTCTGGATCGGGAAGGGACCTTGCAGCAACACGTCAGGTTCCACCGGTGTGATCCTTTTCTTGCATCGGCTATTTTCCCCGGCTATTTTTTATGGCGGAAAAAAGGTTTTGAAATGTGCCGATCACGACGCAAGCCAGCACGCCGAAGATGGCAGCCCGGATGATCCAATCGGATATGCTCATGTTTGAAAAATCCATAAAGGCCTCCTCTTCAAACCAGGGTTGCGTTTCTATGCGCATGGGAGGGGAGCTGGTCCACCTCGCTCGCCACCTGGATACAGCTCTTCCCGGATCGCTTGGCTGTTTATAGTATGGTTCTTTTCGATATTCAACTGATTCCCAGAATGCCCCTGGCCTCGTCGGGCGTCGCCACCTCGTGGCCCAGCAGGCGGACGAGCTCGGCGAGTTTCTGCACCAGTTCCGCGTTGCGCCTGACCGCCTGGCCGGGCGCCCAGTAGATGCTGTCCTCGAAGCCCACCCGCACGAGCGATGCCCCCAGCCCGATCGCGGCGGCGAGCAGCCTGAAATCCGTCATGCCGTCGTGGACGATGCCCCAGGGGACCTCCGCGTCCATCAGGGCGGTCATGAAGAAAAGGCTCTTGGGGTCGGGGGCGAGCGTCCAGTGGAAGCCCAGGCAGAAGCAGATGGAATAGGGCGGCTTGACGGCGCCCTCTGCGACCAGCGCCCGCGCCGCCGGCAGCATGCCGGAGTCGAAGATCTCCAGCTCCGGCACGGTCTTGGTCCGGCGCATGCGCTCGGCCCAGTAGCGGATGTCCGGGAGGCGATTGATGTAGACCTCCTCGCCGAAGTTGACCGATCCCATGTTGAGCGAGGCCACCTCGGTGCGCTTGTCCTTCAAGGCCACGCAGCGCTGCTCGAGGGTGAGCGTGGTCAGACCGCCGGTCGAGCCCTGGATGACGATGTCCGACGATTTTCGGATCCGGTCGAGCGTCTCCGAATACACGCCGATCTCCTCGGTCTGCGCCCCCTTGGCGTCGCGCACGTGCAGGTGCACCATCCCGGCCCCGGCCCGGGCGCAGCGGATGACCTCGTCCGCCACCTGCTTCGGCGTGAGGGGGTTGACGGCCGGAGGCTGGGTGCTGCGGCCGACCGGGGCCACGGCGATGATGATCTTGCGAGGTTTGTTCACGG
>Ga0316629_10000242_pt1 | contig 10756 bp, 9 predicted proteins | sample OWC_May_M1_C1_D1_FD_207654 | JGI IMG/M metagenome (GOLD analysis project Ga0316629, IMG submission 207654) | Wetland soil microbial communities from Old Woman Creek delta, Ohio, United States - OWC_May_M1_C1_D1_A | ecosystem: Environmental > Terrestrial > Soil > Wetlands | place: USA: Ohio... | reverse complement strand
GGTCGGCGCTACCGAAGTAGCAGAACGGAAGCTGCATGATGGCCTCGATCGGCGAGCCGGCGAAGCTGTTGCCGAAGTCCATCACCATCACGAATCCGTCGTCGGTGCCCATGAACGAGCGGTGCTCGTTGGACGCCCCGATCACGCCGTGCACCGCGCACGTTGCCTGATGCGCGTACTGCGCGATCGTCCAGCCCACCAGCTTGTTGCTGAAGAACGAGGCAACGAGCACCGTCTTGTCGTCGAAGAACAGCCGGTACTGCCCGGTGTCCGGAATGGCGAGGCTGCACGCGGCCCCACTCGCCTTGGACTCGATGGTCTTGCGCACGTTCCGCGAGATCTGCTGGGTCGTGTAGTCTTGGAACGTGGGCGGCGCTGGCAGCAGCCAGCTCACGCCCGAGCGGTCGAGGAACAGGGTGCTGCCACCGATTCCCTGCATGGTGCCCTCGATGCTGCCAGCCTCGTCCGCGATGGCGCGCAGCGTCCAGTCGAGGTCGCTGGTGCCGGTGAGGATGTGCACGCCCTCCTCGGCCGCGATGGCGAGGGTGTTGTTGCCGTTCGACTTCATCCCGGTCGGGTCGTCGCCGATCCCGATCTCCGAGGCGCCCTGCCGCACGCTCCACACCAGCGGCAACCCGGTCGCGCTGTTCTGCACCGAGCCGCCCGGGTACGCGAGGAACAGGTGGTTGCGGTGCACCTCGATCTGCGACGGCGGCGTCGGCATCGTGTTCGAGAAGTACATGAGGTGGGTGCCGTCGAACACGTACGGGTCGTTGACGCCGTCGACCCCGTACAGGCACTTCCGGTCGTCGGCGCCGTAGAAGTTGGTGACCACTGTCTGGTGGCGCGCCGCCCCGTTGCCGCTGCTCGGGACCGGGGTGGTCAGCGTCCCGTTGACGAGCGCCTTCTTCACGCCGCCCACGCGGATCTCTTCGTTGTTCTGGAAGGTGCCGGTGATGGAGGTCAGGAACAGCCGGCCGGCGGCGAAGGTCGGGCCGGCGAAGTTGCCCTCGGCGATGTTGATCTCGTGCACCGTGCCGGTCGCGCCGCTCGTCCCGCCCGTCACGGCGTCGCCAATGCTCAGCTCCGCTGTGCCGTCGTCGAACGGCAGGTAGGGCATGGGTGAGATCTGGGTCCACCCATAGTACGCCTGATAGAGCTTCTGGATCGTCGGGTCCGCCGCGTCAGCGCGCCACGCGTACACGACGCCCTCCTCGATGCTCTCTGAGAGGTCGAACACGCTGACGCCAAGAACGGCTCCGGAGCCGGGCACCTCGGTCACCAGAGCGCGCGCCGAGTCCGAGGTGTTGGCCATCCACTGCTTCCAGTCGGCATCCTCGATGGTGGCCGTGGAGAGCGACGACGTAGACTCGCAAATGGTGCGGCCGGACGAGAACGACAGCCCAACGTCGCCATCAATGACGGAGTCGGGCAGCAGGCCGGGATACCACAGCGCCAGCGTTCCGGCGGACGTTCCGTCCTCCCACACACCCGACGACACCGTCCAGCCGACAACGTACGCCTGCGCGGCTGGGAAGATGAGAAGCTCGCCCAGCACCGGCTCGGTCGCGCCGTTGATGTAGGTGCAGGTCTTGTACTGCTGGGCAGCCGCGGTGTTGCCGTCGAAGGCGTCCCACTTCTCGTACCCCGCCACGCGCCTGTACCCTCCGCCCGGCAGGCACTCGAAGTTGCGCACGTAGGCCAGCGAGCCCGGGGCCTGCGTGAACTGCGGATCCTCTTCGTTGAGGCCGCCGGCCATGCGGAACTGCTTCGAGATCCAAGCCATCAGCTGAACCCTCGCGACGAGATGGTGTGTGACCCGGTAGCGAGCGGGTACGCCTTGAGCGTGGGCGGCATCTCGCCCTGATCGGCCACCAGCTGCAGGTAGATCGGCGTGTACATGCTCTTGGCGTACTGGTACAGCTCGGTCGCCGTTTCGTTGCCGGCGAACATCATCACCGATTTCCAGACGATCACGTCCTGCAGATGCTCTGGCAGCGACGGCTCGTCGGCGTTCTGGCCCAGCAGCTCGGGCGTCATCCAGTAGTCGAGGGTGAGCGTGTACGCCTTGTCGGGCGTGCGCTCGAACCCGATCGTGCGGTTGCGCCCCTCGTAGATCTTGGATGGCCTGCCGTCGGGGAACGTGCGGTAGCGGGCGCGTAGCTCGCTGTACGTGATCCAGTCGAGCGCCTTCTCGTCGTTGCCGTCTACCTCGAACAGGAAGGTGGCGTCGCGATCGAAGCGATCGAGCGACGTGACGGCTAGGTCGTCAACGATGCTGTACTCGCGCGTGCCCGGGGTGAGCACGAACGTCGTCTGGTTGCGGGCGAACTTCCAGTAGGGGCGCGACGCTTGGATGTCGACCCACGCGCGCTGCGTGCGGTCGACGATCTTCTTGAGCACGCCCACCTGATTCAGCACCGAGGCAGGGCCATCTCCGGCGACGCCGCACTCTTGGCGCACGCGCTGGCACAGTTGCAGGAATGTGGCCATTACAGCACCTCGTATTGGTAGGAGTACGACAAATTGACGGATCCGGTGGTTGCGGACGAGCGCCACGACATCGACACGTCGTCGGTCGCCACCGCGGCAATGACCGTTCCGCAATAGCTGACCACGCTGGTTTCAGCTGAATTGACCACGCCGTTCGCGTTGGCCCCGTTGGAGAAGGCGGAGGCGATGGGGAGCGCGAGGCGAACGGTGGTGAGCGTCGCCCCGGCGGTGATGGTGACCGCCATGCGGCCGGACACGGTCACGATGTTGCCAATGCGCGTCCACTGCGCCACCCCCGGGGTGACGGCAGAGCAGTTGGCTACGGTCGTGCCGGCCGGCGTGTAGGTGCCGCTCGCGAGGTACTGCTTCGCCGTGCCGGTGACGGTGCCATTGTTGTGGAGCCCGATGCCGTACACGCGTCCGTCAGTCTCGATGCCTAGCCTATCGACCGCCGCAAGCGACTCGTCGAGGTGCCGGAAGATGATGGCGCCGTTGTTGTTGTCGATGACGAAGTTGCGCACACCGGCAGCCGCGTTGGCAGCACGCAGATGCAGGCGCCCGTAATCGCCGCCCACGACGGACCAGCCAGCATTGAGCGATCCACCGTAGACCTGCGACACGAACCACGACGTATTGGGGTATGCCGTGCTGCCGACGTTGCCAAGCGGGGTGTCGGTCCCTATCCCCAGCAGGCCGTCGGTGGTGAAGTAGGTGAACTTCCCGGCGACGTTGGTTCGCACCGGCAGCGTCGTTCCTCCGTTGGCCGACGCGCTAGTGATTGTGTGGACGGTGGGCCCAGACCGGATGTCCACGTACGCGAGCGCCGCGGTCAGGTCCGAGTTGTTGTAGCACTGGATCGCCGCCAGCGTGGCCGTTCCATTGGGGATCACGCCGAACACGCTTACCGCGTTCGTCTCGTGGCACTGCATCAGCGTGCGGTCACCGATCGCGCCCGTCGTGCCCTTCAGGTAGATGCGGGAGGCGGCCGAGCCGAAATACAGCGACTCGTACAGGTTCAGCTGCTTGGCCAGCGTAACGCGCCCGGTGCTGCGCGCCACGTACACCGGCGAGTACAGGTACGATCCGGCGTCGCTGTACGCCTGCAGCTCGTAGTCGCTGCCGGCGTTGGAGCCGGACTCGCTTGCGTCGTTGGCGCCGGCCGCCCAGCGCACCGCGTTGCCGGTCTGGTAGAGCGCGTAGCGCCCAGTGGTCGCGTTGCCCTTGATCGTGATGCCGGTCAGGAACTCAGGCGACTCCAGTGGAGCCCCACCCAGCAGCGCCAGCACGGCGTCGTACGAGGCGGCGCTGACGATGCCGCGACCGATGGCGGTGAAGTCTGCGAGCGCGGCCGACGCGAGCCCAGTGAAGTACGGGAGTTTGTTCGCCGACGTCGTGAGCCCGGCGAGCGCCGTCAGGTTGGCGTTCAGGTGTTGCGACTCCAGCTGCGCCCGCACCGTCGCGGCGTCGGCGCTGCCAAGGAGAGAGCGCGCAAACGAGGTCAAGCTGGTGAGGGCCGCCGCAGCAGACCCAGTGTAGTACGGGAGCTGGTCCGCCGCCGGGGTGACCGCGGTGAGCGCGGTGATGGACGGATCGGTGATGACCGCGTCCACCGAGTTGAGCCACGAGGCCGATACGTTGGTTTCGCGGTCGACGAAGAAGGTGGTCATGCGGTCGCTCCTACGGGCGATAGCCGAGATCGAGCCCGGCCACCATGCAGCCAGCCGTGCCGATGCCGGCGATGCCTTGGATCGTGAAGATGGAGCACCCCGGTGCCGGCGGGTGCATTCTCAGGAACGGGTCGACCATGCGCTCGCTCGGGCCGGCGCCGGCCACACGGCCTCGCTCGGTCACCGCAGACTCAGGCGTGCGCATCCATTCGTTGCGGGCATCCCCGCCCGCGCGCCCACGTTCCGAGACAGCTGACGTGGGCGCGCGCATCCACTCGCGGCGGTTGTTGCCACCGGAGCGCATGGGTTACAGCTCGACGCCGGGCGCCGGGTTGATCGGGTTGTAGTTGAACGGCTCCGAGGGCACGTCGTACGGGACGACGATGTTCTTGCCCTGCGCGTCCTTCTCCTTCCGGAAGCGCCGCTCGATGTTGTTCTTCATGTGCGTGACGACGTACCACGGCACGATCACCTCGACGCCGCGCGGCACCCACCGGATCTCTTCGTTCACGGTGATGCACAGCGGGTTCGGGGCCTTGTCTCGCGGCTGCAGCGTGAACTTCGCCATGAGCATCTTGCCCTCGGTGTTCGTCTTGCCCAGCTTGTAGTCGGTCGTGTCGACGTGATCGGCCTCGATCTCGTCCATGATGCCCTTGGCCACCTCGGCGAGGGCCTTCGTGGCCGCCGCCTTGCTCTTGCTCTTGCTCTTGATCTGGGTCGCTGCCATGTGTTCTCCGCTCCTGTTGTGGGAAGCCCGGGGCATCGCGCCCCGGGGTACTGCATAGACCGCTCTCCGGCGGTTTACTCACTCCGCCCCTTGCGGGGTCAGGGTATTACGCGCCGCCTTCGGTGAACGTCAGGTCGGCAGCGCTCTTCGGCAGCACGCACACCGGGGCCGCGTAGGCCACGACGTTCGTCGCGTTCCAGTTGGTCGTGCCCGGCACGAACACCGCCGTCGCACCGTTGACCACCTTGAACACCGCGATCGGCGCGTAGGTGTCGGGCACGACGATGTCGGGGATGTCACCCGTGCCGCGCGGACCGCGCGCGAGCGAGCCACCGAGCACCTGATCCTCGTACGTGCCTTGGATCACCTTGAAGTCGCCCGCCGCGTTGCAGCAACAGACGTAGTACACGGTCGTGTTGATCGGCTGGTCGTAGTACGCGTCGTACCCGGTGATCGGGTTCTGCAGGGCCGCGACCGTCGCGAGCGCCTTGTCGGCGCCCGTGGCAACCGTCTTGGCCGCACCGGCGATCGACAACAGCACGAGGCCGTCGGGCTCGCCGACGACGTCGTACGTGGCGGTGCCGTCCTGCAGGTTGATCGAGGCGGTGCCCATGCTGCGGGTGCCCACCAGTTCGCGCAGCGCGCGCGATTGAAGGTCTTTGAGACTGGCCATCTGATTCTCCAGTTTAGAGTCCAAGGGACTATGGTTGCACGTCAGGGGATCCCCCGGGAGCCTACGCCCCCGGGGTCAGACGGGTCTTACAGGTCGGTCACGCCGGCCTCGATGCGGTACATCCAGTTCTCGTTCAGCCGGAGCGCGGTGAACCAATACTTCGCGCCGACGACGTCACGTTGGTTCAGCGGGTCGCTCTTGTCGCCGCCGGTGTGGACGAACATCTCCACGGCCTTGGCGCCCTTGAGCGGAACCTGCGCGAACGCGCCGCGACCGATGAACACGTACGGGTACACGTCGACCTTGTCGGCCAGCACGTGCTTCATCCCGTTCTCGGTCGAGCTGCCGGCGCCGATGAACGGCTCCGCGTTGACCGTCAGGATGAACCGGATGTTCTGGTACGAGCCCAGTTCGTAGATCGACAGCGGCTTGCGGCTGCCGTACTTCGCGACCGGCACGAACCCGTCGAGCGCCCGGATGTCGTGCTCGCAGTCGGTGTGCGCGAAGCAGATGTAGCCGGCTTCGATCGCGCGGGTGTCGTAGTTCACCGACGGAGACATGATCTCCGTCACGAACTTCGCGCGCTGCGCGTTGAGCACCCGGACCGCGGCGTGGATCTTGTTCGCCGAGATCGCGGCGTTGACGTCGCCACGCGACGTGCCGGCCGTGTACCCGACCTGCGAACCCGCCTTCAGGACGCCCCAGATCACGCCCTCGACCGTCTCGGTCGCCTGCTCACCGAGATTCTTGCTGGCCTCGGCGAGGACCGGGTCTTCCGACAGCTCGCGCACGCGGTCGCTCGTCTCGACGACATCGCCCCATTCCTGCATCGTGGCGGTGACGTCCTCGAACTGCATCTGGCGCGCCGTCGGGGTGACGCCTTCGGCCAGCTCGGTCGTGAGCTTGGGGAACGGAACCGAGCGGCGGAACGAGATCGTCTCGCTCTTGTTCTTCGGCATGGGCTTCGTCTCGCCGAACTTGGCGAAGACTTCTTGGGGAGCGGCGTGCTCCAGAAAAACGGTTGCCGCGTAGACGTTGGTGCGTTGCGCGACGTTGCTGTAGGTGTTCCCGGCCATGATGGCTGTCCTTTACTGGTAGCGGTCTTTCAGACGCTTGTTGGACTGCTGCGCGTAGAACGCGAACAGCTGATCCTCGTCATTGAGATCCACCGATTGGTTGGGGGCTGTCGCCCTGTTCGTTGGGGTCCGGGCGCCCTCGGCTTGGGCTCCTCTCCGGGCGGCGAGCGTTGACGCTGCTGCGGCCTGAGCGGGATCCACTGCGGGGGTGACGGACCGAGCGCGGTGCGCCCCGTACAGATCGAAAAGCGCGATGGCGTCCGCGACATCGTCGCTAGAGGCCAGCTTCTCGTACGCCGGGGATGTCGCCTTCCACGCTTGGAAGTCCTTCGCGCGTGCGACGTCGCGCCAGCCCGGATGGACCGACTCGACTGCTTCCCACGCGTCGTGCAAGAAGCGGTTGCGCTTCTCCTGCTCGACGAACTCCACAACGTCAGCCATCTGTGGATCGTTGCCGGCAGTACCCTTCGGTACGCGGGCCTCGATCGCCTTGGCGATGTCGGGGTAGTCCTGTGCAAACTGCGTCCACTCGGCCGATTGCTCCTCGGTGGCTTCCTGCTTCACCTCGGCGGGCCGCTTGCCTGCGGCCTCTTCATAGCGGCGCTGATACGCCGACATGCGACCAGCCATGCTGCGGTTGTCCTGCTCCAGCTTCTTCGCCTTGGCTTCGAGCGCAGCGGCGTCGCGGAGGCGCTGTGCGAGCGCGTCACGCTTGTCCGCCGGCAGGGAGGCCAGCAAGTCAGCATACGGGTCAACCGCCGGCGTGGCCGGCTCCTTCGGCTCCGCAGTCGGGGCAGCCGCTTGCACGGGTGCCGGCTCCGGGGTCGTTGTCTCGGGCTTCTCGATCGGGGGCTCTTCCCCCGCCTGCTCCGCCTCGCGCTTCGCGACGCGCTCGTTGAACGCTGCCTCGTAGGCCGCCTCCTCCTGCTCCGGCGTCAGCTCGGCCACCACGGGCTCGGGCGTTGCGGGAGCTACCGGCTCGACCGGCGCTACGACGTCTTTGACTTCTGCGTTCATGCGAACCCCCCTTGATGATTCCCGCTGTATCGCAGCGGTGCGACGTGCGGCGGCGCTACGCTCAGCAGCCGCTTGATCTCGCCGATAGCGCCCCGGGTGACCGCGGTGTCCCGCTCGGTCAGCTCGGGGCTCTCCAGCCTGTTCTTCAGCTCGTCGAGCCGCGAGAGCAGCTGCTTCTTCAGCTGCCGGCCCTCGTCGGTGTCGAAGTTGACGCCCTGCATCAGATGCCCGTCCCGAGCTTCATCTTCGTGGCCAGCTCAGCGTTGAACATCTGCGCGTCCACGTCCTTGCCGATCTTCACCGACGCGAGCCGGGCCTGCGCCTGTTCGAGCGAGATCTTCTCGTCCGACGCCAGCTTCGCTACGGCGATGCGCTCGTTACTCTCGGTCGCGCGGTTGCGGGCGTCGATCTCGGCCTGCTTCATCGCGAGCTTCGCCTGCTCCAGCTGCACGTCCGGGCCCGGGGCTTCCTTGCCTCCGGCCTGCGCCTGCTGCGCCGCCGCCATGGCCGCCTGCTGTTGCTTCTCCAGATTGGCCTTGATCTCCTCGTCCGGCAGGATGATGTCGCCGATCCGCTTCGCCTTCAGCGCCTGCTGGTACAGCTTCTTCATGTCGGTGTACGGCTGCCACGTCGGCTGCATGGCGATGGCCATGGCCTCGCTCAGCGCCTTGCCCTGCTGTTCCTTGTCGAGCAGCGTCGAGCTGCCGCGAGCCAGCGCGCGGAAGTCACCCTTGATGTCGTCGCGCGGGTTGAACTGCATGTTCCACTCGTAGAACTTGTTGATGAGCGGAACCGTCATGTAGTCGTCGAAGAACTTCACCGTCCGGCGCAGCACCACGGTCGACGCGTTGTACAGGAGCGACATGCCCTGCGCGGTCTGCGTGATGTGCGGAGCCATGTCGCCCTGCATCAGGAGCGGCAGCTGCGTCACGTCGTCCGCGAACCGGATCGCGAGCTGGAGGATGTTGTCCAGCTCCTCTTGGTGCGAGTCGATGCTGAACTGCGCGAACACGTCGGCCACCCGGGTCACGTCGTCCGCGGCGTACCACAGCTTCTTCGGCTTCATGTGGTAGTCGCCGTCCGCCGGGGTGACGGCGTTGGCGCGCATCACGGTCTGCGGGCACACGCTGAGCCCGGCGTTGTCGTGCTTCATGCGCCACGCCGCGTTGACCGACTCCTGCTCGCCGCGCATCAGCCGCGGGATCCCGACGCCGAACGGGCTCGCCTCGTCCTTGTCGCAGTAGCAGAGGTTGAACGGCATCTCGCCGCTGTCGAGCGGGTTGATGTCGACCTTCAGCACCTCTCCGCCGCACATCCACACGACGCCCATCACGGTGTCCGAGATCCCCATCGCGTCCGGGTCCATGCCCACGGCGCGCAGATCCTCGTCGCACAGCTCGCCGTAGTACCGCAGGAGCCGGTAGCGTTGGTCGATGATGTTCTGCGTCTCGCTCAGCTGCCGCAGCTCGGTCATCCAGCGCAGCATGTGCACGTTGAACGGCGCCTGCTCCAGCGCGCGCTCGACGGCCTCGGGGATGAAGTTGAAGCGCTTCGCGTACTTCTTCAGCGTCGTCTTGTTCACGAGGTACTGCACGAACACGTACTCCCAGTCCTCCGGGTTCTCGGCGCTCATGTCCGGGTAGAAGTTCCAGCAGTCCACCCACTGCACGCCGGGCCGCATGTCGGTGTTCTTGACCAGCGTGCGCACGTAGTCGTGCCCCTTGCCGGGCTGCCCAGTCTCCGGGTCGACCCGGGGCTGCGGCTTCCACGTGACGCGCCACTCGTTCGTGATGACCGGGCCCATGACGATGCCGGTGCCCAGCTTGCCCATCTGCTCGATCGCCTTGCGTTGGATCCCGTTGACCTTGGCCTCGGAGAGCTGGTCGTCGATCTCCGACTCCATGTCCTCGCAGCGGCTGTCGGCCTCCTCCTTGACGGCGCGCAGGATGTCCGACTGCAGCACCACGTTGTTCTCGGGGGTGACCGTGGGCTCCAGCTCGCCCGTTTCCGGGTTGGTCGTGCCCGCCACCGCCTCGGGGGTCGCGCTCTTCGCCACCTTGCCCACCATCTCGGGCACGGGCGTGGGCTCCAGCCCCCAGTTTTTCTCGTCCGTCGGCAGCACCATGTCCATGACCCGGGCGTTGAACGCGTGGGTCTTGGGCTTCGTGATGTTCAGGAACAGCGAGCAGCTCTCGGCGTCGGCCAGATCCTTCTCGACGTGCGGGTCGTAGCGGCCGTGGTACTGGCGCAGGTCTTCCAGCCACCGCGTCTCGATGTACTGGCGCTTGCGCTCGCTGTCCTCGAACTTCCGCATGAGGCTGCCGCCCAGCTCCTGCAGCTGCTGCTCGCTCGCGGCCTGCGCGGCCTCGGCGGCCTCGTGCTGGGCCTCGTTGCCCTCGGGCTCGTCCACCAGCTCGCCTTGGCCGAACTCGGCCACGTCGTCGTCGAGGAACTCGGGCTCTTGCGTTTCGATCGGATTGACCATCAGTACCCCACCCGCCGGTTGCCGACTGTCGAAACCCGCGGCGCATTGCGCGGCAGGCTCGGCTCGGTGCCTACTGTGAACGTCGGGAACGTGATGCTGCTCCCGCCCTGATTCTTCCAGCCGTCGGCCCACTGTCGGAGCGCGTCGGCGTAGTTCGATGACCAATCGTGCACCGGCTCGTTAGAGTACGAGCGGCTCGATTCGTTCCACTTCTTGTGGTAGGACTCCAGCGCGTCCAGCCCCTTGCCGCAGCCGGCCTCGTCGAAGACCGCGGTCGCCATGCGCGTCCGGGTCAGGTTGATGCTCGTCCAGACGTCCGGCGTGCGGTCCACCTTCACGAGGTCGCGGACGCCCAGCCCCCACATCTGGTCCCACACATTCTTGCCCAGCGGGTTGCTCTTCGCCGCCAGCGTCGTGTTCTTGCAGTCGTGCGGCAGGAAGTGTCGCCCGTACAGGTAGCCCCGCTCGCGCAGGTACTTCACGAAGTACGGCACGTCCTGCCCCGCCTCCTCGTAGCAGTGGATGAAGCGGTCCTGCCCTTGGATCTGCTGGTGGAACCAGATCGCCGTCGTGTCGCTGTGCCCGATGTCCCAGAACGTGTTCACCGGGTGGCGCGGG
>Ga0316629_10000240_pt1 | contig 10779 bp, 6 predicted proteins | sample OWC_May_M1_C1_D1_FD_207654 | JGI IMG/M metagenome (GOLD analysis project Ga0316629, IMG submission 207654) | Wetland soil microbial communities from Old Woman Creek delta, Ohio, United States - OWC_May_M1_C1_D1_A | ecosystem: Environmental > Terrestrial > Soil > Wetlands | place: USA: Ohio... | reverse complement strand
CTATATCGGCCACCTCGAACGGGTGCGGGGGCTTTATGAAAAAAGAGTCCATCAGCCGGAAATAAAACTCGACATACCGTTTGCGCCCGGCGAGCACATTGCCTATTTCTCCATGGAGTTCGGCGTGCACGAAAGCCTTCCGCTTTTCGCCGGCGGCCTCGGCATCTTGGCCGGAGATCACTTGAAAGCCGCCTCCAACATGGGCCTGCCGCTGGTGGGGATCGGGCTCATGCACCGGCAGGGGTATTTCCGCCAATTCCTCAACCATGACGGCCTGCAGCAGGAAGCCTATCCGGAGACCGATTTCTTCAGCCTGCCGATCCAGCGCATGCGGGACAAGACCGGCAACGAGATCCGGGTGACCATCCGCGGCACCGACGGCCCCCTCCACGCCATTGTCTGGCAAGTCCTCATCGGGCGCGTGCCGCTTTTACTGCTCGACACCAACATCCTGGAAAACCCGCCGGAGCATCGCGAGGTCACGGCGCGGCTGTACGCCGCTGAGTCCAAGATCCGCCTGGCCCAGGAGGTGCTGCTAGGGATCGGCGGGATGCGCGCCCTCCAGGCGTTGGGGATAAAACCCAAAGTCGTCCATATGAACGAAGGTCACTGCGCATTTGCGGGCCTGGAGCGGCTGGCCCAGATCGTCGAGGAGCAAAAAATCGACTTGAAGGCGGCCCTGGAAATCACCCCGCGAACCACCGTGTTCACCACGCACACCCCGGTCGCTGCCGGCCATGATGAGTTCCCGGCGGACGCGGTCAGACCGTATCTCAAGCCTCTGGCCGATAGACTGGCCACCACGGAGCAGGAGCTGCTGTCTTTGGGCCAGGCCCACGGAACCAATGACAACGGTCCGCTGTCGATGTTCATCCTCGGCGTTCGCCTGGCGGCCAACTGTAACGGGGTCAGCCAGCTTCACGGCAGTGTCGCCCGGCGCATGTGGGCGCACCTCTGGCCGGGGCGCCCGGTGGAAGAAATCCCGATTACCCACATCACCAACGGCGTGCACATCGCCACCTTCGTGTCCCATGAGTTCGCAAACCTCTTCGACCGCTACCTCGGGACGGATTGGTATCTGGGGTCCCAGCGCCCCGACAACATCAAACGCATCGACGAGATTTACAACGAAGAGCTGTGGCGGGCCCATGAACTGAACCGCTCGCGCCTGGTTCGCACCTGCCGGGAGAAGCTGGTCCAGCAGTATCAGCGACGCAACGCGCCGCGCAAGGTGCTCGAAGCGGTGGAAAAAGCCCTCGACCCGGACATTCTCACCATCACCTTCTCCCGTCGATTCGCCACCTACAAGCGGGCATTCCTGCTAATTCAGGATTCTCAGCGCCTGGAGGCCATCATCAACAACGCAAAATGCCCGGTGCAGTTCATCTTCGCCGGCAAGGCCCACCCGCGGGACAACGAGGGCAAGGATCTGATCAAGCAGTTGTTCCAGTTTGCCAACCGTCCAGCGGTGCGGGATCGGTTCGTGTTCCTGGAAGATTACGACATGCACTTGGCGCGCCACCTGCTGCAGGGGTCGGACGTCTGGCTGAACACGCCCCGCCGGCCGTTCGAAGCCTGCGGCACCTCCGGCATGAAAGCGGCCATCAACGGGGCTCTCAACTTCAGCATCCTCGACGGCTGGTGGTGCGAAGGCTACCGCGAAGCCGTCGGGTGGAGCATCGGCAACGGCGAGGAGTATGAGGATCATGCCTACCAAGATGCGGTGGAGAGCCAGGCGCTTTACAACATTCTAGAGAACGAGATCGTGCCCTGCTTCTATGACCGCAAAAACGGCGACTTGCCCAAGCGCTGGCTTGAAAAAATGAAGGCCTCCATTAAAATGGCCATGGAAAGATTCTGCAGCCTGCGCATGGTCAAGGATTACGCCGAAACGCTCTATACGCCGGCCGCGCGGTGGTATGACCAGCTTATGGCGGATAAGGCGGAAGCGGCCGAACGGCTCGCCGACCAAAGCGCGCGGATACGCTCCCTTTGGAAAGGGATTCAGGTCGGCTCCCCGGTGCGCGAGACCCGCGGCGCGCAGCGGGTGGGGGACAGCTTCCAGGTGACGGCCGAGGTCACGTTAGGCGAGCTCCGGCCGGAAGAGGTCGACGTCGAGCTGTATTTCGGCCTCTACAAAAGCTTTACAGAACTGACGGACAGCCGCGTGCTCCCCATGAGCGTGATAAAGGACCGCGGCGAGGGCCGGTATGTTTTCGGCTGCACGCTGGCCTGCGATGCCGCCGGCCGTTTTGGCTTTTCGGTCCGGGCGACGCCGAAGGGAGACGCTTGGATGAAGTTTGCCCCCGGCCTGATTACCTGGGCCTCGGAATAGAATCGGAAAAGAAAGGGAAGAAGGTTATGAACCCCCCCCGCCGTAACCCCAGAGTGCTGGTGGTGACCCCCGAGGTGACGTATCTCCCGGACCGTATGGGCAGTCTGGCCTCGTTTTTCACCGCCAAGGCCGGCGGGCTGGCAGACGTCTCGGCCGCCCTGGTGAGCGCGCTTCTGGACCAGGGCGCGGACGTGCACGTGGCGCTTCCGGACTACCGGTCCATCTTCAGCGACCGCCTGGTGCCGTTCCTGAAAGAGGAAATCAACAGCATCCAGCGCAAGATGCCCGACGACCGCGTGCACCTGGCGGAAGACCGGGCGTTTTTCTACATCAACCGCGTGTATTCCAAATACGGGGATGAGAACATCAAGCTGGCGCTGGCCTTCCAACGGGAGGTCATCAACAACATCATCCCGCGCGTGCAGCCCGACCTCATCCACTGCAACGACTGGATGACCGGGCTTATCCCGCCCGTCGCCCGCCACTTGAGAATCCCGTGCCTCTTCACCATTCACAACGTCCACACGGTGAAATCCACCTTGGCCTTCATCGAGGACCGCGGCATCGATGCCGCCAGCTTCTGGCAGCATCTCTATTACCTCTACTACGCCCCATCCTACGAGGCGGCCCGCGACACCAACCCGGTGGACTTCCTGACGAGCGGAATCTTCGCCGCCCATTTTGTCAACACCGTGAGCCCCACCTTCCTGCTGGAGATCGTAGACGGCCAACACCACTTCGTCGAAGCGCCCATCCGGCGGGAGCTGGCCAACAAGTATTACGCCGACTGTGCGTTCGGTATTTTGAACGCACCCGACCCCGCTTTCAACCCCCAGACCGATACGGATCTCAAGCAGAACTACGGCCCGAAGAACCATGCCAAGGCCAAGCGCGAAAACAAACGCTTCCTTCAACGCAACCTGGGATTGTTCGAGGATGTCCATGCGCCGGTCTTTTTATGGCCGTCGCGTCTGGATCCGGTACAGAAGGGCTGCCAGCTTTTAGCGGACGTCTTCTACCGCATTATTTCCACCTGGTGGAACCAGAATCTTCAAATCGTCTTTGTGGCCAACGGCGACTATCAGCGCGTTTTCCAGGACATTGTCAATCACCACAACTTCCACAAGCGCGTCGCCATCTGTGATTTCAGCGAACAAATGGAGCACCTGGCATACGCCGCTTCCGACTTCATCCTGATGCCTTCGCGCTTCGAGCCCTGCGGTCTGCCCCAGATGATCGCTCCCATTTACGGATCGTTGCCCGTGGCGCACGACACGGGCGGCATCCACGACACCATCCGGCACTTGGACGTGGCCGCCAATAGCGGCAACGGGTTCCTGTTCAAGATCTTCGACAGCGGCGGCCTGTTTTGGGCCATCGAAGAGGCCATGAATTTTTACCTCCTCCCGGCACAGGTCAAAGCCAAGCAGATCAAGCGCATCATGACCGAAAGCGCCAAAACCTTCACTCACGAGCAAACGGCGCGCCAGTATATCGAGCTTTATGAGAAGATGTTGCAGCGGCCGCTGGTCGTCGAATAAAACCTCCCCACAACAAGCTGCGGGTAGGTTTTATTTGCCGGAGCCAAATTGTCTCCATTTAGCATAAAATTTCACTCTTGAGGGATTAATGGCCCGCCCCGCCCGCGAAACTGAGAGCCAGGCGCGCAACGTCGACCGGCTCATCAAACGCATGTTGCGCCGCGACCCCGGCCTGAAGCCATATGCCGGGGTCATCCGACGCCGCCTCACCCTGGCTGACACCACCGAAAAGCGCCTGACGGGTGGACGCATCCCGATCGCTGATTTCGCTGCCGGCCATGAGTACTTCGGCCTGCATTTCAGGGGGCGTCAATGGGTCCTGAGAGAATGGGCGCCGAACGCCACCCGCGTCTTTCTGATTGGAGACACGACAGACTGGAAAGAAAAAAACACCTTTGCGCTCACGCGCCAGAACGCGGAGGGGGTGTGGGAGCTGCGGCTTCCGAAAAACGCGCTGAGGCACGGCGATCTCTACCGCTTGAAGATCCATTGGCGGGGGGGCAAGGGTGACCGGGTCCCGGCCTGGGCCCGGCGAGTGGTCCAGGACCCCGCGACCCTCATTTTCAACGCCCAGGTCTGGCGCCCAGAAACCCCCTACGCGTGGCGGCAACCGACTTTCCGGCGCGGGAAACAGGCGCCTCTCATTTACGAAACCCACCCCGGCATGGCCCAGTCCGAGGAAAAAATCGGAACCTGGCAGGAGTTCACCACCAACATCCTGCCGCGGATCGTCGCCGCCGGGTACAACACCCTGCAGCTTATGGCAGTGCAGGAGCACCCCTTCTATGGCTCCTTCGGCTACCAGGTGTCGAGTTTCTTCGCGGCCAGCTCGCGCTTCGGGACCCCGGAGGATCTGAAAGCACTGGTGGATGCGGCCCACGGCGCCGGGATCGCGGTGATCATGGACATCGTGCACTCCCATGCCGTTTCCAACGAAGTCGAAGGGCTCAGCCGCTTCGACGGCACGCTGCACCAGTACTTTCACGATCTGCCGCGCGGGCGCCATGTGGCATGGGATTCGCGTTGCTTCGATTACGGCAAAATCCAGGTCCTGCATTTCCTGCTGTCCAACTGCCGCTTCTGGCTTGACGAATACCGCATCGACGGCTTCCGCTTCGACGGAGTGACGAGTATGCTCTACCTCGACCACGGGCTCGAGAAGAGCTTCCTCTCCTACGATGACTACTTCAACCTTAACGTCGACGAAGATGCACTGACCTATCTAACGCTCGCCAACCGCATGATTCATTCCCTGCGGCCGGATGCCATCACCGTGGCCGAAGACGTCAGCGGTATGCCGGGACTGGCGATGCCTGAAAAGGAAGGCGGTTTTGGATTCGACTACCGCTTTGCCATGGGCATTCCGGACTATTGGATCAAGCTGATCAAGGAGGTCCCCGACGAGCACTGGCCCATGGGGCACTTGTGGTATGAGCTGACCAACCGCCGCCACGACGAAAAGACCATCAGCTACGCCGAGTCCCACGACCAGGCCCTGGTGGGCGACCAGTCGCTCATCTTCCGTCTGATCGGCGAGGATATGTACTGGCACATGCAGGTCGGCGACGACCACCTGCGCGTCGACCGGGGAGTGGCCTTGCACAAGATGATCCGCCTGATCACGCTCGCCACCGCCGGCAGCGGCTATCTCAATTTCATGGGCAACGAGTTCGGCCACCCGGAGTGGATCGACTTCCCGCGCGCGGACAACAACTGGTCCTGCAAGTACGCCCGGCGGCAGTGGCATCTCGTGGACGATCCGAACCTGAAATACCAATACCTGGCCCGCTTCGACCGCGACATGATTCGGTTGGCGAAGCGATTTCGGATGTTCAGAGACCGTGCGCCGCGGCTGCTGCACGATCACGGGGAGAACAACGTCATTGCCTTCGCGCGTGCAGACCTGGTGTTCGTCTTTAATTTCCATCCGACGGTGTCCCACTTCGGCTACCCGATCGACGCTCCGCCTGGAAAATACCAGGCCATCCTGGACAGCGATTCGCCGCACTACGGCGGCCACGGCCGGCTTGCAGCGAAGCAGGAACATTTCACACTCTTCCAAGAGGACCATAACCGGAATATCCTCAGTCTTTATCTTCCCTCCCGTACGGTGTTGGTTTTAAAAACGCTCTAAAAATCCTAGACCAACGGAGGATCGTATGCGAAAAGTAACAGTTGCAGTCTGGCTGGGAGCTTTGCTTTTGGGTTTGGTTATCTTGCAGGGGCTGGCATCCGCCCAGGAGAAAGCCTTTCCGACGCGCCAACTCACCTACATGGTCTGCTTTGACCCTGGGGGGCAGTCCGATCGGGGGGCGCGGCTTTATCAGCCGCACCTGGACAAGATTCTGGGCCAGAAGGTGATCATTGATTACAAGGTCGGCGGCGGCGGGGCTTTGGGGTGGCGCGAACTCATTCGTGCCAAGCCGGATGGCTACACATTTGCCGGCTTCAATATTCCGCACATCATTCTGCAGCCCCTACAGCAGGACGTGGGATATCAGACGGAACAGATCGTGCCGGTCATGATCTTCCAACGTACGCCGCTGGGACTGGCGGTTCTCAACACCAGCCCCATCAAGACCCTTCAAGAGTTTATCGAGCACGCCAAGAAAAACCCCGGTGCCGTGTCGGTCGGGGGGTCGGGCTCGTTCTCGGGCTACCACATGGCTACCCTCCGGCTTGAGAAGCTGACCGGTGCCAAGCTCACATACGTGCCGTTCACCGGTTCCGCACCCCAGATGACGGCCTTCCTCGGAGGGCATGTCACGGCCATATTCGGAGCCTCCGACGACCTCACCATCCACAGGGACAAATTGCGTGTGCTGGGTTTTGCCATGGACGAGCGTTTCCCGGGTTTCCCGGATGCCCCGACCCTCAAGGAACAGGGCGTGGACATGGCCGAGGCCGTGGACCGCGGCGTCGCCGTGCCACCCGGTACGCCGGAGCCCATCATCCAGAAGCTGGAAAGCGCGTTTATTCAGGTCGCCAAAATGCCTGAGATCCAGGCGGAAATGAAAAACCAGGGGTTCGTACCCATGGCCATGGGCCAAGCCGAAAGCAAGGCCTATGCGGAGAAGATGACGACCATTTACAAAGAGTTGGCTGCCAGCCTTAAAAAGTAGGATCAACCTACGGCAACTGATTCGGAACCTCGGGGTGAGGTTGCCCCCTCGAGGCTTCAATTTCATGCGTACTCGCACTCCATGCAGGTGATCGTGAAAACGCAACGAAAGGCCGACATCGTCAGCGGCTGTTTTTTGGTCGTCCTCGGCATTCTTGTTCTCATCGCCGCCTCCCAGATCAGGGGCGGAATGGAAGAACGACTGCCCCCGCGCACCCTTCCATACATCGTGGGCGCGACGATATTGGCGGGCGGGGCCTTTCTGGCCCTGAAGTCCTGGCGTTTTGCTGGGAAGGATGTGCCGCTCAAGTGGCCGGACCGCGGGGCCATGATCCGCTTAACGGTGATCCTACTGGCCGTGGTTGTTTTCGTTCTGGTGATGACGCCCCTCGGGTTTCACCTCAGCTCAGGGCTCTACATTGCCTTCAGCATCTGGTACCTGAAACGCTCCGCGGTTTGGACGGCTCTGATCGCCGGCCTTATAACCGGAGCGCTCTCCTATTATGTTTTCGGCCAAGTGCTCGAACTCTCCTTGCCCATGGGAACGGTCTTCTTCAACGACTAGGAGGCGGTCATGGGGTTTTCCTGGGACTATCTGCTGCAAGGGTTTTCCATCGCTCTGACGTGGCAAAATCTATTCTGGGCACTGTTCGGAAGCCTCATCGGCACCCTGGTCGGGGTGCTTCCCGGGATCGGGCCTTCTTCGGGCATCGCCATTCTGCTGCCGCTGACGACCTTCCTGCCGCCCACTTCGGCCATCATCATGATGGCCGCCATTTATTACGGCGCCATGTATGGCGGATCGACCACCGCCATCGTCGTGAACATCCCCGGTGAGGCGTCTTCCGTTCCCACGGCGATGGATGGATATGAAATGGCCAAGCAGGGGAATGCGGGGCCGGCCCTGGCCATAGCCGCCATCTCCTCCTTTGTGGCCGGCACCTTGAGCCTCTTCGGGCTGACTTTTTTTGCTCCGATATGCGCGGGCTTCGCCTTGGCCTTCGGCCCGCCGGAGTATTTCGCCCTGATGCTGATGGGCCTCTCCCTTGTGATCAGCCTTTCTGGCAGGGCCCTTCTCAAAGGGGTGATCTCCATGGCCATTGGTCTCCTGGCGGCGCTCATCGGCCAGAACCCGTTGACCGGGGCCGCCCGTTTGACCTTCGGTTCGGTTGACCTCATGGCCGGCATCAATTTCATCAGCGTAATCGTGGGAGTCTTCGCGATCAGCGAGGTTATGCTCAATATCGAAGCTGAGGCCGGGGCCATCAGCTTGGCGGGGATAAAAAATCTCATGCCCACCTGGGCCGATATCAAACGCTGCACCGGCGCCATGCTGCGCTCGACGGGTGTGGGGTTTTTCCTCGGGTTGCTGCCCGGCTGTGCACCGTCGGTGACGACCTTCGTGGCCTATGACCTTGAGAAACGAATCTCCAGGGATCCGGACCGGTTCGGCAAGGGGGCGATCGAGGGAGTGGCCGCGCCCGAAGGCGCTAACAATGCCACATCCACCGCCGGTTTCGTTCCGCTCTTCTCCTTCGGGCTGCCCACGGCGCCCTCGATGGCGGTCCTGCTGGGCGGATTGATGATGTACGGCCTTCAGCCCGGTCCGATGCTCTTCAAAAACAACCCCCAATTTGTCTGGGCGGTCATCGCCAGCATGTACATCGGCAATGTCATGCTCCTAGTGCTCAATCTGCCTCTGGTGGGCCTGTGGGCCCGGATCGCTGTGGTCCCATTCCCCGTCCTGGCGCCGATCATCATCTTCTGTTCCGTGCTTGGAACTTACAGCATCCGCTTCATTCTCTTCGATGTGTGGGTGATGCTGGTTTTCGGACTGATTGGCTATTTCATGCGCAAGCTGGGATTCCCCATCGCCCCATTGGTGTTGGCATCGGTCCTGGCCCAGATGCTGGAGACCTCCCTGCAGCAGGCGCTGCTGATTTCCCAAGGGTCTCCCTTGATTTTCTTTACGCGTCCCATTTCTCTCGCCTTCATGATCCTGTCGGCCATATCCATCCTATGGGGGCTCTGGGTTCAGCTGAAGAAGAAAAGCAGGGTGGTTGTAGAAGAAACCGATGAGTAAAACCGTGCCGACATTCCGCCGCATGATCGAGCGCGTCAGCGACGGCGTGCTGGTCATCCAAGACAACCGCTTTCAGTTTGCCAACCCGAGAGCCGAAGCGCTGCTGGGGTATTCCCGGGGCGAGCTGAAGGCCAGCAACCTGAACCAGATCATTCTCCCGGAGGGTCTGGATTTCGTGTTGCGGCGCTCCGCGGAATGCTTGAACGCAGAAAGCCATCAGCATGGCTGCACCTTCAAAATTGTTGCCAAAAACGGTGATACCCGCTGGGTGGAGATGCAGTCCGAGGCCTTCACCTGGTGCGAACGACCGGCCACTCTGTGCTTTTTGAAGGATGTGACCGAACATCGTCTTTTCGAAGAAAAATTCCGCCGGGTTGTGAACTCCACCTCCGAGGGGCTCATAATGCTGGATCCTGAGTTGTGCATCCGGGAGGTGAACCCCGCCTTGCTCTTGATGACGGAATACGGACCGCAGGAGTTGACCGGAAGACGACTCGACGAAATTTACGAACCGGGCCGAGTGCAGATCTATTCGGCCAGCCGCGACCACATGAGCTTCGAAGCCAATTTAGTCACAAAAAGCGGCCAATGCCTGCCGGCCCTTTTCAACCGCAGCACCCTGCGGGATGAATCCGGCGAAGCGGCTGGCTACATGATCTTTCTGACCGACCTAACCGAGCTAAAGGGCGTGCAGGAGGAACTCCTCCGCGCGGAGCAGCGTTACCACAACATGTATCGCAACGCGGTCCAAGGCATGTTCCAAAGCAAGCTCTCCGGCGAACTCATCCGCGTCAATCCAGCCTATTCCCGCTTCCTGGGGTACGCCTCTACCGAAGAGATGCTGCGACTCAAGGCGGGGGCCGTGGACCTGTATTATGATCCTGCCGAGCGTCAGCAAATGATCAAAGCCCTGAAACGCAGGGGCTTTCTGGCCAACTACGAGGTGAAACTCCGGCGCAAAGACGGAAAGCCCGTGTGGGGCTTGGCCAATTACCGCTTGAATCAGGAGGAATCCGCCGAGCCGATCATCGAGGGCATCATGGTGGACAATACCCGGCAAAAGCGGCTGGAGGAGGAGCTTCGTCGCGACCACCGAAAAATGCAGAAACTCTCCCTGCTCGACAACCTGACAGGACTTTACAATACCCGCTACCTTTACCAAGCTCTGGATAAAATCATTGCCGAAAGTCGGCTCTCGGAAGTCCCCATCTCCTTGATCTTTATGGACATGGACGACTTTAAACACGTGGTCGATACCCACGGGCATTTAAACGGAAGTCAGGCCCTGCGCGAGGTCGCTCGAACCATACGATCTCTCATCAAGAAGCCCTGTTTCGCTGTTGCCTATGGCGGCGACGAGTTTGTCGTGGTGCTGCCCGGATTCGAAAAAAACCGGGCAAAATCCAAAGTGGAGGCCATCCGCGCCAAAATGCGGCGCACGATTTACCTGACCGACAGCGGTCTGGCCGTTCGGCTGAGCGCGAGCTTCGGTCTGGCAAGCTATCCGGAAGACGCCCAAAACATCATCGGCCTGCTGGGCCTTGCAGATAAGGCTCTGTTCCGTGTGAAACAGACGGGCAAGGGATTCATCGGCACAGCCGGTTGATCCGGCACAAACAGGTATCGCGTTTATAGCTTGCGAAGTGCGTTTGAAGGGATCATGCGGCGGGATGGTTATGAGTTCTTGTACCGATGATAG
>Ga0316629_10000239_pt1 | contig 10799 bp, 8 predicted proteins | sample OWC_May_M1_C1_D1_FD_207654 | JGI IMG/M metagenome (GOLD analysis project Ga0316629, IMG submission 207654) | Wetland soil microbial communities from Old Woman Creek delta, Ohio, United States - OWC_May_M1_C1_D1_A | ecosystem: Environmental > Terrestrial > Soil > Wetlands | place: USA: Ohio... | reverse complement strand
TCTTGCGCACCCGCGAAATAGGTTTGAGGCATGGATTTTTTATTCGTCTGCCCGCTGCGGCAGGAAACTTTTTCCAGCCCGGATTTCGATATCATCGACAACCGCGGCGTCGCAGTCGACGATTCCGGCAACCGCTATTTGAACGCCCGTATTCGATTGACCGCTCCATGCCCATTTTGCGGGGAATATCATGAGTATCACGCGAATGAATTGTTGTGTCCCTTTTCCCCAAACGCTGGGAAGTAGGGAGTTTTTCTTTGAGTATCCGGTTCAATAAACGGAAAAACCAAGATCGATGAATTCAGCATCGAAAGACCAACCGATTCGTTTGACCACAACCGTGGCCGGCGCCGGGTGAGCCTCCAAACTGGCTCCAGGGGACCTGGACCGGGCGCTTTGCGGCATGGTGTTCCCGACCGACGAGAATGTCATCGTGGGCCTTGAGCGAGCGGACGACGCCGGGGTTTACAAGATATCGGACGACCTGGCCCTGATCCAGACCGTGGACTTCTTTACGCCCATCGTCGACGATCCGTATTGGTTCGGACAAATCGCGGCCTCCAATGCCCTGAGCGATGTCTACGCCATGGGCGGCGTTCCCAAGACCGCCATGAATCTGGTGGCTTTCCCGATCAAGGAGATGGACATAGCCATTCTGCGGAGAATCATCCAGGGCGGGGTCGATAAGCTCACGGAGGCGGGCGTCGTTCTGATAGGAGGACACAGCATCGCGGATAAGGAGCTGAAGTTTGGCCTCTCTGTGACCGGTTTCGTTCACCCGCAGCGCGTGCTCACCAAGAAAAACCTCCAGGCGGGTGATAGATTCATCCTGACCAAGCCCCTCGGCACCGGCATCGTCAACACCGCGATCAAGGCGGGGATGGCACCGGCCGCGCTCGTCGATAAGGTGACCGCACTCATGGCCGGATTGAACCGTGCCGCCGCCGGGGTCATGGCATCCTTCGACGTGCATGCCTGCACGGACGTGACCGGCTTCGGGCTGCTGGGCCACTTGGCAGAAATGGTTTGTGGCTCCGGCAAGGGGGTACGGGTCTTTTCGCAAGGCGTGCCGATGATCCCGGAAGCCCTTGAATATGCGTCCATGGGGCTGATTCCCGCTGGTGCTTACAAGAACAAAGAATTTCGGGAATCGATGGTCCATTTCGAGGCCGGAGTGGATCGTTCCCGGCAAGACGTGCTTTTCGACCCGCAAACCTCGGGAGGTTTGCTGATCGGTGTGAACGGCAGCCAAGCCGTAGATCTCGTGAAGGCTTTGGGGAGTGCCGGTATCGACGAAGCCGCTGAAATCGGCAAGGTGCTGACTGAACCCGAAGAAAAGATATGGGTAGATTAAGAAGCTGCCCTTTTCGTACCATCAGAAGCTCAACACCAAATGCCAAAAACGATACCTGAGAGGTTTTGCCATGAAAGAAATCGATGCGCGTGGACTGGCCTGCCCGGCTCCGGTGCTGCACACTAAGGCCACGCTTCAGGAGGGAAAACCGGCTGCCGTTAAAGTCATAGTTGACAATGCAGCCTCTCAGCAGAATGTGCAACGGTTTCTGCAGTCACAGGGGTTTCATACGACACTTGAACACCAAGGGCCCGATTATTCGGTATTAGGCACCTGCGGTCCGGAGGTCGGAGAGCAAGCCCAGACGCCTGTTGCACCGAAAGCAGACCGAAAGAAGATAATGGTGATGTGTGCCACCGACCGGATGGGATTCGGGGACGATGAGCTGGGCTTGAAATTGATGCTTAGCTTCCTGCGTACGCTTAAGGAAATGGGGTCTGACCTGTGGCGCTTGGTTTTTGTGAACAACGGCGTAAAACTCACGATCGACGGCTCGGAGGTTCTCGCAGACCTCAAGGCCTACGAGAAAGCCGGGCTGAAGATCCTGGTATGCGGAACCTGCCTGAACCATTTCAAGCTCCTCGAGAGAAAGCAAGTCGGCGAAACGACCAACATGCTCGACATTGTGACCGCCGCGCAACTCGCCGACAAGGTGATCACGATCTGAAGCTGAAGGCCGGAGATCAGATCTATCTGATCATCAAGGCGATTCACGTCCTGCCCGTAAAGGAGTGATCCTGCCTCTGGTCCGCCGCTGCCGGGCCGGGACATGGAGTGTGTCCCGGCCCGGCTATTTTTTACCTGACGCTTCGGCCCAAGATCCATGGCGGCCGGCCCCCCGCCGGCCGCCCTCGGTGGTTGCTTTTTCGCCCCTCGGTGGTTACAATTCACAACTATGAGCGAACAAAACGAAAAAATCCCGGATCCTAAGGAACTGGAGAAGGAAATCAGCGAATTCCTGGCCAAAAAGTTCGGCGGCCAGGTCAAGGTGCTGTCCCCTCTCGTGATGACCCAGGAGGCGGTGACCGGCAAGCCCCAGGAAACCCTTCGGGACAAGAAAAAGATCAATTTCAACCTCAAGCCTGATGAGTTGATCGCCTATCTCGACCAGTACGTGGTCCGGCAGGATCAGGCCAAGGCGATTCTGGCCACCAAGGTCTGCACCCACTTCAACCGCATCCGCTGCAGCCAGGAGGAAAAAGAGCGCTTGGAGCCCATGGCGGGCGGGATCAAGAACAACGTCCTCATGATCGGCCCGACCGGGGTGGGCAAGACCTACATCATCAAGTTGATCGCCGCCAAGCTGGGGGTTCCTTTCGTCAAGGGCGACGCCACCAAGTTCAGCGAGACCGGCTATGTCGGCGGCGACGTCGAGGACCTGGTGCGCGACCTCGTGCGCGAAGCCAACGAGGACCTCGAGCTGGCGCAGTACGGCATCATCTACATCGACGAGATCGACAAGATCGCCTCGGCCAGGAACCTGATCGGCGCCGATGTCTCGCGCACCGGCGTCCAGCGCGCGCTGCTCAAACCCATGGAGGAGACCGACGTCGAGCTGAAGGTGCCGCACGACCCGGTTTCGATGATGCAGGAGATCGAGCGCTTCCGCAAAACCGGCAAGCGCGAGAAGGTCGTGGTGAACACCAAGAACGTGCTGTTCATCATGAGCGGCGCGTTCACCGAGCTGGTGCCGATCATTCAAAAACGCCTCTCGCGCCAGGGCATCGGGTTCGGCGCTCACATCACCAGCGCCAAGGAGCAGGTCGACATCCTGACGCACGTCAAGGCCGAGGACCTGATCGAATTCGGATTCGAAAGCGAGTTCGTGGGCCGCCTGCCGGTCAAGGCCGTCTTCGACCACCTCGGCGAGGAGGACCTGTACCAGATCCTGAAAAACCCCAACAACCCCATCGTTCTCGGCAAAAAGCTCGACTTCGCCGCCTACGGCATCGCGGTCAAGTTCGAGGACGCTTTCCTGCGCCGCATGGCTGCGCTGGCCTTTGCGGAGAACACCGGCGCGCGCGGGTTGGTCAGCGTGATCGAAAAGGCCCTGCTCGACTTCGAGCGCGCCCTGCCCTCGTCGTCCGTCAGGAGGTTCCCGGCGACGCTGGAGATCCTGGCCGACACCGCCGCCGCCCTGCAACGCATGCTCGCCGCGCCGGATGACCCGCAGGTGCGCAGCGCCTTCGAGCGCCTGGCCGACGAGGAGAAGGCCTCGATCCGGGACTACCTCAAGGCCAACGGCAGGAGCCTCTCCGAAAAGTTCAGCCTGACCATGACGCCGGCGCGCATCGACATCGTGGCAAGCTACTACTCCAAACACGTGGTGGACACCGGCAGCGCCATCCGGCACATCAAGGCGTGTTACGACGAAATCAAGAACACCGAGCTGTACTTCTACAAAAACCACGACATCAACATCGTGCTCGAAGAGGACGCGATCGACTTTCTTATGGAGATGATCGTGGAATCGGCCTTCGAGCTGAAGGATGTCTACGCAAAGCTGAACAACCACTTCGAGCTCGGACTCAAGCTGGTGCGGGAGAAAACCGGCCGCAGCCGGTTTTTCATCAACCGCAACGCGCTGCTGAGCCCGGAAGAGTACATCCGCACCCTGATCACGACGACACCGGCCCTCAAGGACACACCATGATCGGCATATCCAAGCTTTACTGCGGAACCGTGGAGCCGTCCGACGCCCTGCGCTACGGACGGCACTCCTCCCAGCTGCCGTCGCACCTGCTGCAGTTCTCGGCGGACAAGAAACCCGTCGTCGTCTGGAACGTGACCCGGCGGTGCAACCTTCGCTGCGTGCACTGCTACGCCCACGCCAAGGACCACGCCGAGGCGGACGAGCTCACCACCGAACAGGGCAAATCCCTTCTGGACGACCTGGCGGCCTTCGGCGTGCCGGTGGTCCTTTTCTCCGGCGGCGAGCCCCTCGTGCGCAAAGACCTGCCGGAGCTCGCCTCCTACGCCGTGGACCGGGGGATGCGGGCGGTCATCTCCACCAACGGCACCCTGATCAACGCTTCCTTGGCCCGCACCCTGAAAGAGATCGGCCTGTCCTACGTCGGCATCAGCCTGGACGGCATGCAGGAGGTCAACGACCGCTTCCGGGCCGTGCCGGGCGCCTTCCGGTCCGCCCTGGAGGGGATCCGCAACTGCCAGGCGGCGGGCATCAAGGTGGGCCTGCGGTTCACCATCAACCGCTTCAACGTCCAGGAGATACCCAGCATCTTCCAGCTGATCGAGGAGATGGACATCCCGCGGGTGTGCTTCTACCACCTCGTCTACGCCGGCCGGGGCTCGGAGCTGGTCGAGCAGGACTTGAGCCTCGCGGACAGCCGCAAGACCCTGGACCTCATCATCGACCATACCCGGCGGCTGCACGACGCGGGCAAGCCCAAGGAGGTGCTGACGGTCGACAACCATGCCGACGGACCCTACATCTACCTGCGGATGCTGAGGGAGCACCCCGAACGCGCCAAAGAGGTGATGGAGCTGCTGAAGTGGAACGAGGGCAACAACTCCGGCCGCGGCATCGGTTGCGTGAGCTGGGACGGGGCGGTGCACGCGGACCAGTTCTGGCGCCACTACAGCTTCGGCAACGTGAAGGAACGGCCCTTCTCCGAGATCTGGATGGACACCGCCAACCCGCTCATGGGAAAGCTCAAGGAGAAGAAAAAGCATGTCACGGGCCGCTGCGCCCAGTGCTGCTGGCTGGACATCTGCGGAGGCAATTTCCGGGTGCGGGCCGAGGCCGTTACCGGCGACGTCTGGGCGCCGGACCCCGCCTGCTATCTGACGGACGAGGAGATCGCGCTGACGCACACGATAGAGAACTGCAAACAGGTTTAAGGTTTAAAGCTTAATTCCTTCAACCTTAAACTTTCAACTTTAAACCTTAAACTTTGAGCTGTAAGCTTTGAACAAGAACCCTGACGGCCGCTGAAAGACCCCATATCGAGCCGGCAAGCACCGTAAAAAGGAAAAAGCGATGTTGTTTCCCGACTACCGCCCCCGCCGCATGCGCCAGAACGAGGCCTTCCGGCGCATGATCCGCGAGACCCATCTCAGCGTGGACGATCTGATCCTGCCGCTGTTCGCCATCGGCGGCAAGAAGGTCCAGAACCCGATCGCCTCCATGCCCGGGCACTTTCAGCTCTCCGTCGACAACCTGGTGAAGACCGCGCGCGAGGCCCACGCGCTCGGCATCCCGGCGGTGATCCTCTTCGGGGTTCCGGACCGCAAGGACCCGCTGGGCACCGCGGCCTACGCCGCCGACGGCATCGTCCAGCGGGCGACCCGCGCGCTCAAGGACGCCCTGCCGGAGCTCGCCGTGATCACCGACGTCTGCCTTTGCCAGTACACCGACCACGGCCACTGCGGCTGCGTCGAGAATGCTTGCGTTGAAAACGACGCGTCGCTGGACCTGATCGCCCGCACTGCGCTCTCCCACGCCAAGGCCGGCGCGGACATGGTGGCCCCGTCGGACATGATGGACGGCCGGGTGGCGGAGATCCGCGAAGCCCTCGACGAAGACAACTTCAGCCACGTCCCGATCATGGCCTATTCGGCCAAGTACTGCTCGGCGTACTACGGCCCCTTCCGCACCGCGGCGGACTCCGCCCCCAAGTTCGGCGACCGCCGCACCTACCAGATGGACCCGGCCAACGCCCTGGAGGCGCTGCGCGAGGCGACCATGGACGTCGAGGAGGGTGCGGACATCATCATGGTGAAACCGGCCCTGGCCTATCTCGACATCATCCACCGCGTGCGCCAAGAGTTCGACCTGCCGGTCGCCGCCTACAGCGTCAGCGGCGAATTCTCCATGATCAAGGCCGCCGAGAAAATGGGATGGATCGACGGCCCGCGGGTCATGATGGAGACCCTCACGGCGATCAAGCGCGCCGGTGCGGACATGATCCTGACCTATTTTGCCGCGGAAGCCGCGCAGCTGCTGCGGAAATGAGGTCGCCCCGTCTGCCCGTCTCCCGGCCTGAACCGGGAAAATGCGCCACTCGGTGAGCCGACCGGCGACCGGCGGACCGGCGGACTCGAATGCGACGGTGGAAATGCACATGAACCCAAACCCATCAGCGAAAACCGACCATTCACCCCAAGCGGCCGCCGACCGCTCCACACTGCGCCTGGTCGCCTGGGAGACCACCCGCAACTGCAATCTCTCCTGTGTCCACTGCCGGGCGTCGGCCACCCGGGGTCCTTACAGCGGGGAGCTCGACACGCAGGAAGGCTTGCGCCTGCTCGACCAGATCGCCGAAGTGGGGAAGGCGATCGTGATCCTCACCGGCGGGGAGCCCCTGCTGCGGCCGGATATCTTTGAGACCGCCGCCTACGGCAGCCGCCTGGGGCTGCGCATGGTGATGGCGCCCAACGGGACTCTCCTCACCGACGACATCGCCCGCCGGCTGGCCGATGCGGGGATCCAACGGCTGAGCATCAGCCTGGACGGGGCCACGGCGGACACCCACGACGAGTTCCGCCAGGTGCCGGGGGCCTTCGAGGGCGCCCTGCGCGGCATTGCGCACATCAAGCGCGCAGGCATCCCCTTCCAGATCAACACCACCGTCACCCAGGTCAACCTCGAGCAGATCCCGAAAATCCAGCAACTGGCGGTCGATCTGGGAGCCGTCGCCCACCACATCTTCCTGCTGGTGCCCACCGGGCGCGGGAAGTACATCGTCGACAAGGCCATCAGCGCCGAGGAGTACGAGCGCACCCTCAACTGGTTCTACGACCAGCGCGGCCAGACGCCCCTGGAGCTCAAGGCCACCTGCGCCCCGCACTACTACCGCATTCTCAGGCAGCGCTCCACCGCGGAGGGCCGATCGGTTTCGTTTCAAACCCACGGCCTCGACGCGGTCACCCGCGGCTGCCTCGGCGGCATCGGCTTCTGCTTCGTCTCGCACGTGGGCGACGTGCAGCCCTGCGGGTTCCTCGGCACCGTCTGCGGAAACGTTCGCCGGGCCTCGTTTGCCGAGATCTGGAAGCACTCGGAGGTCTTCAACGCCCTGCGCGATTACGACCGCCTCGAGGGCAAGTGCGGCCTCTGCGAGTTCAAGCGGGTGTGCGGAGGATGCCGCGCCCGGGCCTTCGAAGCCACCGGCGACTACCTGGCCGAGGAGCCGCTGTGCAGCCATGTCCCCCATCGCGCCTGCTGACAATTGGTTTCTGCCCCGCCGCTGACAGGGCAGAAACCAATTGTGAATTGCTCACATAAAAAGCCTGCCCCGCCGCTGGCCACACTCCTTTTTCTGTTGCCAAACAAAGCAAACTCAATATAGACTGTAGTTGAATCCGCTTCAACGATCTTGCGGCCGGCAACTCCAACCTGCCAGGGGTGAGGTATGAAAATTCGCGATTTGATGATCCCGGACCCCATCGCCATCACCGCCAACGCCTCCATCAGCGATGCCATCGAACTGATGAAGACCAATCACATACGCCATCTGCCGGTGGTGTCCAAGGGCCGCCGGCTGGAGGGCCTGGTCACCTTGGCCGACCTCAAACAGGGTCTCATCCCGTCCATGCTGGGCGACGTGGATTTGAAGGATCTGATGGTCACGGACCCGATCACGGTGGCGCCCGAGGACGACATCGAGACCGCGGCGCAGATCATCTACAAGCACAAGATCGGCGGGCTCCCGGTGACGAAGAACGGCCGGCTGGTGGGCATCATCACCGAGACCGACATGCTGCGGGCCTTCATCGACATGATGGGCATCCTCTCTTCCACCTCCCGCCTCGATGTGGCCGCCGGGAACAAACCCGAGTCCCTCAAGAAAATATTGCAGATCATTAACGACAATGGCGGGGATGTGATCAACGTCATCATGACCCTCGAAAAAGCGCGCAAGCGCGTCTACCACTTCCGCCTCGCCGCCTGCAAGACCTCCCTGATCAAAAAAAACCTGGTCAAGGCCGGCTTCGACGTCTTGGCGGCGATCGACTGAAGACCCGTCGTTCGGCGACCCCTCAGCGGCGCCTTCCTAACAGGACGGCCAGCCCGTAGATTCCAAAAGCCCAAATGACGCTGTTTAGCGCCATGGGCACATAGACCCAATCCCCGGGAAACCACTCGCGCGGGTAGAGCGCCAGCGTGACCAAGGGCAAGTGGAGCAGCTTGGTCATGCGCACCAAGAGCGTGACGGCCGTGCCGGGGCCATCCGGAGCTCCTGCCGCCTGTGCCGTCAGGGCCAGGGTGATTGGGAGGATGAGATGGCTCAGGCCGAAATGAGCCACGGCGATTCCGAACCACGCCGAAAACTTGGCCTTGAAGGACGGCTTCATTTTTTCCTTTCTATCGCCGGGGCGCGTTCTCAACGGTGGGCTCGATGCGGTACCGCCGGCCGTCGGTGGTCAGCTGGACGGCCCCGTTCCGGTCGGTGCGGTATATCGACGCCTTGCGGGCCGCGTAGCGCTCGAGCGTCTGCGGGTGCGGCAGGCCGGACCCCGGCCGGTCGGCGCAGCTGATGAAAACCGCCTGCGGCGCCACCGCAGCCAGGAACTCCTCGGAGCTGGACGTGCGGCTGCCGTGGTGCGGTGCGATCAGGACGGTGCTCTTCAACCGGTCACCGGCCAGGGCGACGAGCTCTTTTTCCGCCGGCCGCATGATGTCCCCCGGGATCAGGACCGAGACCTCCCCCAGCGCCACCCGCGTCACCAGGCTGTTGTTGTTCTCATCCTGTCGCCAGCGGTCGACCTGCAGCCGCTCGCGGAAATCACCCGGCGGGTACAGGACCTCCAGCGCGGCCCCTTTCACGGTGCTGTCTCGCGGGAGGTCCGCCCATCGCGGAACGGCCATGCCGCGCTCCAACGCCGTGCGCATCAACTTTTGGTATCCCGGCAGCGGACGGGATTCGCCGTTGGTCCACACGCTTTTGACGTTGAAGTTGTCGGCGATGAAGAGCAGGCCGTTGAGGTGATCGCTGTTGGGGTGAGTCAGGATGAGCGTGTCGACGGTAGCGATTTTCCGGCGCCACAGGAACGGGGCGACCACCTGAGCCCCCACGTCGAAGGCCGTCAGATCGGCAACCCCGCCGCCGTCGACCAACGCGGTGGCCCCCCCGGGAAACTCCAGCAGCACGGCGCTGCCCTGGCCGACATCCAGAAGCGTCACCCTCAGATCCCGGCGGCCGAAGCGTTGGTGAACCCAGTAGCCCGCGTCGGCGCAGACCCCGATCAAACTGAGGACGAGAGCAACTGCGGCCGCCCTTCGCCCCGGGTTTCCGCAGCGGATCGCCTGGAAGACAGCCCCCCGCAGACGACCCACAACGCCCGACACCGCGCCCCGATGGGGACCAGCGGCACCCGCGTGTGGACCCGCCGTCGACTCCCGCCCGGTGGCGAGGTGAACCAGCGCCCAGGTCAACAGGTAAAACAACGCCAGTTCTATCAGCGAGGGGCTTATCGTCCGAGCGGCGGCAAAGGGTGTCGCCGCCATGGCCTCCATGAGGGCGATCGATGTCGACAGCACCCACCCGCCGGCCTGGTAGCATGCCACCGCCGCCGGAACGCTCAACGGCGCGAGCAGTGTGCCGGCCAGCCCCAGCATGACGACGATATACCCCATCAGGGGGATCGCGACGCAGTTCGCCGCCAATCCGATGAAGGACACGGTGTTGAAATAGTACATGCCGAGCGGAAGCGTCCCCCAGGTGGCGATCAGAGACACCCCGAAAAAAGCAATGATGCCGCGTTTGATTTTTGCCGTCTGCCCCTCGCCTTCGGGCGGCACGGCCGAACGCAAGCCCTTGATGCGGTCAAACCCATAGACGATGGACCATACGGCCGCAAACGACAGTTGGAACGAAATGGAAAAAAGCGAGGCCGGCTGGACCGCCAGGATGCAGAAGGCCGCCAGCGTCAGCGTGTTCATCAGGTCGGTTTCCCGCTCCGCCAGGAAAGCCAATAGAAACACCGACACCATCAGGAGCGCGCGCTGGGTGGACGGCGAGAACCCGGCGACGAGGGCGTAAAGCGTGACCGGGATCAGGGTCAGCAGGGCCGCCCCCTTGCGCACCCAGGCATGCCGGAGCGCGAACGGGGACCAACTCAGCAGCCAACGGAACACGATAAATGCGACCGAAGCCACGAGGGTGATATGGAGGCCCGAGATGGATAGGATGTGACTGGTCCCTGTCCGGGTAAAGGCCTGACGAATTTCCGGCGAAATTTCCGATTGGTCGCCCATCACGAGCGCCTTGAGCACGGCGGCCTCCGATCCCAGGCCGGCCTGGTCGATGAGACGGGCAATGGCGCTGCGAAGGCGGTCGATCCAGCCCAGCCAGCCGGCCCCCGCCTCTTTTTCCAGGAGGCTCAGGTTCCTGACTTCAGCGAAGGCGCTGCCCCAGATCTCACGGTAGGCCATGCTGCGCTTGAAATCAAACCCGCCCGGGTTGTTGAAATTGCGAAGGGCCCG
>Ga0316629_10000238_pt1 | contig 10804 bp, 9 predicted proteins | sample OWC_May_M1_C1_D1_FD_207654 | JGI IMG/M metagenome (GOLD analysis project Ga0316629, IMG submission 207654) | Wetland soil microbial communities from Old Woman Creek delta, Ohio, United States - OWC_May_M1_C1_D1_A | ecosystem: Environmental > Terrestrial > Soil > Wetlands | place: USA: Ohio... | reverse complement strand
GCCGGCGGCGACGACGCGCGGGATGAGCGGCAACGTGGTCGCATCGCGGTGCGGGTCGTGCAGGGTGTCCGGATCACTGGCCGGGCCGGCGTAGCGCTGCGGCTCGACGTTCGACGGGCTGCCGGTGAGCAGGATGCCGTCGACGCTGGCGAGGATCTCCTCGAGGTTCGCCTCGCCGAGCGACGGAATCAGCACCGGCACGGCGTCCGCGCCCTCCGCAACGGCGGCGATGTACTTCTCGCCGACGCAGTGGAAGGGGTGCGGGCCGAGCATGCGGCGATCCGCGGGAATGCCGATCAGTGGTTTGGAGCGAGCCACGTTTAAGATCCTAGACGCCCGGCGGAGCACCGCCGGAGGCAGGTGGCGGAGATTAAACCACAGGGCCCCGCTGGCCGTCGCCAAGCAGCGCAAAAAAGGGGGCAAAAGCCAGATGAAACAGGCGCTTATTGGCCTGCCGACCCCTCGGGCGGCGCTTGCCGGCCCCGCCGGGGAGCGGCTATGCTCGACCCGGTCCGACGGCGCAACCGTCACTAAATCCTAAACATTCGGGGGTCCCATGCCGCAGTTCGCGGATTTCGAGCAGGCGCGCGCCTGGCTCGCGCAGCACCCGCAGGTGCGTTACGTGGACCTGCTGCTGCCCGACCTCATGGGGATCCCGCGCGGCAAGCGCGTCACGGCGGCCGAACTCGAAGGCATGCACCGCACCGGCCTGATGCTGCCGGCCTCGATGTTCGCGCTCGACGTGCTCGGCGGCACCGTGCAGTCCACGGGCCTCGGCTTCGACGAGGGCGACGCCGACCGCATCTGCCTGCCCCTGCCGGGGTCGCTGGCGCCGGTGCCGTGGCTCGGCGAGCACGTCGCGCAGATGCAGGTTGCGATGTACGAGCACGACCGCACGCCCTTCTTCGGCGACCCGCGCCACGCGCTCGAGCGCGTGCTCGGGCGGTTCGCCGCGCTCGGCCTCACGCCGGTGATGGCGGTGGAACTCGAGTTCTACTTCGTCGATCGCGAACGCACAGCCGAGGGCAATGCGCAGCCGCCGCGCCAGCCGCTGTCCGGCCGGCGCGAGGACAAGACCCAGATCAACTCGATGGCCGAGCTCGACCAGTACTCCGCCCTGCTCATGGCCATCGACGATGCCGCGCGCGCGCAGGAACTGCCGGCCGGCACGGTGCTGGCCGAGTACGGGCCGGGCCAGTTCGAGGTGAACCTGCATCACGTGGACGATGCCCTGCTCGCCTGCGACCACGCCATCCGCCTCAAGCGGCTGGTGAAGGGCGTCGCGCTCGCGCACGGCCTCGACGCGACCTTCATGGCCAAGCCGTACCGGGACCACGCGGGCAGCGGCACGCACCTGCACGTGAGCCTCCTGGATCGCGACGGCCGCAACATCTTCGCTGCCGACGACCCGCAGGGCACCCCGGCCCTGCGCCACGCGATCGGCGGCCTCGCCGCGACCATCAACGACACGATGGCGGTGTGCGCACCGACCGCGAACTCCTACCGACGCTTCCAGCCCGAGGCCTACGTGCCGCTCAATCCGAGCTGGTCGGTGAACAACCGCGGCGTGGCGTTCCGCGTGCCAGCCGGCCCGCCGGCGAGCCGCCGCGTGGAGCACCGCGTGGCCGGCGCCGACGCCAACCCCTACCTGCTCGCGGCGATGGTGCTCGGCGGCATGCTGCACGGCATCGAGCGCAAGCTCGATCCGGGCCCGGTACTCGCCGGCAACGCCTATCGCGACACCACGCCCACCATTCCGCTCACCTGGCCGGAGGCGCTGATCGCGTTCGAGTGCAGCGCCTTCGCGCGCGACCTGTTCGGCGAGCGCTTCGCGCGCCTCTACTCCCAGACCCGGCGTGGCGAGATGCAGGACTTCAACTCCTACGTGTCACCGCTCGAGTATTCCTGGTACCTGACCACGGTCTGAGCCATGCAGCAGCACATCCGCTCCTACTATGCGGCCTCGGCCCATCCTGCCCCGCTACGCGAGCCGTTGCGCGGCGAGGTGACGGCGGACGTGTGCGTGGTGGGTGGCGGCATCGCCGGCTGCTCGACGGCGCTCAATCTCGCCGAGCGCGGCTACAAGGTGGTGCTGCTCGAAGGCAAGCGCATCGCCTGGGGCGCCTCGGGCCGCAGCGGCGGCCAGGCGATCTTCGGCTTCGCCGCCGGACAGGACAAGCTGATCGCGCAGGTCGGCCGCGAGAACGCGAAGCGCATGTTCGACATCTCGGTCGAGGCGCTCGACCTGCTGAAGGAACGCGTCGCGCGGCACGCGATCGACTGCGACCTGAACTGGGGCCAGATGCACGTCGCGATCAAGCCGCGCCACGAGGTGGAACTGCAGGCCTGGCGCGAGGAACTCGCCCGCGACTACGGCTACACGTCGCTGCGCTGGCTCGGCCGCGACGAGGTGCGCTCGCTGCTCGCCACCGAGCGCTACACGGGCGGCCTCTACGACACGCGCAGCGGCCACCTGCATCCACTCAACTACACGCTCGGCCTGGCCGCCGCGGCCGAGGCGGCCGGCGCGCAGATTTTCGAGGGCAGCGAGGTGACGCTGCTCGAGCACGGCAACACCGCGGTCTTGCACACGGCGCAGGGTCGCGTGCGGGCAAATCACGTGGCGCTCTGCTGCAATGCCTATATCGATGATCTGGCGCCGAAGCTGCGCGCCCGCATCATGCCGGTGGGCACGTACATCGTGGCCACCGAGCCGCTCGGCCAGGCGCGCATCGAGGCGCTGATGCGCGAGAACATCGGCGTGACCGACGTGAACTGGGTGCTCGACTACTTCCGCCGCTCCGCCGACCACCGCCTGCTGTTCGGCGGCCGCGTCAGCTATTCAGGGCTCGACCCTCTCAACACCGAGCGCGCCACGCGCGCCCGCATGGTCAAGGTCTTCCCGCAGCTCGCGGACGTGAAGATCGACTACGCCTGGGGCGGCTACGTCGACATCACCATGAGCCGTGCGCCCGACTTCGGGCGCATCGCGCCCAACGTGTGCTACCTGCAGGGCTTCTCAGGGCACGGCATCGCGCTCACCGGCATGGCGGGCAAGCTCGTCGCCGAGGCCGTGGCTGGCCAGGCCGAGCGCTTCGACCTGTTCACGAAGCTCGAGCACCGCGACTTCCCCGGCGGTCGCGCGTTGCGCACGCCGGCACTGGTGCTGGCGATGCTGTGGTTCCGGCTCAAGGACCTGCTGTAGCCGCACGCCGTGCGCGAGGCCCCCGGGCTCACAACGCCAGGTTGTACTCGTAGAATTCCTCGTCCCGCACCCAGCCGAGCGATTCGTAGAGTCGCTGGGCGGGCGCATTGCCGCGTGCCGTGGAAAGCACCAGCGTCACCGCTCCCCGGCTTCGCGCCTCTGCGGCGGCCGCGATCATCAGTTGCCGACCAACGCCGTGCTGCCGCGCCGCGGGATCCACGAACAGGTCGTAGAGCACGAACGTCCGCGCCGCGCGCAGGGACGAGAACGTGGGATACATCTGTACGAAACCGAGCGCGCGTCCAGCGTCCTCCGCGAGCAGCACCACCGACTCGCCGCGTGACAACCGCTCGCTGAGGAACCAGCGCGCAAGTTCGAGGTCGGGCGCGAGGCCGTAGAACTGGCGATAGGCGTCGAACAGCGGCGCCACGCGGTCCACGTCGGCGGCGGCGGCAGGATGAATCGTGCAAGCCATGGTGTCGCCGGCGTAACGCGGCGCCACGCCCCCGGTTCAGCGCCTTGCCGCGCGGCGCGATCCGCCGCGGGTCCCCGACGGGCGGCCCTCCGGTCGGCCGGCCGGTGCCGCCTCGGCGCTCCACGGTTGCCCGAGGCGCTCCTCGATGTAACCGCGGATGAGGCGACGCACCACCTGCGACGGGGTCGCATCCTCGGCCGCACAGATGCGCTCGAAGACCGCTTTCTTGCGGGGATCGATCAGCACCGTGAGCCGGGCGGTGCGTTCTTCGGTCGGCGTCAACTCGGGGCTCCTTGCGATTTACAGGCGACGCACATGCGATGATAATCCCAGACTAATGCGATTTGCATGCCTCCGCAACGGCCCCGGCTCGCCTCAGACCTCCCGACGGTGACAGGACAGTGCTGACCCCGGCCTCCTCGCCCCTCGCTGCCTGCCTCGCGCTGCTGGCGGTGTGGGGCGGCGTGGGCCTCGCGGGCCTGGTGCGGCCGCGCAGCGTGGAATTCGCGGGCCGCACGCTGTTTCCGCTCGGGGCACTGTGCGGCCTCGCGCTCGCGATCGTCGCGGCACGCAGCATCACCCTGCCGCCGGAGCAGCTTCAGCTGCTGGTGGGCCTGCCCGGCCTGCCGTTCCACATGCGGCTCGATCCACTGTCCGCGGTGTTCCTGGCGATCATCGGCGCAGCCTCCGCGGGCATCTCCGTCTTCAGCGCGGGCTACTTCCGCAAGGGCGAGGGCGCCTTGCCCGGCCTGCTCTGCCTCGAGTACCACCTGTTCCTCGCCAGCATGGGTCTCGTCGTGCTGGCCGACGACGCCTACGCCTTCATGGTCGCGTGGGAATCGATGGCGCTGTCGTCGTACTTCCTGGTCACGACGCAGCACCGCATCCCGGACATCCGCCGCGCCGGGTTCCTGTACCTGCTGATCGCGCACCTCGGGGCCATCGGCATCCTGCTCAGCTTCGGCGTGATGCAGGGCGGCAGCTGGCAGTTCACCTTCGACGCGATGCGGGCGGCGCAGCTCGACCCGCAGTGGGCCTCGGTGGCGTTCCTGCTGGCGTTCTTCGGCTTCGGCGCCAAGGCAGGCCTCGTGCCGCTGCACGTCTGGCTGCCGGAGGCGCATCCGGCCGCACCGTCGCCAGTCTCGGCGCTGATGAGCGGCGTCATGCTCAAGACCGCCATCTACGGCGTGCTGCGCGTCACCTTCGACCTGCTCGGCGAGCCGCAGTGGTGGTGGGGACTGGTGGCGCTCGGGTTCGGCCTGTTCTCTGCCTTCTACGGCGTGGTGTTCGCCGCGGTGCAGACCGACATGAAGCGGTTGCTCGCCTGGTCGTCGATCGAGAACATCGGGATCATCTTCGCCGCCATCGGCATCACGATCGTGTTCCACGGCCTCGGCATGTCCGGCCTCGCGGCGCTGTCGCTGATCGCGACGCTGTACCACTGCGTGAACCACGCGTTCATGAAGAGCCTGCTGTTCCTCGGCACCGGCGCGGTGCTGCACGCCACTGGCGAGCGCAACCTCGGCCGGCTCGGCGGCCTGATCCACCGCATGCCCTGGGTCGCGTGGCTGACGCTGGTGGGCGCGCTCGCCATCGCCGGCCTGCCGCCACTCAACGGCTTCGTTTCGGAGTGGCTGCTGCTGCAGTCGTTCCTGTTCGCCGACACGGTGCCGCGCCCGTTCATCAACATGCTGCTGCCGATCGGCGCCGCGCTCGTGGCGCTGTGCGCAGCGCTGGCCGGCTACGTGATGGTGAAGTTCTTCGGCGTGATCTTCCTCGGCCAGCCGCGAGAGCAGAATCTCGCGCAGGCCCACGACGCCGGGCTCCTCGAGCGCGCGGGTCTCCTGTGGCTTGCGCTCGGCTGCGCGTTGCTTGGCACCCTGCCGGTGCAGGTGATCGCGCAGTTCGACGCAGTGAGCTTGCACCTGATCTCGGCCCAGCTCGGCCAGGACGGGGCGCAGTGGTGGCTGCTCACCCCCGCCCCGGCGCGCGGCGCGTCCTACGGCCCGCTGGTGTTCCTGCTCGCCGGCGGCGTCCTGACCGGCCTCACCGTGCTCGGCGTGCGCGCCTTCTACCATCAGCGCGTGCGGCGCGGCCCGGCGTGGGATTGCGGCTTCGTGCGCCTCGACGCGCGCATGCAGGACACGGCCGAGGGCTTCGGCCAGCCGATCCGCCACATCTTCCAGTCCTTCTTCGGCATGTCGCGTGAATTGCCGACGCCATTCGATGCGGCGCCACGCTACCGGGTGACAGTCACCGACCGCATCTGGCAGGCGGGCTACGAGCGGGTCGGCAGCGCCGTACGCCTGGTCGCTGATTACGTCGCGCGGCTGCAGCAGGGCCGGATCTCGACCTACCTGCTGTACAGCTTCGTCACCCTGATCGTGCTGCTGTGGATCGTGCTGTGAATACGCTCGCCGCCGTCACCCAGCTGCTCGAGATCGTCTTCGCGGTGCTGGCGGCACCGGCCTTCCTCGGCTGGGTGAACCAGTGCCGGGCCTGGCTGCAGAACCGCAGCGCGCCGAGCCTGCTGCAGCCCTACCGCGGCATCCACAAGCTGTTCCATAAGGAGGCCGTGATCGCCGAGGGCGCCTCCGGGTTGTTCCGCGCGGCGCCGTACGTCGTATTCGCGACCATGGTCGCAGCCGCCGCGATCATCCCGTCGATGGGCACGCGCCTGCCGCTCACCACGGCCGCAGACAGCATCGCGCTGGTGGGGCTGCTCGCCACCGCGCGCGTGTTCCTCGCGCTCGCCGCGATGGACGTCGGCACCGCCTTCGGCACGCTCGGCGCCCGCCGCGAGATGATGCTCGGCTTCCTCGCCGAGCCGGCGCTGCTCATGGTGATCTTCGTCGCGGCGATGATCTCGCAGACCACCTCGCTGCCGATGATTGCCGAGCACCTCTCCGGCGAAGCCGTGGCGCTGTATCCGAGCCTGGCGTTCACCGCCGTGGCGTTCACGCTCGTGCTGCTCGCAGAGAACGCCCGCATCCCGATCGACAACCCGGCGACCCACCTCGAGCTCACCATGATCCACGAGGCGATGCTGCTCGAGTACTCGGCACGCCACCTCGCGCTCATGGAGTGGGGCGCGGCGCTCAAGCTCTTCAACTACGCCTGCATCGGCATCACGCTGTTCGTGCCGTTCGGCGTAGCCACCGAGGCGCAGGGCCCGGTCGGGCTGCTGCTGGCCGTGCCGGTGCTCGGGATCAAGCTGCTGGTCGCTGGCGCGGCGCTCGCCGTCCTCGAGACGGTCTCCGCCAAGCTGCGCGTGTTCCGCGCGCCGGAGTTCCTGGCATCCGCGTTCCTGTTCGCGGTGCTCGGCCTGCTGGTCCACCTCCTGCTCGGGGCATGAGCATGGCTGGCACCCCGCTCGATCTGCAGGTCCTCAACACGCTCGCCGCGGTGCTGCTGCTGCTGTCGTTCTCCATGCTGGCGCAGCGGCGCATCGTGACGATGGTGAACCTGCTCGCGACCCAGGGCGCGATCCTCGCTCTCGCGACGGTGCTGCTCGCCTGGCGCACCGGCGAAAACCACCTGTACCTCTCCGCCGCGCTCACCCTTGCGCTCAAGGTGATCCTGCTGCCCTGGCTGCTGCACCGGCTGATCCGGCGCCTCGACGTCTACTGGGACACCGAGACCGTGATCAACGCGCCGAGCACCATGCTGATCGGGCTGCTGGTGGTGATCTTTGCCTTCGGGCTGGCGCAACCGATCACGGCGCTCGCCAGCACCGCGACGCGCAGCACCATCGGCATCGCCATCGCCGTGATCCTGCTGTCGTTCCTCACCATGATCACGCGCCGCAAGGCGATGTCGCAGGTGGTCGGGTTCCTCTCGATGGAGAACGGATTGTTCTTCGGTGCCATGAGCACCACCTACGGCATGCCGATGGTGGTCGAACTTGGCGTGGCGCTCGACGTGCTCGTGGCCATGCTGGTGCTCGGCGTGTTCTTCTTCCAGATCCGCGAGCAGTTCGACAGCCTCGACCTGCACCACCTCGAGTCGCTGCGGGAGGACGAGTAGCGTGGAGTTCCTGCTGCTGCTCGGCGCCCCCCTGCTCGGCGCACTGCTGCTCGCGGTGTTCGGCGCGCACCGTCGCGCGCCCGACCTGAACGCGGGCTTCAGCGCCCTCACCTTCCTTGCGGCCTGCGCGCTCACCGCCAGGGTGGTCTCGCAAGGCGACCTGCTGGTCGGCCACGAGCAGTTCTTCATCGACGCGTTCAACGTCTTCCTGGTGACGCTCACTGCCTTCGTCGGGCTCACCACGTCGCTGTTCTCGCGGCCGTACATGAAGATCGAGGCGAAGCACGGCCGGCTGGGGCCGGGCCGCCTGCGCCTGTACCACAGCATGTACCAGCTGTTCATGTTCACGATGCTGCTGGCGCTCACCACCAACAACCTCGGCCTGATGTGGGTGGCGATGGAGGCAGCGACGCTCTCCACCGTGCTGCTGGTCACGCTGTACCGCACGCCCGCGAGCCTCGAGGCCGGCTGGAAGTACTTCATCCTGTGCGGCGTAGGCATCGCCCAGGCGTTGTTCGGCACCATGCTGGTGTACTTCGCGGCGGAGCGGATCCTGGGTGGCGAGGGCGTCACGGCGTTGCTCTGGACCCACCTCGACGCGGTGAAGGGCGAACTCGAGCCCACCGTGATGAGCCTGGCGTTCGTGTTCCTGCTGGTCGGCTACGGCACCAAGGTGGGCCTCGCGCCGCTGCACAACTGGCTGCCGGACGCGCACGCCGAAGGCCCGACGCCGATCTCGGCGGTGCTCTCCGGGCTGCTGCTCAACGTCGCCATCTACGCGGTCGTCCGCTGCAAGGTGCTGGTGGAAGGTTCGCTGCAGTCGCCGCTGCCGTCGCAGATGCTGATGGGCTTCGGCCTCACCTCGGTGGTGCTCGCCGCTTTCTTCCTCTGGCGCCAGCGCGACATCAAGCGGCTGTTCGCCTACTCGTCCATCGAGCACATGGGCATCATCACTTTCGCCTTCGGCATGGGCGGACCGGTGGCGAACTTCGCGGCGCTGCTGCACATGACGGTTCACTCGCTCACCAAGTCGGCGATCTTCTTCGCCGTCGGCCACGCCACGCAGAAGGCGGGCTCTCAGGTCATGGACAACATCCGCGGCCTGATCACCCTGAGCCCGACGGTGGGCTGGGGCCTGATGCTCGGCTCCCTCGCGATCCTCGGCATGCCGCCGTTCGGCGTGTTCGCGAGCGAGTTCCTGATCCTCACCACCGCCATGCGCGAGCAGCCGTGGGCCACGCCGATCCTGCTGCTGGCGCTCGGCGTGGCGTTTGCCGCGATCTTCGGCAAGGTGCAGCCGATGGTGTTCGGCGAGACGACCGCGCGGCGCCTGCCGCACCCGCCGGCTTTGCTGCCGGTGTTTCTGCACCTCGCGATCGTGCTGCTGCTCGGCCTGTACGTGCCGCCCTACCTCGCGGACTGGTACCGCGAGGCGGCCCGCCTGATCGGAGGGTCGTGAGATGCCACTCGCGCGCTGGTGGTCGCAGGCGACGACGCTCCCCGGCAGTCCCGGGGCCGCGGCTCTGGACGTCGACGCAGACGGCTGGCTCGCAGCTGCAGGCGACGTCGCCGCCGCGGGCGGGCAGCTGGTCTCGATGTGGACAACGAGCGGGCACGGAGCGGTTGAGCCCGCCACGGCTCACGCCGCGTTCCTGACCGACGCGCGACTGCTGGTGCTGACGCTGCGAATGCACGACGCAGACGCGCGCTACCCCGGACTGCAGGTGATCTTCCCGGCCGCGTCGCGCATGCAGCGCGCGGCCTTCGACCTCACCGGCGTGCCGTCCGGCGATCCCGACCAGCGCCCGTGGCTGCGACACGCCGCGTGGCCGGCCGGCCGGCACCCGCTGCGCGAGACGCTGCCGAGCCTCGCCGCGGCACCCGCGGAAGCGGACGACTACGCCTTCGTGCGCGTCGAGGGCGACGGGGTGCACGAGATCCCGGTGGGCCCAGTGCACGCCGGCATTATCGAGCCCGGGCACTTCCGGTTCTCGATCGTCGGCGAGAAGGTGCTCAAGCTCGAGGAGCGCCTGGGCTACGTGCACAAGGGCATCGAGCGACGTTTCACCGAGTTGCCGATCCTGGAAGGCCATCGCCTCGCCGCGCGGGTGTCTGGCGACTCGGCAGTCGCCTACACCTGGGCGTACTGCCAGGCGCTCGAAGGCTTGTCCGGCACGACCGTGCCGGTGCGCGCGCTCTACCTGCGTGCGCTCTGCCTCGAACTTGAACGCCTGCAGAATCACCTCGGAGACCTCGGCGCCCTCGGCAACGACGCCGGCTTCGCTTTCGGCCTCGCGCAGTTCAGCCGCCTGAAGGAGCAACTGACGCGAGCGATGCACGTCGCCATCGGCCAGCGCTACCTGCTGGGTGCGATCGTTCCCGGAGGCGTCGGATTTGACCTGGACGAACCTCGCGCCCGTGCGCTCGGCGCCGCCGTACGAGAGATCGGCGAGTCCGTGCTGGAGCTACGCCGCATCTACGACGAGCACGCCGGCGTGCGCGACCGTTTCGTGGGCGCGGGCGAGGTCACGCCCGAACTGGCGCGACGACTGGGCCTCGCCGGCCTCGCCGGCCGCGCCAGCGACCAGGCCGTGGACCTGCGCGCGGACCGCCCGTGGGCGCCGTACGACGTGCTGCGCCCAGTGAAATGCGTGCACTCGGCGGGCGACGTCGCGGCGCGCGTGGCCGTGCGCTTCGACGAGTTGCAGGAGTCGTGCCGCCTGGTCGCGATCGTCCTCGACACGTTGCCGGCGGGCGACGTGCACGTGGCCGCTGCGCCGCCCTCGGGCCAGGCACTGGGTGTCGGCCTCATCGAAGGCTGGCGCGGACCGGTAATGGTGGCACTGGAAACGACGACGGGCGGCGGCATCCGGCGCTGCCACCCGCACGACCCCTCGTGGCAGAACTGGCCGGTGCTCGAGCACGCGATCATCGGCAACATCGTTCCCGACTTCCCGCTCATCAACAAGTCGTTCAACCTCTCCTACAGTGGACAAGATCTCTAGGCCGCCATGCTGAGGACACTGCGCAGGATCGCCTCGATCGGCATCGTCAGCGAGCCGCCGCCCGCCGTCGACGACACCTTGCGCGTGCGCGAG
>Ga0316629_10000237_pt1 | contig 10842 bp, 11 predicted proteins | sample OWC_May_M1_C1_D1_FD_207654 | JGI IMG/M metagenome (GOLD analysis project Ga0316629, IMG submission 207654) | Wetland soil microbial communities from Old Woman Creek delta, Ohio, United States - OWC_May_M1_C1_D1_A | ecosystem: Environmental > Terrestrial > Soil > Wetlands | place: USA: Ohio... | reverse complement strand
TGGTGTCCTGGACCTGGCTAGACGATGGGGACGTAACCTATCCTTGTGTGTCTGGTGGGCCGTGCTGGACTCGAACCAGCGACTCTCTGCTTAAAAGGCAGATACTCTACCGCCTGAGTTAACGGCCCGCCTTTGAAACGGTTTTTTATATTGGCTCTTCATAGCTTTGTCAATCAAAAAACATTAGCAGCGCCGTTTAAACGGCCATAACCAGGGCCAGCCAGCAACCGCCGGCGGCGAGCGCCGCCCAATCCCTGCGCCCGGCCCTGAGCTCGGGGCCGGTTCGCGACTCGGTGTAGCCGCGCGCCTCCATGGCGAGCGCCAGGCGGTCGGAGGTCTCTAAAACCCGGCGCAGCAGCGGGATGCCGAACATCACCATGCGGTAGACCGGGTTGCGCCGGTTCTCCACCGCGCGGGCCCGCTGGGCATCCATCGTGCGTGAGACCTCTTCGAAGATGAGCGGGATGAACCGCACGATGAGGCCCAGCATGGTCCCAACGCGCTCGGCGGGGATAAAGGGCAGCGGATCGAGAAGCCATTGCACGCCGGCCTTCACGTCGGCGGGCCGGGTCGACGCCGCGAGCATCGACCCCATCAGGAAAACGAGGATCAGCCGCAGGCAGACCTGCAGCCCGTCGCGCACGCCCTCGCGGCTGACCACGACCGTTCCCATCGAAAGCAGGGCCGCGCCGTCCGTTGAAATCGTCCGGGCGACGAACACCACTCCCAGCAGAAGCCCCAGCCCCCGCAGCTCCCGGGAGTGGAGCGAGGGCGCCACACGGCTGAACCCGGCAAGCGCCAGGAGCGGCAGCCCGAGCAGCAGGAGCCCGGCGCTGTTCACATGCAACCCCGCCGCCGAAAAGAGGGCCAGCAGCAACAGCTTCATGCGCACATCCAGCCGGTGCAGCACGGAGGACCCGGAGCGGTAGTGAAACCCCGTCAGTTCATCCACGACAAGGCCTCCACGCCGAGCCCCGCCGCACGCGGGCGTTTCACGCCGTAGGCCTCAGCCGCGGCAACCAGGGCGGGGGGCGGCCCGTCGCATTCGATTTTACCGCCGCGCATGAACACCAGCCGGTCGGCGTGGGCCAGCACCTTTTCGAGATCGTGGGTGGTCAGCAGAATCGTCTGGCCGGAGCGATGCAGTTGGAGGATCTGCCCGAGCACCTGCCGGACCCCGGGGTAATCGAGGTTTGAAAACGGCTCGTCGAATACGATCACCCGCGGCTGCATGGCCAAGATCCCGGCAATCGCCAGCCTTCGTTTCTCGCCGCCCGAGAGCAGATGGGGCCGCTTCCCGGAAAGATGCGCCAGCCCCGTCGCCGCCAGGGCTTCCTGTACGCGCCGGTCGATCTCGGCGCGGTCGAGCTTCAGGTTCTCCGGCCCGAAAGCCGCATCGGCGTAAACGGTTTCACCGACGATCTGGCTGTCGGCGTCCTGAAACATCATCCCCACCATCGTGCGGGCGCGCAGGAGGTCCTTGGCCACGTCGATCCCGGCGACCCGCACCGTGCCCGAGGTCGGCCGCAGCAGACCGTTGAGATGCCGCAGGAGAGTGGTCTTGCCGGAGCCGTTGGCACCGGCGATGATAACGAACGAGCCCTCCGCGACCTGCATCGAAACCCCTTCGAGGCCGACGGTGCCGTCGGCGAATCGATGCACCAGGTTTTCGATTTGGATGATGACCGGCATGGCCCCCCTTTTCTCGACAGGCAAATGGGTCATTTCAATCTCATCACGGGACGCACGGATTTGGCGATCAGCGCCGCCGCGGCGATCTTGAGGGCGTCACCCGCCAAGAACGGCAGCATCCCGACCGCGACCGCCTTCTCGAACGGCATGCCGGTCACCATCATGAGCCAGGGGACCCCGCACGTGTATAGGGCAACGGCGCCGAGCGCCATCGCCGCCACATCCCGCGGCATGCGAGCGGGCTTCCGTTCCGCAATCCACCCGACCAGAAAAACCACCGGCAGGTACCCCAGCAGAAAGCCGCCCGTCGGGCCCGCGAACCGCCCGATCCCGCCCGTGCCGCCGGCGAAAACCGGCAGCCCGCAGATCCCCGCCAGCAGGTAGACCGCGACGCTGGCAAGCCCCCAACGGCTCCCGAGCAGAAGCCCCGCCAGGAAGACGAACAGGTTCTGCAACACGATGGGCACCGGGCCGATGGGGACAAACAGGTACGCGCCGGCCGCCGTCAGGGCCGCAAAGAGCGAGGCGTAGATCATCGGTCGCAGCGGCGTCGCCTCCTCCGCCGGCTGTGAAATCGCCGCCCCATTTTCTTCCCCGCGGCTGGTCATTTCCGATCCATCACTGAAAACCACGCGCCGGTGCCCCTTGGCCCCTTTGAGGTGTTCACGCCTGCAAAAAACAGTCGCCGTATAAAATGGTGGCGATCGTCCCGTCGTCCTTCCGCAGCAGCAGCGCACCGTTTTCATCCACATCCACGGCGACGCCGCGGGTCTCCTCCTTCGTGGTGACGATGCGCACGGGCCGGTTGAGCGTCACCGACCCCGTTTTCCACTCGCCGATGACCCGGTCCCACGGCTCGGCCGCGATGCCCTGCTCCAAGGCGTCCAGGAACCGGGAAAGAAGTTCCCGCCGCGGAACCTCGCGCCCCAGCAGGGCCTTGAGGGACACCGCCGGCGGTTGAACCTTCGGCGGGTCATTGTTGACGTTGAGCCCGATCCCGATGTTGATGAAGTTGACCTGCTCGCCCTCGCTCTCCATCTCCGAGAGCAAGCCGCAGAGCTTGCGGCCGTCAACCAGGATGTCGTTCGGCCACTTCAGGCCCGCATCCACGCCATAGCCCTGCCGCAGAATGGAGGCGAGAGTGAAGGAGGCCAGAAAATTCACCCGGGCGCTCCACAGGACCGGGATGCGCGGCCGCAGCACCACCGTGAAGTAAAGCCCCCCCTCCTCCGAACTCCAGATCCGGCGCATCCGGCCACGGCCTTGGGCCTGCCGGCCGGCCACCACGGTGGTGAAGGCCGGGCAGCCCTTGCGCGCCAACTCCTTGGCCAGGTCCATCGTGGAGGGCGCTTCCTGCAGATAAACCATGCGGTCTTCGCGGCCCGGGAACTCCCACGGGTGGAGGCTGTCGGGCGAGGAGCGCAGCCGGTATCCCCTGGCGCCGGACTTGATATCGTACCCCAGTTCCTGGAGTTTCTGGATGTGCTTCCACACCGCCACGCGCGATCCACCGAGTTCAGCGCAGAGCGCGTTGCCCGAGACCACGTCGCCGGACTCGCGCAGCAGTTTGAGGATGTTGGCTTTCATGGCGAAACCCTACCGTTAACCGTATCGGTTGGGCAGGTTAACGAAAACGGGGCGACAAGTCAAGAAGCCGGGGGGGGCGGCGCCGCGGGGCGCAGCCTGCTTGGCACCCATCGCGAGATCAGCGCCAGGGCCGGAAAAACGATGAGGAAGGCGATCCGCGCCTGGTAGCGGCCGAACACGCCGCTGAGGTTGGACATGAAAAAGGCGTTGGCGATAAGCGCGATCAGGGCGAACAGCGCCATCTGGATGAGGGGGTCGTCGCGGCGGCGTCTCCAGCCCGTCACCGTGAAAAGCAGGCAGCCGGCGATCGACAGCCAGAGGATCGCGATAAACGGCGCGTCCAGCTTTTTCAGAAGGCGCTCCAACGCACCGCTTGCCTGCCGGGAGGCCAGGTAGGGCGCCACCTCTTCCGGGAAGGCGATGCGGAGGTCCCCCGCGACGAACGAATCCGGGCCGAAGGGCTCGAACCCGTTCGACAGCTCGGGGAAGAGCAGCAAGTCCCAGGTGTTTCGAACCGCCGCCGCGGCATGGTCGTAAAGGCTGCGGGGAAAATCGCGCAGGCTGAAAAGAACCAGCTCTCGGCACATGCGGTTGTACGCCGGCCAGTTCAGACCGAGGTTGTAGAGCCCGACCCAGGTGAAGCTCTGGTGGTTTCCGGCGCTCCAGGTGAAAACCTCGTCCTTGCGCCGGCACAAAGGAAAATCCGGATCCTGCCGGCATTTCAGCTCGAGGACTTCCGGCATGTCGTGCAGCACCCGCGCGGCGATAAAAACAAACCCGTTGCCGGATCCGAACTTGATCTGGCCGCCGATCAGGTTCATCGCCACGATGAGGACGACGGCACCCAAAAAACACGCCGCCGCCCGAACGGCATAGCGGGACCGCTCGCGGACAAACGGCAGCATCGCCAAGGCCGCCGTGCCGAAGGTGGGAAAGTTGCCGAAATGGGTGGCGCAGGCGAAGGCGAGCAGGCCCGCGGCCGCCGGGTGGAAATTCCCGCTGGCGATGACGAACAGGCCGATGAGCCCGGTGAGGGTCCACACGTCCGCCATGACCCAGCCGGAAAACAGGCCCAGGCCCGAGGCGAGCAGCGCTGCGCAAAGGGCGCCGGTGTGCTGCCGTTTCAAAACCCGCGACCAGAGGAGGACCATCGCGAAGGCGGTCGCCGCGCATTGGACCGCCGCATAGGCCCAGTTCCCGCCGATCCAGGTGAAGGGCCGCATGGCGCAGCCGAGCACCGGGCTGCGCATTTCATCCGGGCAGGCGCCGGAGTAGCCCCAGAAGTCGGGAAACAGAAAGGGAAACCCGTTGACGAGCGGGTGCAGCAGCAGCAGCCCGAAGAGGAACGCCGTGCAGCCCCACTCCGGGTACCGCCAGTTCAGCCGCGGGCAGCTCCACATCGGCATGCGTCACCGGCCCGCGGCGTCTTGGCCGACGTCCATGATGGCTCCCAGAAAGGCGGTGAGAAAGATCTGGGTGGCGGCGGCCAGAAGCGTGATGCTCAGCGCCATCAGCCGGGTGGCCATCGGGCTGTCGAACGACCCGAAAAACGCACCCCACCAACTGACAAGGCACCAGACCAGCCCGCCGCAGCCGGCCGCAAAGAGAACGAGCGCCGCCAGCGCCAGGCGCTCCAGGGTCAAATTCTCGAGAAACGTCGCATAGCGCTGATGCCGCGGCAGATACCCCTGGCGCGAGGCGTAGCGCCGGACCTGAAGCGAAAAGGTAACGCTCTGCACGCCCACCAGCAGGCACAGGCAGCCGGCGATAAAGGTCTTGTTTTCGAAGCCGATGCCGCCCACCCACACGGTGCCCGGCAACAGGAGCGCGGTCACGGCCGCGCCCAGCGCCAGCAGGAAGACTCCGGGGTAGAGGAAAAGCCAGCGGGGGCAGTAGATCAGCAGAAACTTGAGGTGCCGCCAGCCGTCCCTCCAGGTGCGCAGGTGCGGCGGCCGCGAGCGGCCGTCCGGGGAGAGCGTCGTGGGCACCTCGGCCACTTTCAGCTTCGCCAGCGCCGCGCGCACCACCATCTCGCTGGCGAACTCCATGCCCGCCGTGCGCAGGTCGAGCGCCCGGATCGCCTGCGCGTTGAACCCGCGCAGGCCGCAGTGGAAATCGTGGACCCGGATCTTGAAGAACAGGCGGCCGATGAAGCTGAGCAGCGGGTTGCCCAGCCAGTGGTGCAGGCGGGGCATGGCCCCGGGCCGGATCCCGCCCTGGAAGCGGTTGCCCATGACGAGATCGGCCCCGCCTCTCAGCGCGCTCAAAAACCCCTCGAGCCGCGAGAAATCGTAGGAGTCATCGGCGTCGCCCATGATGATGAAGCGCCCGCGGGACGCCGCGATGCCGCCGCGAAGCGCCGCGCCGTAGCCGCGTTCGGCCACCGGCACGACGCGCGCCCCTCTAGCTTCCGCAATCGCCCGGGACCCGTCGGTGCTGCCGTTGTCGGCGACGAGCACCTCGCCCTCCACCCCAGCGCGCGCCAGAAAGCCCAGCGCCTTGTCGATGCAAACGCCGAGGGTTTCCGCCTCGTTGAGGCAGGGCATCAGGATGGTGAGTTCCATTCCGTTTCCCGTCTACAGGGAGGCCAGCAGCCTCTCGTGGATGTTGTCGAACCCGCCGTTGGACATGATCAGGACCACATCGCCGCTGCGCCCGGTGCGGACGACAAAATCGATGATGCCCTCGGTGTCCGGGAAGAAAGCGGCGTTTTGGCCCTGCCGACGGAGCTCCGACACCAGCTCCTCGGAGGAGAAGCGCTCGGCCTCGGGGATCTTCTCCAGCAGGGGCGGCCGGCGGATGCAGACGACGTCCGCCCCGTCGAACGCCAGCGGGTAGACCGGCTGGAAAATCTTGCGCATGCTGGAGTTGGTGCGCGGCTCGAAGACGGCGATGAGCCGGCGCCCGGGGTAGCCGGCCTTCACGGCGGCCACGGTCTCACGCACGGCCGTGGGGTGGTGGGCGAAGTCGTCCATCACGACGATCCCGCGCTTCTCGCCCCGGATCTCCTGGCGTCGCTTCACCCCCCCGAAGCTCTCCAGCGCATCGGCCGCGTCCCCGGCCGAGATACCGATGTGATCCGCAACCGCGACGGCGGCCAGGGCGTTCAACGCGTTGTGTCGCCCGATCATGCGCGTGCGGAAGCGGCCGAAGGCCCGCGCCTCCTTGAGCACCTCGATGTGGGTCCAGGGGGGGTCTGCCTGGACCCGTCCCAGGCGCCAGGTCGAGCCCTCCGCCACGCCATACCGCCGGCAGAGCGCCGGGCAACCGGCCGCCACCCGGTCGATGGCGGCATCGCCGTCATAGGCCAGCAGCAGGCCGTCCGGGGCCAGCCCCTCGACCAGGCGCCGGAAGGCGCTCTGGACATGGTCGAGGTCCCGGTAGATGTCGGCGTGGTCGAACTCGACGCTGGTCAGCACCGTGGCCGCCGCGGCGTAGTGGAGGAACTTGGGCCCCTTGTCGAAGAAGGCCGTGTCGTACTCGTCGCCCTCGATGACCAGGTCCTCGCCGGCCCCCAGGCGGTAGTTGCTGTCGAAGTTCCGCAGGATGCCGCCGATCACGAAGGAAGGATCGCGGCCGGCGGCCTGAAGGATCCAGGCGAGAAGCGCCGAGGTCGTGGTCTTGCCGTGGGTGCCGGCCACCATCAGCGTGCGCTTGCCGGCGGCCACGAACCGGTTGACGGCCTGGGGCATCGAGCAGAACGGCAGGCCCAGGCGTTCGCATTCGACCGCCTCCGGGTTCGCGCGCGGCACGGCGTTTCCCACCACCACAAGATCCGGACGGTGCGCCAGGTGTTCGGCGCGGAAGCCGTCCATGACCGGGATGCCCCGCTCGGCAAGAAAGCGGCTCATGGGCGGGTAGACCTTCTGGTCCGAGCCCGTGACCTCGTAGCCCAGGTCGTTGAGCATGCAGGCCAGGGCGCCCATGGCCGTTCCGCACACCGCGATCAGGTGAATCCGCCGCACCCCGGCGGGGATATGGTTCTTGTTCGTGTCCATGAAAAAAGCTCAAGGCTGAAAGCTCAAAGCCGATTGCGCGACCGGTGCGTTACCTCACGGGCTTATTAAGCTATTATTCCTTCCACGTCGAACGGTTTTCCTGGGGAGCCTTCCTCGAATGCCCTTCGCCGCACTGTATCAAAGGTCGCGCAGGGCGAATCCGGACCTTGCGGGGAAAGCACGCAGCAGCAACAGGTTTAGCGGCGAAGGGCATGGAGGACTTTTTCCGCCGCCCGGACCGTTGCGCCGATGTGCTCGGCGGTGTGGGCGGAGGAGAGGAAGAGCGCCTCGAATTGCGAGGGCGCGATGTAAATGCCCTCGCGGCGTATCCCCTGGAAGAATTTCGAGAAGAACGGCAGGTCGCTCTTCTTGGCGTCCTCGAAACTCCTCACGGGTTCGTCGCAGAAGAACATGCCGATCATCGACCCGACGTGATCGACCTGGGCCGGGACGCCGGCCCCGGCGGCCGCCTGGGCCAGCCCGGCGCAGAGCCGCGCGCTTTTCTTTTCCAGCTTCTCGTAGAAACCCTTTTTCTTCAGCTGGGCCAGGGTCGCGATGCCGGCCGCCATGGCGAGCGGGTTCCCGGACAGCGTGCCCGCCTGGTAGACCGGCCCCTGGGGGGCGATGTGGGACATGACCTTGCGCCGGCCGCCGTAGGCGCCGACCGGCAGGCCGCCGCCGATGATCTTGCCGAAGCAGGTGAGGTCCGGCCGAATCCCGTACAGGGCTTGCGCCCCGCCGTAAGCCACCCGGAAGCCGGTCATGACCTCGTCGAAGATCAGCAGCGCGCCGTGCCGGGCCGTGAGCCGGCGCAGGGTCTGCAGGAACCCCTGGACGGGCGCCACCAGGCCCATGTTGCCGGCTACCGGCTCGACGATGACGCAGGCCACGCGGTCGCCCTGCTTTTTCATCACCCGGGCGAAGCATTCGCTGTCGTTGTAGGGCAGCGAAAGCGTGTCCCGGGCGGCGGGCGCCGGCACGCCCGGGCTGCCGGGGATGCCCAGGGTGGCGACGCCGGAGCCGGCCGCCACCAGCAGCATGTCGGCGTGGCCATGGTAGCAGCCGTCGAACTTGATGACGAGATCGCGCTGCGTGTAGCCGCGGGCCAGCCGCACCGCACTCATGGCGGCCTCCGTGCCGGAGTTGACCATGCGCACCATCTCGACCGACGGCACCGCGCCGATCACCATTTCGGCCAGCGTGATCTCGAGGTCCGTGGGCGCTCCGAAGCTCGTGCCGCGCTCGAGCGTTTTGCGGATGGCCGCGATCACGGCCGGGTGGCGGTGCCCGAGGATCATGGGCCCCCAGGAGCCGATATAGTCGATGTAGCGGTTGCCGTCGGCGTCGACGATGACCGCGCCATCGGCCCGCTGGATGAACAGCGGATCGGCGCCCACGGATTTGCAGGCCCGCACCGGGCTGTTGACTCCCCCGGGGATGGACTTGACGGCGCGGCCGTAGAATCGGCAGGATGTCTTGGGGGCTTTCATGGCGCATGTCCTTTCAGGCAGGCAGTGTTTATCCTGTTGACTTTTTATCGTATGCGGCAAACTATCAGAACGCCCGAGGGCGGTCAAGTTTCACAAAAGCCTAAAGAACTGCGCCTTGCGGCTCGCTGCGGCAGGCACCCCGCGCCGCCGGTGCCTGAGATGTTTTAATTTGGCATGCCGGTTTGCCGGAATAACAAGAGATGGGAAAAGCACGCTCAGCGAACCATTTAGCCAAGATGCTCGTCTACGTGCTGGGGCGCCGGCCGGATGAATTCGGCCTTATCCCGGATGCCGAGGGGTTCGTCCGGATCAAGGAACTTCTCCAGGCCATGCACGAGGAGGAGGGCTGGGGGTACGTCAACCTTTCCCACCTGAACGAGGTCCTGCTCAGCGTTCCCGGCGCTCCGGTCGAAATCAGGGGAACCGACATCCGCGCCGTCGACCGCAGCACACCGGGCCTGGGGGTTTCGGCCCGGGAACTGCCCAAGCTGCTCTATGCGTGCATCCGCCGCCGGGCCTACCCCCATGTGCACGCCGAGGGGATCCATCCGTCCTCGCACCCCCGCGTGGTGCTGGCCGCGGACCGGGTGCTGGCCGAACGCCTGGGCCGGCGCATCGACCCGGAGCCGGTCATCCTGACGGTGAATGTCCGCTGCGCCTGCGAAGCCGGGGTTGCCTTCGACCCGTCCGGCGAGGGGCTCTTCCTGACCGGTCACATCCCTCCGGGCTGTTTCAGCGGCCCGCCGGTCCCGCGAGAAAAACCGGCCGACACCTCCAAGCCGGCAGCCGACAAAGGCTTGAGCCGGCCGGCGACGCCCGGAGGCTTCCCGCTGGATATGGAGAAAGCCGCCTCGGCCCACGTCCCGCTTTCGCTGAAACGCCGGACGGATAAAGGCCAGAAGACGGACCGCAAGCGGCTCAGGCAGGACAAGCGGAAACGGGAGAAGCCGCCCTGGAAAAATTGATCGGCATCGGCCCCGGTCGATACCGATCAATTTTTTCATAAAAAAATTGACAAGCTTGCAGGGAACTGCTAAGAGTCGCGGTCGCTGTTCCGCAGTGGCGGTCAACGGGCTGCTAGCTCAACTAGGCAGAGCAAATGACTCTTAATCATTAGGTTACTGGTTCGATTCCAGTGCAGCCCACCAGCTCCAAACGAGGTTAGCTTGCTAACCTCGTTTTTTTGTCTTCCCGGGCGCCGACCGGGGTCGCCGACAGAAATCTATTGACCGCTTTTCAACCATCTGCTAATAATAGCAATTTTTTAAAGATGTCCGGCTGTCCATCCTTGCTCCGGGGCTCAGTCCCGGGGCTTAATACCCGTGAGGAGGAAGTATGCGACGTTACGAGACATTCATCATCCTGGATCCGGATCTCTCCGCCGAGCAGCGTGTGCCGGTCGTCGAGAGGGTGAAGGAGATCATGGCCCAGATGGGCGGGTTCCTCGTCCGCATCGACGAGTGGGGCTCCCGGAAGCTGGCCTACACCATCGGCAAGAAGGAGCGCGGCTATTACGTGCGCTTCGATTTCTGCGGCAGCGGCCAGATGGTCAATGAGATGGAGCGGTTCTTCCGCATCGACGAGCGCGTGATCAAGCACATGTCGGTGCTTCTCGACACGCTGCCGAACATCGAGCGCATCAAGGAAGAGATGGCCAAGGCCGAGGCCGAGGCCCAGAAACCCGCTGAGAGCGTGCCGGTTGCAACCATCGCGCCGGCCGTCGCCGCCGCCGTCGAACCCCAACCGACCGATTCCGCAGAACCCGCACAGGAGGCCTAAGACCATGCCCCCCTATACACCCAGAGACTCCAAACCGGCCCCGGGAGGCCCCAAACGCAAACGCCGCGTTTTTCATCGCCGCAAAGTCTGCCGCTTCTGCGCGGACAGCAGCCTGGCCATTGATTACAAGGATCCGCGCATGCTGCGGTATTTCATCACCGAGCGCGGCAAGATCATACCCAAGCGCATTTCGGGCTGCTGCGCCCGGCACCAGCGCTCGCTCTGCCACGCCATCAAGCGCGCCCGGACGATCGCCCTGCTGCCGTTTGTCGGCACCACCGAACAAGGCTGAGCGG
>Ga0316629_10000236_pt1 | contig 10853 bp, 12 predicted proteins | sample OWC_May_M1_C1_D1_FD_207654 | JGI IMG/M metagenome (GOLD analysis project Ga0316629, IMG submission 207654) | Wetland soil microbial communities from Old Woman Creek delta, Ohio, United States - OWC_May_M1_C1_D1_A | ecosystem: Environmental > Terrestrial > Soil > Wetlands | place: USA: Ohio... | reverse complement strand
TGCGTGTCGCCCAGCTTCATCTTCACCGGCTTGCCGCCCCAGATCTCCTCGAGGTGGTAGTACTCGCGGATGGCGGGCTGCATGATGTGCACCACCGCGGCGCCGCAGTCGACGATGATCCACTCGCCGTTTTCCTCGCCCTCGGTGCGCATCACCTGCATGCCGCGGCTGCGCACGGCATCGCGCACGCTGGCCGCCAGGGCCTTGGTCTGCCGGTTGCTCGCGCCGGTGGCGATGACCACCCGCTCGAACAGCGGTGACAGGTTCTCGGTGTTGAACACCGCGATGTGTTGGGCCTTGACGTCTTCCAGCCCATCGACGATGGCGCGCTGCAGTTTGCGGATGTCCATTCAGCTCCCGGCAATGCCCCGATAGAGGCCCTGTTGATAAATATATTGCGCCACCGCGCTCGGCACCAATGCGGAGATGTCCCTGCCGGCAGCCGCACGACGGCGGATTTCGGTGGCGGAGATGTCCATCGGCGGCATGGCCAGCGCCACCATCGGCGCAGCACGCACGCGCGCGTCGGCCTCGGCCGGCTCACCCGGCCTCAGCGCCACGGCCAGCGTGACGCGCTGCAACAACTCGTCGACACCGTGCCAGGTGTGCAGGTTGCGGTACTGGTCCTGGCCGATCAGCAGGTACCACTTCGCACCATGCGTGGCGGCCTGCAGCTCGCGCAGCGTGTCCAGCGTGTAGCTCGGCCCGGCACGCTGCAGCTCGCAGCGTTCGAGCACGAAACGCGGCTCACCCTCGATGGCCAGGCGCAGCATGGCGTCGCGCTGCGCGGCCGGTGTCATCGCACGGCTCTTCTGCCAGGCATGGCCCACCGGCACCCAGCGCAGTTCGTCGAGCTGCAGCTGATCCAGCGCCTGGCGCGCCAGCGCCAGGTGCGCCAGATGCACCGGGTCGAAGCTGCCGCCGAACAGCCCGATGCGCTTGGTCAAGCCAGCCAATCGCGTGCGGGCAGGAAGTCGCGGTACAGCCGCGCCTCCGGCGAGCCCGGCTCGGGCGCCCAGTCGTAGCGCCAGGTCACCAGCGGCGGCATCGACATCAGGATGCTTTCGGTGCGCCCGCCGCTCTGCAGCCCGAAGTGGGTGCCGCGATCGAAGACCAGGTTGAATTCGACGTAGCGCCCGCGGCGGTAGAGCTGGAACTCGCGCTCGCGCTCGCCATGCGGCGTGGCACGGCGGCGCTGGACGATCGGCAGGTAGGCCGGCACGAATGCGTCGCCCACGGCGCGCATCATCGCGAAGCTGCGCTCGAAACCCAGTTCGGCAAAGTCGTCGAAGAACACGCCGCCGACGCCACGCGCCTCGTTGCGGTGCTTGAGGAAGAAGTACTCGTCGCACCACTGCTTGAAGCGCGGGTACTTGTCGTCGCCGAAGGGCGCGAGCGCGTCATGGCAGCAGCGGTGGAAGTGCACCGCGTCTTCCTCGATCCCGTAGTACGGCGTCAGGTCCATGCCGCCGCCGAACCAGCTGACCGGCGCTTGCCCCGCCGGCAGCGCGGCGAACATGCGCACGTTCATGTGCACCGTGGGCACATGCGGGTTGCGCGGGTGCATGACCAGCGACACGCCCAGCGCCTCGAAGGGCGCGCCGGCCAACTCGGGCCGGTGCTGGGTGGCCGAAGGCGGCAGCGTGCGGCCCTTGACGTGGCTGAAATTGCAGCCGGCGCGTTCGAACACGTGGCCCTGCTCGACCAGCCGCGACAGGCCGTCGCCTTCCAGTGCGCCGCCTGGCGGGCGCGTCCAGCCGTCGCTGATGAAGGGCTTGCCGTCCTCGGTCTCGAAGGCGCCGACGATGCGCTGCTGCAGGCCGAGCAGGTAGTCGCGCACGGGCGCGCTGTTGAAGGGTTCTGTCAAGGAGGGGTCTCCCGTCACTTCTTGATGGCGCGATGGCCGATGTCGGTGCGGTGCAGCGCACCATCGATATGGATGCCGGCCAGCGCCTCGTAGGCACGCTGCTGCGCGGTCTTGACCTTCTCGCCCAGCGCGGTGACGCACAGCACCCGCCCGCCGCTGGTGAGCAGCTGGCCGCCTTGCTCGGCCGTGCCGGCATGAAAGACCATCAGGTCCTCGGCCGGTGGCGGCAGGCCGGTGATGACGTCGCCCTTGCGCGGAGCCATCGGGTAGCCGGCGGCGGCCACCACCACGCCGAGCGCGACTCGGCGGTCCCACTGCAGCTCCACCTGGTCGAGCGTGCCGTCGGTGGCGTGCAGCAGCACCTCGAGCAGGTCGCTCTTCAGGCGCATCAGGATCGGCTGCGTCTCGGGGTCGCCGAGCCGGGCGTTGAACTCCACGGTGCGCGGGTGGCCCTGCGCGTCGATCATCAGCCCGGCATACAGGAAACCGGTGAAGGGCATGCCGTCCTTGGCCATGCCGGCCACCGTGGGCAGGATGATCTCGTGCATCGCCCGCGCATGCACATTCGGCGTGACGACCGGCGCCGGCGAGTACGCGCCCATGCCGCCGGTGTTGGGCCCGGCGTCGCCGTCGAGCAGGCGCTTGTGGTCCTGGCTGGTGGCCAGCGGCAGCACATTCTTGCCGTCGCACAGGACGATGAAGCTGGCTTCCTCGCCCTCGAGGAACTGCTCGATCACCACGCGCGCACCGCCGGCGTTGTGGGACACGCCGAGCCTGTTGTCGACCAGCATCCCCTCGATGGCCTCGTGCGCCTGCTCCAGCGTGGTGGCGACCACCACGCCCTTGCCGGCGGCCAGGCCGTCGGCCTTGATGACGATCGGTGCGCCCTGCTGCTGCACGAACGCATGGGCCTCGGCCGCGTCGTCGAAGCTGGCGTAGTCGGCCGTCGGAATGCGGTGCCGGCGCATGAAGTCCTTGGCGAAGGCCTTGGAGCTTTCCAACTGCGCCGCGGCGCGGGTGGGGCCGAAGATGCGCAGGCCACGCTCGCGGAACAGGTCGACCACGCCGGCGGCCAGCGGCGCCTCGGGGCCGACCACGGTCAGGCCGATCTTCTCGGCCTGCGCAAAGTTGGCCAGAGCGCGCAGGTCGGTGATGTCGACGTTGTCCAGAGCCGGGTCGCGCACGGTGCCGCCGTTGCCCGGCGCCACGAACACCTTCTGCACGCGCGGCGACTGCGCGATCTTCCAGGCCAGCGCATGCTCGCGCCCGCCACCGCCGATGACCAGAACCTTCATCGGCGGATCACTCGTCGATCACCGCGTTGTGGAAGACCTCCTGGGTGTCGTCCAGGTCTTCCAGCACGTCGAGCAGCTTGCGCATGCGCACGGCGTCTTCGCCGTGCAGCTCGATCTCGTTCTCAGGCCGCATCGTCACCCCGGCCACCTCGGGTTTCAGTCCGGCGCCTTCCAGCGCGGACTTCACCGCCTCGAAGTCGGACACACCGCACAGCACCTCAATGGCGCCATCGTCGTCGGCGATCACGTCGTCCGCGCCGGCCTCCAGCGCCACTTCCATGACCTTGTCCTCGTCGGTGCCGGGGGCGAAGATCAACTGCCCGCAGTGCCGGAACTGGAAGGCCACCGAGCCTTCCGTACCCATGTTGCCGCCGTACTTGCTGAAGGCATGGCGCACCTCGGCCACGGTGCGCACACGGTTGTCGGTCATGCAGTCGACGATGATCGCCGCGCCGCCGATGCCGTAGCCCTCGTAGCGAATCTCCTCGTAGCTCAGGCCTTCCAGCGTGCCGGAGGCCTTGTCGATGTTGTACTTGATGCGGTCGGCCGGCATGTTGGCTGCCTTGGCCTTGTCCACCGCCAGGCGCAGGCGTGGGTTGGCGCTCAGGTCGCCACCCCCTTGGCGCGCGGCCACGGTGATTTCACGGATCACGCGCGTCCAGATCTTGCCGCGCTTTTCGTCCTGGCGGCCCTTGCGGTGCTGGATGTTGGCCCATTTGGAATGTCCGGCCATGCAGTGCGTGCTCCTTGTTGGATAGACTGGCATTCTACTTTTGGCCACCTTCGGCCCATCCTTGAGGAGCTTTGTCGATGGCCGACCCGATCCTCGTCGCCCGCCACGGCGACACCGAATGCCACCTGCTGCCCGCGCTGGCCAACCGCCACGGGCTGATCACAGGGGCCACCGGCACCGGCAAGACGATCACGCTGCAGACCCTGGCCGAGAACTTCAGCAAGCTCGGGGTGCCGGTGTTCATGGCCGACGTCAAGGGCGACCTCACCGGCATCAGCCAGCGCGGCAGCATTCCGGCCAAGATGGCGGCGGTGCTGAAGGAGCGCGGCATCACCCCGCCCGAGGCCGTGGACTGCCCCTGCACGCTGTGGGACGTGTTCGCCGACGACAAGAAGGCGCAGGGCCACCCGGTGCGCGCCACCATCTCCGACATGGGCCCGCTGCTGCTGGCGCGCATGCTGGCGCTGAACGAGACGCAGGCCGGCGTGCTGAACATGGTGTTCAAGATCGCCGACGACAACGGCCTGCTGCTGCTGGACCTGAAGGACCTGCGCGCGATGCTGCAGCACGTGGGCGACAACGCCGCGCAGTACAAGACCGAGTACGGCAACGTCAGCGCGGCCAGTATCGGCGCCATCCAGCGCGGGCTGCTGCAGATCGGCGAACAGGGCGGCGACCGCTTTTTCGGCGAGCCGATGCTGGACATCGCCGACTTCATGCAGACGGCCGACGGCCGGGGCGTGGTCAACATCCTGGCGGCCGACCAGCTGATGAACTCACCCCGGCTGTATGCCACCTTCCTGCTGTGGATGCTGAGCGAGCTGTTCGAGCAGCTGCCCGAGGTCGGCGACCTGGACAAGCCCAAGCTGGTGTTCTTCTTCGACGAGGCGCACCTGCTGTTCAAGGACGCGCCGGCGGCGCTGGTCGAGCGCATCGAGCTGGTGGTGCGGCTGGTGCGCAGCAAGGGCGTGGGCGTGTACTTCGTGACGCAGAACCCGCTGGACATCCCCGACACCGTGCTGGCCCAGCTGGGCAACCGCGTGCAGCATGCGCTGCGCGCCTTCACGCCGCGCGACCAGAAGGCCGTCAAGGCGGCGGCCAGCACCATGCGCGCCAACCCCGGGCTGGACATCGAGACCGCCATCACCGAGCTGGCGGTGGGCGAGGCGCTGGTCAGCTTCCTCGACGAGAAGGGCCGGCCCAGCGTGACGCAGCGCGTCTACGTGCTGCCGCCGGGCAGCCAGATCGGGCCGATCACGCCGCAGCAGCGCACCGCGCTGATCCAGGGCTCGCTGGTCGCCGGCACCTACGAAAAGGCACAGGACCGCGAATCGGCCTACGAAAAGCTGAAGGGCCGCGCCGTGGCCAGCGGCGAGGCCGCCGACGCGCTGCAGGCGCCGGCCCAGGGCGGCGCCGCCGCCGCGCAGGACGGCGGCATGATCGGCGAGCTGAAGGACCTGCTGTTCGGCAGCACCGGGCCGCGCGGCGGCAAGCGCGAGGGCCTGGTCGAAAAGGCCGCGTCGTCGGCCGTGCGCAGCATGGGCTCGGCGGTGGGCCGAGAGATCTTCCGCGGCGTGCTCGGCGGGCTGCTGGGCGGTTCGAAGCGGCGCTGAGCGCGGCGTCCTGCCGCAGACCGCACAATCGCCGCACCTTCGCTCCCCACAGGGCTGCCCGTGCAGATACTGAAATGGTCGTCTCTGGGCATCGCGGCGCTGGCCCTGCTGGTGCTGCTGGCGGCGCAGCTGGGTGCGTTCAGCGGCCGGCCTCCCGGCCAACACGGGCCTCGCGACGGCCGGCTCAAGGCACCGTCGAAGACTCCCAACAGCGTCAGCAGCCAGGCCGATCTGTGGGCACAGCATCCGATGCAGGACTATGCGCGCATCGCACCACTGGCCTTGAAGGGCAGCGGCCCGGCGACGATCGCGCAGATCCGGCGCATCGTCGAGGCCATGCCCGGCGCCCGGGTGATCGAGTCGCGCGACGACTACCTGTACGTGCAGTTCACCACCCGCTGGATGAAGTTCGTCGACGACGCCGAGTTCTGGTTCGACCCGGCCGCCGGCGTGGTGCAACTGCGCTCGGCCTCGCGCGTGGGGCGCAAGGACTTCGGCGTCAACCGCGCCCGCATCGAAACCATCCGCCAGACGCTGGCCGCGGGCTGAGCAGCGGCTTCGTTTCGCGCCCCAGGCCTCGCACACGGCGCCGCGGTGCCGCGTTCCGTCGCAGGGCCGGCCCCGCCCCGTGCCGGGCGGCGCAGAATCTCGCCGATGATGCCCGCAGCCCATCCGGCAAGCCCCGCGCCGCAGCCGCCCTATGCGCTGTCGTGGCCGCTGGTGCGCGCGCAGTTGTTGCGCGGCGCGCTGTTCGTGCTGCTGTTGTGCGTGGCCATCGCGCTGCTGCTGACGGCCACCGGACGCAGCGCGTTCGGCGATGGCCTGCTGCATTCGCTGTGCATCGGCCTGTGCTGCTGGCTGATCATCGACGGCGGGCGCCACCTGCTCGCGCACCGACGCCAGTGTGCACGCGCGCGCCAGGGCCTGGACGCCGACCTGCCGGCCGGGTTCCCCGGCTGGCGGTGGATGGCGCTTCTGCTGCTGCTGGGCATGACGCTGGGGCCGGTCGCCGGCACGACACTGGCCCGGCGCGTGCTGGGCAGCGCCGGGCAACCCTGGTGGGACATGGGCGGCGGCGACCAGCTGACCTGGCTGATCACGCTGCTGGCCTCGGTGGCCTCGGTGGTGACGCTGACGCTGCTGGAGCGGCTGAGCCACGCCCGCGCCGAAGCCGAGGCGGCTCGCCGCGCCGCGGCCGAGAACCAGCTGAAGCTGCTGCAGTCGCAGCTGGAGCCGCACATGCTGTTCAATACGCTGGCCAACCTGCGCGTGCTGATCGGCAGCGACCCGGCACGCGCCCAGGCCATGCTCGACCGGCTGATCGCCTTCCTGCGCGCCACGCTGGGTGCGTCGCGCAGCGCGATGCACCCGCTGGCCACGGAGTTCGAGCGCAGTGCCGACTACCTGGCGCTGATGCAGGTGCGCATGGGCGCGCGGCTGCAGTCGCATCTTGACCTGCCCGACGCGCTGCGCGGCCTGCCCGTGCCGACGCTACTGCTGCAACCGCTGGTGGAAAACGCGATCAAGCACGGGCTGGAACCCAAGGTGGAAGGCGGCCGCATCGAGGTGGCTGCACACGACGAAGACGGCCAGCTGTTTCTGACGGTGCGCGACAGCGGCGTGGGCCTGGGTGAGGTCGCCGCCTTCGGACCGGCCTTCGGGCTGCAGCAGGTGCGCGATCGCCTGCGCACGCTGTACGGCAGCAACGCCGCACTGACGGTGCAGGCCGACGAGCAAGGCGGCACGCGGGCCAGCATCCGCCTGCCGATGCCCCGATGAACCCGCCCACCGCACTGATCGCCGAGGACGAGCCGCTGCTGGCCCAGGCACTGCGCGCCGCCCTGGCGCGGCTGTGGCCGGCGCTGCAGGTCGTGGCAACGGCCGGCGACGGCCCGCAGGCCGTGGCGCAGGCGCTGGCGCTGCGGCCGACGCTGTGCCTGCTGGACATCCGAATGCCCGGCATGAGCGGCCTGGAGGCGGCACACGCGATGGCCGAGGACTGGCCGGACGAACCCGCGGCGCCGCCCTTTCCGCTGCTGGTCTTCGTCACCGCCTATGACGAGTACGCACTGCAGGCCTTCGACGCCCAGGCGGTGGACTACCTGCTCAAGCCGGTGGACGAAGCGCGGCTGGAGGCCTGCGTGCTGCGGCTGCAGCGCACGCTGGCTACGCGCCGCGATGCCGCGCAGGCCTTGCAGGACAGCTTGGCGCAGCTGCGCGGTCTGCTCGGTGCGGCGACGGCTCCGCCGGCGCCGCGGCTGCAGGTGCTGCAGGCCCAGGTGGGCAGCATCGTGCACCTGGTGCCGCTGGAGCAGGTGATCTACTTCGAGGCCGCCGACAAGTACGTGCGCGTGGTCACGGCCGAGCGCGAGCACCTGATCCGCATGTCGCTGCGCGAGTTGCTGCCGCAACTGGACCCACAGCGCTTCTGGCAGGTGCACCGCGGCACGGTGGTGCAGGCGCAGTGCGTCGCCAGCGCGCGGCGCGACGAATCGGGCAAGGCCTTCCTGGCGCTGCGCGGCCGGCCGGAGACGATCACCGTCAGCCGGCTGTACGCGCACCTGTTCAAGGGGATGTGAGCGTGCGCGCCAGCGCTTCCAACTGCTCCGCCGCCTTGCCCCAGCCTTCGTGGAAACCCATCTTCTCGTGCGCCTCGCGGTCCGCGGCGCTCCAGTGGCGGGCCATGGCGGTGTAGAGCGTGCCGCCGCCGGGGGCGTCGGCGAAGCGCACGTCGCCCACCATGAAGGGCTTTGCGACACCGGGCACCCAGTCGCCGACGAAGGCGTCGGTGAACACCAGCCGGCACATCGGCTCGACCAGCAGGTAGCAGCCGGGGCAGTCCTGCACCATCGGCTGGCCGTCGGGGCCCGGGCCTTCCATGCGCGTGAAGCTGGCGCCGCCGCTGCGCAGGTCGGCGTCGCAGGCGCTGACGCGCCAGGGCACCGGGCAGAACCAGCGCTTGATGAGTTCTGGCTCGGACCAGCAGCGCCAGACGGCAGCGCGCGGCGCGGCCAGCGTGCGCTCCAGGCTCAGCACGTGCGGCGAGGCGAAGCGGCGCAAGTCGGTCGTCATCGCAGGCTCCGTTTCAGGCGTCGACGACCGTCTGGAAGCCGCCGTAGATCATGCGCTTGCCGTCGAAGATCGACGCGTGCGCCAGCGGCTGCATGCGCGGATCGGCCTCGATCAGCGGCCAAGCGGCGTCGCGCACGGCCTTGTCCGGCCAGGCGATCCAGGCGAAGACCACGGTCTCGCCCGGCTCGCGCTTGACCGCCATCGGGAACGACGTGAGCTTGCCTTCGGGCACGTCGTCGCCCCAGCACTCCACCACGCGCAGTGCGCCGTGCTCCCTGGCCAGGCTCGCAAACTCGCTCGCGTGGCGGATGTAGGCCTCGCGCCTGGCGTCGGGCACCGCGGCGACGTATCCATCGATGTAGCTCATCACAGTCTCCAGGTCGGTCGAAAAGGGGTTTCGAGGCGACGGCGGCTTGTCAGGGCTGCGGCCCGTCCACGCCGACCATCCAATGCACGCCGAAGCGGTCGCGGCACATGCCGAAGCACGGCGACCAGAAGGTCGGTCCGATCGGCATGAACAACTGCCCGCCCTCGGCCAGTGCGGCGAAATGGCGGCGCGCCTGGTCTTCGCTGTCGGCCGTGATCGACAGCGTCACGCCGCCATAGGACGGCAGCTCGGTGCTCATGCCGTCCGAGGCCATGACCCGCGTGTCGCCGACGCGCAAGCTGCTGTGCATGACCTTGTCGTTCCAGCCGGGCGGCAGCGGCATTGCCGGCGGCTCGGGGCTGTCGGCGAAGCGCATCAGCATCTCGGGCACTGCGCCGATCGCGCGCTGGTAGAAGGCCAGCGCCTCGTCGCAGCGGCCGGCAAACATCAGGTAGGGCTCGACTCTCATCGCTTGTTCCTCGGTCGTGGGGTGGGCGCGGGCCGCTCGCCACCGAGCAGGCCCTGCACGTAGGCGCGCAGGTGCGCGAGCAGCGGCGCGGCGGCCTGCGCCGTGCCTCGGGACTTGGCGACGATGAAGGCTCCCTGCAGCGTCGCCTGCGTGAACAGCGCCAGGCTTTCGGCCGTCCATTCGGCCTGCGGCGCGTAGCGGGTCCGGGCCGCCTCGATGGTCGGCACGAGCGTGGCCGCATGGCCCTCGATGCCGGCGCGGCAGGCGTCGCGGATGGCCGGGTGCGTGTCGTAACTCTCCTGCACCAGCGTGCCCAGCAGACAGGTGACGTCGGGCAGGTCACCGCGCAGCAGCTCGGCGCGGAAGTCGAGGTAGGCCAGCAACCGCGCGCGCGGGTCCTGCACCTGCTGGTACGGCGCCTGCGCAAACAGCGCGCCGGTGCGCTCGTTCCAATGGCCGACGGCGGCCAGCGCCAGGTTTTCCTTGCCTTTGAAGTGGTGGAAGAAGCTGCCCTTGGACAAACCGGTGGCGCTGCAGATGTCGTCGACCGTGGTCGCGCTGTAGCCCTTGCGGCGGAAGATGGCCACCGCGCTGTCGAGCAGGCGCGCGCGGGAATCGGTGGGGGCGGGATTCATGGCAAACCGACTGATCGGTATGTAGCATACAAACCGGTTGGTACGGTGTCAAGTGCCCTTGCCGTCGCTCGGCAGGTCGCAAATGTGGCGCGCTTCGCGGGCCGGCACCGCGCGCCGTCGTTTCGTCGCGGTGCTCGTCGTTTCGTCGCCGGCCGATGGCGGCACCTCAGGCAGGCGCCTAAGCTGCGGGCCACGCATCGAAAGCAAGACACCATGCCCACCCGGACCAAGATCCTGCTGCCCGCCCTGCTGGTGCCGGCTGGCCTGCTGGCCGGCGCCATCGTCTTCGGCGGGCCCGCGCAGCCGCAGCCGATGGGCAGCATCACCGACCCCGTCCGCCATGCCGATTACGGCCACCTGCCGCCGCTGCAGCGCCTGGCGGCGCGCGACGGCACGCCGCTGGCCTTCCGCAGCTACCTGCCGGCCGGCACGCCGCGCGGCAGCGTGGTGCTGGCGCACGGCTCCTCGGCCGACAGCCGCAGCCGGCACCTGCTGGCACGGGCGCTGGCCCAGGCCGGGCTGGCCACCTATGCGCTGGACATGCGCGGCCATGGCGGCAGCGGCAGCAAGGGCCACATTGGCCATGTCGGGCAGCTGGACGAGGACCTGGAGGACTTCGTGCGCACGCTGGAGCCGGTACGGCCGCGCACGCTGACCGGCTTCTCCGCCGGGGGCGGCTTCGCGCTGCGCATCGGCGGCAGCGAGCGGCAGGCGATGTTCGACCGCTACCTGCTGCTGGCGCCCTTGCTGAGCCAGGACGCGCCCACCTACCGGCCCGACAGCGGCGGCTGGGTCAGCATCG
>Ga0316629_10000235_pt1 | contig 10869 bp, 10 predicted proteins | sample OWC_May_M1_C1_D1_FD_207654 | JGI IMG/M metagenome (GOLD analysis project Ga0316629, IMG submission 207654) | Wetland soil microbial communities from Old Woman Creek delta, Ohio, United States - OWC_May_M1_C1_D1_A | ecosystem: Environmental > Terrestrial > Soil > Wetlands | place: USA: Ohio... | reverse complement strand
CTGCGCTTCCAGCACGATGGCGTACACGGCGCGGGCATCCTCGGGTGCCTCCTGGTAGAACACCGTCCGCGTCATGTCGGAGCAGTACGAGTCCTTCCGGCAGCCGATGTCGATGATCACGCTGTCGCCTGTATTCAGGAGACGGCGGTCGGGCGCGTGGTGCGATTCGGCCGCGTTCGGTCCGTACGCGATGATCGGCTCGAAGGAGCACCCCTCCGCGCCCAACTCCTCGTAAATCTCTGGCACGCATTGGGCCAGGCGTTTCTCCGAATACCGCTTCGGGAGCAAGGCGACGATTCTCGCGAGCGCGAGGTCGTTCAAGCGGGATGCTTCCCGCATCAACTCCCGTTCCTCCGCGTCCTTCCGCATGCGAAGCCGGTCGAGAATCGCGGAGGCGTTGACGAAGTGGTGGCTCGGCCGCACCTCCATCAGTCGCAAGAGAAAACGGGCCGGCCAGGTCTTGTCAATCCCCACGGTGCGCTCGATGTCCAGCGACCCCGCGAGCAACTCCACCCCATCCTGGTTATCGTTGATCCAGATTTTCTCCACGCCCAGCTCTTCCGGGACCGAAAACAGCTCATTGACGAACAGCGCATGCCGTCCGGTGCGACTGAGACGCAGCGCCAGCATTCGTTGACCGGGGTGAATCCACTTGCCCGTCAGGTAGTAGATGGCCGCCGGATCGGACACGACCATCTGCGAAATGCCGCCATCCGCCATCTTGCGCAGCACACTCTGGAGCCGGTTAGGGTTCATCGACCACCTCGTCGCCGCCGACAGTAATGGATCGCGAAGGCGAGAACAGGACAGGGACGCCTGCCGTTCTCTGGGAGCCAGAGAGGCCACGCCGCGGGACGCGCTCCCGGCCGCGCCCCGTATGGCCGAGCCCGGATTCTTCACGAAGGACTCCTGAAGGATCCGGGCTTACCTGTACCGGCGACACCTGATCCGTTCCGGACCCCCAGCGCTCAAAGGTTCTTATTAAGCCCGCATTGGTCGCGAGTCGTGTTCGCGAACAATGCGGGCTAGTATCTGGCGCCCCGGTTGCGGCTGTCAACGGGAAAGCCGGCCGCCGCCGATCCGTGCGTTACGGCACGCCACCCTTGTGCCGGATCGACGCATCGAGCGCGCGTTGTCCAACACAGAGTTATAGTCCACACGTGCAGGGGTGGCCTGCCTGACCTGCCCCCGCGGAAATTGGTCTAGCGAGAAAGTCGCAGCGGGCTCTATGATACCATCCGCATCGTCCACGAACCCGATCCGTTCGACAACCCGAGGAGCGACCCACCTACGAGGAGACACGCCATGCTCACCGCGGCACAGATTGAGGAGTTGAAGGAGTTCGACACCCCGACCATCGCCAACGCCATCGAGTTCTTCGGGGTGCAGCCCAAGACCCAAGGATTCATGAAGCCAGGGATCCGGAAGGTCTTCGACAACGGCCGGCGGATGGTCGGGTACGCCGTGACCGCCAAGATCGCAGCGGCGACCCCGCCGAGCGAGGCGCAGAAGCCCCTGCCCGCGCAGTACTACGCCACCGTCAAGGCGGCCCCCAAGCCGACCGTGACGGTCCTGCAGGACGTGGATCCCGAACCGACGGGCTCCTTCTGGGGCGAGGTCCAGGTCTCTATCCATCGGTCCCTCGGCTGTGTCGGCGTCGTCACCAACGGGGGCGTGCGGGATCTCGACGAGGTCAAGCACCTCGACTTCGAATACTTTTCGAGTTGCCTGCTCGTCTCCCACGCCTATATCCATGTCGAAGCGGTCGCATGCCCGGTGGAGGTGGGCGGCCTCACCGTCCACCCCGGCGAGCTCCTCCACGCCGACACCCACGGCGTGGCCCTGATCCCCGCCGCCGTGGCCCCCCATCTCGCCGCGGCGTGCCGGGCAGCCCAGGACGCCGAGACGCCGGTCATCGGCAACTGCCGGAAGCACTTCGCGGCGGGCGATGCCGACGTCGCGCGCCTCGCGGAGTGGCGGGCCGAGATGATCGCCCGTCGGGCGAAGGCCCTGGAGAAGTTCTCGGCATTGGTCAAGGCGGCGAAGTGAGATCCGTTTAGGGGTGAAATAGGTGGGTGGCGAACTCTCAGCACAGGGTCAGGGATGGCATCCAGGACCTGTCCGCGGACGCTCGCGCGGAGCGCTGGACGATTCCCGCCCATGTTGATATGATCCCGCCCGGCTCGAATCCGACAACGTAAAGCCTGCCTGGAGGTCTGGATGATACCTCTCGACGATTTGAAGGCCTTGGCGCGACCAGCGCAGACGAAGATCGTTCTGCTGGTGATGGACGGCTTGGGCGGCCTGCCCCGCGCGTTCGACGGCAAGACCGAGCTGGAAGCGGCGCAGACGCCGAACCTCGATGCCCTGGCGGCCCGGGCGACGCTGGGGCTGGCGGATCCGGTGGCGCCCGGCATCACGCCGGGGAGCGGGCCGGGGCACCTCGGGGTCTTCGGGTACGACCCGCTGCAGTACCGCATCGGCCGCGGCGTCCTGGAGGCCGTGGGGATCGACGTCCCCATGGGCGGCCAGGACCTGGCGGCCCGCGGGAACTTCTGCTCGGTGGACGGGCAGGGGCTGATCACCGACCGGCGGGCCGGCCGCATCCCGACGGAGACCTGCGCCAAGCTCTGCGCCATCCTGGAGACCATCCGGATCCCCGGCATCGAGTTGGTGGTGAAACCGGTGCGCGAGCATCGGTTCGTGGTGCTCTTCCGCGGCGAGGGGCTGGAGGAGGGACTCTCCGAGACCGACCCGCAGGAGATCGGCAAGCCGCCGCTCCCGGTCCGGGCCGAGCTGCCCCACGCCGCACGCGCGGCCGAGGTGGCCAACCAGTTCGCGGCGGAGGCGCGCAAGGCCCTGGCGAACGAGCATCCGGCCAACATGGTGCTCCTGCGCGGCTTCTCGCGCTATCCGAAGATCGCGAAGCTGACGGAGATCTACGGCGTGCGGGCGGGTGTCATCGCGGTCTATCCGATGTACCGCGGCCTGGCGCGGCTGGTGGGCATGGAGCCGATCCCGGTGGGCGACACGGTGGCCGACGAGTTCGCGGCACTGGAGAAGCGCTTTGCCGACTTCGACTTCTTCTTCATGCACATCAAGAAGACCGACAGCTACGGGGAAGACGGGAGCTTCGACAAGAAGGTCCACGTGATCGAGGAAGTGGATCGCGAGATCCCGCGACTCCTCGGGCTCAAGCCGGATGTCCTCATCGTCACGGGCGACCATTCCACGCCCGCGGTCTACAAGGCTCATAGCTGGCACCCGGTGCCGGTCCTCCTCTGGTCGCAGTGGTGCCGACCGGACGGCGCCAAAGGGTTCTCGGAGCGAGAGTGCCGGTTCGGCGGTCTCGGACACCTGCGCGCGGCCGAGTTGATGCCGATCGCCATGGGCTACGCCGAGCGGTTGACGAAGTTTGGCGCGTAGTGCGGAGAGCTGAGAGCCTAGAGCCGCGAGCCGCGAGTCTAGTGCGGAGAGCCGAGAGCCGAGAGCCGAGATTGGGGAGTCAACTGGTCAACTGGTTCCTAATTGACCAATCGCCAAATTGACGAATTGACTCATGAGGCGCCGAGGCGCGAACGATGGGTAAGAATCTCAAGGGGCGGGTCGCGGTCATCACGGGGGCATCCAGCGGGATCGGTCAGGCCACCGCGGAGCGATTCGCCGCCGAGGGGATGCTGGTCGTCCTCGGCGCACGGCGCGTGGCGCGGCTCTCCGAGGTGGCCGACGGCATCCGGCGGATGGGCGGGACGGCGCGCGCGGTCGAGACCGATGTGCGGGAGCCGGACCAAGTGCGGCGGCTCGTGGAAGAGGCCGTCACGACCTTCGGCCGCGTGGATGTCCTGGTGAACAACGCGGGGCTCGGATACTTCGGCCCCGTAGAAACCACGCCGCCTGACGAGGCTCGTCACCTGTTCGAGATCAACGTGATGGGGACTCTCCACGGGGTGCAAGCCGCGGTGCCCCACATGCGCCGACAGGGGAGCGGCCACATCATCAACATCTCCTCGATCGTGGGGAAGAGGGCCACGCCCGGGAACGGCGTCTATTCGGCCACCAAGTTCGCCCAGGTCGCCCTCTCGGAGGCCCTGCGGCTGGAGCTTGCGAGCGCCGGAATCCGGGTCAGCGTCGTCTGTCCGGTCTCCACCACCACCGAGTTCTTCGCGGTGGCCGGCGCCCGCTCGCCGCTGCAGTTCGCGGCGGCAGGCCCGATCTTTTCTCCGGCGCAGGTTGCCGACGCGATCACGCGATGCGTCCGCCGTCCCCGCGCCGAGGTGATGATCTATCGGCCGGCGCGCGCGCTGGTGATCCTGAATGCGGTGGCCCCCCGGCTGGCGGACCGCATCTTGGGCGCCGTGTGGCGCAAGGTTCGCCCCGGCCTGGAGACCGATAGCGCAAAACCGTGACACGACCCCGAGGCAGTGCGGAGGAGCCATGACCGTCGAGGAGAGTGCCAGTGTCTGGTCGTCCACGATCTTGGCGGGACTCTGGGGAGAGAACGTCGCCGTCCGCGTCGCGCTGACGAGCGAGGTGCGCGGCCTCAGCGAGGCGCAGCTCGGCTTCCGGGCGGCGCCGGGCCGCTGGTCCATCGGCGAGATCCTGGACCACCTGTGTCTGGCGGAACGGAGCATCACCCGCACGATCTCCCGCCTCTTGCAGCAAGCCGCGGGCCTGGGCCAGATCGGGCAACCCGGCACTCTGGACATCCCACCGCAGCTCATCGACCTCGAGGCCTACAATCGCGCGGCCTCGTCCCCCGAATCCGTGATGCCGTCGCCGGATCGCCCGTTGGAGCGCCTCCTGGTCGGTCTCGAGGAGAGTCGGGATCGGTTGCTGGACGTGACCCGGCGGGCGGATGGCCGGGTGGTCGGGAACGTCACGCTGCCGCACTTCCAGCTCGGCGACCTGAACTTCTACCAATGGCTGTCGGTCGAGGGGGCGCACGAGGCAAAGCACCTGGCGCGGATCCGCCGGATCAAAGCCGATCCGGGGTTTCCAAAACAGTAGACGGTGACCATGGCCCTTCGGGTCTCGGCGCTCTTGTTCCCCTCTCCGCCGCGCGCGCTCCCGTACAATCGCGGGATCAGCATCGGATTTCGCACCCTCCATCTGCTCGCGTCGAGCCTCCTCCTCGGGGGGCACGCCTTCGACGTGGCGCCGCAGCGCCTGGTTCCGCTGCTGGTCGTCACGGTCGGGAGCGGCCTGGGCCTCATTCTGCTGGAACTGTATCGGTCGTGCGATTGGGTGTACCAGGGGATGGGGGTGCTGGTGATCGCCAAGGCGGCGCTCACCGCGCTGGCGGGCCTCTGGTGGGATCAGCGGGTTCTCTTGTTGTCGCTGGTGGTCATCCTGGGGTCCGTCGGCTCGCACATGTCCGCCCGGTACCGGCACTACTCGTTTCGCCACGGCCGCGTGCTCGATTCCAAATCGCCCCCGACTCGCTCCTCCTCACCCCTCACCCCTCACCCTTGACATCACGCGCCATGCGAAGCCGCCGCTTCCACACCTGGGATGTGACTCCAGAGGAGGCCATTCGCCTTCAGCGGGAACTGGCCCCGCGCGTGGTGCGGCGGGATGTCGGATTGCGAACGCCGCGGCTGGTCGCGGGGATGGACGTCTCCTACGACAAGGGGTCCCCCTGGATCTACGCCGCGATCGTCGTCCTTCGGCTGCCGGATCTGTCGGAGGTGGAAACGGCCAGCGTGCGAACCCGGGCCGAGTTTCCGTACGTTCCCGGTCTGCTGTCGTTCCGAGAGGCCCCGGCGGGGTTGGAGGCGTGGACACGGCTCGCGACGCGGCCCGATTGCCTGCTCTGCGACGGCCACGGCCATGCCCATCCCCGGCGGTTCGGCTTGGCCAGCCATTTCGGACTCTGGATCAACCGGCCGACCGTCGGCTGCGCCAAGAGCGTGCTGATCGGGGCCTATCGGGAGCCGGGGCAGCGGCGGGGGAGCCTCTCGGACCTCGTGCACGACGGCGAGGTGATCGGCGCGGCGGTCCGGACCCGCGAGGCAACGTCTCCCGTCTTCGTGTCCGCGGGACACCGGGTGAGCCTCGCCACGGCGGTGACGACGGTCCTCGCCTGCGCTCCCCGGTATCGCATCCCGGAACCGCTCCGCCAGGCCCACGCCTTGGTGAATCGGATGCGCCAAGCGGATCGGGCATGATACTCAGCCAGGCTCACCGGCGGCGAAGGCTTCCCGATTGTCCGGCGACCTTTGAAAACGGCTCAGCGACGCACGCCCACACCGAGCTGAGGGCAGTCGTCGTGCACCGGGCAGGCGCTGCAGAGCGGCGAGATGGGTTTGCAGAGGTTCTGGCCGAAGGTGACCAAGAGGTCGTTGTAGGGGATCCAGTGTTGCCGGGGGAGGACCTGGCGGAGAGTGAACTCGGTCTGCTCAGGCGTCTTGGTCTCGACGATTCCCAGTCGGTTGCTGATCCGATGGACGTGGGTGTCCACGCAGATCCCAGGCTTGCCGAAGCCGATGGTCAGGACCAGGTTGGCCGTCTTGCGGCCGACGCCCTTGAGCGCCAGCAATTCTTCCATGGTGGCGGGAACCTGTCCGCCGTGCCGCCCGATGAGGGTTCGACAGATTTCCCGGATCGTTCGAGCCTTGGTCCGGTAGAATCCTGCCGGGTAGATCGTCCGGGCGATGGTGGAAGCGGGGAGATCAACCATCGTCCGCGGGGTCCGGGCCAGGCGAAAGAGGCGGGCGGAGGCCTCGCCGGTCACCTCGTCCTTGGTGCGCAGGCTGATGAGGCACGAGACGAGCACCTGAAAGGGATCTCGGGATTCCTGCGCCACGATGCCGACGGCGGTCGGGTTCCAGCGTCGGCTGGTCCGGGTCAGCGTGCGGACGATGCGGTTGATCTCGGCGGCGGTCCGCGGCATGAGGTGTTCCTTTCGTGAGCAGCAGGCGGTAGGGTGCCAGAGTATAGCACAACGGGGCGACAGCGATAGGGACAGGGGCAATTGGTCGATTTGTCAATTGGTCAATTGGGGAAGGACGGGGAGAGAGTAGCAGACAGCGGGCAGCAGGCAAAGCGCAGAGGGCAAAGCGCAGAGCGCCAAGAGCAAAGAGGTCGGACGCTATGCGCTTGGCGCCATGCGCCGGTGGAGGAGCGCGACCATGGATCGGCCCTGGGTGGAAGCGACGTTCGAGGCGATCGGACGGTTCGGCAAGGGGGAGCGGGGCTTCAACCGCCTGGTGTTTTCGGATGCGGACTGGGCGGCGTGCGACCACTTTGCCGGGCTGATGCGCCAGGCGGGTCTGGTGGTCCGGACGGACGCCTGGGGAAACCTGATCGGACGGCTGGACGGGACCGATCCCGGCGCGCCGGCGGTGGCGACCGGGTCGCACCTCGACACGGTGCCCGAGGGTGGAAACTACGACGGCGGCGTCGGGAGCGTGGCCGGTCTCGGCGCGCTGATGCGGCTCAAGGCGCGCGGTCGCTTCCGACATCCCTTGGAGCTGATCGTCTTCCGCGGCGAGGAGTCGAGCCGGTTCGGAATTCATACCATGGGCAGCAAGGCCATGAGTGGCATGGCCACCGTGGACGCTTGGCAGCGGTTGAAGGACCAGACCGGCGCGCCGCTCGCTCAAGTCCTGGCCGCCCGCGGCCTGGACCTGGCGCGGCTACCCGAGGCGGCTCGGAGGACGGGAGAGCTGAAGGCCTTCGTCGAGGTCCACATCGAGCAGTGCTTCGTGCTCGAGCAGGCCGGGATTCCCATCGGTGTGGTCGAGGCGATCGCCGCCCCGATCCGATTGAAGCTCACCGTGGAAGGCGTCGCCTCCCATTCGGGCGCCACCCCCATGGGCAAGCGGCGGGACGCCCTGGTCACCGCTTCGCACCTGGTGCTTGCCGTCGAAGCGGAAGCCAAGAAGCGGGCCGACCGCCGGATCGTCGGCACGGTGGGAATCTTGAAGATCGCCCCCGGCGCGCTGAACGTGGTGCCCGGCCGGGCGGAACTCTGGGTGGATGTCCGCGGCATCGACGAGGCGAGCCTTTCCGAGACGGCCGAGGCCATCGTGGAGGCGGCCAGGCGGATCGCGGCGAGCGAGGGGACGCGAGTTCAGGTGGAGACCGTCTCGGCCGACACTCCCGTTCCGATGGATCCTGCGGTCATCGGGACGATCGAGGGCGCCTGCCGCCGGCTGGGATACGCCTTCCAGCGCATGCCCAGCGGCGCGGGGCACGACGCCATGAACATGGCGCGGATCGCGTCGGCCGGGATGATCTTCATCCCATGCCGCGGGGGTATCAGCCACAACCCCGACGAGTACGCCTCACCCGAGGACATCGTGCGGGGCATGGATGTGCTCACGGAGACGCTCGCCGTGCTGGCGGAGTGACGTCGAGCCGCCAACTCGTCGACGGGTCGATAGGTCAAACGGAGCGGGAGAGAGGCCCTTCTGTACCGAATTGACCGATCGACCAGTTAACCACTCGACTCTTTCCGGAGGAAAGACATGCGAATCTTCTTCGCGGGAGCAGCCCGTACGGTCACCGGATCGCAGCACCTGCTGGAATTCGACGGCGTCCGGCTGTTGCTGGACTGCGGGTTCTACCAAGGCCGACGGCGCGAGGCGAACGAGCGGAACCGTAACCTGCCGTTCGATCCCCGCGGGGTGGACGCCATGGTGCTCTCCCACGCCCACATTGACCATTCGGGGAACATCCCGACGCTGGTGAAGCATGGTTTCCGGGGGAGCATCACCTGCACGCCGGCGACGCGGGATCTGTGCAGCGTCATGCTGCGAGATTCGGCGCGCATCCAGGAGTCGGACGCGGAGTTCATCAACCGGAAGTACGCCGACCAACTGGAGGAGCCGGTCGTTCCGTTGTACTCCGAGGCGGATGTCCTGAAAGCCTTGAGCCGCTTCCGGACGCTGGATTACCACCAGCCGATGCCGGTCCTGCCCGGGATCACCTGCACCTTCCTGGATGCCGGGCACGTCCTGGGGTCGGCCATCGTCCAGCTCGATATCGACCGGGCCCCTGACCGACTGCGGCTGGTGTTCAGCGGGGACCTGGGCCGCCGCAACATGTCCATCCTGCGGGACCCGGAGATCCCCGAGTCGCCCGACGTCCTCCTCTTGGAGACCACCTACGGCGACCGGCTGCACTCACCCATGTCCGGGATGGAGGAGCAGTTGACGGCGATCGTGAACCGCGCGGTGGAGCGCAAGGGGAAGATCCTGGTGCCCAGCTTCGCCCTGGAGCGCACCCAGGAGTTCGTCTATGCGTTGCATCGGTTGACCGTCCGGAAGGCCATCCCCCAGATCCCCATCTATGTGGACAGCCCGTTATCGGTGAAGATCACGGAGATCTTCAAGCTGCACCCCGAATGCTTCGACGAGGAGACGCGGGCCTTCCTGCACCAGAACGGGGATCCCTTCGGCTTCGGGAACCTCCGCTACATCAGTGACGTGGAGGACTCCAAGGCGCTGAACGGCCAGGAAGGCCCGATGATGATCATTTCCGCCTCGGGGATGTGCGAAGCGGGGCGCATCCTGCACCACCTGCGCAACGCGGTCGAGGACGCCAAGAACATGGTGCTGATCATCGGCTTCCAGGCGCAACACACCCTGGGTCGCCGGATCGCCGAGCGGCAATCGGTCGTGAAGATCTTCGGCGTGGAGCGTGCGCTGGAGGCGGAAGTGGTGGTGATGGACGCCTTCAGCGCCCATGCCGACCGGGACGACCTGCTGGACTTCGTGACGCGGTGCCGGGGAAAGCTGCGCCGGACGTTCCTGGTCCACGGGGAAGAGGAGCAGTCGCTGGCGTTCGGGGCGCGGCTCACCGCCATGGGCATCCCGGAGGTCCACACGCCCATGCTGGGCGAGTTCGTCAAGATCTGACGCAGTGCGCGGGGGCAAGTGTGGCGGTCCCGGGATTGACTTTTCGGGTTTGCCCTCCTACTCTTCCCCCCGACCCACGCCACTCCGCCCCGCCGACGGGGCAGGAGGCGAGCGAGCAGTACACCACCCCCCACCGTTGCGGGACGGTGATGGGATCGGTTCATGGGCGGGACCCGGCCGCGGTCCCTGCCGACGATCGAACCAGAGAGGAAACCCCATGCAGGAGCCACTCCATTTCCTGACGTTTGGTCCGCACCCCGACGACGCCGAGATCGGCACCGGCGCCTTCCTCTTGAAGATGAAGGCCCGGGGGTACCGCACCGGCATGATCATCCTGACCGAGGGCGATATGGGCAGCGGCACGCCCGAGATCCGGCGCGAGGAGACCCAGCGCGCCGCGCGCGACCTCAAGCTGGACGTCCACGAGGTCCTGGACCTGGGCGACACGCGCCTGGAAGACTCGCAGGCGAACCGGCTGGTGGTCGCCTCGCTGGTCCGGAAATACCGGCCGCAGATCGTCCTGGCGCCCTACTACGGGCTGGAGCCGGGACGGGGGCGCGGGCACGCGGACCACATCGCCTGCGGCCACGTCGTCTCCCACGGCGTGAACTTCGCACACCTGGAGAAATATCCGGCGGAGGGGCCGGCGCACGCAGTGAAGAAGATGCTGTACTACTTCCTGCCCCCGTTCATGCGGCCCACCTTCATCGTGCCAGTGGACGAGGAGTTCCCGCAAGCGATCAAGGCGCTGGCCAATCACAAATCGCAGTTCGACCGATCGGATCGGCCGAAATTCTTCCCGACCCGCCTGGAGGCGTTCGCCGGTTATCTAGGGGCGCAGGTCGGTGCGAAGTACGGGCAGGCGTTTTACGTGCAGGACGTTCTCAAGGTGGACGACCCGCATCTGCTGTTCTCGTAAGCCGTTGTCAAAGAATTAGTTGAGCGGAGACATTCCGAAACGGCATAAGGAGCCGTAACGAAATAGAAAGAGATGTATAGGTTATTT
>Ga0316629_10000233_pt1 | contig 10886 bp, 6 predicted proteins | sample OWC_May_M1_C1_D1_FD_207654 | JGI IMG/M metagenome (GOLD analysis project Ga0316629, IMG submission 207654) | Wetland soil microbial communities from Old Woman Creek delta, Ohio, United States - OWC_May_M1_C1_D1_A | ecosystem: Environmental > Terrestrial > Soil > Wetlands | place: USA: Ohio... | reverse complement strand
GGATCCATGACCGACGTGATCAAATTGTCGATATCGGTATGATAAGCACGTATTTCCCATTGACCCCAGTCATGGTTACCGGCAAGCCCGGTTTCAAACGACGTTGATTCTTCGGGTTGCAGATTGGGGTTGCCAAAATCCGGGAAATAAAGGTCATTGAACGATGGCGCCTTGAATGCGTTGCCAAAGTTTGCCAACAAGCTGATGCCGTAATTCCAGTTATATCGCCAGCCGAAATTGCCAGTCACATAGTCGCCGAAGGCTTCATTTTCATCCCAGCGTAATGAGGCATTAACAAAATGGTCATCCCATAGCTGGCTATGTAATTCGGTGAATACGCCGACATCATAACGGGAGTTTTCAGTATATTTTTCCGTGCTATCTACTTCATCCAGGCGGTAGTCAGCGCCTGCAATCAGTAGATGGTTGTCGGATAAGGTAAACTGATTCAGCCAACTGGCATTCCAGCGGGTACTATTGAATTTGCTGGCGAAAGAATCATCCGGAGCAAACTGGTCGTTATCATCCCGGCTTTGTCCAAAACGCAGTGTTGAGCGCCAGTTTTCCACTATGTCCATACTGCCTGTAGCGCCGACGACCTGCTCTACAAATTCCGTTTTATTTTGGAAGTTACCGTCATAGTCGGTATGTCCCTGAGTCCGCATAAAAAAGGCTTCCACTTCGGCGTTGTTGTCAAACCGGTGACCTAGCCGGGCATTTACTGCCGCGTTATCGTAACCATCGTTGTCTGGCTGATCAACACCGAAGGGCCCCGAGGTTGGTTGCCGGGCATTAAAACCATGAGAACCAAACCCTGATGAACCCAATGTATACCAGCTGTTTTTCCATTTGCCGCTGACAGTACCGGCGACTCGGTAGGTATCATAAGAGCCGCCGCCGGCTTCCAGCGTGACGCTGGGTTTTTCCATGGTATTGCCTTTACGGGTAAAAATCTGGATAACCCCGCCTATCGCTTCCGAACCGTATAGACTCGATTGAGGACCTTTAATAATTTCCACACGCTCTATTTGATCGATAGGAATGAATTCAAAAGGTGTCATACCCAAGGTAACGGAGCCGACTTTAATGCCATCAATCAGTACCAGCACATGATCGGAATTCGTTCCGCGCATGAATACACTGGTGGTTTTTCCGTAACCGCCAGCTTGTGTCATGTCGATTCCGCTCGTGCCTTTTAACAGCTCAGGTAAAGTTTGAACCTGAAGGCGTTCAATATCCTTGCGCGTATAGACAGTGGCCGCAGCCGCCAGCTGATTTTTGGCAAGTTCTGATCTTGTCGCCGTAACGACCATGTTGGGTAATTCCAACGAATTGTCTGTGGGATTTTCCTGTGCTTGTGACTGGGTATTAATACCCGCAAGCAACAATGAGCTGGCTATAAATTTTTGCATGATTGTCCTCTGCGCCGCCCGCGCATAGCGATTAAATAATTACGACGGAGGACAACAGAAGACGAAAGACACGAAGGCGCACAATCACTTACGCAAAACAGCCCTCCGCTGTAGCGAATTATACTTTCGGGCCGGTCTCCGGGCTTATAAGTGGCGTGAACCTGAATCATCACCTTCCCATGCTCAATAACACAGTGGCGTACTGATGATCCTTTACTTATATACCGTTGCGGGGGCAGCGTCGGATTTGGCATAGACCTTACCGACTTCCCGTTTAACCATTAGATTTGACTATCTTCTGGAACCTGAAAGCAGGTCGCAATTATAGGGGGTTATCTTTATAAAGCAAGTAAAGACGCGAATTATCACGTCTCTACGGGTGGTTGATTATCGCTGACAATCGCTACAAAAAACTGTTGAGCGGTTAGCTAGCCTGATTTCTTTCAAGGGTTGTTGACAGTGAACACAAAGCAAACCCGTACGGCCGTAAACCTTGAGTTGTTGCTTGAAATAACCGGGCTTTCCGGCTTCATTGACAAAGTCCCGCAACGTTGTGCCGCCTTGCTGAATGGCATGTTGTAAAATTACCCGAATACAATCAGCCAGTTTCTGATAACGGGCTAAAGAAATTTTCCCCGCTTGACGCGATGGCAATATGCCTGCCATAAACAAAGCTTCATTTGCATAGATATTGCCAACCCCAACAACGATGTGGCTGTCCATAATGAAGGATTTTACCGGCACTTTCCGGTTTCTGGATAGCGAATAAAGCAGTTCGCCGTTAAAATCAGTTAATAAGGGTTCAGGACCTAAATCCTTGATGAGCTGATGTTCTGCTACGGGTGCGGAAGTCCATAAAACCGCACCAAACCGGCGTGGATCGTTAAAACGCAGCACTGTGCCGTCGTTAAAAATAAAATCAATATGGTCGTGTTTACCCGCCCCCTGCCCTGTCATAATAATCCTTAAACTGCCTGACATGCCTAAATGCAACAACATTGTTCCCGCATTGGTAGCGAAAAGCAGATACTTTGCCCTTCTGGAGACGGACTGGATAGTGAGCCCGGTTAAAATCTGATTGAGTGATTCAGGCACAGGCCAGCGCAGTTGAGGCTGGCGGATAATAACCTGTTTGACAGTTTGCCCTTCAATATGCGGCGCGATGCCGCGGCAGGTTGTTTCAACTTCGGGTAATTCAGGCATGGTGATTGGAGCCTTGGTTTTGTTTTTGTAGTGTAAAGTTTAACATGGTTGAGACTGCCAATCAGAGCTCGGTTAGGTAGAGGATGCCAGGCTTTTTTACCTAACAACACAGCAGATGAAGCAGTGGTTAGAACCGCATTGCTTATTCCCGGGATGGAGGCAGTTTTGGACTCGGTGGCATTGTACGTTTGAAATAGTTATTCCAGACATTGTCTTGTATGGCCGATATAACATATATTGAGATGAAACAGTGTTATGCGCTGTTTTTGGATTTGAATAACTATTTGAAAGCATGTTTAACTTCACAAATCATAATAAAAAAAGAGCTTCATCATGAATGATTCCAACCTGTCAGCAAGCGACAGAATTTTTCTCCATAGATCGCTTGAGGCAACTATCCGGATAGGTCTGTTAATAATCATTACAGTCTGGTGTTTCAAGATCGTCGAGCCGTTTATAACTCCGATAATCTGGGGGGGCATTATTGCCATTGCAGCTCATCCTCTTTACAGCCGGCTGCGGACAGCTCTTGGTGAAAGGCACAAACTTGCGGCTACGGTGTTTACTTTTGTCTTCCTGATCATACTGATCGTTCCAACTGTGTTACTTACTGAAACGCTGATCGATGGACTAAAAATGCTGGCAGAGAAAATAAAAGATGGCTCTCTGTCAATTCCGCCGCCGCCTGAGAATCTTCATAACTTGATGATTATCGGTGAACCGCTAGCCAAGTTTTGGCTGCTCGCCTCGGAAAATATCCACAGCGCTTTGCAGCAGTTGACACCTGTACTCAAAGTCATCGGTAGCTGGTTATTGTCAGCGGCTACCGGTGCAGGAATCGCGATTTTGCATTTTGTGGTTGCCATCATTATTGCCGGAATACTATTGGCTAATTCCAGCGGCGGTAATCGTACGGCACGCGCAATCACCCATCGGCTTGCTGATGAAAAAGGTGCTGATTTCGCCGACCTGGCTGAGGCAACAGTACGCAGTGTCGCCAATGGTATTTTAGGCGTAGCGTTGCTTCAAAGTCTGCTCGCAGGACTTGGGTTTATGGTAGCAGGGGTACCGGCAGCTGGTCTTTGGGCCCTGCTTTGCCTGATTTTGTCCATAGCCCAGATAGGTATCGCCCCGATCCTGATTCCTGTAATAATCTACCTGTTTTATACAGCTGACACGTTTACTGCTATGGCATTCCTGATCTGGAGTATTCCTCTCAGTTTAATAGACAATATTCTTAAACCTATCCTGCTGGGCCGTGGCGTCAAGACACCTATGGCTATTATTTTCATCGGTGCGATTGGCGGACTTCTCAGTTCGGGTGTTATCGGTCTTTTCATTGGCGCGGTGATTTTATCGCTTGGCTATGAACTGTTTTTTTTATGGCTCAATACCGATTCTTCGTCGGAATAGTCGCGCCGGGTAAGTCATAAAATCATTGTCAACCAGCCTGTCTCCCCCTTCAAATTAGAGACTTAACAAGCCCTTTCACGATAATCGGTTACAAAATCTATTGATTTCCGCTTCACGCAAGGTTTTTCGACCGACCCTATAAACCATTACTATCAGTACTTATTCGATCAGGTGGTTACTGCGCCAAATCAGGAAGAGCCTCCTTTTTTCACATTCCCTTATAAGCCGCCAGTTTTTGCTATCGTACAGGTATTTCTAATGCTTGTTGCCATATTTCGTGCCAAAATATAACTTATCCTAAGTGTTAATTCGAGAACCTATGAAAATTGCTATTTTATCCCGCAACTCTAAACTATATTCAACCGCTCGCTTGGTTGAGGCCGCACAGGCACGCGGACATGAGGTACGGGTTTTGGATGTATTGCGTTGCTATATGAATATTACTTCGCATAATCCATCCATCCATTATCGGGGGGAAGACTTGACCGGATTTGATGCCGTTATTCCTCGAATTGGTGCCTCAGTGACATTTTACGGTACTGCAGTATTAAGGCAATTTGAAATGATGAATGTCTTTCCACTCAATGAATCAGTGGCCATATCACGTTCAAGGGATAAATTACGGTCAATTCAGTTATTGGCCAGAAAGGGCATTGGTTTGCCAGTGACTGGTTTTGCCAATAACCCGGATGATATTGAAGATTTAATTTCTCAAGTCGGTGGCGCGCCATTGGTGATTAAACTATTGCAAGGCACTCAAGGAATCGGTGTGGTACTGGCAGAAACCCATAATGCCGCAGAAAGTGTTATTCAGGCTTTTATGGGACTCAATGCCAACATTATGGTGCAGGAATTCATTAAGGAAGCGGGGGGCAGTGATATCCGGTGCTTTGTTGTCGGTGATAAAGTGGTTGCGGCGATGAAGCGACAGGCATCGGAAGGCGAATTCCGTTCAAATCTGCATCGCGGTGGCTCAGCGACCCTGATACGCCTGACCCCTGAAGAACGCTCAACCGCAGTGCGCGCAGCAAGAATAATGGGGCTGAATGTCTGCGGTGTTGATATGCTGCGTTCCAATCATGGGCCGGTTATAATGGAAGTTAATTCATCCCCTGGCTTAAAAGGCATTGAAACAGCCAGTGGAAAGGACATCGCCGATATGATCATTCAGTTTATTGAAAAACGTTTTGAAGCCATGGAAACGACAAAAGATAAATCGCCTACCCGCACCCGCACCCGTGGTAAAGGCTGATTCAGAAAGTTGCGCGCATCGCCCTTGCCAACTTTCCATCGTTGTTCAGGTTGGTCAACAAAGCCATCTCACTCTGCAAGTCACCCAATTTAAGTAACCTCCAAGGAATCAGTCATGATAGAACAATACCGCAAACATGTTGAAGAACGCGCCGCCGAAGGCGTTGTGCCCAAGCCGCTTGATGCAGAACAAACGGCTGCGTTGGTTGAATTGATTAAACAACCACCTGAGGGCGAAGAAGAATTTATTTTGAACCTGTTGGTTAATCGGGTTCCTGCGGGTGTTGATGAAGCTGCATATATTAAAGCTGGATTTCTGACGGCCATTGCAAAAGGCGAGGTCAGTTCGCCTATTTTAACGCCTGAGGATGCGACAGAATTATTGGGCACCATGTTAGGCGGTTATAACATTGCGCCCTTGATAGGCTTGCTGGACAACTTTGCCCTGGCGCCGATTGCGGTTAAGGGATTGTCCCATACCTTACTGATCTTTGATGCGTTTCATGATATCCAGGAAAAAGCCGACGCCGGCAATAAGTTTGCGAGGCAAATTATTCAATCCTGGGCGGATGCGGAATGGTTTACCAGCAAACCGCCCGTGCCTGAAAAAATGACGGTTACCGTTTTTAAAGTGACGGGTGAAACCAATACCGACGATTTGTCACCTGCGCCTGATGCATGGTCCAGACCTGATATTCCACTCCATGCCAAAGCCATGTTAAAAATGCCGCGTGAAGGCATTACTAACGCTGAACAGCAAATTGAAGCGCTGCAACAAAAGGGTTTCCCAGTTGCTTATGTTGGCGATGTGGTGGGAACAGGGTCGTCTCGCAAATCAGCGACCAATTCCGTGTTATGGTACATAGGTAATGATATTCCGTTTATTCCCAATAAGCGCGATGGCGGTGTCTGCATAGGCTCTAAAATAGCTCCCATTTTCTTTAACACAATGGAAGATTCAGGCGCGCTTCCATTTGAATGCGATGTTACCAACATGGCTATGGGCGATGTCATCGATATTTATGTCTATGAAGGCGTCATTAAACGTCACGATAACGATGAAGTTATCTGCACATTCGCCTTAAAAACCGATGTTATTCTCGATGAAGTCCGTGCCGGGGGACGTATTCCGTTAATCATCGGGAGGGGTCTGACCGACCGCGCCCGGAAAGCCTTAAGGTTAGACGCTTCTACTGTGTTCCGCCGACCCATAGATGAGAAAGACAGTGTCAAGGGCTTTACCCTAGCCCAGAAAATAGTTGGCAAAGCATGTGGCGTAACGGGTGTTCGTCCAAACACTTACTGTGAACCCCACATGACCACTGTTGGGTCGCAGGATACCACAGGCCCCATGACCCGTGACGAATTGAAGGATTTGGCTTGTTTAGGTTTTTCAGCGGATCTGGTAATGCAGTCCTTCTGTCATACGGCGGCTTATCCAAAACCGATAGATGTCATCATGCAGCATACCCTACCCGATTTTATAATGAATCGAGGCGGTGTGTCATTGCGTCCTGGCGACGGCATTATTCATTCCTGGTTAAACCGCATGTTATTGCCTGATACAGTCGGCACAGGCGGGGATTCGCATACCCGATTCCCTATAGGTATATCCTTTCCAGCCGGATCTGGTTTGGTTGCTTTTGCAGCGGCTACGGGTGTGATGCCGCTGGACATGCCGGAATCGGTACTGGTTCGTTTTAAAGGTGAAATGCAACCGGGCATTACCCTACGCGATCTGGTCAATGCAATTCCTTATGTGGCGATACAGCGCGGCTTGCTGACGGTTGAAAAACAGGGCAAGAAGAATGTGTTTTCAGGACGAATTCTGGAAATCGAAGGCTTGCCTGATTTAAAAGTGGAGCAGGCTTTTGAATTGTCCGATGCATCGGCTGAGCGTTCTGCCGGTGGTTGCACTGTGCGTTTGAATGAAGCGCCGATCCGCGAATATTTGAATTCAAATATCACGTTGCTGAAGTGGATGATTGCCGAAGGCTATGGCGATGTACGAACACTAGAACGTCGCATCAAGAGTATGGAAGAATGGCTTGCTAATCCGGTATTACTTGAACCTGATGCTGATGCTGAATACTTTGAAATCATCGAAATTGATATGAGTGAAATCAGGGAACCGTTGCTAGCGTGTCCAAATGACCCCGATGATATAAAAACTCTCTCCGCTGTCGCTGGAACTAAAATTGACGAAGTTTTTTTAGGTTCGTGTATGACGAATATCGGTCATTTTCGCGCCGCAGGCAAGTTACTTGAGAAACAGAAGGGTGAACTGCCAACCCGTTTGTGGGTTGCTCCACCCACCAAAATGGATCAATCCCAATTAACCGAAGAAGGTTATTACAGCACGTTTGGTAAAGCCGGTGCCAGAATGGAAATGCCAGGTTGCTCATTATGTATGGGTAATCAGGCGCGCGTGGCGGAAAATTCCACCGTGGTTTCTACCTCAACACGAAATTTCCCTAACCGTCTGGGGAACGGTGCCAATGTATATCTTTCATCCGCCGAACTGGCAGCAGTGTGTTCAATTTTGGGTAAAATTCCAACGGTTGATGAATATATGCATTACGCCGAACAGATCAGCGAAACAGCTGAAGATACTTATCGTTATCTGAATTTTAATCGGATGGCTAACTATCAGCAAAAAGCTAAGAACGTAGCATAGGCTTGACCGCCCAAGGTAACTCGCAAAACAACCTCCCTCTGCAATTGCCACTGATTCACAGATTATTTAGAAGATCAATCTGTGAATCTGTGGCTGTTTAGTTGTTGATTTTAATCCTGACTATCCTGTTCGGATTTTATTTTTTTAAAAGGCTTTGACACTAGTATTTATGCCCCAAAAACCCCCCTCATTTAAAATGTCTTTGTCGTTCAAAAACCGGACAATGGCCTATTTTTACAGTCAGATTGAGCAACAACAACGGATTTTGCAATGTATCCGGTCAGTTTTACCTGAAACATTGGCAAAACAGGTTCGGCATTGCCTTATAAGGGACAAAAAATTGCTGGTTTATACGGATTCAGCTGCATGGGCATCACAACTACGCTTTTATAACAGCACAATGCTTGCCGCCATTGCACCGTTAACAAGAGCGCCGGTTGAGGTGATGCAAATTAAGATTATGGCTGGCCAAACAGGGCTTATTCTGGGTCCTAAACGGAAAGCAAAAATACCTTCTACAGAGAAAATAGAGGTTATCCGAAACCACAGCCTGACTGTTTCGGATAATCAACTGAGGTTGGCGCTGTTAAGATTAAGCACAACACTGGAAAGGTTGTCCAGTAAGACGTGAAATCAATATTATTCAGCGGGTCTGAGAGTTTGCGCGGAACGCATAAAAGAAATTGGCGCCTCGTCTTCATCGGTAAAAGTTACCATTTCCCAGGCTTCTTTATCATCCAATAAAGTACGGAGTAATTTATTATTCAAGCCGTGTCCTGATTTATAGCCGGTAAATTCACCAATCAGGCTATGTCCCAATAAATATAAGTCGCCAATCGCATCAAGAATTTTATGTTTAACAAATTCATCCGCACAGCGCAGCCCGTCTTCATTGAGAATTTTATCATCATCAACCACAATAGCATTATCCAGACTTCCCCCCAGAGCAAGATTGTTTTCTCTCAGCATTTCGATATCTTTCATGAAACCGAAGGTTCTGGCTCGACTCACTTCCTTCACAAATGTCGTTGAAGAAAAGTCCATTGTGGCTGTTTTTACGTTTTCTTCAAAAGCCGGGTGTTCAAAATCAATCGTAAAAGTAACCTTAAATCCATCAAATGGATCAAATGCGGCCCATTTATCTCCTTCTTCAACCCGGATACTGCGTTTTATCCGAATATACTGTTTTGGACAGTCTTGTTCCTCGACTCCGGCGGATTGAAGCAAAAACACAAATGGCCCGGCACTGCCGTCCATTATCGGAACTTCTGCCGCACTGACATCAATAATAGCATTGTCTATCCCTAATCCCGCAAAAGCCGATAGCAAATGTTCTATAGTTGAGATTTTCACATCGCCTGCAACCAAGGTGGTTGACAGTACCGTTTCGCCAACATTTTCCGGTGTTGCCTGAATGGTAACGGGTTCGTCCAAATCCACCCGGCGAAACCTGATCCCCGTATTGGGTTCGGCCGGGCGTAAAGTTAAATACACTTTATCACCTGTATGCAGCCCTACGCCGGTGGCTCTTATGGTGTTTTTTAAAGTTCGCTGTTTGATCATATAATAAATAACGCCGAATAAAGGGGCAAAAGATAGTCAATTCTACCACAATTTGCCCCCAAAAAAGATATTGAATCACTTTTAAAAGCAAAGCAGTAAGGTTCATCTGTGCTGGTAGTTAGATTTACCTCCTTACTCATCAATTAAGGGAAATTTGATATGGCTAAACTACACTGATTAGTGCTAGTCTGGCCCAATCATCCTTTAGTCATTGCGGACATGTTAAAAACAATTTTTCAACGGGCAGCCCCGGAACAATTTTCTGATTTATCGGGGTTGCTGGAAAAGCAATATAACCATCAGGTAGCGCAAAGTCACATTCAACACGATAGCGCGCAATTTATTGCTTTACTGCACTTACAAAAACTCCTGGATCAGATAGTGGCTTCGGTCGACTATGATCGAAAATCAGTCGCATATAAACTACTTTCATCGCCTCCAGAAAAATGTCAAAGTCTGTATATATTTGGTGATGTTGGTAGAGGCAAATCGATGTTGATGGCACTATTTTATGAAGCTTGTCCTGTTGAGAAAAAACGACGAGTGCATTTTAATATGTTCATGCTGGAGGTTCATGCCTTTATCCACGATTGGCGGCGACAAAATAAAACGGATGCAATTTCTGCCCTGGCAAAAAAAATCAGAGCATCAGTTTTTCTTCTTTGCCTTGATGAGTTTCATGTCACTGACATAGCGGATGCCATGATTCTGGAAAGACTCTTCGCTAAATTCTTTGAGCTGGGGATTACTGTCGTTATGACGTCTAACCGTCATCCTGATGATTTATATCTGGGCGGTTTACAACGAGAACAATTCCTGATCTTTACCAGGCTCTTGAAGAGAAAATCAAAAGTTATAGAGCTTGTTGCAAAAGAAGATTATCGGCTCATGCACCTGCATGCATTAGAAGCTACCTATTATTTCCCGCTGGATGCGCATGCGGATGAGTTTGTGCACCAAAGTTATAACGAGTTTACTAATTTTGCACCTAAACAAGCAGGCGTTTTACAGGTACTGGGAAGAAAGGTTATTTTATCTGTCGTACACGGAGACATTGCCCTCACCTCCTTTGATGAGCTTTGCGTGCAATCCTTGGGTTCGGCGGATTATATAGAAATTGCCCGTGAATTCAGTACCTTGATTTTGGCTGGAATTCCCAGATTAACCCCAGAAAAACGCAACGAGGCCAAGCGATTTATGACTTTGATTGACGCGCTTTATGAGCATAAAGTAAAACTCATTTGTACAGCCGAAGTACCGGCTAAAGATCTTTATACCGAGGGTGATGGTGCGTTTGAATTCAGACGCACGGTGTCAAGATTAATTGAAATGCAATCAGAGGCTTATTTACAGAGTACGCACATCGG
>Ga0316629_10000232_pt1 | contig 10886 bp, 7 predicted proteins | sample OWC_May_M1_C1_D1_FD_207654 | JGI IMG/M metagenome (GOLD analysis project Ga0316629, IMG submission 207654) | Wetland soil microbial communities from Old Woman Creek delta, Ohio, United States - OWC_May_M1_C1_D1_A | ecosystem: Environmental > Terrestrial > Soil > Wetlands | place: USA: Ohio... | reverse complement strand
GGCGACGATCGCATCGACGCCGTCGGTGACGCCGTCGTCGTAGCGGCCGTCGCGGAAAGGCGGCGTCATCCGGTCGCGGATGATGCGCGCGGCCTGCAGGTCGGTGAGCGTACCCTCGAGGCCATAGCCCACTTCGATGCGCATGCGGCGCTCGGCCGGCGCGATGATCACCAGCACGCCGTTATCCCGTCCTGCCTGGCCGAGCTTCCATTGCTCGAAGACGCGTACCGCGAAGTCCTCGATGCTCTCGCCTTCGAGCGATCCGAGCGTCAGCACCACGACCTGGTTGGTCGTCGCCCGCTCGTGCGCTGCAAGCTTCTCCTCGAGCGCACGCCGTGTCTCCGGCGACAGCAACTCGGCGTTGTCGACGACCCTGCCGGTCAGGTAGGGCACGTCGGCCGCGGACGTGGTGAACGCGGCCACGACCAGCAACAGGAATGCAGTCCCCAGCCAGGCGCGCCGTGGCCAACTGCTCATGCGCCCTCCTCCACGCCGGATGCGCCCTGCACCAGCGCGTCCGGGAACCGCTCACGCGCATGCCGGCCTGCGAAGCCTTTTTCCGCCAGCAGCGCCTCGATCGCCGTGAAGCCCGCGTCGAACGCCCCGACCAGCTGGCCCGCGGCGAGCGACGGCATCATGAGCTCGACGACGGCCTGCCACTCCGCGGCAGACACGCGGTCCCGGTACGCAACGTCGGGCACGATGACGACGCTGCGCTCGAATCGACTCACCAGTACCAGCAACGCGTCGCGGCCGGGCGTGGCGAACAGCTCGCGCGTCAGGAACACCACCTCGGCACGCTGACGCACCTCCTGCTGCATGCGCCCGCGGCGGATGAACAGGCGCGCAATGCCCGGCACCAGCATCGCGGTCAGCGTCGTCAGCAGGCCCGCGCCGAGGATGCTCACCGCCTGCGCGAGCAGCGCACCCGGCGTCGTCCAGCCCGGATGCAGCAGGTCGACGACCAGCGTGCCCAGCGAGGCGAGCGACGCCCCGAGCGCGAACGCGCGCCACGGCACCTCGGGGTAGAGATCGGACCGGCGCTCGACGGCGGCGACGATCTCGACTCCGGTCCGCGCCTCGAACTCCGCGACCCGCCGCTCGATCGCCGCGGCGTCCGCTGCCGTGACCACCTGCGTCACCTTGCTCATCGGCGCGACTCGCTCTCGTCGCGCGGCTCGCCGACGAGGTGATCGAGCCAGCCGACCTGCGTGGTGAGCGAGCCGTCCGCGTGCAGGCTGATCCACCGGTAGCCCGGCGGCCGCCGATCCATCACGCAATGCTCGGTCCGGGGTGCGAACTGGGCGCAGGTCGAGGGCGTGGTGAGCACGCGGACGCTACCGCGCATCTGGTCGAATTCCTGGTGCACGTGCCCGGCCAGCACGCAACGGACCTGCGGATGGCGATCGACCACGTCGAAAAACGCATCGCCGTTCTCGAGTCCCACCCCATCGAGCCACCGGCTGCCCACGGGAACGGGCGGGTGGTGCAGGCAGACCAGTACCGGCACGTCGTGCAGCGCGCGCAGGTCCGCGTCGAGGCGCACGAGTTCCGCGTCCGCAAGGCGCCCGTGCGGACGGCCCGGCACGTGCGTGTCCAGCAGCACCAGCCCCCAGGCGCCAAGCCGCGCGCGACCGCAGTACTGGAAGCCGTCGCCCTCCAGCAGCCGCGCCATCAACGCGGGGTCGTCGTGGTTGCCGGGCAGGCAGAAGACGCGCGATGCACGGCCCTCGAGCGCGCGGCGAAACCCGGCGTAAGCGGCCTCGCTCATGTCGTCGCCGATGTCGCCGGTCGCGAGGATCGCATCCGGGACGGGTCCCTCGGCGAACGCGGACTCCAGCGCCAGTCGGAACGACAGGGCCGTATTCAGGCCGTACAGTTCCGTCGCCGGCTCACCGAACAGGTGTGGATCCGTCAGCTGCAGCAACTGGACAGTCGGCATCGCGTCTATCATCTCGGCCAGGATGTCCCACGTATGGTAAATCGTCTGCCGCCGTCGAGTCCCGAGACGGAGGATGACCTGGTTGCGGAGGCCGAGCGGCTGCTGCGACAGGGCGAGCCCCTGCTCGCGTACAACTTCGCGGACGTCGGCGTGCAGCGCTGGCCGGAGAACCTGCGCCTGCGGCGGCTTCAGGCGCTGGCGCTGGCCCGGAGCGGCGACGCCGAGCGCGCGAACCGGCTGCTGTCGGAGCTGGCCCAGGCCGGCGCCGACGATGCGGAGACGCTCGGCGTGCTCGCCGGCACCCACAAGGAACTCGGCATCGCAGCGCGCGACGACGCCCGGCGTGAGGCTCACCTCGAGTCGGCCTACCGGCTGTACGCCCAGGGGTACGCGATGTCGGTGCAGCGTGGAAGCGCTGCCGGCGCGTATTACACCGGCATCAACGCAGCGACGATGGCGGTGCTGCACGGCCACATCGACGAGGCGCGCTGGATGGCCGCCGACGTGCAGCGCATCTGTTCATCGTCGCCGGCGGGCGACGGGGACGACGGGGCGGAATACTGGCGCCAGGCGACACTCGGCGAGGCCGCGCTGATCCTCGGCGACGCTCCGGCAGCGACGCGCCATTACGCGAATGCGATGGTCCTGGCACACGGCCGCTACGGCGACCTGAGCAAGACGCGCCGGCAGGCGCGGATGCTCGCTTCACACCTGGCGATCGACGACACCTGGCTCGAGGAGGTCCTGCGTATCCCGCCGGTGCTGGTGTGCACCGGCCACATGATCGACCAGCCGGGGCGAGTCACGCCGCGATTCCCGGCAGGACTGGAGGCCGCCGTCGGTGCGGCGATCGAGTCGAGCCTCGACGAGGTCCGACCGCTGGCGGCGTATGGGTCCGCGGCGTGCGGCGCAGACATCCTCTGCCTGGAGCGCGTCCAGGCACTCGGCGGCGAGATCCACGTGGTGCTGCCGTTTCCGCCCGACGAGTTCCGCCGCACCAGCGTGGAAATCGCGGACGGCAACTGGGGCACCCGCTTCGACCGGCTGCTCGGCACCGCGCACAGCGTCACGGTCACCAGCGACCACCGTGCGACGGGCAGTGTCGCGCCGTTCGAGTACGCCAATCTCGTGCTCACGGGCATGGGTCAGTTGCGCGCGCAACTGCTCGACACGGTGTTGCACGGGCTTGCCGTCTGGGACCGCGGCGGCGGCGCGCCAGGCGGCGCGGCATCGCTGGTGTCCGCGTGGGAGCGACGCGGCGTCCGCATCCACCACGTGCGGCTCGACGGACTTCGTCCGGCAGCCGCGCGACCCAACGACAACGGCGCCGCGGTGACGCATTCCGCGCTGGCGGCCGAGCAGCGTTCCCGCCACAGGATCAAGGCACTGCTGTTCGCTGACGCGGTGGGTTACAGCCTGCTCACAGAGGACCAGATCCCGATCTACGTCGAGGTCTTCCTCGGCGCCGTCGCGGACCTGAATCGACGCACGCAGCATCGCTGCGAGCACGTCGAGACCGCCGGCGACGGCTTCTACATGGTCTTCGCGGCAACTGAGGATGCGGCCAAGTACGCGATCGAGCTGCGCGACATGGTGAGCGGCACCGACTGGGCAGCGCACGGCCTGCCGCCGACCTTCGGCCTGCGCATCGCGTTGCACTGCGGCCCGGTCTATTGCGGCGTGGATCCGGTGACCGGGACTCCTCTTTACACCGGGCCGCACACCAGCCGCGCCGCGCGCATCGAGCCGGTCACGCCGCCGGGCCAGGTTTACGCGAGTCGCGCGTTTGCCGCAGTCGCCGCGGCGCGCGGCGTCGATGGGATCGAAATGCGCTACGTCGGCCGGACGCCGCTCGCCAAGCGCAGCGGCTCACTGGATCTGTACCACCTGCAGCGCTCGCACTAGCCTGCGCGGCCGCCTAGCGGGCCGGTCATCTCCACCACCGACTCGAGCAGCACGCCGAGCGAGGCTGCAAAGTCCGCGTAACGGCGCTCGTCGGCTTCGTCGAACGGCTGGCCGTCGCGGCGGTTCAGCAATTGCGTGACGGCGAACACCGCACCGTGGCGGTCGTGCAGCGGCAGGCAAAGCACCGAGCGCGTGAGGAAGCCGGTCTTCGCATCCACCTCGCGGTTGAAGCGCGGATCCTGGTAGGCGTCGGCGACGCGCACCGGCCGACCGGAAGTCGCGGCCGCACCCGCGATGCCGCTGCCGATCGGGATGCGCACGGACTCGCCGGGCGCCACGTCCTGTGCGACGCGCAGCACGAGTTCGCCGCGCGGCCGGTCCACGAGGAACAGGGATGCGCGCTCGGCGTCCAGCAACTCGCCGACGCGGCGCGTGAATACGCGCAATGCCTGCTCGAGCATGCTCTGGTGGGCGTGGTCGCGCGCGAGCGCCGTCGCCTCCAGGAATCGCTGCGACTGCTGCGTGAGCTCGCTCAGCGTGCGGCGGAACGTCGGCTCGTCCATCTGTGCGACGCGCTGCTCGAGCGACTCCTTGTGCGCGCTGTCAGCGAGCAGGCCCATCATGTGCTGCGTGTTTGCGATCACCGCTTCGGTGAATGTCGAGATCCGGCCGTCCTCGAGGTGGAGGATGCGGTCGGCGACGTCGAGGATGCGGTTGTCGTGGGTGACGATCAGGATGGTCGCGCCCTGCTCCTTCGCCAGCGCCTGCATGCGGTCGACGACCTCGCGGCCGGACGCCTTGTCGAGCGACGCGGTGGGCTCGTCGGCGAGCACGATCGCTGGATTGCCGACGAGCGCGCGCGCGATCGCAACGCGCTGGCGCTGGCCACCCGACATCTGGTGCGCTCGCTTGTCCAGGTGCTCGCCGAGGCCCACGGCCTCGAGCAATGCGCGGGCCCGGCGCCGCAGTTCGGCCCGCGAGTGGCGGCCCGTGGCACGCAGCCCGAGCTCGACATTCTCCGTCGCGGTGAGCGCGGCGAGCAGGTTGTGCTGCTGGAAGATGAACCCGATGCGGCGGCGCACCTGCTCGAGTGCAGCCTTGTTCGCCCCGCACAGCTCCTGGCCGAGGATGCGCACGCTGCCCGCCTGCGCGGCGCGCAGCGCGCCGATCAGCGTGAGCAGCGTCGTCTTGCCCGAGCCCGAGGGGCCCGTGACGATGATGATCTCGCCCGCGGGAATCGTCGCCGAGACGTCGAACAGGATCTGGCGGCGCAGGCCACCCTTGCCGTAGAAGTGGTCCAGCGACTCGACGACGACCGGCGGCACCGCGCTCATCCGAACACCTCCGCCGGATCGAGCTTGCGCACCTTGCGCAACGCAAGGAAGCCGGAGGCCACGCACACGAACAGCATCAGGCCGAACACGACCAGGCCGCGTTCCGCCGTCATGTACAGCGGCAGGCGAGTCGCGCCGGCTGCGACCTTGTAGAGGTACGTCGCCGCCGCTGCGCCGGGCACGAAGCCCAGCACCGCGAGGATGGCGGCCTGCTGCATCACGATGCCCGACACGAAGCGGTTGCGGTGACCGATGGCGCGCAGCGTGGCGTACTCGTTCAGGTGCTCGGAGACGTCGGCGAACAGGATCTGGTAGACGATGATCATGCCGACCACCAGGCCCATGATCGCGCCGAACGCGAACACGAAGCCGATCGGCGTGGCGCCGTTCCAGTACTTGCGCTCTCGATTCACGAAGTCCTGCTTCGTGAGCACCTCGACGTCCTTCGGCAGCATCGCCCGCAGGTCGTCGCGCACCGCCACCGGGTCGCTGCCCGGCTTGAGGCGGATCAGGCCGAGCTGGATCTCTTCGCGCGGACGCTCCGGGAACAGGCGCAACCAGTTGTCAATGCTGGTCATCACCGTCCCGTCGATGCCGAACGACGGCCCGATCTCGACCAGGCCGACGACCTTGACGGTGCGGTTGTTGATCTCCGTGGTGATCGGCGCCTCGGTCGCGAAGCGCTTGCGCACGTCGCCGAACTCGGGTCGCGACGCGGCGTCGAACAGCACGACGTCCTGCTGGCGCAGCCTGGCGAGGTTCTCGGAAAAGCCCGGCGTCTCGAACTGGTCCTTCTCCGGATCCACGCCCATCGACTGGATGCTGCGACGGTCCGTGCCCCAGGGGTTCTTCCACGTTGCCGGGAAGATATAGACCGGCGAGACGTCCTCGACCGCGGGGTGGCCGTGCGCCTGGTAGAGGCGGCGGAGCGAGAAAGCGGCCGGGCGCACGATGAACACACTGTCCGGGCTGAACAGCGCAATGTCGTACTGGAAGCGCTCGTGGAAGCGCAGCGTGCTCTCGAAGAGCGCGGAGCGGAAGCCGAGCTGCATCAGGATCAGCAGCACGGCGAACGCGATTCCCGCGACTGCGACCAGCAGCCTCAGCGGCTTGTGCCGCAGCTGCTTCCAGCCGAGCGGAGCCCAGGTCAGCGAGCGGGCCACGAGCTCAGCGCCCGATCTCGACATCGACCTGCAGCAGGCTGAGCCCGGCCGCTGGCGCTGAGTCGTCGAGCTTGATCTCGACCTCGATGATGCGCGCGTCCTTGCGCGCGGCAGGATCCGTGCCGATCTCGTCGAGCTTCTGCACCTTGGGCCGGATGCGCGTCACGACGCCCGTGAGCGGCCGCGCGAGTGCATCGCTGCTCACGCGTGCCTTCTGGCCAATCTTCACGTTGCGGATGTCGGTCTCGTAGACCTCGGCGATCGCGTACATCTGCTGCACGCGGCCTAGATCCAGCACGCCCTTGGCGCCGGCCACCTCGCCTGCCTTCGCGTGGATGTCGAGCACGCGGCCGGCGAACGGGGCGCGCAGGATTGCCCGCTCGAGTTCAGCCTGCTGCCCTGCCACCACGGCCTCGGCACCCGCGATGCGTGACTCCGCCACGCTGGCGGCAGCGCGGCGTGCCTTGCAAGTCGCGGCACCTGCCTCGGAAGCGCCCTTGGCCTGGTCCGCGACGTCGTCCGACGTGAGCTTCCGCTGCAGCAACTCGGCCTGGCGCTTCGACTGGCGGGCGGCGACATCGGCCAGCACGCATGCCTCGTCGGCCATGCTCGACGCGGCGCGCGCATCGCGCTTCGCTGTCTCGAGCCCCGCGCGCGCCTCGACGAGCCGCGCCTTGAGCACGCCGACGGCGTCGGATTCCGCGAGCACCTGCCCCTGCTGGACGTCCGCGCCGCGCTCGACGTACAGGCGCGTGATCACCGCGCCCGACACGGACTCCGGCATCGAACTGAGCCCGAGGTGCACGATTCCTCCTTCCGGCTCGAGCCGACCGAGCGCAGCAACTCCGCGCGATCCGCTCGCAGGCTTTGCGGCACCCTGGGCCTCAGCCGCTCCGGTATGCAGCGTGACGAAGGTGACGAACGAGGCGACCAGCAGCGCGGAACGCCTCCACTGCCGGTGATGGGTCGGAATGCTGCCGTTCGACATTGCTCGTTCCTCTTTCAATCCGTCCAGGGTCGTCATGCGCCTTGCCATTTCGATAGCGCGTCGCGTCCCGCGGTGTAGCCCACGGCCACGATCGCGTCGAACGCCTTCACATTGGTGAGGCTGAACCGGCTCACGTCGGGACGGACCAGCAGGTCGGCGCGCTTGCCGGCCTCGCGGGCCGCGGCCATCGTGCCCACCTCCGCCGCCTTGAGCATCACGGATAGGAATCCTGGCACGCGATAGCGGCGACTGAAGGGCAGGTAGCGGCCCGCGAGCACCTTCCACGGTGAGGGCACCGACGGGTAGTCCACCTCGTAGGTTTGGCGCGCGCTCACGTCCACCGCCAGCACGCGACCGACCGGCCGGCCGCGCATGCGGTCCACCGGCAGGTTGTCGAGGATGCCGCCGTCGATGTGCAATTGCCCGTCGATCACTGCCGGGGGGAACACTCCCGGCAGCGACACGCTGGCGCGCAGAGCCTGCGGCAGTGAACCCCGGTCGTGGAACCGGCTCTGCCCGGAGCCGAGCGAACTGGTCAGGCAGAAGTAAGGCAGCGGCAGGTCCTCGATCATGCCGCCGAGGTACTCGCCGATCAGCCGCTCCATGCGGCCGCCGCGCAGCAGCGAGATCAGCGGCAGCGTCATGTCGCCGAACGGCTTGCCGTCCACGAACGCGGCTCGCGCCCGCCGGATCGCTTCGTCGGGCGGCAGGTCGAGCGCGATGGCCGAGCCCATCACGGCGCCAATGCTCGAGCCGCCGATCCAGTCCACGCCGACGCCGGCCTCGCACATCGCCTTGTACACGCCGAGATGCGCAAAACCGCGAGCGGCGCCACCACCAAGCACCATCCCGAGCGCCGAGCCGTCGATGATCCGGGACAGCCGCTCGAGATCGGCCGGCACGCCCTCGCGAAGGTGCAGGTGGAAGTCGAGCGGCCGCGACTCCAGCCATGCGCCCGTGCCCGACAGCGTGGCCGGGCTGCCAGGGTGCACGAGCAACAGCGCCTGGCGGGCCACCGGCCCCCCCGGCGGATCCAGCAATCCCGGCTCCCATTCGCGGCGCGCCGGATCGCGCGTGGCATCGCCGACCATGAGTACGAGGTCGGCGTGCCGAACGGCGACGTCCGACCATGGTGTCGCGCCGGGGTCGGCCACGTAGATCAGGAACCGGTGCGACTGCTCCTGGTCCGTGAGCCACTGCACGACTGCCGGCGATACCGGCGCCGCGGCACGGGCCGGGAGTTCCAGCCCGGGGACCTGCGCCACGTCGCCCGCAGTCAGTACGCGTACCGGGCCCCGCTGTCCCAGCGACCGGGCGAGCCGATCCACGAGCCGGGTCACGGTATCGCTGCGGTCGAGCGGCACTAGGGCTACCACGCCGAACGGTCGGCGGGGCGCCGTGACACCGGCGGTGCGGTCACGCAGCCGAGTGGCGATGCCTCCGGCGAGCTGGCGCGTCAGCTCCGGCCGGCGTTGCGAAAGGCGATCGAACGCGGCCGTGTCCATCTTGAGCAGCAGGCTGTCGCGCATGGCGCGGATGCCGGCCGAACGCACGCCGCCGGCGAGCATGCCGATCTCACCGATGGTCTCGCCTGGGGCGACTTCGGCCACCAGCCGGGACCCGGTCCCTTCCGGTTCGGACACGTCGATCCAGACCTGCATCCGGCCGCGCACCAACAGGTAGAGGCCATCCGCAGCGTCGCCCTGCCGGAACAGCCATTCGCCGCCACGGCAAGTCACGGTCTCGAGTTCTGATGAAAGTTCTGCGGCCGACTCTGGCGAAAGTGCCAGGCCGCGCTGCACGGCATCGCGCAGCGGCGATAGCGTCGAGGTGTCGATCAATTCTGTTCCCCAGGGCCCGTTCTACATTCAATTTCTACGGGCAGTCCGAGACAGTAACATTAAGCGACGGAGCGCGGAGTTGTCACCCCGCCCGGTGGCTCATCCCTTCCGGGCGTTGGCCGGCCGGCCGCGACGAGTGAGACGTCGTGATGCATCGAAGAGCCGAAATGGCTGCGGCGCAAAATCAAGGGGTTCCCGTCCTGACGCAGGCCTGCCGACAGCCCTGAACCGCATGGTGCACAATGCCCGCAGTTCGTCGGGTCGTCGTAATCGGGAGCAATGATGCGTTTCAATCGACATTTCGGTTTCGCCGGTGCCGCGGCGCTAGCGCTGGCGCTGGCATTGATCGCGGCCCCGGCCCGGGCCGATTCCGGCACCGCGGTCCACGCCAAGGTCATCGCCGCCATCCAGGCCGACAAGACCGCATCGATCGAGCGGCTCCGTGAATGGATTGCGCTGCCAACCATCGCCAACATGGGCGTGAACACGCCGCAGGGCGCCGAGTACATGCGCCAGCTGGCGCTGGACGCGGGATTCCAGAAAGCGCGGATCGTCGAGACCGGCGGCGTGCCTGGCGTGTTCGCGACACTCGACGCCGGCGCGAAGACCACGCTCGCGATCTACTTCATGTACGACGTGAAGCATTACGACCCGGCCGAGTGGTCGTCACCGCCGCTCGAGGGGAAGATCGTCGCGCGCGCGGGCGAAGGCACGATGCTGGTCGGCCGCGGCGCGGTGAACCAGAAGGGCCCCGAGATGGCTTTCCTCACTGCGCTGCACGCGTTCAAGCAGGCGGGCGTGAAGTTGCCGGTGAACCTCGTGCTCGTTGCAGAGGGCGAAGAGGAAATCGGGTCGACCAACTTCTCGAAGATGCTCGCCGACCCGGAAGTCAGCGCGGCGCTGCGCAAGTCCGTCGGCGTCATGATGCCCGCGACCGGCCAGTCGCGGGACGGCTCGGTATCGCTCGATCTCGGCGCCAAGGGAGTGCTCGAGGTCCAGCTCGTCTCGAGCGGCGAGAAATGGGGCAAGGGTCCGGCCAAGGACGTTCACTCGAGCCTGATGGCCCGCGTCGACAGCCCCGCCTGGCACCTCGTCAAGGCGCTCGACACGCTGGTCGCCGACGATGGCTTCACGCCGGCGATCGACGGCTGGTTCGAGAACGTCCGTCCGCTGACGCAGCACGAGAAGGAACTGATCGCGGCCGACCTCGCCGATGACGAAGCGGCGGTGAAGAAGACGCTGGGTGTCCGTCGCTGGATCAACGACGAGGATTTCCTCACGAGCTCGTATCGTCTCGCGTCGCAGCCGACGGTCAACATCCAGGGCCTGCTCAGCGGCTACATGGGGCCGGGCGGCAAGACGGTTCTGCCGGGCCGCGCCGAGGCCAAGCTCGACTTCCGCCTGGTCCCCAACATGACCAAGGACGAGGCGGTCGCGAAGCTGAAGGCGCACCTCGAGAAGCGCGGGTTCGGCGATATCGAGGTGATCGTCAGCGGCGGCTACAGCCCGACCGAATCACCCGAGGACAGCGTCGTCATCCAGGCAGGCGTCGCGGCGCTGGAGAACGCGCGGATTCCATACACGATTCACCCGCGCCGCGCGGGCAGCTGGCCAGGCGTGAATTTCACCGGGCCGCCGCTCAAGATGGCCGCGGGACATTTCGGCGTGGGACGCGGCGGCGGAGCGCACGCGCCCGATGAATGGCTGCTGATC
>Ga0316629_10000231_pt1 | contig 10887 bp, 12 predicted proteins | sample OWC_May_M1_C1_D1_FD_207654 | JGI IMG/M metagenome (GOLD analysis project Ga0316629, IMG submission 207654) | Wetland soil microbial communities from Old Woman Creek delta, Ohio, United States - OWC_May_M1_C1_D1_A | ecosystem: Environmental > Terrestrial > Soil > Wetlands | place: USA: Ohio... | reverse complement strand
TCGGTGCTGGGCCGCATCCGCATCCGGGAAACTCCGAAGGTGCGGCGCGCGCAGGAATTGCTGCGCGAGCGCCTGAACCACCGCCGCATCATCCAGAAACTGGACCCCCGGTAGACCAGAGCCGGCAAACAATTCGGAGTCGTGACCACAACCGGCCAACCCCTGCGAATGGGGGTTGGCCGGTTGTCTGTGGCGGCCGGGCGCCTCCGGCTTTACACCGCGCGGTGTCTTCAGTATAGTGATCGGCGGCGCGGAACCCGCTCTTTGGCGAAAGCGAGGCCGGCGATGAAGCGCACGTACTTCTGCCCCGAGTGCCGAGCGACCCTGAATCCCAGCGTGAAGCTCATCCTGACGATGGCCAGAGGGCGACGCCGGAACCTCGTCCTGCTCAGCCCGCAACCCGGGAACTACAGCGTCATCGTCCCGGATGACGTCACCCTTCGGCACGGCGACGAGGTCGACTTCTTCTGCCCGGCCTGCGGCAAGAACCTCCGGAGCGAGGCGAACGCGCATCTCACCGAGATCGGGTTCCGGCTCGAGGACGGCACCAAGGGCCGCGTGAACTTCTCGCGCAAGTACGGCGAGCACGCGACGTACTTCGTCACGAAAGAGCAGATCCGCTCGTACGGCGAGAATGCCGCCATGTACGGCGACGCCAACTTCTTTGGCGCCGGCGGAGAGAAGGAATAGTGGTTCTGGTATCCCGTCGCCACGAACGTCGTCCTCCGTGTGTATCCTCCCTGCGGCCGTGCCTCCCGGTTGAGATGTCCGATCCGACGCAGCTTCCGTTTGCCTCGCTTGACTTCGGTGGGGGGCCAGCCTATGTTCAGGACGGCGGCACCGATGTCAACAGAGCGACCGTCTCGGAAGCGGCTGTGGACTTCCGTGGCGGGGTGACGAGGGGCGACGCGTTGCGAGATGACGACGCCGGCCGACCCGGCCTGGGAAGCGGGGGATCGGCCCTCGACGCACTGCAGCGCCCCGTCGCGATCTTGGTGGGTCACTTCGGCAGCGGCAAGACCGAGATCGCGATCAACCTCGCCTTTGGCCTCCGCAATCGCGGGGCCGAGGTCACCTTGGTTGACCTGGACCTGGCGAAGCCCTACTTCCGCTGCCGGCTGGCGAAGGACGACCTGGAGGCGCGGGGCGTCCGGCTGGCGGCTCCCACGGGAGACCGCTTCCACGCCGATCTGCCGATCCTCGTCCCCGAGGCGCGAACGGCGGTGCGCGGCGAGAACGGGCTTCGCAGCCGGCTGATCTTCGACGTCGGGGGCGACGACCTCGGCGCCCGCGTACTGGGGAGCATCTCGGGCCTACTGGACCGGCGAGCCACGGAGCTGCTCTTCGTGGTGAACGCCAATCGGCCCTTCGCGGAGAACTTGCCTTCGCTGCGGCAGATGCTCCGCGACGTGCAGGCTGCCGCCCGATTGGACGTGACCGGTCTCGTCGCCAACACGCACCTGATGGACGAGACGACGGCGGAGACCGTGCGCCAGGGGGTCCGGGCCGCACGGGAACTGCAGGCGGCGACCGGCATTCCGCTGAGGTTCTCCGCCATGCAGCGCCGCCTGGCCGAGGCGTTCGGCGGACCCGGGGAAACAGTAGATCACGTTCCGATCCTCGCCATGGAGCGCCACATCGTGGCCCCGTTTGCAGTGCGCCCATGGGGCTCGCGCCGGCGCTCCAGCGTGGTATGAGTAGCGGGTGAGAAAGGAGTCAGGCATGTCGACCGTCCTGGTGGAGAAGAACCGGTGCAAGGGGTGTGGGCTGTGCGTCAGCGCCTGCCCCTCCCATGTGCTGGCCATGTCACAGGAGATCAACGCCAAGGGATACTTCTTCCCCATGGTGGAGCACCCGGACGACTGTAACGGCTGCCGCTACTGCGTGTTGGTCTGCCCCGACGTCGCCGTCCAGGTCGAGCACAAGGGGAAGGTCTCGGAACCGCCCGAAGCGCTGAACGACTTGCCCATGCACTACTGCCCGGGCTGCACCCATGGCGTCATCCATCGGCTGGTGGCCGAGGCCATCGACGCCCTGGACGTCCGCGAGCGCACCGTGGGCATCGCCCCCGTGGGCTGCAGCGTGCTGGCGTACGACTACTTCAACTGCGACATGCACGAGGCGGCGCACGGCCGGGCCATGGCCGTGGCCACCGGCGTCAAGAGGGGCCGGCCCAACCTGATCGTGTTCACGTACCAGGGCGACGGCGACCTGGCCTCCATCGGCATGGCCGAAACGGTCCACACCGCCAACCGGGGTGAGAAGATCACCGTCATCTTCGTGAACAACGCCATCTACGGCATGACGGGTGGTCAGATGGCTCCCACGACGCTCCCGGGCCAGGTTGCGTCTACCAGCCCGCTCGGCCGCGACGTGGCGCTGGCGGGCTATCCCATCCGGGTCGTCGAATTGCTCAAGGAGCTCAAGACGCCCGCGTACCTGGCGCGGGTCTCGGTCCACGACCCCAAGGCGATCATGCAGGCGCGCAAGGCGATCCGAACGGCGTTTCAGTATCAAGTGAAGGCGACCTGCTTCTCGCTGGTCGAGGTCCTGTCCACCTGCCCCACCGGCTGGGGCCTCATGCCAAGCGAGGCGTGCGGCTGGCTGGCGGAGCACATGATCCCATACTACCCCTTGGGAGAGTTCAAGACTCCCGAGCATGGGGTGGTCAAGGAAACGGAGCGGTAGCCATGCATACCGAGATCATCCTTGCGGGTTTTGGCGGCCAGGGTGTCCTGTTGATCGGAAAGCTGCTCGCCTATGCGGGCATGAAGGCAGGCCGCGAGGTCACCTGGATGCCCGCCTACGGTCCCGAAATGCGCGGCGGGACGTGCAACTGCACCGTCGTGCTTTCCGACCGCCCCATCGGCTCGCCCATCAGCAAGTCGCCGCACGCGCTCATCGCCCTGAATCTCCCGTCGCTGGACAAGTTCGAGGAGGCGGTGCGGCCGGACGGCCTCGTCGTGGTCAATACGTCGCTCATCAATCGCCTGCCGCACCGGACCGACGTCACCGTCGTGGCGGTCGCCGCCAACGAGATCGCCATCGAGTGCGGCAGCCCCAAGGCGGCCAACATGGTGGCGCTGGGAGCGTACCTGGGCGCCGGCGGCGTGGTGCAGTTGGACCACGTCAAAGCCATCGTCAGCGAGTCCTTCGCCGCCAAGCCCAAGCTGGTCGAGGTCAACCACGCGGCGCTGGCCCGCGGCTTCGCCCTCGGGCAGGCCAAGGCCACGGCCACCGTGCACTGAGGAGCATCCCATGGCCAAGAAGCTCATGAAAGGCTGCGAGGCGATCGGCGAGGCCGCGGTGCAGGCGGGCTGCCGCCTCTTCTTCGGCTATCCCATCACCCCCCAGAACGAGATCCCCGAGTACCTGTCCGCGCGCCTGCCCCAGGTGGGCGGGACGTACGTGCAGGCCGAGAGCGAGGTGGCGGCCAGCAACATGCTCTACGGGGCTGCGGGCGCCGGATGTCGCTGCTTCACGTCCTCGTCCGGCCCCGGCATCAGCCTCATGCAGGAAGGCATTTCGTACATCGCGGGGTCGGAGTTGCCCGTCGTCATCGTCAACATCATGCGGGGCGGTCCGGGCCTGGGCGGCATCCTACCCTCCCAATCCGATTACTTCCAGGCGGTCAAGGGCGGCGGCCACGGCGACTACCGTTGCCTGGTCCTGGCGCCCTCCACCGTCCAGGAGGCGGCGGACCTGGTCCAGGAGGCCTTCGATCTGGCCGACAAGTATCGGAACCCGGTCATGGTGCTGGGGGACGGCATCATGGGCCAGATGATGGAACCGGTGGAGTTCAAGCGCTCCGTCCGGCCGGAAGACCTCCCGGCCAAGCCGTGGGCCACCACCGGCGCCAAAGGCCGTAAGCCCAACCTCATCAACTCGCTGTACCTGAAAGCCGAAGAGCTCGAAGCCCATAACTGGAAGCTGGCCGCGAAGTACGAGGAGATGGCCAGGACAGAGTGCCGTCACGAGGCGTGGCATCTCGACGGCAAGGTGGACGTGCTCTTCGTGGCATACGGCACCGTCGCGCGGATCTGCAAGACGGCCATCGACGCCCTCCGGGACCAAGGGATAAATGCGGGCCTGTTCCGCCCCATCTCTTTGTTCCCGTACCCCGGACAGGCATTGCTCCAGGCCGCGGAGAAAGCCAGGCATGTGCTGGTCTCCGAGATGTCGTGCGGCCAGATGGTGGAGGACGTGCGATACTACGTGGCGGGACGGCGTCCCGTGGCCTTCTACGGCCGTGTGGGCGGCATGATCATGACGCCCGAGGAATTGGTCGGCGAGGCTCGAAAGCTCGCCGGAACGCTGGGCTGAGGCGCGACGCTCACGCCAGGGGAGAGACGACGGTGAACGAGCGCGAGCAGATCCTGGAGATTCTCCGGAAAGCCTACCAGATCGAGGTGGATGGCTACACCTTCTACTCCATGACCGCGATGCAGGCCACCAAGCCCGCGGTGAAGGAACTCTTCGAGAAGCTGGCCCACGACGAGGTCCAGCACCAGAACTTCCTCAAGGGTGTGGGGAAGCGCTACGACGCCGAGGGCACGGCGGCCTTCGCTGTCGCGAAGCCGGCGGCCGCCCTGAGCGGCCTGACGGACCACGTGTTCACCGCGCGGTTCAAGGAGCAAGCCAAGGGTGCCGCGTTCGAGATGGGCGTCCTCTCCGTGGGCCTCACGCTCGAGACCAACGCCATGGCCTACTTCAATCACGCTGCGGACGCGACGGATAGCGCGGAGGCGCGGAACTTCTACCGCTACCTCGCGGACTGGGAGAAGCAGCACTTCGACGCGCTCAACACCCTGTACTCGGCCATCCGCAGCGACTTCTGGGGCGCCGGCGGCTTCGCCCCGTTCTAGCGCGCGGCCGCCGGCCCCTCCCCCTCCGGCATGGATGTACTGGCGCTCTTGCGGCCTGTCTCCTCGGAACATTTTAGGGGACGTTTAGGGGACGTGGTTGATTAATTGTTCTTATTTTCTTGAAAACAGAAAGTACAATTAGGCAACAACGGCCGGGTCCCCGAGCTGTTTGGGGCTTACCGCGAGAGGACAAGGTCGCCCACGGTGGCGAGGAGCATCCCGATGCTGAGCACGCCGTTGACGTTGAAGAAGGCCGTGTCCAGCTTGGCCAGGCCGTGACGGTGCACCAGTCGGTGCTCGTAGAGGAGCAAGATTGCCGCGCACAAGAGACCCAGCCAGTAGATGGGCCCCAGGCGAAGCAGGGGGATCAGCAGGGTCAGGCAACAGACCGTGAGGCCGTGGAAGATCCCCGCGATGATCAAGCCCTGGGCCGTCCCGAGCCGCGCCGGAATCGAGAAGAGGCCGGTGCGGCGGTCGAAGTCGACGTCCTGGAACGCGTACAGGATGTCGAAGCCTGCCACCCAGAACAGCACCCCCAGTCCGAGCACGAGCGCAGGCACGGCGATCTCTCCGCGGACGGCGACCCATGCCCCGATGGGGGCCAGGGCCAGCGAGAGCCCCAGGACCAGGTGCGAGCCAGCGGTGAATCGCTTGGTATAGGAATAGCCGCAGACGATGAGGATCGCCAGAGGGGCGAGTGCGAAGCACAGAGGATTCAGCATCCACGCGGAAAACAGAAAGACCGCGAACGACACGACGACGAATGCCACCGCCTCGCCGAGCGCGATCCGCCCCTGAGGGAGCGCACGGTCTCGCGTCCGCGGATTCAGGCTGTCCAGGTATCGATCGGCGATCCGGTTCGTCCCCATGGCGCCGCTGCGCGCCCCCACCATCGCCATTAGGACCCACCAGAGTGTTCGCCCCGGCGGAATCCCACCCGCGGCCAAGACTACCCCCATGAACGCGAAGGGTAACGCGAACACGGTGTGGGCGAATCGAATCATTTCCAGATACGTGCGCAGCTTGGTAAACATAGCCATCAGGATTCAGCGATCAGCGATCGACACGCAGGAGCTGGCACGCGCCTCAGCTATAGGCTGACCGCTGATGGCTAGCCGCCGCCTTTGATGCCCACGTGGATCGCCACGATCCCGCCCGTCAGCAACCGGTATGAGACGTCGCGAAATCCGGCTTCCGTCATCCACGTGGCCAGCTCTTTCGGCGGAGGGAAATCGCTCACCGATGCCGGGAGATACGTGTACGCGGATGGGTGGCCGGAGACGAAACCACCGATCACGGGGAGGACCCGGTGGAAATACCAGAGGTAGATGCGGCGAAACAGTCGGCCGGGCGGTGTCGTAAACTCCAGGATCACAGCCCGCCCCCCCGGCCTGAGGACGCGGTGGATCTCCGCGAGGGCCTGGCGCCGTTCCGGCACGTTGCGGAGGCCAAAGGCCACCGTGGCGCCGTCGAAGGCCTGATCGCGAAACGGCAGGGCCTCGGCCGGGGCCACGGAGAGGTGGACACGGCCCGCCACGCGCGCGCCGGCGAGTTTCCTCCGCCCCAAGTCGATCATCGCGGCGCTGAAATCCACGCCGGCGATCGTGGCGGCCGGGAACTGGCGCGCCGCTTCCAGCGCCATGTCCGCCGTTCCCGTGCAGATGTCCAGTAGCCGACCGCCCGGCGGGAGCCCGGTCGCTCGGATCGCTTCACGTCGCCAGACGCGGTCCCGACCGGCGCTGAGCAAACGGTTCAAGAAATCATACCGCGGGGCGATGGCCGAAAACATGCGCTCCACCGCCGCCCGCTGCTCGGCCACTCTGTCACGATGATGCTGAGACACGCCGGCAACACCGAAAGGAAAGGCGGGCTCGGGGGAGCCGTCTCACTGCGGCGTCAATTTCAGGTCCATCGTGGCGTCGCGCCCGGACACCACCAGCTTCAGGCGGGCGCCGGGTGTGAGCTCCGCGTTGTCGCGGAGGTCGTTGAGGCTGGCCAGTTCGAACCGGCGACCCTCGTCGTTCAGTTCGCTCCGCGCGATGCCGGCCAGCGTGTCGCCCGGCCTGACCACGTACGTCCGAATGCGTCGCTGGTCTTTCGCCTCGCCGTACCGGAGACCGTCGAGATGCGCCCGAAACTCGTTGGTCCGGATCTCCAGCGCGCCCGGCTCCGCCACCAACAGATGCGCCATCGTATCCGCCTTGGCGATCCGCGTTGCCGTATCCGGGTGGGTGGCGTCGAATCCATGGTAGAGTCGCTGCCCGCGGAGCAAGTCGTTCCGGCGCATCCACCGCAGGAAGGTCACCATCCGCCGCGGATCGTAGCCGGCGCGCCTGGCATGCCGCAAACCGACTTCGTCCGCCTCCAACTCGTAGTCGCGACCGTACCCCAGGAGCATGTAGTTCGCCAGGTGATTGGAGATCATCCCCACGGCGCTGGCCGCGCTGCCACTGCCGGCCGCGGCAGCTGCTCCCACGCCCAACAGGGTGGCGATTTGCGTGGCCATGGCCTTCGTCATGAGCTTGGCGCCGTGACGGGAGTTGACGTGCGTGGCCTCGTGGCCGAGGATGCCGGCGAGCTGGGCCTCGTCATTCATTTCGGCCAGGATCCCGCGTGTGACGTACACGAAGCCCCCGGGGAGGGCCATGGCGTTGATGCTGGTGTGATCGACAATTTTGAACTGGAAATTGAAACGCGTGTCGGAGGCGGCCACCACGCGCTGGCCGACCTGGGCCACGTAGTTCTGAAGATCCGGAGCTTCGTAATACCCGAACATCTTGAGGATCTCGGGGTCGGCCTCGCGGCCGATGGTCACGTCGCCGGATTCGTCGTAGATGGAAAAACCGCGGGCTCGCTGAGGCATTGACGCCACAGCCAGGCAGGCTTGGGACAACACCAGCAAGAACTGACGGCGACTCCACCCGCCGGAATCCGCCGCGCACGAAGCACACCAACTCATGGACCCCACCTCCCGGTCCACGTCCCTCACTGGCGGAGTCTGGCCTCCAGGGCGCGGATATTCTGCTTGGCCTTGCTCGCCAACTCCCCCTCGGGACTGAACTTCAGGTACAGCTTGTATTCGGCCACCGCCTTGCGGTATAGCACCTTGTCGTCCGTACCCAGCTTGGCCTTCGTGTGGTAGGACAAGCCCAGGTTATAGTGAGCCTCGGCGTAGTCCGGCTTGGCCTTGACGGCCTTTTCGTACTCGGCGATGGCAAGGTCCAGCGACTCGAAAACACGTTCGTGATACATCACGCCGAGCTCGTAATACGCTTCGGCTTGCATCCGGCTATCCGGCGGCTTCGCACCGTCCTGTTTGCCCGCGTCCGGCGCTTTGGGTGCCGTCGCCGATCCGGCAGCCTCTTTCCACTCGGCCAGAACCGGCGCCACGAGCAGGGCGACGATAAGCCACACTCCCGGGAAAATGCCTTTCCACCGTGTCACGGCTTGCACCCTCCACAGCTAGAACTGCGGCCCAAGGATCCAATGATTGCGCGCTGTGTCGCGTAGTATACATGACGCTCGCGCACCCATCCAGGGGAATCCCTCTTACAACGCGCCAGCATGGCGCTATTGCACTGTTGGGCCCGGCGAAGGCGGGAACGACCCAAACTCAACGGGAGAAGGCCGTCCGCAGCGCGTCGGCCACCTCTTCCAACCCCTGAAGCGCCGGCTCGCACAGGGCGGCAAGCTGGACGAACCCGTGGTTCATATCCAGATAGCGGGTGCAGTGCACGGGCACCCCGGCCTGCGCCAACCGAGCCGCGTACGCCTCGCCCTCGTCGCGCAGCACGTCGTACTGGGCAGTGAGGATGAGAGCCGGGGGCAGTCCGGCAAGGCTCGTGGCCTGGAGCGGGGAAGCGCACGGATCATCGCCGTCAGTTGGGTTCGCCAGATAGCTCTTCCAGAAATACCGCATCGTGTCCCGCGTCAGCCCGAAGCCGCTGGCGTAGTGGTGATACGATGCCGTATCGAAGCCGTAATTCGTGACCGGATAAATAAGGACCTGGAGCGCGAGCGCATGGCTCCCCTCGTCGCGAAATCGGAAGGCCACGGCTGCGGCGAGGTTACCGCCCGCGCTGTCGCCCGAGACGGCCACCCGCGTGCCGTCGCCGCCAATCTCGGCTCCGCGCAGCGCACACCAGCTCGCTGCCGCGACGCAATCCTCCAGCGGAGCGGGAAACCGGTGTTCCGGCGCCCGGCGGTACCCGACGGAGACGACCAACGCGCCGGAGCGGTTGGCCAGGGTCCGGCAGACATCGTCGTGGGTATCGAGATTTCCCAAGACCCACCCGCCCCCGTGGAAGTACGCCACGATCGGATGCGGCCCGCTTCCTCCCGACGGATGATAGATTCGCACAGGAATCTCGCCTGCCGGCCCGGGCAACGCCCGGTTTTCGATCGGCCCTACCGATTCGTGCCGCTTCGGCCGGCGCAGCATCATCGTCTCCCGAAGCGATCTCAACTCGGAAACAGGTAGCGCGTCGAAAGAAGGGCCCGGAACCTCCGCGTCGAGCATCGACCTGATGGCCGGATGGAGGGGCACGGCCCGCGTCCGAGGCACGGTACGGAAACGGAGCCCCGATTCATTGGACATGTGCTTCGCGTTCCTGCTCATGCCCTTCTCCTTCCGCGGACACGCGAAAGTCCGGAGGTGCGAAAAGTCAGTCGGGCGCGATTCTGCATCCCTACGCGGGCCGTCGCAAGTAATTTCCAGGACCGCATTCCGCGGTTTCTTGGCTACGCGATCGGATGCCGGGAACTCTGTGCCAGTCTACCCAGAAGCCGACGGCGAGAAAGCAGACACGGACGACGATTCGTCGCACCGCCAAAGGAAAAGCGCCGGTCGGCGAACCGACCGGCGCTGTGCGAAGTACGTTAAGCCGCTACTACTTCTTCGGCTCGGCCTTCCGCACATCCGGGCCCTCGGTGCCCTTGGGCTCGACCTTGCGGACATCCGGACCCTCGGTGCCCTTCGGCTTCACGGACGAGGCGGTCTTTTTCTTGGCCTTGCGAACATCCGGCCCTTCCGTGCCCTTGGGCTCCTGCTTGCGGACATCCGGGCCCTCGGTGCCCTTCGGCTTCACGGACGAGGCGGTCTTTTTCTTGGCCTTGCGGACATCCGGCCCTTCCGTACCCTTGGGCTCGACCTTGCGGACATCCGGCCCCTCGGTGCCCTTCACGGCGGGGGCCTTGCCCGCCGGCGCCTGCGCCTGGGCAAAGACTGGGCCGGCCAGCGCGGCCACGAACATCACAGCGGCGAACACGGCAACGAACTTCTTCATGTGTCTCCCTCCTATGAATCCTTGAGTGTGTCCCCCCAACTTTCTTCGGGGGGGCGGCAGCCCTGCGCTGCCACTTGTGAACCCCTGGGCCGCGGTCCCTGGGGTTCTGGTTTATTCGAACGCTATAGAGAGGAGCACGATCTGTGCCACTTCCGGCAGAACCAACGACAGCACAACACAAACCACTACATCAGATATTCCAATAGGTTAGCTGCGGGTCATAATCCGACACTTCCTGGGGTCTTTCATCAGACGAACCCTGCTCCACCCCAAAACGAAAAGCACTAACCCAAATGCGACAATACCGCCTCGAACCCACGACCTGCCGCGAACGATCCGCTCCTTCCGCCACCTCAGGGCATCCGTTCCCCTGCGCGCTCACGCCCGGTGCCGCTCACACCCTTCAGCGCATTTTGGCAGCCGGCCGACACGTTCGCGCGATTCGCCTGTAGGCACTGGATTATTGCCTGCCGGCTCGTGGATGCCCGAGGATGGTAACAGTACACCGCCCAGTCGTCCCGGCAAGCGCCCACCGGGCCGCTCACGAACTCCTGGAGATCGCTCACCCGCCCGGTGCAGGCCGGCGACAGCTTCGCCTCGTTGGCCCTGAGGCACTGCAGGATCCGGCCCCCGCCGGGCTGGACATCGGCGCAGAGCGTTCGAATCTCTTCCGTGCACGGGATTTCCTGCGCGCGCACCTCCGATATACACGCTCCGAGAAAACCGAGTACGACCGC
>Ga0316629_10000230_pt1 | contig 10904 bp, 10 predicted proteins | sample OWC_May_M1_C1_D1_FD_207654 | JGI IMG/M metagenome (GOLD analysis project Ga0316629, IMG submission 207654) | Wetland soil microbial communities from Old Woman Creek delta, Ohio, United States - OWC_May_M1_C1_D1_A | ecosystem: Environmental > Terrestrial > Soil > Wetlands | place: USA: Ohio... | reverse complement strand
TCATGTGGTGGCTGGTGGCGGCGCAGGTGGTGGTGGGCGTGATGGTGCTGCTGGGCGTGCTGTCGCTGCGCCTGCTGCGTCCGATCCACCGCCTGAAGCTGCAGGCCAGCATGCTGGCGGCGCGCGAGGCGGTGCCGGCGCTGGTCTGGCGCCAGCGCGACGAGCTTGGCCAGCTGGGCCAGCACCTGAACACCGTGCGCGCGCGCATCCAGGAGCTGTTCGAGGAGCTGGAAGCCAAGAACAAGCAGCTCAGCAAGATGGCCATGTACGACCATCTCACCGGGCTGCCCAACCGCACGCTGTTTCGCGAGCTGTTCCAGCACGAAGCCGCGGCGGCGCGGCGCCAGCAACAAAGCTGCGCGCTGCTGTTCATCGACCTGGACCGCTTCAAGGCCGTCAACGACTCGATGGGCCACGCCGCCGGCGACGAGCTGCTGCTCGGCATCAGCCAGCGCCTGGTGGACACGCTGCGCGAGTCGGACATCGTCTGCCGCGTCAGCGGCGACGAGTTCCTGGTGCTGCTGACGCAGTCCGGCAGCCGCGAGCAGGTATCGATCACCGTCGAGCGGCTGCTGCGCGCGATCCAGATGCCGCTGCTGCTGCCGCGCGCGGCCAGTACGGCGCAGGTCAGCGCCAGCATCGGCATCGCGCTGTGCCCAGGCAACGGCGAGGACTTCGAGGCCCTGGCCCGCTGTGCAGACCTGGCCATGTACAAGAGCAAGGACATGGGCAAGGGCCGCTACTGCTTCTATGTCGACGACCTGGACATCGCCCTGCGTTCGCGCCTGGAACTGGAGCGCGAGCTGCTGCAGGCCATAGCCAACCACGAGCTGCTGCTGCACTACCAGCCGGTGTTCGACATGCGCAGCGGCCGGCTGGTCGGCTGCGAAGCACTGGTGCGCTGGATGCACCCGCAGCGCGGCCTGCTGATGCCCGGCACCTTCATCCAGACGGCCGAAGAAACCGGCCTGATCCGCGAGCTCGGCCTGTGGACGCTGGACGCCGCCTGCGCACAGCTGGCCTCGTGGAAGGGCTCGGGGCTGCACCCCGGGCGCATCGCGGTCAACGTGTCGGCGCTGCAGTTCCGCGACCAGCGGTTGCCGCAGGTGCTGCGCACGGCCATGCAGACCTACGACATCCGCCCGGGCGAACTGGAGCTGGAGCTGACCGAAAGCACGCTGATGGCCGACACCGAAGCGGCCCAGGCCACCGTGGCCAGCCTGCGCGAGCTCGGTGTGGCGCTGGCCATCGACGACTTCGGCACCGGCTACTCGTCGCTGTCGTACATCAAGCGGCTGCGCCCGGACAAGCTGAAGATCGACCGCAGCTTCGTCAAGGACCTGCCGGACGATGCCGACGACCGCGCACTGACCGAGGCCATCGTTGGTCTGTCGCAGGCCCTGTCGATCGCCGTTGTGGCCGAAGGCGTGGAAACGCCCGAGCAGCGCGACTACCTGCTCGGCCTGGGCTGCTCGCTGCAGCAGGGCTATCTGCACGGCCGTCCGATGCCTGCCGCACAACTGCGCGCGCTGATGGTGGGCAGCGAGGCCGAAGCGCTGGTCTGAGCGCGCTCAGGCCGCGGCTTCGCGCAGCCGCCTCAGCGCGCGGCGTACGGTTTGCTCGCGCACCGAGGCGCGGTCGCCGTCCAGCTGCAGCCGCTCGGCGCGCACTTGAACGTGGCCGGCCGCCTCGCGCTGCGCGAGGGCCAGCCACACCATGCCCACCGGCTTGCCCGGGGTGGCGCCGCCCGGGCCGGCGATGCCGGTGACGGCCACGCCGAGTTCAACGCCGGCGCGTCGCACCGCGCCTTCGGCCATGGCCCGGACCACCGCTTCGCTGACCGCGCCTTGGGTGGCGATGAGCGCCGGGTCCACGCCGAGCAGCTCGCACTTGGCCGCGTTGCTGTAGGTGACGAAGCCGCGCTCGAACCAGTCGCTGGAGCCGGCCACCGCGGTGCAGGCGGCGGCGATCAGGCCGCCGGTGCAGCTCTCGGCGCTGGCCAGATGCCAGCCGCGGCGGCGCAGCGCGTCGCCCAGCGCCAGCACCTCGTCTTGAACCATGCTCAAGTCCACAGCAGTGTCATCAAGGCCATGACCGCCAGCGTACACGCTGCGGCCACCAGGTCGTCGAACAGGATGCCGAAGCCCTGCGCCCAGCCCACCGGCGCGCCTGGGGCCGGCTTGAACAGCCGGTCGGCCCAGCCCACCGGCCCGGGCTTGGCGGCGTCGAAGAAGCGGAACAGCGCAAAGGCCAGCAGCTGCACCCACCAGGCGGCCGGCGCGATCCACCAGAGCACCGCCCAGAAGGCGATGATCTCGTCCCAGACGATCGCGCCCGGGTCGGCGATGCCCATGTGGCGTGCGCACAGCGTGCAGGCCCAGATGCCGAGCAGCAGCCCGATGAGCAGCAGTGCAGGCCAGGGCAGCGGGCCGAAGCTGCGCTCCAGCAGCACGAAAGCCCCCCACGCGGCCAGCGTGCCGACGGTGCCTGGCGCGCGCGGTGCCAGGCCGCTGCCGAAACCCAGCGCGATGGCATGTGCCGGGTGGCGCCACAGGAAACGCGCATCGGCGCGCTGCGCACTCACCGCCGGCTCATGACTTGAAGTGATCGAAACCGCCGCGTCGCACGTCCAGCGGCTGGCCGCGCCGGTCGGTCACCAGCAGCGTGTGGCCGGGCTCGATGCGGCCGATGCAGGCGATCGGCACGTCGGCTGCGCGGGCCGCGGCCAGCACCGCCTGCTTTCGAGCCGGTGCGGCGCTGAACAGCAATTCGTAGTCGTCGCCGCCATTCAGCAGGCATTCCTGTTGGATGTCTTGCGGCAGTGCGGCCAGTTGCGCGCTGCGTGGCAGCGCATCGAGGTCGATCCGTGCGCCGACGCCGGAGCGCTTCAGGATATGGCCCAGGTCGCCGAGCAGCCCGTCGCTGACGTCGATGGCGCTGCTGGCGATGCCGCGCAGGCGCTGGCCGAGGGCGACACGCGGCTCGGGCAGCTCCATCGCCCGGCGCAGCGCGGTGAAGGCCTCGCCCGACACCTCGAGCGTGCCGCGGAACACCTCCAGCGCGGCGCGCGCATCGCCCAGCGTGCCGCTGACCCATAGCTCGTCGCCGGCGCGCGCCCCGCTGCGCAGCAGCGCCTGGCCGGCCGGCACCTGGCCGATGACGGTGATGCACAGGTTGAGCGGCCCGGCCGTGGTGTCGCCGCCGACCAGTTCGATGCCATGCCGCCCGGCCAATGCGAACAGCCCCTGCGCCAGACCTTCGGCCAAGCGCTCGTCGGCGCGCGGCAGGGCCAGCGCCAGCGTGAAGGCCAGCGGGTCGGCGCCACAGGCTGCCAGGTCGCTGAGGTTGACGGCCAGGGCCTTGTGGCCCAGCCGCTGCGGGTCCACGGTGCTGAGGAAATGGCGGCCCTCGACCAGCATGTCGCTGGACACGCACAGCTGCATGCCCGGCGTGGGTGCCAGCACGGCGCAGTCGTCGCCGACGCCGAGAACGGCGCGCGGCGTCGGCCACGTGAAGAACCGCTCGATCAGCTCGAATTCGCCCAACGCCATGAGGCCGATTGTGGCCGCGCTCAGCCGGTGGGGTCGCGCAGCCGGTTGGCCAGCTCCACGGCGGACTTGACGTCCATCTTCTCGAAGACCCGCGCACGGTGCACCTCCACCGTGCGCACGCTGATGCCCAGCGCGTCGGCGATGCGCTTGTTCGGCAGGCCCTCGATCACCAGGCGCATGACCTCGGCCTCGCGTTCGGTCAGCTCGGCCATGCGTCGGGCTCGGCTGCGCTGTTCCCGGCGGCGCGTCAGCTCGGCCGCGCTTTGCGCCAGCGCCTGCTCGATGCGGTCGACCAGCGCGTTGTTGGAGAAAGGCTTCTCGACGAAGTCGAAGGCGCCGCGCTTGACCGCCGCCACCGCGGTGGGCACGTCGCCATGGCCGGTGAGAAAGATCACCGGCAGCACCGGCAGCAGCGCGGCTTCGACCAGGCGCTCGAACAGCTCCAGCCCGCTGGTGCCGGGCATGCGCACGTCCAGCACCAGGCACAGCGGCGAGCCGGGCCAGGAGGTGTCGCCGCTGCGCAGCGTCTGCAGCTGCTGCCAGAAGGCGTCGGCGCCGCCATAGCCTTCGGACAGCAGCCGGCGCGAGCGCAGCAGCCAGGCCAGCGCGTCGCGCACCACGTCCTCGTCGTCCACCAGGTAGACCAAGGGCAGGCCGAGCGTCGGGTCCAGGGTCAGGCTCATGTGCTCAGGGTTTGCGGGGCGTCGCTTGCGCTGGCGGCGCGCTTGGGTGCCGGCGCGGCCGGCAGCGTGAACCTGAATTCTGTACCGCTGCGGGTGCCCGGCACCGGCGAATCGAAGTCCATCGCGCCGCCGTGCTGCTCGACCACCGTGCGGCACAGGCTCAGGCCCAGGCCCATGCCCTCACGGCGCGTGGTGAAGAAAGGCGTGAACAGCCGCGCCCCCAGCTCGCGGTCGATGCCCGGCCCGGCGTCGGCGACATAGAAAGTGACCCAGCGCTCGTGCGTCTGGCGCACGCGGATGCGCAGCACGCGCGCCGCCGGGTCGCTGCTGTGCTCCATGGCCTGGATGGCGTTGCGCGCCAGGTTCAGCAGCACCTGTTCGACCATGGTGCGGTCGCACTGCACCCGTGGCGCGGGCTGCGGAAGGTCGGTCACCACCTCGGTGCCGCTCTTGCGGGCCTGCAGGCGCACCAGCGGCAGCACCGCCTCGAGCAGCAGATCCACGCCCAGGCTCTCGCGCAGCTGTTCGCGGCGGCGCACGAAGTCGTGCACGCTCTTGATCACCCGGCCGGCACGTTCGGCCTGTTCGGCCACGCGCTGCATCGCCTGGCGCAGCATCGCCGGCGTGTCGGCATCGGGCTGGTCCATCAGGTTGAGCGAGCCGCTGGCATAGCTGGCGATGGCGGCCAGCGGCTGGTTCAGCTCGTGACTCAACAGCGAGGCCATCTCGCCGATGGTCGCCAGCCGGGCGCTGGCCTGCAGCCGCTCCTGCTGCTGTCGCGACAGGTCTTCGATGCGCCGCTGCGCGCTGACATCGAGCACCGCGCTCATCCAGCCGGTGTGATGGCCCTGGCCGTCGACCAGCGGGGCCTCGTAGATCATCACCGCGAAGCGTTCGCCGTTCTTGCGCATGAACAGCGTCTCGAAACCCTCCCGCGACGCCGTCTGGGTGCTGTGCCCCGGCGCCTGGCGCAGGGCCTGGCGCTGCTGGTAGGTGTCGGCCAGCTCGGGCGGCCAGTACGGCGGCACGCGGGCTTCGCGCAGCTCGTCGGCGCTGAAGCCGACCATCGCGCAGAAGGCCGGGTTGACGTAGCGGATGTGGCCGTCCAGGTCGCGCGCGCGCAAGCCGGTGATCAGCGAATCCTCCATCGCCTTGCGGAAAGCCAGCGCCTCGGCCAGGGCGGCTTCGGCGCGCGCGCGGCGGCTGACGTCGCGGGCCAGCAGCAGCGCCAGCGCGAACAGCAGCACCGACAGCCCGAGCACCGCTGCGGTGGTCAGGTTCGGGATCGGGCCGGGTGGGCCCAAGGCGCTGTCGACGCGCAGGCGCAGGGTCGAGCCCGGCAGGTCGACCAGGCTGTCGGCGCGGTACACACCCATGCCGCGCGGCGCGCCGGCACGGGCCAGCCGGGCGCCATCGCCTTCGACGAAGGAGACCTCGTGCCGGCGTGTCTGTTCGGGCGTCAGTGCCGCGGCCAGCAGCGTCGGCAGCGACACGGTGGCCAGCTGGTAGCCGTCGTCTCGGCCGCCGTCGAGCATCGGCAGGCACAGGTCGATCACCTCCAGCCCGACGCCACCGTCCAGCGGCACGAAGTAGCTGCGAGAAAACGCCGGCGCGGCCGAGCGCCGCGCCGCCGTGCAGGCCGCCGCGCCGTCGATGTCGCTCTCGTTGCGGCCGATCACCTTGAACAGCGGCTGCGCTACCGGCGAGTCCACCGCCGCACCGAGCTGCCAGTCCGGCTGGCGCCGTTCGATGCGCAGCAGCTCGACGTTCTGGCGCAACAGCTCGAGGGCATCGTCCTGCCAGCGCTGCGGCGCCGCGGCATGCGCCGCCAGGGCCTGCAAGGCCTGCTGGGTGCGCAGCAGTTCGCTGCGCACCTTGGCTGCCACGTCGCCGGCCAGCGCGTCGACCTGGTCCTGCACCCGCGACGCCTCGTGGCGCGCGGTCAGCAGCACCAGCAGCGTCAGCGCCACCAGCAGCAGCAGGAACAGTGCGCTCCACAACGCCAGGCGCCCACGGCGGCGCCGCTGTTGCATGGCCTGCGGCGAGGAGGAAGAGGACCACATGTTCACTGGAGGCACTGGGCCGGAGCGCACGCAGTATCGACGGCCCGGACCGGGGCGCCGCTACGCAGTTTCGCGCATGCCCATGGCCCCGAAGCGGCGCACACTGCGCGCTGGCGCTGCCTGCGGCGGCGCAAATCTAGAATTGGCGCCCCGCGCCTTGCAACGCAATCCCGGAGACAGCACCGTGCCCACGAACGAGAACAAGGCCGCCGAACTGCGACTGGCCGCGCTGGAGTACCACCAGTTCCCGATCCCGGGCAAGCTGGCCATCGCCGCCACCAAGCAGATGGTCAACCAGCACGACCTGGCGCTGGCCTATTCGCCGGGCGTGGCCGCGGCCTGCGAGGAGATCGTCACCGACCCGGCCAACGCCTTCCGCTACACCGCGCGCGGCAACCTGGTGGCGGTGATCACCAATGGCACTGCGGTACTGGGCCTGGGCGACATCGGCCCGCTGGCCGCCAAGCCGGTGATGGAAGGCAAGGCGGTGCTGTTCAAGAAATTCGCCGACATCGACGTCTTCGACATCGAGGTCAACGAGAAGAACGTCGACAAGCTGGTCGAGGTGATCGCCGCGCTGGAGCCCACCTTCGGGGGCATCAACCTCGAGGACATCAAGGCGCCGGACTGCTTCGTCGTCGAGCGCAAGCTGCGCGAGCGGCTGCACATTCCGGTGTTCCACGACGACCAGCACGGCACGGCCATCGTCGTCGGCGCAGCGCTGCTGAATGCGCTGAAGGTGGTGGGCAAGGACATCGGCCGCGTCAAGCTGGTGGCCAGCGGTGCCGGCGCTGCGGCGCTGGCCTGCCTGGGGCTGCTGCTCAAGCTGGGCCTGAAGCGCGAGAACATCTGGGTTACCGACCTGGCCGGCGTGGTCTGGCGCGGTCGCACCGAGTTGATGGACGACGACAAGGCGCAGTTCGCGCAGCCGACCTCGCTGCGCACGCTGGCCGAGGTCATCCCCGATGCCGACGTTTTCCTGGGCCTGTCGGCCGGCGGCGTGCTCAAGCCCGAGATGGTGGCGGCGATGGCGGCGCGGCCGGTGATCTTCGCGCTGGCCAACCCGACGCCAGAGATCCTGCCCGACCAGGTGCGCGCGGTGCGCAACGATGCGGTCATTGCCACCGGCCGCAGCGACTATCCAAACCAGGTCAACAACGTGCTGTGCTTCCCGTACATCTTCCGCGGGGCACTGGATAGCGGCGCGACGACCATCACCAACGAGATGGAGATCGCCGCAGTGCATGCCATCGCCGAGCTGGCGCAGGCCGAACAGAGCGAGGTGGTGGCTGCGGCCTATGCCAACGAGACGCTGGCCTTCGGCGCCGAATACCTGATCCCCAAGCCCTTCGACCCGCGGCTGATGATCAAGATCGCGCCGGCCGTGGCCCGCGCCGCGCAGGAGTCCGGCGTGGCGCGCCGGCCCATTGCCGACTGGGAGGCCTACACCGAGAAACTGCAGAGCTTCGTCTACGCCTCGGGGCAGATCATGCGGCCGATCTTCGCGCTGGCCAAGGGCGCCAAGGCCAAGCGCGTGGCCTATGCCGAAGGCGAGGAAGAGCGCGTGCTGCGCGCGGTGCAGGTGGTGGTCGACGAGGGCCTGGCCCGGCCGACGCTGATCGGCCGGCCGGCGGTGATCGCCGCGCGCATCGAGAAGTTCGGCCTGCGCCTGAAGCAGGGCGCCGATTACGACGTGGTCAACGTCGAGCAGGACGAGCGCTACCGAGACTTCTTCACCAGCTACCACCGCATGACCGAGCGCAAGGGTGTCACCATCCAGGTGGCCAAGATCGAGATGCGCCGCCGCCTGACGCTGATCGGCTCGATGCTGCTCGAGAAGGGCTACGTCGACGGCATGCTCTGCGGCACCTGGGGCACCACCGCCAACCACCTGCACTACATCGACCAGGTGATCGGTACCCGCGTCGGCGGCAGCCCCAGCACGGCGCAGGACGTGCGCGTCTATGCCTGCATGAACGGGCTGATGCTGCCGGGCAGACAGGTTTTCCTGGTCGACACCCACGTCAATGCCGACCCGAGTGCGGCCGAGCTGTGCGAGATCACGGTCATGGCGGCCGAGGAGATGCTGCGCTTCGGCATCGCACCCAAGGCTGCGCTGCTGTCGCACAGCAACTTCGGCAGCAGCGATCATGCCAGCGCAGTGAAGATGCGGCGCACGCTGGCGCTGCTGCGCGAGCAGGCGCCCTGGCTCGAGGTGGATGGCGAGATGCACGGCGACGTCGCCCTGGACGCCGAGGCGCGCCACAAGCTCATGCCGCGCAGCACCCTGGCCGGCGACGCCAATTTGCTGGTGCTCCCCAACATCGATGCCGCCAACATTGCCTACAACCTGCTGAAGACGGCTGCCGGCGGCGGCATCGCCATCGGCCCGGTGCTGCTCGGCGCGGCCCGGCCGGTGCACATCCTCACGCCGTCGGCCACGGTGCGCCGCATCGTCAACATGACGGCGCTGACGGTGGCCGACGCCAACGCGGCCCGCTGAGACCGGGTAAACCCGGCCCCGTGGCCGAGGCATCGGCTGTCAGAGGTTGCGAATCGTTCACGCTTGGCGAGAGTCCTCAACGCTTGTTAATTGTGTGTGTGCACACTATCATGCTGATTCTCAATGCCCCAAATTGAGGCTGGAACTTGAGCTTCCGGCGGCTTTCCGGTAGCATTCATGCTTCTTTGTTCAGGGTTATCCCGTGGTTCTGTCGCGTTTGCCGTCGCCAAGGCAGTCAATTCAGAAGTTGGCGCTTGCAATCGCGGTGACAGGGCTGGTGTCTTTGGGTGCCGAGGCACAGGCCCGCAGCCCACAGCCGGAAGCGTCGATTGCCACGGTGGCCCTGTCGGCACTGCCGGCCGAGGCTCAGCAGACCGAACAGCTGATTCGCAAGGGAGGGCCCTTTGCGTATGCCAAGGATGGCAGCGTGTTCGGCAATCGCGAGCGGCTGCTGCCGGCCAATGCACGAGGCTACTACCGGGAATACACGGTGAAGACTTCGGGAGCGCGTGACCGCGGCGCCCGGCGCATCGTCTGCGGTGGCAGTCAACCCAGCCGACCGGATGCGTGTTACTACACCAGCGATCACTATGCGAGCTTCGCGCGCATCGTGCAGTGATGGCAGGCAGGACGTCGTTGTGATTGAAGGAGGTAGGTGACCATGCTGTTGCAAACAGTCCGTCCCAACATCGTGCAGGCGATACGCGCCTACAGGGTGGAGGATCTGATGCAGGCCGCCGAAGGCGTGGGCCAGCATTTCCTGTACGCCAACCTGTCGACGGCGCAGACCAAACAGGACGTGTTGGACCGCATCGCGGAGTCCTTCCTGTTCCCGGCGCACTTCGGCAAGAACCTCGATGCGCTCTACGACTGCATGACCGACCTGGTGCACAAAGCCGGCGCGCAGCCGGGCTTCGTGGTCGTGCTCGAGCAGTTGCCTGACAACCCCCGGTTCGACCGTGAGGCGCGCGAGCAGTTGCTCGACGTCTTCCGCGATGCGGCCGACTTCTGGGGGGAACGACGAATACCATTCAGGTGTTTCTATTCTTTTCAGTAGCCCGCTCCCTGGAAATCGGGTCAGGGGAGCGGGCGGAGATGACCCAGGTGGTGGCCGACAAGCCGGCGCCGAAGGTGGCTGTACCGAAGAACGGGACCAACCCGAACTTCGGCATGAACATGCCACTGATGAGCAGTGCCTTCGATACCGCCATGTGGCTGACCGCGGCCTGAACGCCGCGTTCGAGGCCCCGCACGAACGGCCCGCGAGGGCCGTTCGTCTTTCTGGACCTCAGGTGCCGGCCGCCAACGCCTCGGCCAGCGCCACGTACTGCGCCACCGGCACCTCTTCGGCACGGCGTTGCAGGTCGAAGTCGCCGGCGAAGTGGCGTTGGTGCAGCCAGCGCCCGAGGGTGTGGCGCAGCAGCTTGCGGCGCTGCGAGAAGGCCATCGTCACCAGCTCGGCCAGCAGCGCCGGCTGCGCCGCGGCCAACGGAAGCGGGCGCATGCGCACGATGGCCGAATCCACCTTGGGCGGTGGCTCGAAGGCCTGCGGCGGCACCTCCAGTACCGTGTCGATGCGGTAGCGCCACTGCAGCATCACCGACAGCCGCCCGTAGTCCTTGCTGCCCGGGCCGGCCGACATGCGCAGCGCCACCTCCTTCTGCAGCATGAAGTGCTGGTCGGCGACGAGCGCGGCGGCCCCCAGCAGATGGAACAGGATCGGCGTGGAGATGTTGTAGGGCAGGTTGCCCACCAGCCGTAGCGGCGGGCCCAGTTGCCTGGCCAGCGCGACGAAGTCCACCGTCAGCACGTCGGCCTCGATCACCTCGAGGCGCTCGTTGCGGCGCAGCCGGGCGGCGAGGTCGCGGTCGAGCTCGATGACCGTCAAGCGTTCGCAGCGCGCCAGCAGAGGGCCGGTCATCGCGCCGAGACCGGGACCGATCTCGACCAGCGCCTGGCCCGGGCGCGGATCGATCGCAGCGACGATGTCGTCGATCACCGCGCTGTCGGCCAGGAAATGCTGCCCGAAGCGCTTGCGCGCCACGTGGACCATGCCGTTCCGCGCCGCTTACAGCGGCGCCTCGCGCATCTCGATGTAGGCCCG
>Ga0316629_10000228_pt1 | contig 10918 bp, 6 predicted proteins | sample OWC_May_M1_C1_D1_FD_207654 | JGI IMG/M metagenome (GOLD analysis project Ga0316629, IMG submission 207654) | Wetland soil microbial communities from Old Woman Creek delta, Ohio, United States - OWC_May_M1_C1_D1_A | ecosystem: Environmental > Terrestrial > Soil > Wetlands | place: USA: Ohio... | reverse complement strand
GATCCGGGCCCCGCCCACACGGTCGGCCAGCCAGCCGCCGATGGGCCGCACCAGCGCGCCAAGCAGCGGTCCGACGAACGCGAAAGCGAATGCATCGACCGCCGGGAACTGGGTGTTGACCAGCATCGGGAAGCCCGCCGCTAGGCCGATGAACGAGCCGAAGGTGCCCAGGTAGAGCCAGCTCATCCGCCACTGCTGCTTGTTGCGAAGGATCGCCACCTGTTCCGCGAAACCGGCCCGCACAGTAGCGATGTTGTCCATGCCGAACCACGCCGCGATCACGGCCAGCACGATCAGCGGCACCCAGATGAAGCCGGCGTTCTGCACCCACACCGGCACCACCGCGCCCGCGATTTCGCGCAACTGCGGGCTGCCGCCCATGACGAGCAGCGCGCCACCGTACATCGCCAGCGGCGCAATGAGCTGGGCCAGGCCGACCCCGAGGTTGCCCACCCCGGCGTTCGCACCCAGCGCCGTGCCCTGCAGGCGCTTCGGGTAGAGGAAGCTGATGTGCGCCATCGACGACGAAAAGTTGCCGGCGCCCAGACCGCACAGCAGCGCGATCGCCGCGAACACGGCGTAGTTGGTGCTCGGGTCCTGGACCGCAAATCCGATCCACAGCGTCGGCAGCAGCAGCATCGTCGTGCTCCACACGGTCCAGTTGCGTCCGCCGAAGATCGGTACGACGAACGAATACAGCGCGCGGAACACCGCGCCCGAGATACCAGGGAGCGCCGCCAGCCAGAAGAGCTGATTGGTCGTGAACTTGAAGCCGATGCGCGGCAGCTCGACGACGATCACGCTCCACACGACCCAGACCGCGAACGCCAGCAGCAACGCGGGCATCGACACCAGCAGGTTGCGGGTCGCGATGCGCCGGCCCTTCGCCGCCCAGAACCCCTCGTCGTCCGGCCTCCAGTCGACCAGGACATGGCGGCGGCCCGCCGGCTCGATCAGGTCCGCGCCTTCCAACGCCGCACGGGCATCGGCGTGTTTGGCAAGGATGCCTTCGCGCTCGTTGCGCTCGGCGACCCACATCCAGATCATCGTGACGATGATCACGAGGGTCATCAGCATGAAGCAGCTGCTGCGCACCCCGACGACGTCGGCCGCGACGCCGAACATGATCGGCAGCGTGAACCCGCCCAGGCCGCCGATGACGCCGACAATCCCGCCCACCACGCCCATGCTGGTCGGATAGTGGTCCGCGAGGCTGCGGTAGACGCTGGCCTTGCCGAAGCCCTGGGCCAGACCGACGATGAAGATCAGAACCGTGAAGGTCACGACGCCGACGCCGATTTCAAACGCGACGTCGCCCTTGATTCCGTGGACGATCATCGTCGTGGGCGGATAGCTCAGCAGGAACATGCAGGCGAGGCTGATCCACATGACCCACCAGGTGACCGTGTTGCCGCCCCATTTGTCGGATGCCCATCCGCCCAGCGCCCGGATGGCTCCCGACGGCAGGTCGAACAGGATCGTCAGGAAGGCCGCGGTGGCCAGCGGCAGGCCGAATTCGCCCACGTAATACTTGGGCAACCACAGCGCCAGCGCGACGAACGCGCCGAACACGAAGTAATAGGCGAGCCCGAAACGCCAGACACGAAGGTCCAGCAAGGGCAACAGCTGCTCCGAAAGCTTCGGAACCTTGCGACCCTGCTGTGCATCTTTCCGATGCAGCGGGTCCTGGGTCGTAGTGAACCAGAACACAATCGCCATCACCAGCATGGCGACCGCATAGACCTTCGGAACCGCCCGCCACGAGGCCGTCGCGGAGGCCGCGATGATCATCGGGGCAATGAACTTGGTGAGCGACGAGCCTGCGTTGCCCGCGCCGAAGATGCCCATCGCCGTGCCTTGGCGCTCCTTGCTGAACCAGGCAGACGTATAGGCGATGCCGACCGCGAACGAGCCACCGGCGACGCCGACGAAGAGCCCCAGCACCAGGTACTCCCAGTACTCGGTCGCATACGACAGCATCCAGGTCGGGACCACCACGGCAAGCATCTGAAAGAAGTACACGATGCGCCCGCCGTAGCGATCCGTGAGGATGCCCAGCGGCAGGCGTATCAGCGATCCGGTCAGGATCGGTGTGGCCACCAGCAGGCCGAACTCAGTCTCGTTGAGATTGAGCTCCGCCTTGATCTTCACGCCGATGATGGAGAACATCACCCAGACCGCGAAGTTCACCGCGAAGGCGATCGTGCTCGCGGCCAGAGCCGAGATCTGCTCGCGGCTGAGCGCCGTTTTGGTTGCGCTGGCTGTCGTCACGATGGCCCCTCTTCTTAGGTTGAATCTTCTTGTTAAGTTGATTGGCAGCGCTGGCAGGCTATCCGAGTCCGCCGTCCGCGCGTGCCTTCAGCAGGATCGGAAGGTGCACTAGGGCCCAGACGCTCCAGACAACGGTCCAGACGACCGCCGCGGCCGCCAGAAGTGCGCCTGCGGCCACTGGTATCACCGGGCTCGCGATCCGCAGCAGCGTCGCGACCTGCAGCAACCAGAACAGAAACCAGACGAGGTCGTCTGCGACCAGCGCGATGCCGCCATGGCCGCGGATCACGCGCGTGACCATTGCGAACAACAGACTCCCGAGCATGCCGAGCGTCAGGGCGTGCAATGGCGCCAGCCCGAGCCCCCCACCGCCGAGCGTGTGTCGCAGGCCGGCGTCAGCCGCCGCGAGCAGCAGCGCGAGCGGCAGCCAGGCGAACGCGAGGTGCAGCATTGCCAGCAGGCGCAGCGATGGACCGCGCAGGCTCTGCATCAGTCCCCAGCGGACCGCCAACGCGGTCAGCGCGCTGCCGGCCACCACGGCGGGCAGGATCGCCAGCCACGTCGCGGCACCGCGCAGCGCCTCGATACGCGGCGCATGCAGCACGACGCCCAGTCCGATGATCGCGGCCAGCAGCAACGCCAGTACCCAGTTTGGCCGCCACGGCACCAGCCCGGCGACGGCGTTCGAGGTGAAAAATGGCAGGATCCGGTGGGCGACGGTCACGCTGATCGGGCCGACCGAGCCAAACAGCAGCAGCCACGCGGCCAGGCCGGCCGCGGCGTAGTGGTGTGTGCCGAGTCCGGCCGCGAACAGCAGCGCCGCGGCGATGCCGACTGACCAGAAAAGTACGACGCAGCGGGCATGCAGGCGGTCGGCGACCTGGCTGGCGCGCACCAGCGCGGCATAAGCGATGCCGATCGCGGTCCACGCGATCGCCAGCAGCAAGGCGCCGAATGCCGCGAGCGCGGCGCCGGCAAACGTGCCTGCCAGCAACAGCGCGATGCCGCCGACATGCAACGCGAGCGGCCAGCGCAACCGCTCGGCCGGCGGCGGGGTCACCTGCAGCCAGCGCGGACCGGCGGTGAACATGAAGCCGGCGATGTAGAGCGGCATGTACGCCGCCGCGAAGATGAACGCATGCGCGGTCGTCGGCGGCAGCGCGGTGACGACAGGCGTTCCGGTGTGTGGCGCGACCAGCATCCAGGTCCAACCGAGCGACACCGCGAGCAGCACCGCAGTGGCGACGAAGAAGGCGATGCGGTGGGGTGCAAGCCAGAGGTTCGACAGCGACAGGCGCTGTGCGTTTGGCGGCGCGTCGGCCACCGCAGTCCGGGGGGCGGCGGGCACCTGGAGCGGAACCACCTTCATCGGGACCTCAGTCTTCAGCCGCCGGCACGCCGCTGCCGTCGAGCGGGAGCCGCGCCTGATGCAGATACGGGCCGGTGCCGGCGTGCTCGGCCTGCGAGGCCGGTATGAAGCCCCCGAGCCCGACGTCGAAGACGTGCACTTCGCCGTCCTCGATCACGTAATACCAACCGTGCAGCGTCAGCGTGTCGGACTCGACCCGTTCACGCACCATCGGATAGTTCATCAGCCGCTCGAGTTGCAGCACGATGGCGCGCTGTTCAGTGCGGCGCAGGACTTCGGGGCCCGGCTCGGCCACGGGCAGCACCGCCTCGCGCCCGAGTTCGAGCCACCGCACGAGATTCTGGGCCGCGGCCGGCACCTCACCGTACAGGGCACGCACCGCGCCACAATGGCTGTGGCCGCAGACGATGATGCGGCGAACCTCAAGGTTGAGCACCGCGAACTCGATCGCGGCGGCCGTGCCGTGGAATCCCTGCGACTGGTCATAGGGCGGTACGAAGGCGCCGACGTTGCGCACGAGGAACAGCTCGCCCGGCCCGGCGCCGGTCAGCAGGTACGGCACGATGCGCGAGTCGCTGCAGCCGATGAACAGCGTCAGCGGCTGCTGGCCGTCGTCGACCAGCTGCTGGAACTGGTCGCGGTACTGCGGAAAGGCGTCGCTCTTGAAACGCCGCAGCCGTTCGAGCAGCTCGTCCGGCATCGCGCGTCCCGCGTGAACTACTGCACCAGCGGCGTATCGGCCGCTGCGAGGTCTACACCTTCAAGCCGAGCCTGTCCGGCCAAAAGCTGGACGTACTGACGCAGCGCGGTGGCGAACGCCTGGCGGTCGAGTGTCTGTCGCACGGCGTCCTTGACCGCCTCATAGGGCGGCACCGTGCCGGCGTCGCGCTCCAGTACTTCGACCACGTGGAAGCCGAAGCGGCTGCGCACCAGCCGCGGCAGCACACCCACCTCCGGATGCCCGAACACTTCACTGGCGAACTCCGGCGCGCACTCGGCCGCGGTCAGCCAGCCGAGTTGCCCGCCGTCCTGCGCGCTCGGGCAGTTGGATAGCTGCGCCGCCGCCGGCGCAAAGCGGTCGACCTCCCCATGGGTCCGGGCGCGCAGATCCAGCAGGCAGGCTTCGGCGCGGCTGCGTAGCGCGTCGACGTTCACCCCGGGGGTGACCGCGAACAGAACGTGACGCAGTCTCACACGCTCGCCGACGGCGTAACGGGTGGCATTGGCCGCATGAAAGCGTCGGCAGACCTGATCGTCGGCAACCGGCTGCACGAGTTCGCGCTCGAGCAGCGCGTCGATTGCATTGGCCGCAGCCTCGGTGATGACGCCGCGCGTGGGTGCAGGATCGTCTTGGGCGAGCAGCTCCGCACGCATCGCGGCCTGTCGCAACAGTTCGACCCCTGCACGGCTGCGCAGCTCTTCCGCCGTCAGGGTTTCGTCGACGGCACCGATCGGCACTCCGTCCACGCTCGGCATGCCGAGCGCCACACTCCGCTCGGCCTGGACGATCGATTGCGCCGTCATGACGCGCGACTCGGTGTGTTCTGGCCGACCGGCACGTTCAGGCGCCGCGAGCGCATGATCTGGTACGGGCGGAACAGGTAGGCCACGGTCGCAAGCCCGCTCCACACGTGTACCAGGCGGCTGAACGGCAGCAGCAGGAAGATCGTCATGCCCAGCACCATGTGCACCTTGAACGGCCAAGCAATCTCCGTCAGCAGGTTGGCGTCGGGCCGGAATGTCGCTACGCCCTGCAGGTAGCTGGACAGGATCAGCATCGCATGCGCGTCGACGCGATGCGCATAGGACAGCGGCAGCGTAATGAGGCCGAGCAGCAACTGGATCCAGAGGATGATCAGGATCGCGAGATCGGTGCGGTGACTCGTCAACCGGATGCGAGGGTCGAACATCCGCCGATGCAGCAGCATCGTCAGCCCGACGAAGCACATAGTTCCGGCGATGCCGCCGGAGACGATCGCGAACAGCTGCTTGGTCGGAGCGCTGATGAAAGGCTCGTAGACCCAGTGCGGCGTCAGCAGGCCCACGGTATGGCCAAACAGCAGGAACAGGATGCCGATGTGGAACAGGTTGCTGCCCCAGCGCAACTGCTTCGCACGCAGCATCTGCGACGAGTCGCTCTTCCACGTGTACTGGTCGCGGTCGAAGCGGGCCAGGCTGCCCATGAGGAAGAACGCCAGGCAGATGTAGGGGTAGACGTTGAAGAAGAAGTTGTTGAGCAGGTTCATGGCTTTCTCCTCAGGCCGCTGCGCGGTTTGGTGCGCGGGCAGGGCGGACGACATGCACCGGCTGCACATCGTTCGGGCGCGACTGGCCCTGGGCGCTGCAGCCGCCGAAGGCTTCGGGTTCCTCCCAGCTTTCGTCCATGGCCGGTTCGGCGGGCAACGGCACCCTCTCGGCGCGCTCGCCGGCCAGGTCGAGCACCGCGGCCAGCACGCTGGCATAGGGGCTCTGTCGTTCCAGCAGTGCGCTGAAGATCGCCCGCACGACATGGGCAATCTCGCGCAGGAACTCGCGCGCCTGGACCGGCGGCTGCGTGCTGGCGAATTCCAACACTACGGGCAGGTAGTCGGGCAGCTCCCCCGGTGCAAGGTACAGGCCGGCACGCTCGTAGGTCTGCGCCAGGTCGACCATCGCGGGTCCGCGATCACGGCTGTCGCCGTGCACGTGCTCGAACAGGTGCAGCGCCGTGCGGCGGCCGCGATCGAAGAGCTCGACGTACTCGGCTTCGGTGCGCAGCGGAGCAATGCCGAGGAACTGACCAACCAGCGCGTCCAGTTCCGTCAGCCGACCAGCGTCGAGCGCGGCCTCCGCGTGCAGGGCGTCACGCAACGGCGGCAGCAGCGCGCGCAGCTCGGCGTCGGGATAGCGCAGCAGCCAGGCCAGTGCGCGCAGGGTATGCGTCATCTTCGGTGGGGCAGAGTCGAATGGCTTCATCGTCACACCGTCGCCTTGATGGGGATCGTCCGCTTCTTTTCGCTGCCGAAGAGGCTGGTCTCGGTGACGCCTTCGCTGCAGCCGTTGCCAAAACTGAAGCCGCAGCCGCCACGCACGTTGAACGCGTTCTCGGCGTATTCGCGGTGCGTGGTCGGAATCACGAACCGGTCTTCGTAATTGGCGATCGCCATCACGCGGTACATGTCCTCGACTTCGGCACGCGTCAGGCCGACGCGCTCGAGCACGGCGGGCTTGTCGACGCCGTCGACGTGGCGACTGCGCATGAAGACACGCATCGCCATCATCCGTTCGAGCGCGCGTGCCACCGGCTCCTCGTCACCGGCTGTCAGCAGGTTCGCAAGGTACTTCAGCGGGATGCGCAGGCTGCGCACATCGGGCAGTTCGCCGTTCATGCCGATTTCACCCGCCTGCGCGCGCGACGTGACCGGCGACAGCGGCGGGATGTACCAGACCATCGGCAGCGTGCGGTACTCGGGGTGCAGCGGCAGCGCAACGCGCCAGTCGACCGCCATCTTGTAGACGGGCGAGATCTTCGCCGCAGCGAGCCAGGCGTCCGGAATGCCGTCGGCCCGCGCCTGTTCGATCACGCGCGGATCGTTCGGGTCGAGGAAGATGCCGAGCTGTGCCGAGTACAGGTTGCTGTCGTGCTCGGTGCTCGCGGCCTCCTCGATGCGGTCGGCGTCATACAGCAGCACGCCGAGGTAGCGGATGCGACCGACGCAGGTTTCGCTGCACACGGTTGGCTGGCCCGCTTCGATGCGCGGGTAGCAAAAGATGCACTTCTCGGCCTTGCCGCTCTTCCAGTTGTAGTAGATCTTCTTGTACGGGCAGCCGCTGACACACATGCGCCAGCCGCGGCACTTGTCCTGGTCGATCAGCACGATGCCGTCTTCCTCGCGCTTGTAGATCGATCCCGACGGGCAGCTCGCGACGCATGCCGGGTTCAGGCAGTGCTCGCACAGCCGCGGCAGGTACATCATGAAGGTGTTCTCGAACTGGCCGTAGATGTCCTTCTGGATGTCGTCGAAGTTGCGGTCCTTGCTGCGCTTGGAAAACTCGCCGCCGAGGATCTCCTCCCAGTTCGGGCCCCACACGATCTTCTCCATCCGCTGGCCAGTGATCAGCGAGCGCGGGCGTGCGGTCGGAGCCGCCTTCATCTCGGGCGCCGAATGCAGATGGTCGTAGTCGAAGGTGAAGGGTTCGTAGTAGTCGTCGATCTCCGGCAAATTGGGGTTGGCGAAGATCTTCATCAGCAGCTGCCACTTGCCGCCCTGACGCGGGACGATCGAGCCGTCGGACTTGCGGACCCAGCCGCCGTTCCACTTGTCCTGGTTCTCCCACTCCTTTGGGTAGCCGATGCCCGGCTTGGTCTCGACGTTGTTGAACCAGGCGTACTCCACACCCGGACGGCTGGTCCAGACGTTCTTGCAGGTGACGCTGCAGGTGTGGCATCCGATGCACTTGTCGAGATTCAACACCATGCCGATCTGTGCGCGTACTTTCATGTCCAGTTCTCCTTGATCGGTGGCTGTCTCAGGGGTTCTCGCCCTGCGACTGGTAGGCCTTCGCGAGATAGTCATCGCGTGGCGTATCGAGCCAGTCGACCTTCTTCATCTTGCGCACCACGACGAACTCGTCGCGGTTGGTGCCGATGGTCCCGTAGTAGTTGAAACCGTAGGCGAGCTGTGCGTAGCCGCCGATCATGTGGGTCGGCTTGGTGACGATGCGCGTCACCGAGTTGTGGATCCCGCCGCGCACACCCGTGATTTCCGAGCCCGGGGTGTTGATGATCTTTTCCTGCGCGTGGTACATCATCGTCATGCCGGGGTTCACGCGCTGGCTCACCACTGCGCGCGCCGCGATCGCGCCGTTGATGTTGAAGAGCTCGACCCAGTCGTTGTCCTCGATGCCGGCCTTCTTCGCGTCATCCTCGCTCAGCCAGATCACCGGGCCGCCGCGATTTAGCGTCAGCATCATCAGGTTGTCGCTGTAGGTGGAGTGGATGCCCCACTTCTGGTGCGGCGTGATGAAGTTGAGCAGGATCTCCGGGTTGCCGTTGGGCTTGATGTTGTGGATGCCCGAGGTGGTCTTCAGGTCCACCGGCGGGCGATAGCTGGAGAAGCCTTCGCCGAACGCGATCATCCACGCGTGATCCTGATAGAACTGCTGGCGGCCGGTGAGGGTGCGCCACGGAATCAGCTCGTGGACGTTGGTGTAGCCGGCGTTGTACGAGACCTTCTCGCTTTCCAGGCCGGACCACGTGGGGGAGCTGATGATCTTGCGCGGCTGCGCCAGCACGTCGCGGTAGCGGATCTTCTCGTCCTCACGGTGCAGCGCGAGGTGCGCGTGCTCGCGCCCGGTGATCTTCGACAGCGCCTCCCAGGCCTTTACGGCGACGTGGCCATTGGTTTCGGGGGCGAGCTGCAAGATCACCTCGCAGGCATCGACGTCGCTGACGATGCGCGGCCGACCATCGCCGTCGACGCCGTTAAGTTCGCCGAGTTGCTGGACTTCCGTCTGCGTGTTCCAGCCGATGCCCTTGCCGCCGTTGCCGGCCTTGGCCATCAGGGGGCCGAGCGAGGTGAAGCGCTTGTAGACGTTGGGGTAGTCGCGTTCGACCACCGCGATCTGCGGCGCCGTTTTGCCCGGTATCAACTCGCACTGGCCCTTCTTCCACTCCTTCACGTCGAGCGGCTGCGCCAGCTCGGCCGGCGTGTCGTGCATCAGCGGCGTCAGCACTACTTCCTTCTCGACGCCGAGGTGGCCGACGCAGATCTCGCTGAACGCCTTGGCAAAGCCCTTGTAGATCTCCCAGTCGGAGCGGGACTGCCACACCGGGTCCACCGCGGCCGACAGCGGATGGATGAATGGGTGCATGTCGCTGGTGTTGAGGTCGTTCTTCTCGTACCAGCTCGCCGTCGGCAGCACGATGTCCGAATACAGGCAGGTCGTGCTCATGCGGAAGTCGAGCGTGACCAGCAGATCGAGCTTGCCCTCCGGCGCCTGCGCGTGCCACTCGACTTCAGTCGGCTTGGCGTCATCCTTGCCGAGGTCCTTGCCTTGCACGCCATTTTCGGTGCCCAGCAGGTGCTTGCAGAAGTACTCGTGGCCCTTGCCGCTCGAGCCCAGCAGGTTGCTGCGCCAGACGAAGAGGTTGCGCGGCCAGTTCTGCGGCGCGTCCGGGTCCTCGCAGCTCATCTGCAGGCTGCCGTCCTTCAGCGCCTTCACCACATAGTCCTTCGGATCGAGCCCTGCGGCCTGCGCGTCCTTGACCACTTTCAGGGGGTTGGTCTTCAGCTGTGGCGCAGACGGCAGCCAGCCCATGCGCTCGGCGCGCACGTTGTAGTCGATCAGGCTGCCGCCGAAGGCTTTCCTGTCCGCCAGCGGCGAGAGGACTTCCGCAACGTCCAGCTTCTCGTAGCGCCACTGATCGGTGTGCGCATAGAAGAACGAGGTGGAGTTCTGCTGGCGCGGCGGGCGGATCCAGTCGAGCGCGAACGCGAGTGCAGTCCAGCCGGTCTGCGGCCGCAGTTTTTCCTGTCCGACGTAGTGCGCCCAGCCGCCACCGCTCTGGCCGACGCAACCACATAGCATCAGCAGGTTGATGACGCCGCGGTAATTCATGTCGGCGTGGTACCAGTGGTTCATCGCCGCGCCGATGATGATCATCGACTTGCCGTGGGTCTTGTCGGCGTTGTCGGCGAACTGGCGCGCGACCGTGATGACCTGGTCGCGCGGGACGCCGGTGATCTTCTCCTGCCAGGCCGGCGTGTAGGGCGCGTTGTCGTCGTAGTCCTTGGCACCGCTGCCGAGGCCGCGATCGATGCCGTATTGCGCGACCTGCAGGTCGAACACCGTCGCAACTAACGCCTCGGTGCCGTCGGCGAAACGCAGTCGCATGGCAGGAACCTTCGCGCGGTTCAGTTCCCCGTGCTGCGTGTTGTTCGGAAAGTGCGGCGTCGTGGCCCCCGCGAAGTAGGGGAACGCGACCTCGACGATGTCGTGTTTCTGCGCCTGTCCTGACGGACTGTCTTCAAGCACCGAGAGCTTGAGCTTCACATCCGCGTTGCCGCGGCCCTCCTTGGACTCGAGATTCCACTTGCCGGCGTCGGCACGACCGTCCGGTCCCCAGCGGAACCCGATCGAGCCATTCGGTACGACGACCTGGCCGGCGGCGTCGAAGGCGACCGATTTCCACTCGGGGTTGTTGTCCTGGCCCAGCTTGTCGGCGAAGTCGCTCGCGCGAACGTAGCGGCCGGGCGCGACGACCTTGCTGCCGTCTGCGAGCGTCGTTTCGTCGAG
>Ga0316629_10000226_pt1 | contig 10939 bp, 7 predicted proteins | sample OWC_May_M1_C1_D1_FD_207654 | JGI IMG/M metagenome (GOLD analysis project Ga0316629, IMG submission 207654) | Wetland soil microbial communities from Old Woman Creek delta, Ohio, United States - OWC_May_M1_C1_D1_A | ecosystem: Environmental > Terrestrial > Soil > Wetlands | place: USA: Ohio... | reverse complement strand
CGTCGCCGTGGAGCTGCGCGATCCGGAGGTCCTCGGCGACGCGCTCGCTGCAGCGCTCGACGACGTCGGCGCCCGCTACTGCTTCGGCGTGCACTCGCGCATGCCTTCGGTCGCGGCGCAAGCGGCAGCCATGTCTGCCCTCTCGCCCGGGCCCATGGTGGCGCGCTGGAACCTCCATTCCGGGTTCGGCTACGAGGAAGCGAAGGCGCAATACGCGCCCTTCGATCGCATCGTCGACGAGGATCCCGACACGCGGGCGACGCTCGCGAAGCTCGCCGCGGAGGCGATCGGCCGCGGCGCTCCGGCATTCGTCATCGCGAACAACAAGGCCGAGGGATCGGCACCGCTCACAGTGATCGAGCTCGCGCGCGCGATCGCCGCGGCGGGCGGCGAAGGGCCGCGCGCGTGACCCTCGACGCCCGCGCGCTCGTCCTGTTCGCGACTCTGATGGGCCTCGTGCTCGCGGCGGCGCTCTACCTTCTCAGCAAGGGTCTGCCGCCATCGGTGCGCGGCGTGCGGGTCTGGGCACTTGGCTTCGCGCTCCAGGCGGGCGGGGCGCTGCTCGTCGGGCTGCGCTCGATCTATCCCGACGTCGCGCTCATCCCGCTCGGCAACACGCTCGTCGTCGTCGGGCACATCGCCCAGTTCGTCGCGGTCAAGCAGTTCCTCGATGAGCCGATCCGCCGCTGGCCGCTCTGGCTGCTCGGCGCCGTGGTGTTCCTGACGACGCTCGTATTCACTTACGCGAACAACAGCTTCCCGGCGCGCACCGTAGTCATAACGGTCGGCTCGGCGATCGCGCTCGTCGCGACGGCGCGGGCGCTGTTCCGGGGCGCGAGTCGTGACCTCATCGCCGCCCGCTACACGGCCCTCCTGCTTCTCGGCATGGCGGCGATCCTGGCCCTCCGCGGCGGGTACACGGTGGCGAGCGGCAACACCCTGAACACGTTGTTCGCAGGGGACCTGTTCCAGTTCGCGTACGTGTCGGCCTATGTGATCCTGAGCGTGCTGGCCGGGCTCGCCTTCGTGCTGCTCGTCGCCGAGCGGCTGCGCGTGGAGCTCGAGCGCATGGCGACGCTCGACTCGCTGACGGGCGTCTACAACCGGCGCACATTCACCGACCTCGTCCAGCGCGAGCTGGCGCGCGCCGCGCGCACCGAGGCGCCGGTCGGGCTGATCGTGATCGACCTCGACCATTTCAAGACGGTCAACGACCGGTATGGACATGTCGCCGGGGACACTGTGCTCAAGTCGTTCGTCGCCACGGCTCATGCGGCGCTGCGCAAGCAGGATCTCCTCGGGCGCTACGGCGGGGAGGAGTTCTGCGTGGTGCTGCCGGGCGCATCGCCGGCCGAGGCGGTGATGATCGCCCAGCGCCTGCGCGAGTCCGTCGAGACGACGCCCGTGCCGATGGGAGACCGCTCGATCCGCTACACGATCAGCGTCGGCGTCGCGCACTCGAACCGCGCCGGACTCGACCTCGACTCCCTCGTCCGCGACGCCGACGAAGCGCTCTACCGGGCGAAGGGCCGAGGACGCAACCAGGTGAGCCTCGCAGGCGCCCCCGACGCGCCGAGCGACATGGCGGCCGGCGTCGCCGGCGCGGCGTGAGGCGGGCGCTCGTTCTCGCCGCCCTGGTGGTTGCCGCGGCGGCCGCAGCCGGCTGGTGGTACGCACGCGGCATGCCGGTCGCGATCGTCGACGCGCCTTCGCCGCATTTCGCCTGCGTCTCCTACGCGCCGTACCGCAAGCCGGGGCAGACGCCGTTCGCGAAGGGTGCGTTCATCCCCCCCGAGCAGATCGACGAGGATCTGGCGATGCTCGCCGACCGCGTCGACTGCGTCCGCACCTACTCGGTCGACCAGGGGCTCGACGCGGTGCCGAAGCTCGCGAAGAAGCACGGCCTCAAGGTGCTGCTCGGCGTCTGGATCGGGCGCAGCGCGATCGAGAACGAGCGCGAGATGGCGAAGGCGATCGCGCTGGCGAATGCGCATCGCGACGTCATCGCGGGAGTGATCGTCGGCAACGAAGTGCTGCTGCGGCGCGAGCAGCCGCCCGAGGAACTCGCCCGGCTCGCCAAGCAGTTCAAGGAAGCGACCGGCCTGCCCGTCACGTACGCCGATGTCTGGGAGTTCTGGCTGCGCAACCGCGCGCTTGCCGATTCGGTGGACTTCGTCACCGTGCACCTGCTTCCGTACTGGGAGGACGACCCGCAGCCGATCGAGCGCGCGATTCCGCACGCGCTCGCCACGCTGGACGAGGTGGCGAAGGCGTTTCCGGGAAAGCGGATTGTCATCGGCGAGATCGGGTGGCCAAGCGCCGGCCGCACCCGCGAGGGCGCCGCGCCGGGCCGCGTCAATCAGGCGCGCTTCATGCGCGAGTTCGCCGCGGCGGCGGCGGCGCGCAAGCTCGACTACAACGTAATCGAGGCGTTCGACCAGCCCTGGAAGCGGCGCCTCGAGGGGGCGACCGGCGGCTACTGGGGCCTGCTCGACGCGGACGGCAGCGAGAAGTTTCCATTCCGCGGGCCGCTCGCGGAGGATCCCGGCTGGCAGCGCGGCCCGCTGGCCGGCCTGATCGGGGCACTCGCTCTCCTCGCGATCGGGTTCGCGCGTGCGCCGCGCCCGGGCCTTCGCGGCATCGCCGTGCTCGCGCTCGCGGGCTTCGCGTGTGGCGCAACGCTCGCAGCGCAGTGGGACTACGTGCTCGAGGCGAGCCGCGACGCCCTCGAGTGGGTCGCGAACAGCGGCATGACGGCCGTGGCGGCGCTCACGGGTGTTCTCGCTTCACTCGCGCTCGCTGCGTGGGCGGACGGCCGCGGCGCGCCGGCGACGCCCGTGTCGATCGCCGGGTTGCGCCGCGCGCGCCACGCGGGCGAGCCACCCCGCACTCTGGTCGGTTGGTTCGGCGCGTTGCGATTCGCAACGCTGTTCGGCGCCGCCCTCGTCAACGTGCTGCTCGTGTTCGACGCCCGCTACCGGGACTTCCCGTTGCCCGCCTATTCGATCCCCGTTGTCGCGTTCGCTCTCATCGCGTTCGCGCGGGGCAGCGAGGGCCAACTGCGCGCCGGGCTCGAGGAACGGGTACTCGCGTGGATCGTGGCGGTCTCGGCGCCGGTCGTCGCCTTCAAGGAGACTCTCGCCAACCACGACGCCCTGTGGTGGTGGGCACTCGCGTGGCTCCTGGCGCTACCGGTGCTCTTCCCGGAATTCTCCCGCCGGGCTGGCGGCGAGCCGCGCGAGGCGTAGGGTCCCGAGCAGGACCCCCACCGCGCCAAACTCGTAGTTATAGAGAATCAGCGCGGCGAAGCCGAGCGAGGCCGCCAGGACCGGCACCCAAGCCCGGCGGCTCGCGAATGACGCGAGTCCCGTAACAAGGCTGGCGGCCCCGAGCGCACCCTCGGCAAAGGTCGCGATCAGAACGGCACGCAGGGGGCACCACCACGGCCCGCCAGCGCGGCAGGCGAACCCGAGCGCCTCGGGCTCGACCACCCAGCGCCTCAGGGCGAACGCAAGCGCCAGGACGAGGAGCGGAACCGCCACCGCCGCCCATCCCGGGCGGCCCCTGGAGGATCCGTCACCCGCACCCGACACTATTTCGTCCCGAGAACGGCTTTTTTTGGGTCCGCTTGTCCCAACTCATTGAAAAATCCCCGCAAGCCCTTATGCTTCGCGCCGCGCTGCGCCGCTTAAGTTTCCCATAAGCTCGGCAGCGCAGGATTGCGGCGGCCGGTCGGTCAACGCGAGCCGGTTTCGAACGTTTCAAAGCGGGGTGCCGCCCGGCTCCGCCAACGATCTCCGAATCCCCGTTAATGACCCGTACCCGCTTGCATCTCCTGCGGACCGCGCGCTCCGCGTGGTTCACCGGCGCAGCCCTGACGCTGGCCCTGTTCGTTGCAGCGTTCCACTACCTCGGCTGGGCCTGGACGCACCGCCCGATCGAGTTGCCCGAGTGGGAGGGCAAGGTCCGCGGCTTCGCCTACAGCGGCTTCCGCGCCGGCCAGGACCCGACCAAGGGGATCTTCCCCTCGCAGGAAGAGCTCGCGGCCGACATGGCCCAGCTGGCGGGGCTCACCAACCGGATCCGGACCTATACCTCGGTCGAGAACGGGGCCGTCCCGGCGCTCGCGCGCGAGCACAACCTCCGCGTCACCGCCGGCGCGTGGCTCGACAAGCGCGAGGACAACAACCTGCGCGAGCTCACGGCGCTCGCGAAGGCGGTGCGCGAGAACCGCAACATCGACCAGGCCATGATCGGCAACGAGACGCTCCTGCGTGGGGACCTGACCGCCGACCAACTCATCGGCTACCTCAAGCACGCGAAGAAGGCGATGAAGGTGCCGGTCTCCACCGCCGAGCCGTGGCACATCTGGCTCAAGCACCCCGAGCTGGTAAAGCACGTCGACTTCATCACCGTGCACCTGCTGCCTTTCTGGGAAGGCGTGCCGGTGGACAAGGCCGTGGACCACGTGCTGATGCGCTACCAGGAGTTGCGCGAGGCCTATCCCACCAAGAAGATCGTCATCGGCGAAGTCGGCTGGCCAAGCCGCGGTGACCGCTACGAAGGCGCCGAGGCGTCGCCGGGGGCGCAGGCGCAGTTCGTGCGCGAGTTCCTCGACCGCACGCGGGACATGAAGCTCGATTACTTCTTCATGGAGGCGTTCGACCAGCCCTGGAAGGACATCGGGGAAGGCCGCACCGGGGCGTACTGGGGCCTCTACAAGGTCGATCGCACCGCCAAGTTCCCGCTCGACGAGCCGGTCGTCACCGACCCCACCTGGCCGAAGAAGGCGCTCGCCGCGACGCTGCTCGCCGCACCGTTCATTTTCTGGTTCGCTGTTCGGTTCCGCCGCTTCAAGCCCGCCGGCAAGCTCTTTTTCGCCGCGCTGATCCAGGCTTCCGCGGCGCTGATCGTGTGGCTCGTCACGCTGCCGCTCGAGTTCTACCTCTCGCCGGTGGACTGGGCGGCGCTGGCGATCCTCCTGCCGGCGCTGCTCGCGATGACCGGCATCCTGCTGGTGAACGGCTTCGAGTTCACCGAAGTTGCGTGGCGACGTCGCTGGCAGCGGGAGTTCAAGCCGGCGACGCCCCTGCCGAGCCACAAGGAGCCGTTCGTCTCGATCCATCTCCCCTGCTACAACGAGCCGCCGGAGATGGTGAAGCTGACGCTCGCGAGCCTCGCGCGCCTCGAGTACGACCACTTCGAGGTGATCGTCATCGACAACAACACCAAGGACGAGGCCGTCTGGAAGCCCGTCGAGGAGTACGTCGCGACGCTCGGGCCGAAGTTCCGCTTCTTCCATCTGCCGAAATGGCCGGGCTTCAAGGCGGGCGCGCTCAACTTCGCGCTCACCGTGACCGACCCGCGCGCCGAGGTAATCGGCGTGGTCGACGCGGACTACGAGGTGGACCGCGACTGGCTCGCGCGCCTCGCGCCGCATTTCCTCGCGAATCCGAAGGTGGCGGTCGTCCAATCGCCGCAGGCGCACCGCGAGTTCGCGCACCACTTCTTCCGCCGCATGGCCAACTGGGAGTTCGACGGCTTCTTCCGGATCGGCATGCATCACCGCAACGAGCGGAACGCCATCATCCAGCATGGCACGATGACGCTCGTGCGCCGCACCGCGCTCGAGTCGACCGGCAGCTGGTCGGAATGGTGCATCTGCGAGGACGCCGAGCTGGGTCTGCGGCTGATGCATGCCGGCCTCGAAACCCGCTACGTCGATCACGTGTTCGGCCGCGGGTTGACGCCGGCCGACTTCAAGGCGTTCAAGTCGCAGCGCTTCCGCTGGGCCTTCGGCGCGATGCAGATTCTCAAGGGCCGCTGGAGCTGGCTCGTGACGCCTGGCCCGCTCTCGGGCGGCCAGCGTTTCCACTTCCTCACCGGCTGGGCGTCGTGGTTCTCCGACGCGCTGCACCTCGTGTTCACGATGGCGTCGATCGTCTGGACCATCGGCATCCTGGCCGCGCCGGGCGTCTTCAGCCTGCCGCTCGATCTCTTCATGATCCCGGTGCTCGCGTTCTTCGTCGCGAAAGCGGCATTCGGACCCGCGCTGTACCGGATGCGCGTGCCGTGCAGCTGGGCCGACGTGTTCGGCGCGTCGCTGGCGTCGATGGGCCTCTCGCACGCCATCGCGCGCGGCGTATTCCAGGGCCTGTTCGAGAAGAAGGGCGTCTTCGTTCGCACCACGCGGACGCGCGCACCGGGCACCCGTTTCTCGGCCGCGCTGGCCGTGATCCGCGAGGAATCGCTGATGCTGTTGGCGTTGGTGCTGGCGGCGTCCGGGGTCGCGTGGCGCCTCGGCACGGACCACCGCGAGGCGCTGCTCTGGGCGGCGCTCCTGTCGGTGCAGGCGCTGCCGTACCTCGCCACGGTCGCGTCGATGCTGATCTCCGAGGTCGGCGGTCGCGCACCGGTGAAGACCGAGGTGCGGAAGCCCGTTCGTCCGCGCGCCTCGCCCGCGGCTGCGGCACCGCTGCCGCTCGGCCTCTCGCCCTCTCCCGCCGCCCGCGCGGACTGAGCCGAGGCCCCTGCCAGGCCCTGCGAGGAGGCCCGTGGCCGCGGCGCCCGAGTTTCCGTAACATTCGCGCTGCGCCGGCACCGCCGGCGCGCGGGCGCCCGCGAAGTCCGGAAACGGCGCCGCGTCCGCGAACAGCGAGAACGATCAGCGGAGAAGACCGATGCCGCCACAGCCGCGCAGGCGCCGCAAAGCGCTCCCGATCTGGGAGCGTGGCTTCCGGTCGCACGGCTACTGGGTGGGGAAAGAGAAGCTCGGTAGCGTGGCGCTCGACGGCGACGCGCCGCCCGAGGCGAAGTATCGCTGGCAAGCCGGCACCCACGCCGGCGCCACGGCGACACTCCCCGAGGCGAAGCGCGCCGTCGAAGCGGCGGTACTCCTGGGCACGAGCCAGCTGCCGCTTTTCACCGCGGAGCACTGAGGCCCGCGCCGGGGGCCCGCACGCGCCGCAATCGGCGCGCGGAAGACCCGGCTACCGAGTCGCCCCCCAAAGGACGTCCGCCTCACCGGCTGCGGCTTCCTCCAGGAGTTGGATCAGCGGATAGGCGCGTGTCGCGAGACCCACGGCGGGCCCTTCGCGACGCTCCTTGTCCTCGTCGACCGGTTCGCCCTTCGCGCGCTCCTTCTCCGCGTCCACGGCGCTCCTGAGCCGCGCGAGCGCGGCGGGCACGTCGGCGGCGAGGATCGCGCCGGGCGACTCGCCCGACTGGCCCATCATCTTGAGGAGCGTTTTCGCGACGTCCGCGAACATCGTGATGCTGCCGGTCGCGCTGGATTTGAACGTGATGAGCATGAGATTCCTTCCGAATCGGGCTGGTCGATTCTAGCGCGCCGTCCGACCGCCTGAGCCCTTCGGGCGTGAGTGCCGACGCTGCAAGCTCGGCGCTGACTGCTGACAGCCGAGCGCCGACGCGCCGAGGGTTGAGTCCCGACGTCAGCCCTTGCGCTTCTCGGCGAACTTCTTCCGGAACTTCGCGACCTTCGGGCTCACCACGAACATGCAGTATCCCTGGTGCGGGTTCCGCGCGAAGTATTCCTGGTGGTAGTCCTCCGCCGGCCAGAACTTCTCTGCGGGGACGACTTGCGTGACGATGGGGTTGTCGAAGAGACGCCCCTTCTCGATCGCCGCGACCACCTGCTCCGCGACGCGCTGCTGCTCGGGCGAGTGACAGAAGATCGCCGAGCGATATTGCGTGCCCATGTCGTTGCCCTGGCGATTGAGCGTGGTCGGATCGTGGATCACGAAAAACACCTCGAGCAGGTCGCGAAACGAGACGACGGCGGGATCGAAGGTGATCTGCACGACTTCCGCGTGCCCCGTGTCGCCGCCGCACACCTGCTCGTAGGTCGGATCGGAAACGTGCCCGCCCATGTATCCGGACACGACGCTCGCGACGCCCTTCATCTCGTCATACACCGCCTCCAGACACCAGAAGCATCCGCCCGCGAGCGTGGCGACTTCCATCCCTTGGGGAACGTTCGGCGTGTTCGCTGACATATCCGTCTCCTTCGCTGCGACGCTCGAGTCTACGTCGCGTGATCCTTGTACGGGGATGCGCGACTTCGGGATGCGGCGCTGCAGCCATCAGTCGGGCCCAAGGCTCGCGCCGGCGGGGCGTCGTGAACAATGTCACATCCGCACCACTAGATGCGGGGCCCACCAAATTGGCGACCACAACATCTAGGTGTCTGATCCCGCTCGAAAACCCGCCATTGGCGCGGTGCAACACTTAAAGTGCTACATGAGAAAGGGGTTTTCAACGAATTGATCTGGCTCACGTCATGATCTAGTCTGAATGGCAAGATTCGTTTCCGGAGTTGGAGGGGCATGCCCATAAAGGTATGCTTGTCGGTTCCGCTGGAACTCACATAAAAGACAAAACACACTCATGCAACACGTCGAATCACCCGCCGAAATCAAAGGTCAGGACTTCGTCGACACCCTCCCCGAGCAGGAGATCTCCGAGGAGGTCCTCGTCGAGAAATACGCCAAGGGCGCAGAGCGCACCGCAACCGAAGTGCGAGCGCGCGTCGCACGCGCACTCGCCGCGGTCGAGCCCGACGACAAGCGCGCGCACTGGGAGCGCCGCTTCCTCGAGGCGCAGGAGCAGGGCTTCGTGCCCGCGGGCCGCATCAACTCCGCCGCCGGCACGACGCTCGCCGCGACGCTCATCAACTGCTTCGTGCAGCCGGTCGGCGATTCGATCACCGAAGTCGTCGACGGCCGCCCCGGCATCTACACCGCGCTCGCGGAGTCCGCCGAGACCATGCGGCGTGGCGGCGGCGTCGGCTACGACTTCTCGTCGATCCGCCCGGTCGGCGCGCTGGTGCGCGGCACGCAGTCGCGCGCGAGCGGCCCGGTCTCGTACATGCGCGTGTTCGACCGCTCGTGCGAGACGGTCGAGTCCGCGGGCTCGCGCCGCGGTGCGCAGATGGGCGTGCTCCGCTGCGACCACCCCGACATCGAGCAGTTCATCCACGCGAAGGACGAGGGCGACCTCACGAACTTCAACATCTCGGTCGGCGTGACCGACACGTTCATGCATGCCGTCGAGCTCGATGGCGACATCGAGCTCGTGCACAAGGCCGAGCCCTCGGCCGATTCCAAGGCCGCGGGCGCCTATCAGCGCAACGACGGCCTGTGGGTCTATCGCAAGGTCCGTGCACGCGACCTGTGGGACCAGGTGATGCGCTCGACCTACGACCACGCCGAGCCGGGCATCCTCTTTCTCGACCGCATCAACCGCGACAACAACCTCTATTACTGCGAGACGATCGAGGCGACCAACCCGTGCGCCGAGCAGCCGTTGCCGCCCTATGGCTGCTGCTGTCTCGGCTCGATCAATCTCACGAAATTCGTGCGCCATCCGTTCACCGAGCGCGCCGAATTCGACTTCCCGGCGTTCGGCCGCGTCGTGGAAACCTCGACGCGGATGCTCGACGACGTGCTCGACGCGACGAACTGGCCGCTGCCGCAGCAGCTCGAGGAGGCGCGCGCGAAGCGGCGCGTGGGACTCGGGTTCACCGGTCTCGGCGACGCGATGATCATGCTGCGCCTTCGCTACGACTCCGCGGAGTCGCGCACGATGGCGACGAAGATCTCCGAGTTCATGCGCGATCGCGCCTACCTCGCCTCGGTCGAGCTGGCGAAGGAGCGCGGCGCATTTCCGCTCTTCAACGCCGATCTCTACCTCTCGGGCGGAAGCTTCGCCTCGCGCCTGCCGCAGGAGATCAAGCAGAAGATCCGCCAGCACGGCATCCGCAACTCGCACCTGCTCTCGATCGCGCCGACCGGCACGATCTCGCTCGCCTTCGCCGACAACGCGTCGAACGGCATCGAGCCGCCGTTCTCGTGGACCTACACCCGCAGGAAGCGCATGGCCGACGGCACGTGGAAGGAGTACGCGGTCGAGGACTACGCGTGGCGCCTCTACAAGCACCTCGGCGGCGATGTGTCGAAGCTGCCGGACTACTTCGTCACCGCGCTCGAAATCAGCGCACAGGCGCACGAGGAGATGGTGGCAGCGGTAGCGCCGTACGTGGACACGTCGATCTCCAAGACCGTGAACGTTCCGGAGGACTACCCGTACGCCGACTTCGAGGACCTTTATCTCAAGGCATGGAAGTCGGGCCTGAAGGGACTCGCGACCTACCGCCCGAACAAGGTGCTCGGCGCAGTGCTCTCGGTGGAGCCGGCCGCTGAGAAGAAGGAGCCGCACGACGTCGAGATCGCGGATGCGAACAAGCGCCTGTCGATCAAGTCGCTGCCCGCGCCGGTGCTCGCGTCGCTCCGCTGGCCCGGCCGTCCCGCGCTGCCCGGCGGCAACCTCGCGTGGACGTACATGATCACCTGGCCGCACGGCGAGTTCGCGCTGTTCGTCGGGCACGCGGAGCAGGAAGGCGGCAAGGCGTTCCCGTTCGAAGTCTGGGTGAACGGCGCGGAGCAGCCGCGTGGCCTCGGTGCAGTCGCCAAAACGCTCTCGATGGACATGCGCGCCAACGACCGCGCGTGGCTCAAGCTCAAGCTCGACGTGCTCGCGAAGACGGTCGGCGAGGAATCGTTCGACATGCCGTTCCCGCCGAACGGCGAGAAGAAGAAGTTCCCGAGCGTCGTGTCGGCGGTGGCGCAGGTCGTGCGGTGGCGCTGCGAGAGCCTCGGCGCGCTCGACGAGAAGGCGCCCGATCTTCTCTCGGCGGAGGGCCGTCCGCACCCGGTGCTCGACGCCATGTTCAGCCGCGACGAACCGAAGACCGGGACCGACGGCACGCTCTCGTGGACGATCGACATCCAGAACCCGGCCACCGGCGAAGACTTCTCGCTCGGTTTGAAGGAGATCACGCTGCCCGATGGGGTCACGCGGCCCTACGCGATGTGGCTGTCGGGCAACTACCCGCGGGCGCTCGACGGCCTCTCGCGCATCC
>Ga0316629_10000225_pt1 | contig 10957 bp, 8 predicted proteins | sample OWC_May_M1_C1_D1_FD_207654 | JGI IMG/M metagenome (GOLD analysis project Ga0316629, IMG submission 207654) | Wetland soil microbial communities from Old Woman Creek delta, Ohio, United States - OWC_May_M1_C1_D1_A | ecosystem: Environmental > Terrestrial > Soil > Wetlands | place: USA: Ohio... | reverse complement strand
GTGGTCACCGTGCCGATCAGGCCGAAGATCGTCACCACCGTCAGCCGCACCACGGTGTTGGCCTGGCGGCGCAGGCTGTCGGCTTCGAGGTAGCCGTTCATGTCGGCGATGCGCTCCTTGACCTCGGCATACAGCGCGTCGGTGCCCAGGTGCGCGGTGCTCATGCGGAACAGCGCGCGCGCCTGCGCCTGCTCCGACACGTCGTGAAACCAGTAGCGGTGGGTAAAGCCCAGGAAGCCGGCAAAGCTGTCGCGGATGGTGCGCTTGAAGCGACGGATGCTGTCGGGGTCGGCAATGTCCAGATGCTTCAGCGCCTCGGCCAGCCGGTCGCTGAACATCAGCAGCGCCGCCTTCTGGAAATGCGCGATCAGGAAGAGCAGGAAATGCTGGTGGCGGAACTGCGCCAGCACGCCGCGCTCCGCGCAGTTGTAGAAGGCCGCGCGCGCGTCGCCCACCACCACTAGCGAATGCCCGCTGCACAGGTAGCGCGTGTTCGGCGCCGCGCCGGTGTCGGACCAGAAGCGGTCGTAACAGTACCGCGCCTCGAAGTCGGCCAGCTGCGGCTCCGCAAAGGGCAGCAGCGCGCTGTTGTCGCCCTCGGGCGCTGCCGTCAGAAGGCCCAGGCGCACGAAATCGTTGCGCGTCAGCGCACGCGGGTCGTCCAGCGCCAGCCAAGCCATCGTCGGCATGCGGTAGTACTCGATCTGGCGGAAGCGCAAGGGCCCGGGGCGGACCGAATGGTCGCTGACCAGCGGCTCCAGCATGAAGGCCCAGTGCGCGGCGATGCGCGGCGCGCGGTGTTCGGCCACGTGCGCGAGGAAGGCATCGCGGTCCTGCGCGTCCGAGCGCGCCAGCACGCCGCCGGCGGCATCCAGGAATTCCACGCTGGCCATGCAGTGCTGCGCCTGGCCCTGCGCATCCCAGCCGGCCGGGTAGGCGCGGCCGAAGCGGTACAGCAGGTCCTGCGCCTGGGCCAGCGGCAGTTCGTTGGCGCTGATCTCCACGTTCAGCAGCACCAGGTCGATGTTGAGGAAGAAGATCAGGTCGACATGCACGATCTCCAGCAGCAGCGGCGCATCGCCCGTCTTGGACACCACGCGCACGCGGGCCACGTCGCGGCGGCGGAACAGCCGCATCGGCGAGCCGGTCGCGCCGGCATCGCGTTGCGCTCGGCCATCGCCGTACAGGAAGCGCTGCACATAGGGCAGGAAGGTGACGAATTCGTTGTAGTGGCGCTCGTGGAAGTCGTCGGAGCTGCCAGTGTATTCGTCCACCACCTCCTGCCAACGATCGCTGCCCAGCAGCTCCCAGGGCCGGCCGCTCGCGCCTGCGGGCAGCGGCATCAGGCGCAGCGGCCACAGCAGCACCTGACGCAGGTGCTTGACCTGTGGGCCCAGAGCGGGTTCTGCGGCCGGCATCGACATGCCGCGCAGTGTAGGGGGGGTCAATCGACGACGGTCTGCGACTGCTCGCGCAGGTACAGCGGCAGGTACCAGAACGAGCCGATGGCCTTGCCGGTACTGCCGCTGCCCTTCCAGCCGCCGAAAGGCTGGTAGCCGGGCCAGGCACCGGTGGTCGCACCCTGAGGCCGGTTGACGTAGGTGACGCCGGCCTCGATGCGCTCGTGGAAGGTGGCGATTTCGTGCGTCGCGCCGTAGAAGCCGGCGGTCAGGCCGTAGTCGCCGTCGTTCCCGCGCGTGAGGGCTTCGTCCAGCGAATCGACCTCGCCGATCAGCGCCAGCGGCAGGAACAGTTCGTCGCGCCACAGAGGATGGCCGTAAGGTGCCGTGGCAATGGTCGGCGCGACGAAATGGCCGTGGGCCAGTACGCCCTCGCTCAGCAGCTGTCCGCCGCAAAGCACCTGGCCTTCGCGCCGCAGTTCGTCGATGGCGCGGCGATAGCGCTGCACGGCTGCGGCGTTGATCACCGGGCCCATCCAGTGCGCGGCCTGTGTCGGGTCGCCGACCGCGATCGCGGCCGTACGCTGGAGCAACTGCTCGCGCAGCGGCGCGGCCACCGGCCGCTCGACGTAGATGCGCGAGCAGGCCGAGCATTTCTGGCCCTGCAGCCCGAAGGCCGAGCGCACGATGCCGGTGGCGGCACGCTCCAGGTCGGCATGGCGGGTCACGATGGCGGCGTTCTTGCCACCCATCTCGGCGATCAGCGGCCGCGGCCGCGGCCCGGCGACGAAGTGCCGCAGCAGCTCGGTGCCGACCTCGTGCGAGCCGGTGAAGGTGCCACCGGCCACGGCCGGGTGCCGCATCAGCGCCGCACCGACCTCGGCGCCGGACCCGCTGACCAGATTCAGCACGCCCGGCGGGAGGCCGGCGGCGTCGAAGACGTCCATCAGCAGCCGGCCGCTCCAGGCGGTGTCGCTGGCGGTCTTGAAGACCACCGTGTTGCCAGCCACCAGCGCCGCGCCGATCGGCCCGCCGGCCAGCGCGAAGGGGAAGTTGAACGGCGCAATCACCGCCCACACGCCATAGGGCTTGAGCAGCGTGCGGTTGTGGCTGCGCCAGCCGCTGAGCGGGTCGTCGGGCAGCGTGCGGTCGAAGCCGTCGTGCTGCGCCATCTGATCGCAGTACCAGGTGATCAGGTCGGCGGTCTCCTGCACCTCGCCGATGGCTTCCATGCGGTTCTTGCCGACTTCCAGCGCCACCGCGGCCGACAGTTCGTAGACCCGCTGCTCGATCAGCGCCGCAGCGCGACGCAGCAGTTCGATGCGCTGCGGGTAGGCTGTCGCAGCCCAGCCGGGGGCTGCCGCACGCGCCGCGCTGACCGCATCGTCCACATCGGCTGCCGTGCCCAGCGGGAAGCGCCCGAGCAGGCACTCGCGGTCGATCGGCGAGCGCAGTTCGAACTGGCGTTCGGCCCGGCGCGGCCGGCCACCAATGTGCATCGCATGGTCGGCGCCGAGCGTGCGCCGCACGTCGGCCAAGGCCGCGTCGAAGCGCTGGTGCAGCGCCGGCGGCGGGTCGAACATCGTCGCGTAGGTCAGGCGGTAGGGCGTGCTCACCCGGTTCCCCTGCTGCCCGGCGCTACAGCGGCTTCTTCAGCCAGTGGCCCAGCTCGCCGATGAGGCCGCGGCGGAAGGCCATCACGCAGACGACGAAGATCACGCCCTGCACCACCGTGACCCACGCACCGAGCTGCGCCAGGTAGTTCTGCATCGTGATGATCACCGCGGCACCGACGATCGGGCCGAACACCGTGCCCATGCCGCCGAGCAGCGTCATCAGCACGACTTCGCCGGACATCGACCAGTGCACGTCGGTCAGCGAGGCCAGCTGGAAGACCAGCGCCTTGGTCGCGCCAGCCAGCCCGGCCAGCGTGCCCGACAGCACGAAGGCCAGCAGCTTGTAGCGGTCGGTGTCGTAGCCCAGCGAGATGGCGCGGCTCTCGTTCTCGCGGATCGCCTTCAGCACCTGGCCGAAGGGCGAGTGCACCGCACGGTAGATCAAGCCGAAGCCGGCCAGGAAGATCGCCAGCACGAAGGCGTACATCACCAGCTGGTTGTCCAGCGGGATCACCCCGAACAGGCTGCCGCGCGGCACGCCCTGGATGCCGTCCTCGCCGCCGGTGAACTTGGCCTGCAGGCTGAAGAAGTACACCATCTGCGCCAGGGCCAGCGTGATCATCGCGAAGTAGATGCCCTGGCGGCGGATCGCCAGCAGCCCGGCGCCCACGCTCAGCAGCGCCGCACAGGCGGTGCCGAAGAGGATCGCCAGCTCCGGCGTCAGCCCCCACACCTTGGCGGCATGGGCCGAGGCATAGCCGGCCGAGCCGAGGAACATCGCATGGCCGAAGGACAGCAGCCCGCCGAAGCCGATCAGCAGGTTGAAGGCGCAGGCAAAGAGTGCGAAGCACATCACCTTCATCATGAACACCGGGTACACGACCGCCGGCGCGACCACCAGGACGGCCAGCATCACGAAGAAGGCGATCAGGTGCACGCGCTGCTCGTCGGCGCGCTTGCGTGCTGCGGCGGAACCGGGGGCGCCTGCGCTCATTTCTGCGTCCCGAACAGGCCGGCCGGCCGAACCAGCAGCACGATGGCCATGATGATGAAGATGACGGTGCTCGACGCTTCGGGATAGAAGACCTTGGTCAGGCCTTCGATCAGGCCGAGGCCGAAGCCGGTGACGATCGAGCCGAGGATCGAACCCATGCCGCCGATGACGACGACGGCGAAGACCACGATGATCAGGTCGGCGCCCATCTGCGGACTGACCTGGTACACCGGTGCGGCCATCACGCCGGCCAGCGCGGCCAGCGCGACGCCGAAGCCGTAGGTCAGCGTGATCATGCGCGGCACGTTGACGCCGAAGGCCTGCACCAGCTGCGGGTTCTCGGTGGCGGCGCGCAGGTACGAGCCGAGCTTGGTGCGCTCGATCACGTACCAGGTGCTCAGGCACACCACCGCCGAGGCCACGATGATCCAGGCGCGGTAGTTGGGCAGGAACATGAAGCCCAGGTTCTGCCCGCCCTGCAGCTGCGACGGGATCTGGTAGGGCTGGCCGGAGGAGCCATATTCGTTGCGGAACAGCCCCTGGACGATGAGCGCCAGGCCGAAGGTCAGCAGCAGGCCGTACAGGTGGTCGAGCTTGTAGAGCTTGGACAGCATCAGCCGCTCGATGACCACGCCGGTGGCGCCGACGATCAGCGGTGCGATCAGCAGCGACCACCAGTAGCCGATGCCCAGCTTGTTGAGCAGCAGATAGGCGACGAAGGCGCCCATCATGTACTGCGCGCCGTGCGTGAAGTTGATGATGTTCAGCAGGCCGAAGATCACCGCCAGCCCCAGCGACAGCAAGGCATAGAACGAGCCGTTGATCAGCCCGATCAGCAACTGGCCGAACAGGGCCTGCGTGGGGATTCCGAAGATCTCGGTCATGGTGTTGCGTGTGGAGCCCGGACAGCATGTCTGCCGCCCGGGCCGTCGCGCGGTGGGTTTACTTCTTCGCGACCAGCGGGCAGTCGCCCTGGTCGATCGGCCTGAAGGCCTGGTCGGCCGGGATCGTGGCGCGGATCTTGTAGTAGTCGTACGGAGCCTTCGACTCCGCCGGCTTCTTGACCTCCACCAGGTAGGCCGGGTGGATCTTGCGGCCGTCGGCGCGCACCGAGCCCTTGCCGAACAGCGGGTCGTCGGTGGGCAGTTCCTTCATCTTGGCGATGATCTTGGTGCCGTCGTCGGTCTTGGCCGCCTCGACCGCCTTCAGGTAGTGCAGCACCGACGAGTACACGCCAGCCTGCACCATCGACGGATACTTGCCACCGTTGGCCGCGGCGAAGCGCTTGCTCCAGGCGCGGGTCTGGTCGTTCAGGTCCCAGTAGAAGGTCTCGGTGAAGACCAGCCCCTGCGCCGTGTTCAGGCCCAGGGCGTGCACGTCGGTGATGAACACCAGCATACCGGCCAGGCTCTGGCCGCCCTTGACGATGCCGAACTCCGAGGCCTGCTTGATCGAGTTGATGGTGTCGCCGCCGGCGTTGGCCAGGCCGATGACCTTGGCCTTCGACGACTGCGCCTGAAGCAGGAAGGACGAGAAGTCCGTGCCCGGGAAGGGGTGGCGCACGCCGCCGAGCACCTTGCCGCCGGCCTTGGTCACCGCGGCCGTGGTGTCGCGCTCCAGCGCGTGGCCGAAGGCGTAGTCGGCGGTCAGGAAGAACCAGCTGTCACCGCCGGTCTTGACGATGGCGCTGCCGGTGCCGTTGGCCAGCATCCAGGTGTCGTAGGTCCAGTGGATGGTGTTCGGGCTGCAGGCCTTGCCGGTCAGGTCGGAGGTGGCGGCGCCAGAGCTGATGAAGGCCTTGCCCTTGTCCTTGGTGATCTGGTTCACCGCCAGCGCCACCGACGAGGTGGGCACGTCGAAGATCGCGTCGACCTTGTCGACGTCGTACCAGGTGCGCGCGATGGTCGAGCCGACGTCGGGCTTGTTCTGGTGGTCGGCACCGACCACCTCGACCTTCATGCCCTTGGCGGCGGCGCCGAAGTCCTCGACCGCCATCTTCGCCGCGGTCACCGAGCCGGGGCCGGCGATGTCGGCATACAGACCGGACATGTCGTTCATCACGCCGATCTTGATCACGCCGTCGGAGATCTGCGCCTGCGCCGAGGCGGCGCCCAGGCCGCAGGCCGCGGCCACGAGGGTCGACAGGAGTGTGCGTTGCAGTTTCATGTTCAAACCTTTCAATTGCTGTCCAACATCCATCCGGCGTGCTCGCCGGTCCCACTCAAACACCCAGCACCTCGTGCAGCATGTCCTTCTTCGATTCCAGCTCGCCAGCACTGAAGGTCTCGATCACCTGGCCGTGCTCGATCACGTAGAAGCGGTCGGCCAGCGGCGCGGCGAAGCGGAAGTTCTGCTCGACCATGACGATCGTCAGGCCCTTTTCGCGCAGCGTGCGGATCGCGCGGCCCAGAGCCTGCACGATCACCGGCGCCAGGCCTTCGGAGATCTCGTCCAGCAGCAGCAGCTTCGCGCCGGTGCGCAGGATGCGCGCGACAGACAGCATCTGCTGCTCGCCGCCCGACAACCGCCCGCCGGGGCTGGCGCGACGCTCCTTCAGGTTGGGGAACATCGCGTAGATCTCGTCCACGCTCATGCCGCCGCTGGCCACCGGCGGCGGCAGCAGCAGGTTTTCCTCGCAGGACAGGCTGGAGAAGATGCCGCGCTCTTCCGGACAGTAGCCGATGCCCAGGTGGGCGACGCGGTGCGGCGGCAGATCCACCGCCTGGGTGCCGTTGATCATGATCGAGCCGGTGCGCCGGCCGACCAGGCCCATGATGGCCTTCAGCGTGGTGGTGCGGCCCGAGCCGTTGCGCCCCAGCAGCGTGACCACCTCGCCGCGGTTCACCGTCAGGTCGATGCCGTGCAGGATGTGCGACTCGCCGTACCAGGCGTGCACGTCGGCCAGGCGCAGCAGCTCAGCCATGGGCGCCCTGCAGTTCGGCGGCCTCGCTGCCCATGTAGGCCTCGAGCACCTGCGGATTCTTCGACACCACCTCGTAGGGCCCTTCGGCGATGACGCTGCCGCGCGCCAGCACCGTGATGGCGTCGGCGATGCTGGCGACCACGTTCATGTTGTGCTCGACCATCAGCACGGTGCGGTTGGCCGACACCTTCTTGATCAGCTGCGTGACCAGCTCGACGTCCTCGTGGCCCATGCCCTGGGTGGGCTCGTCCAGCAGCATCATCTTCGGCTCCATCGCCAGCGTGGTGGCGATTTCGAGCGCGCGCTTGCGGCCGTAGGGCAGTTCCACCGTCACCACCTCGGCCAGGTCACGCAGGCCCACGGTGTCCAGCAACTGCAGCGCGCGCTCGTTCAGGGTGTCGAGCACCTTTTCGGAGCGCCAGAAATGAAAGGACACGCCGAGCTTGTGCTGCAGGGCGATGCGCACGTTCTCCATCACCGTGAGGTGCGGGAAGGTGGCCGAAATCTGGAAGGAGCGGATCACGCCGCGCCGCGCGATCTGTGCCGGCTTTTCCTTGGTGATGTCGTGGCCCTCGAACAGGATCTGGCCGCGCGTGGGCACCAGGAACTTGGTCAGCAGGTTGAAGCAGGTGGTCTTGCCGGCGCCATTGGGGCCGATCAGCGCATGGATGTCACCGCGCTTGACGCGCAGATCGACGCCATCGACGGCGACGAAGCCCTTGAACTCCTTGACCAGACCGCGTGTTTCCAGGATGACTTCGGCGGACATGGGCTGGCGCAGACTTGATTCGGGTGCTGTAGGCAAGGGTGGGATTATTCGGGCAACGCGCCGCGCGGCTGCGCGGGTTTGTGCTTACGCAGACTTGCGAACTTCGCTCCGGCAGCGGCTCAGGCGGGGTCCACACCGGCCTGGAAGACCTGCAGGTCGAAGTCGGAGGAGCCCTCCTTCATCGTCGCGCACAGGATGCGCTCGCCGTCGGTACGCACGTTGACCAGGCCGTAGACCAGATCGGTGGCCATCGGCAGCCACGACAGCCGCCGGTAACTGCCGGTGGGCGAGGCGTCGAAGTCGGCCTCCAGCTGCTCGGGCTTGAATTCGACACGCGGCTCGGCCACGGTGCGGGTGTGTGCGGCGAAGTCCAGGCCCACCGAGCGCGCCAGTTCGGTGGAATACAGCAGTGGCGGCATCAGCTCGCCGTCCAGGTCGCGCGAATCGCGGCCGTAGCGTGCGCTGGCGCCCAGGATGCGCGGCCGCGGGTGGGCGTAGTCCTCGTTGTCGCCGGAGGAAATGACCGTGGCGCGCGCCGCCATCGCGCGCACGAAGCGCAGGTCGATGTCGTCGCTGCCGTGGTGGCAGCCCTTGGACACGTCGGCGTTGAACTCCTCGGCCGCGTGCACGCTGAGCAGCAGCCGCTGCGAGGTGGTGTTCAGGTCGCCGGTGAGCAGCACCCGTGCCTTGCCGTAGTCCACCCGCAGCACCACCGAATGGCCGTTGCGCGTGACGCTCTCGCTGCCCAGCCAGCGCAGGCCCTTGCCGCCGCCGGCCAGCTTTTCGACGACGGGGCCGAGCACGCGGATGGCCGCGGCCCCGGGCGCCGGCGCGTAGCCTGGCAACCAGCCGTCGGCCTGCGACAGGCTGCTGACCTTCTTCGGCACCTTGCCGACCAGCCGGGCCAGGCCGTCGAAATCGCTGGCAAAGGGCCGTTTGGGGCGGCCGAAGTGGGTCTTGCCATCGAGCAGCTCGACGATGAACTTGCCGTCGGGCTTGAGATTGAAGCCGGTGTTGGGCAGCGGCGCGCTGCGGGTGTCGGCGCGCAGCGCGCCGAGCTTGTCGCCGTCCTCGAAGCGGCCGATGCCGCAGTGCCAGAAGCGGTCCACGTCGATGCCGAAGTTGCGGCCGTCGGGAAGCGCGCCGGCCAGCAGGTCGACCATGCCGCCATAGTGGTCGGCATCGGGGTGGGTGACGATCATGTTCGCTAGCGTGACGCGCTCGCGCCGCAGGTCGTCGATGAACTTCCAGCGCACGAAGTTGGCCGCGCCCTTGCGCGTCATCTGCTCGGCCGCGCGGATGCCGGCGTCGATCATGTGCCAGGCATCGTCGTGCGGCGTGCGCATCAGTACGCCGTCGCCCTGGCCGACGTCGATGACGTAGATCTCCAGCAACCCGCTGTCCGACACTGCGCTGGCCGGCACCCAGCCGGTGCGCCTGCGCGCACGCACCTTGACGCGTTCGGCAGCGCCGCTGCCCTCGCGCCCGATCTCCTGCAGCGGGTCGCCCCACAGCAGCGTGCACAAGGTCTTGCCGGTGTCGCTCTTCAGCGGCAGCTTGAAGCGGCCCCCGGCGTCGTTGAGGTATTTCATGACTTCCTCGCGCTGCCACCTGTCACGCGCAACGCTCACAATGATGCGTCAACCCCCAGCCGCCCCGAAAAACGCCATGCCCTCACGCCCCATGTTCATCGCCCCGGCGCGCTTCGACGACCCCGCGCAGGCGCTGGCACAGGTGCAGGACATCTACCGCAACAGCATCGAGCACCTGCGCGATTCGCTGCAGCGCTTCGTCGCCGGCGAGGACTTCGACCAGCGGGTGCGCGCCTGCTACCCCTTCGTGCGCGTGCACACGGCCACCGTGGCGCGCGCCGACTCGCGGCTGAGCTACGGTTTCGTCTCCGGCCCCGGCACTTACGAGACCACGCTGACGCGGCCCGAGCTGTTCGGCCGCTACTACCTGGAGCAGTTCAGCCTGCTGCTGCGCAATCACAAGGTCGAGCTGGAGATCGGCACCAGCTCCCAGCCGATCCCGGTGCACTTCTCCTTCGCCGAGCACCTGCACGTCGAAGCCGCGATGAGCGCCGAGCGCCGGCTGCTGATGCGCGACCTGTTCGACCTGCCCGACCTGGCGGCCATGGACGACGGCATCGCCAACGGCACCCACGAGCCGCGCCCCGGCGAGGCGCAGCCGCTGGCGCTGTTCACCGCCCCGCGCGTGGACTATTCGCTGCAGCGGCTGCGCCACTACACCGGCACTGCGCCCGAGCACTTCCAGAACTTCATCCTGTTCACCAACTACCAGTTCTATATCGACGAGTTCATCAAGCTGGGGCACCAGATGATGGCCGACCCCAAGGCCGACTACGACTGCTTCGTCGAGCCGGGCAACCTGGTGACGCGTCGCGCCGGCAGCCCTGCGCAGCCGGATGACCAGCGCGGCAGCGTGCCGCCGCGGCTGCCGCAGATGCCGGCCTACCACCTGCGCCGCGGCGACCACAGCGGCATCACCATGGTCAACATCGGTGTCGGCCCGGCCAATGCCAAGACCATCACCGACCACATCGCCGTGCTGCGCCCGCACGCCTGGCTGATGCTCGGCCACTGCGCCGGGCTGCGCAATTCGCAGGAGCTGGGCGACTACGTGCTGGCCCACGGCTACGTGCGCGAGGACCATGTGCTCGACGAAGACCTGCCGCTGTGGGTGCCGATCCCGGCGCTGGCCGAAGTGCAACTGGCGCTGGAGCAGGCGGTGGCTGAGATCACCCAGTTGCAGGGCTACGAGCTGAAGAAGATCATGCGCACCGGCACCGTGGCCAGCACCGACAACCGCAACTGGGAGCTGCTGCCGCAGCGCACGCCGGAGCGACGCTTCAGCCAGAGCCGCGCGGTGGCGCTGGACATGGAAAGCGCCACCATCGCCGCCAACGGCTTCCGCTTCCGTGTGCCTTATGGCACCTTGCTGTGCGTCAGCGACAAGCCGCTGCACGGCGAGATCAAGCTGCCGGGCATGGCCAACACCTTCTACCGCGAGCGCGTCGACCAGCACCTGCGAATCGGCATGCGCGCGATCGAGCTGCTGCGGCAAGAGCGGCCCGGCCAGCTGCACAGCCGCAAGTTGAGGAGTTTTGCCGAGGTGGCGTTCCAGTAACGGGCGGGCCGGTCAGAGTTGGCTCAGGCCGGCCGCCGCTCGCGCAGGCCCTGCAACGCCTCCAGCACCACCCGCACGCGCGGCGGCATCAGCCGCATCGACGGC
>Ga0316629_10000224_pt1 | contig 10990 bp, 8 predicted proteins | sample OWC_May_M1_C1_D1_FD_207654 | JGI IMG/M metagenome (GOLD analysis project Ga0316629, IMG submission 207654) | Wetland soil microbial communities from Old Woman Creek delta, Ohio, United States - OWC_May_M1_C1_D1_A | ecosystem: Environmental > Terrestrial > Soil > Wetlands | place: USA: Ohio... | reverse complement strand
GGGATACTGCCCGCCGCGCGCCACCAGCATCAGCTGCACGATGAACTCGATCTCGCGGATACCACCGCGTGACAGCTTCACGTCGTTGGCGCGCTCCGGCCGGCCGGCCGCGCGGCGCTGGGCTTCGTCGCGGATCTTGCGGTGCAGCTGGCGCAGGCCTTCGAACACGCCGTAGTCCAGGTAGCGGCGGTAGACAAAGGGCGTGACCAGCGCGCGCAGCGCCAGCGCCCGGCCGCTGGCCACGCTGGCCTGCGGTGCCACCACGCGGCTCTTCAGCCAGGCAAAGCGCTCCCACTCGCGGCCCTGCACCTGCAGGTACTCCTCCAGCATCGGCAGGCTGCACACCGGCGGGCCGGAGTTGCCGTTGGGTCGCAAGGCCAGGTCGACACGGAAGACGAAACCGTCTTCGGTGGTCTCGCCGATCAGCGCATACAGCTTCTTTGCCACCAGCGCGAAGAACTCGTGCGCGCTGACCGGCACCGGCCCGTCGGTCTCGCCCTCGTCCTCGTAGACGTAGATCAGGTCGATGTCGGAAGAGACGTTGAGCTCGCGCGCGCCGAGCTTGCCCATGCCGACGATCCAGAACTCGATGCGTCGGCCCTGCGCGTCGCGCGGCACGCCATGGCGCTCTTCCGCCTCGGCCAGGGCCTGCGCCAGGGCCAGTTCCAGCGTGGCTTCGGCCAGCGCCGTCATGCCGTGAGTCACCGTGTCCAGCGAGGCGGCCTGTTCCACGTCCAGGCAGGCCAGCCGCTCCAGGCACAGCTGCCGGGCCACGCGCAGCGCCGAAGGCAGGCCGCGCCCGGCGTCGCGCAGCGCCTGCACCAGCGCAGTGACCGCGGCCGCATCCACCGCGCCGGGCGGCAGGCCCGGCAGCTCGGCGGCATAGCGCCGGCGGATGCGCTGCACGAAGCGGCTGTGCTCGGCCCGTGCGGGCGCGCCGAGCGAGCCAGCGTCATGGAACAGGGCCGAACCCATGCTGCTGCGGCGACGCGTGTGCTAGATTGGCCCGCACCACTTGCGGCGCTGCACGGAACGCCCGCTGCGCCAGGCGGAGACCCGGGCCTCGCGACACCGTGTGCGACGCCCAATTGCCTTAACGCCGAATGGTCTCACCCTCGTCTCCCGGGTCCGATGACGCCTTGCCGCGCCGCTGGCAGTGGTTGCGCACGACAGCCCGCGTGACCCTGGTCGCCGTGGTGCTGCTGTGGGGCGTGTTCGTCGCCACCTGGCTGACGCTGCACTGGGCGATTCTGCCGCACATCGACGAATGGCGTGGCCGTATCGAGAAGATCGCCAGCGAGTCCATCGGGCTGCCGCTGAGCATCGGCTCGATCCATGTGCAGTCCAGCAGCTGGGTGCCGGCTTTCGAGCTGCGCGAGGTGCGCCTGTTCGACCGAGAAGGCCGCGAGGCGCTGCGGCTGGAGCGGGTGCACACCGCGCTGGCGGTGCAGTCGCTGCTGTCGCTGACGCTGCGTTTCGAGCAGGTGCTGATCGACGGCGCGCGCCTCGAGGTGCGGCGCGACCGGCTCGGCCGCTGGCACATCGCCGGGCTCGACTGGGACGGCGGCAGCCTGGGCAGCGGCGACACCCGGGCACGCGACTGGTTCCTGGAGCAGCACGAGTTCGTCGTGCGCCATGCCGAGCTGCGCTGGACCGACGAGCGCAGCGGTGCGCCGCCGCTGGTGCTGACCGAGCTCGACCTGGTGCTGCGCAACGGGCTGCGCCAGCATGCGCTGCGCCTGGATGCCACGCCGCCGGCGGCCTGGGGACAGCGCTTCACGCTGCGCGGCCGCTTCAGCCAGCCGCTGCTGGCGCATGCCGGCGAGCTGCGGCGCTGGAGCGGCACGCTGTTCGCCGAGTTCCCGCAGGTCGACGCCTCGCAGCTGCGCCGCCATCTGGAGTTGCCGGTCGAGCTGGGAGAGGGCGAGGGCGCCTTGCGCACCTGGGTCGATTTCAGCGACGGCGTGGCACGCAAGGCTACGCTGGACTTTGCGTTGCAGGCCGTGTCGGTCCAGCTGGGCGCGGCGCAGCAGCCGCTGCAGCTGCAGCAGCTGCAGGGTCGTCTCGATGCCGAGCGCGATGCCGTCGGCATCCGCCTGAGAGCCCACGACCTGGCCTTTCTGACTGACCGCGGCGTGGCCTGGCCGGCCGGCACCCTGAGCGTGGCCTGGCGCCAGGTGCAGGATCTGCACCAGCCGTGGACGAGCTCGACACCGGTGACCGGCGGCGAGGTCAGCGGCGAAGGGCTCAGCCTGGACGCGCTGGCTCGCTTGGCCGAGCATGCTCCGATGGGCGAGCCGCTGCGTGCATTGCTGGCCGGGCTGGCGCCCCGTGGTCGCCTCGACAGTCTGAAGGCCCGCTGGGCCGGGCCGCTCGACCGGCCGGCCACCTACCAGCTCGACGCGCGGCTCAGCAACCTGGCGTTGCAGGCTGCCGAGGCGGCCTCGGGCAGCAGTCCGGGCCGGCCGGGGCTGCGCCAGGCCGCCGTGCAGCTGTCGGCCCACGAGCGCGGCGGCGAGGCCAAGCTGGCCATCAAGGACGGCGCGCTGGTCTTCCCTGGGCTGTGGGAGCAGCCCGAGGTGCCGGTGGACGAGCTGCAGGCGGCGCTGTCCTGGCGCTTCGCGCCGGAGCCCGGCAAGCCCAGCGCCATCGAGGTCCGGCTGAGCGATGCGCAACTGGCCAACGCCGACCTGCATGGTGAGGTCGAGGGCAGCTGGCGCAGCGGCGCCGACGAGGGGCAGGGACGCGGGGCGCGCTTCCCGGGCAGGCTCGACCTGACGGCCCGGCTGCACCGCGCCCGCGCCGAGGCCGTGGCGCGCTACCTGCCGCTGGGCTTGTCCGAGGCGGCCCGCCACCATGTGCGCGATGCCGTGCAGGGCGGCAGCATCAGTGCGGCGACCTTCAGGATCAAGGGCGACCTGGCCGACTTCCCGTTCCACAGCGTGCGCGAAGGCGAGATGCGCATCGCCCTGCAGGTGCGCGACCTGGTCTACGCCTACCTGCCCAGCCATCCCGCGGAAGATGGCCGGCCGGCCTTCATCTCGCCCTGGCCGGCGGTGGAGCAGGTCAGCGGTGAGATCGAGTTCGACCGCCTGGCGATGAACCTGCGCCGGCTGAACGGCCGCATCTGGAGCTACGAACTGCGCGAAGTGCAGGGCGGCATCGCCGACCTGGCAGCGGCGCAGCGGGTGCTCACGCTGCGCGGCCAGGGCCGGGGGCCGGCGGCCGACCTGCTGCGCTTCGTGCGCCTGGCACCCCTCGGCCAGAAGGTGGACTCGGCGCTGGAGACGCTCAGCCTGAACGGCGCCAGCGAGCTGAAGCTGGAGGCCAGTTTTCCTCTGGCCGGCAGCCCGCCCGCCAGCCTGCGCGGCAGCCTGCAACTGGCCGGCAACGATGTGCGGCTGCACCCCGACTGGCCGCCGCTGCTCGGCGCACGTGGCACGGTCGACTTTGCGCCCCAGGGCCTGACCCTGCGCTCGCTGAACGCCCGGCTGCTCGGCGGCGAGGCCACGCTCGACGGCAGCGTCGGCGTCGATGGCACCCTGCGTCTGTCGGCCCAGGGCACGGCCACGGCCGAGGCGCTGCGCAACACTGCGCAGCCGGCGGTGCTGTCCCGCATCGGCGGCCAGCTGCGCGGCCAGGCCGCCTGGCGCGGCACGCTGGCGGTGGCCGGGGGCCCGCCCGAGTTCCTGCTGCAGAGCAACTTGGTCGGTATGCAGATCGATCTGCCGGCGCCGCTGGCCAAACCGGTGGCGGCGACGCCGCTGCCGCTGCGGCTGCAGATGGCCGCGCTGCCCGACCCGGGCGCGAAGGGCGGCGACAGCCTGCAGTTCGAGCTGGGCGATCTGTTGAAGGCACAGTTCCAGCGCGACCTCTCCGGGCCGGAACCCCGTGTGCAGCGTGGCAGCATCGCGGTGCTGGACACGCTGCCCCCTCTGCCGGCCAGCGGGGTGCAGGCGGCGCTGAACCTGGGGCGGGTCGACCTCGATGCCTGGCAGGCGCTGGCCGAGCGCAGCGGCGCGAGCAGCGAGCCTGTGGCAGGCGGCTACCTGCCGCGAACCCTGCAGCTGCGCGCAGACGAGTTGCGCTCCGGCAGCCGCTTCCTGTCGAACGTGCGGGCCACGCTGTCCAGCCAGGGCCCGTCCACCGATGCCTGGTGGAAGGCCAGTCTCACTGCCGACCAGCTGGCCGGCGACATCGAGTACCGGCCGGCGCAGGGCAATACCCAGGCCGGCCGGGTCATGGCCCGGCTGCAGCGGCTGTCGGTGCCGCAATCGGAAGTCTCCACGGTGGAGAACTTGCTGAGCCAGCCGCCGGTCAGCGTGCCGGCGCTGGACATCGTGGTCGACGACTTCGAGCTGCGCGGCCGCAAGCTCGGCCGGCTTCAGGTGGTGGCGGTCAACCGGCTGCTGCCCGGCCGGGCCGGGCAGCGCGAGTGGCAGCTCGACAAGCTGGATCTGAACGTGCCCGAGGCCCACCTGCATGCCAGTGGCCGCTGGCTGGCCGGCGGCTCGCGGCGCATGACGCTTGACTTCAAGCTGGCGCTGGACGACAGCGGCGCCTTTCTCGACCGCCTGGGCGCCGCCAACGCGCTGCGCGGCGGCAAGGGACAGATGCAGGGGCAGTTGTCCTGGGCCGGCTCGCCATTGACGCTGGACTATCCGAGCATGGAAGGGCAGCTGCGCCTGGACGTCGATGCGGGCCAGTTCCTGCATGCCGACCCGGGCACCGCCCGGCTGCTGGGCGTGCTCAGCCTGCAGTCGCTGCCGCGCCGGCTGTCGCTGGACTTTCGCGACCTGTTCCAGGAAGGCTTTGCCTTCGACAGTATCGAGGGCGAGGTCAAGGTGTCGCGCGGCGTGGCCGAGACCCAGGACATGCGCATGCGCGGCGCGCAGGCCACGGTGCTGATGCAAGGCAGCGCCGACCTGAGGCACGAGACCCAGGACCTGCGCGTGCTGATCGTGCCCAACTTCGACGCTACCGGCGCGGCGCTGGCCACCATGGTCATCAACCCGGCTATCGGCCTGGGCACCTTGTTTGCCCAATGGATGTTGCGCGAACCCTTGATCGCCGCCGGCACCAGCGAATTCCATATCACCGGCTCGTGGGCCGACCCGCAGGTGCAGCGCGTCGAGCGCCGCCGCGAGGTGCCGGCCGCGGCGCCGGCCTCGGCGCCGGCGCGCGGTGCCATCGACCCGCCAGAAAGGAGGTCCCCCGGATGAAGATCGCCGCCTTGCAGATGGTCTCCACACCCGAGGTCGCCCGCAACCTGGAGGCCGCAGGCGCGTTGATCGCGCGCGCGGCCGATGCCGGTGCGCAGCTGGTCGCGCTGCCCGAGTACTTCTGCCTGATGGGCCGGCGCGACGACGCCAAGCTGGCCATCGCCGAAGCGCCGGGCGACGGGCCGATCCAGCAGTTCCTGTCGGAGCAGGCGTCCCGTTACGGCCTATGGGTCATCGGCGGCACGCTGCCGCTGCGCACCGCCAGCGCCGATCGCGTGAGCAACAGCTGTCTGGCCTTTGCACCCGACGGCACACTGGCCGCGCGCTACGACAAGATCCACCTGTTCGCCTTCGACAACGGCCGCGAGCAATACGACGAAGGCCGGGTACTGCAGGCTGGCCACAAACCCGCCGTGCTGCAGGCCGGGCCGCTTCGCGTCGGCCTGAGCGTGTGCTACGACCTGCGCTTTCCCGAGCTGTACCGAGCGCTGATGCTGCCGCCCTGCGACCTGCTGTGCGTGCCCTCAGCCTTCACCTACACCACCGGTCAGGCGCACTGGGAGCTGCTGCTGCGAGCCCGCGCGGTCGAGAACCAGAGCGTGGTGCTGGCGCCGGCACAGGGCGGCACGCACGAGAACGGCCGCCGCACCTGGGGCCACAGCATGATCGTCGACGCCTGGGGCGAGGTGCTGGCGCTGCAGGCTGAAGGCGAAGGCGTGGTGCTGGCCAGCGTCGATCTCGAGCGCCTGGCCGCCGTGCGGCTGCAGCTGCCGGCGCTGCGTCACCGACGTGTCTAGCCGGCTCCGGTTATCCCCGATGGGCGCGGTTCATGACGATCCGCTAAAATTGGGTTCAATCGGGGATCAAGCACATGGCCACAAAACGTTCATCTGCACCTGTCGTTTCTGAAACCGGACAGCGGCTGCGCCAGACCCAGGCCGAGTACACCGCGGCCCGTCCATCGAGCGGCCCGGGTGCCAAGCCGATGATGTCGAGCTCGAAGATGTATGTCTGCCGGCGTTGTCAGGCCAATTTCAAGACGGGTGACGGCAAGCCGGACCCGCGCCTGCCGGGACTGGGCAAGTGCAACAAGTGCCTGGCCACCGCCGCCCTGGCCGCCTGAGTTGCACGGGCGGCGACGGGTGTCGCTGATTCGCATCAAACGAGCTCGCCGCGCCTCGGCATGTCCGCGCCGCGCCGCGAGCAGGTGATCGCGGCGGCCTGCGCGGCAAATTCCAGCACCTGCATCAGCGCGGCTGCAGCCATGTCGCGCAAGTCTTGGCGTGTCCACACACCGCGCTCGGCCAGGCCGGTGAGCAAGGCCGCCTGGAAGGTGTCGCCCGCGCCCACCGTGTCGAGCACCGTCACCGCCACCGGCGCGACGCGCTGGTGCTCGGCTGCGCGCCAAGCGCTGGCGCCCTGCGCGCCGTGGGTGACGACCACGCAGCTGACGCCCGCGCCCAGCCAAGATTGCGCCAGCTCGGCCGGCTCTCGGCCCGGGTAGAGCAGGCCGAGGTCCTCTTCGCTGACCTTGAGCAGGTGGGTGCGCGGCAGCATCCACTGCAGCGTGTCGCGCCAGCGGCCGATGTCGGGTTCGACGTTCAGGCGGATGTTCGGGTCGTAGGCGATCAGACTGCGGCTGTGCTCGCGTTCGACCAGCGCGCGCTGCGTGGCCGCCACCGGATCGACCACCATCGCGTAGGAGCCGAAGTGGAAGGCCCGCGCCGCGGTCGGCACCGTGCTCAGCGCCTGCAGCGGCAACAGCCGGTCGGCGCAGCCGTGGCCGTAGAACGCGTACGATGGCACGCCGGCCTCGTCCAGGCCCACCAGACCCAGCGTCGTGGGCGCATTCAGGCGGGCCACCGCCTCGGTGCCCACGCCCTCGTCGCGCAGCGCACGCATCAGCCGCTGGCCGAGGAAGCCGTTGGACACCGCGCCAAAGAAGGCCACCGGCTGTGCCAGCCGGGCCAGGCCGATGGCCACGTTCAGCGGCGACCCGCCGATGCGTGCGTCGAGCATCAGGCCGTGCGCGGTGTCCGCGCCGCCGAAGACATCCATCAGTGCTTCACCACTCACCACGAACATGACTTTTCCTTGGTTGGCGGTCCCGATCCGCGGGCCGCGACAGCGTGAGCATGGCTCAGCCCGCGGGCGACGAACCACAGGGTTTTCCATTAATCAATCAACTTGATTTATTAAACTACCGGCCGCACAATGGCTTCGTCCTCAACGCCGGCGCCGCAGCGGTGCCACCCATCGAACCAGGAGACGAAGATGTTCAAGCTCATGCCTGCCGCGCTGTGCGCCGCCGCCCTGTTTGCTACCAATGCGATGGCGCAGTCCAGCCCCGTCGTGATCGGCCTGATCACCAAGACCGAGACCAACCCCTTCTTCGTGAAGATGAAGGAAGGTGCCGATGCTGCCGCCAAGGCCAAGGGCGCCAAGCTGCTTTCGGGTGCCGGCAAGACCGACGGCGACAACGCCGGCCAGGTGACGGCGATGGAGAACATGATCGCCGCCGGGGCCAAGACCATCCTGATCACGCCCAGCGACAGCAAGGCCATCATCCCGGCCATCAAGAAGGCGCGGGACAAGGGCGTGATGGTCATCGCGCTGGATTCGCCCACCGATCCGGCCGACGCCACCGACGCGCTGTTCGCCACCGACAACTACAAGGCCGGCGTGCTGATCGGCCAGTACGCCAAGGCGGCGCTGGGCGACAAGCCGGCCAAGATCGTCACCCTCGACCTGTTCCCCGGCCACCCGGTGGGCGCGCAGCGCCACAACGGCTTCCTCAAGGGTTTCGGCCTGCCGGCGCCGGATGCCAAGAGCAACGAACTCGGCAAGGACGCCGCCGTCGTGTGCATGGCCGACAGCTTCGGCGACCGCGCCAAGGGCCAGACGGCGATGGAGAACTGCCTGCAGAAGGCGCCCGAGGTCAACGTGGTCTACACCATCAACGAGCCGGCAGCCGCAGGCGCCTACAACGCGCTGAAAAAGGCCGGCAAGGACAAGGGAGTGATCATCGTCTCGGTGGACGGCGGCTGCGCCGGCATCAAGGACGTGGGCGCCGGCGTGATTGCCGCCACCAGCCAGCAGTACCCGCTGAAGATGGCCTCGATGGGTGTGGATGCCGGCGTGGAGTACGCCAAGACCGGCAAGAAGGTCAGCGGCTACACCGACACGGGCGTCACGCTGATTGCCGCCAAGCCGGTGGCCGGTGTGGACAGCAAGGACGTGAAGACCGGCACCGACCTGTGCTGGGGCAAATGACGACCCCCCTGTAGCGGCTGCGCCGCTCCCCCCTGGGGGCGACGCCAGCGGCCCGGCGAAGCCGGTTCCGCGGCGTCCGCTCGCAACGCGCCTCCTACCTCGGTGAACGACATGAAACTTCCGCCCATCGGGCAGCTCGGGCCCTTCATTGCGCTGATCATCGCCTGTGCGATCTTCGGTGCCACCACCGAGCGCTTCTTCAGCGGCGAGAACTTCTCGCTGATCCTGCAGCAGGTGATGGTGGTCGGCGTCATCGCCATCGGGCAGACGCTGATCATCCTGACCGCCGGCATCGACCTGTCCTGCGGCATGGTCATGGCGCTGGGCAGCATCGTGATGACCAAGTTCGCCGCCGACCTGGGTGTGCCGGCGCCGCTGGCCATCCTGTGCGGCATCGGCGTGACGGCCCTTTTCGGGCTGATCAACGGCCTTCTGGTCACGCGCATCAAGCTGCCGCCGTTCATCGTGACCCTGGGCACCTTCAACATCGCCTTCGCCATCACCCAGCTGTACTCGGGCGCGCAGACCATCACCGAGGTGCCGCCGATGATGACCTGGCTGGGCACCACCTTCATGCTGGGCGGCACGTCGGTGGCCTACGGCACGGTGCTGATGATCGGGCTGTACCTCGGCATGTGGTTCTGGTTGCGCGAAACCGCTGCGGGCCGGCATGTCTATGCTGTGGGCAACAACCCCGAGGCGACGCGCCTGGTCGGCATCCCGACCGAGCGCGTGCTGCTCGGCGTGTACGTGTTGGCCGGGGTGTTCTACGGCATCGCCTCGCTCCTGGCGGTGTCGCGCACGGGGGTCGGCGACCCCAATGCCGGCCAGACCGAGAACCTGGACGCCATCACCGCGGTGGTGCTGGGGGGCACCAGCCTGTTCGGCGGCCGTGGGGTCATCCTGGGCACGCTCATCGGCGCGGTGGTCGTCGGCGTGCTGCGCAACGGCCTGACGCTGATGGGCGTGTCCTCGGTCTACCAGGTGCTGATCACCGGCATCCTGGTGATCCTGGCCGTGGCCATCGACCAACTGTCCCGCAAAGGAGCGCGCTGATCATGGCCACTCAACCCCTAGTCATGCAGGCCAAGGGCCTGGTCAAGCGCTACGGCCAGGTGACGGCGCTGGACGGCGCCGACTTCGAACTGCGCGCCGGCGAGATCCTGGCGGTCATCGGCGACAACGGCGCCGGCAAGTCCAGCCTGATCAAGGCGCTGTCGGGAGCGACCGTGCCCGACGAGGGCGAGATCCTGCTCGATGGCAAGCCGATCCATTTCAAGAGCCCGATGGACGCGCGCCGCGTCGGCATCGAGACGGTCTACCAGGATCTGGCCGTCGCCCCGGCGATGACCATCGCCGAGAACCTGTTCCTCGGCCGCGAGCTGCGCCGTGAAGGCTTCCTCGGCAACGTGCTGCGCATGCTCGACAAGAAGAAGATGCTCGAAACCAGCATCGCCCGGATGAACGACCTGAAGGTCGGCATCCGCTCGATGACGCAGGCGGTGGAGACGCTGTCCGGCGGCCAGCGCCAGTGTGTGGCGGTGGCCCGCGCCGCGGCCTTTGCCGAGCACGTGGTGATCCTCGACGAGCCGACCGCCGCGCTGGGAGTCAAGGAAGGCAACATGGTGCTGGAGCTGATCCGACGCGTGCGCGACAAGGGGCTGCCGGTGATCCTGATCAGCCACAACATGCCGCATGTCTTCGAGATCGCCGACCGCATCCACGTCGCCCGCCTCGGCAAGCGTGCCGCGATCCTGAACCCGAAGAGGATCAGCATGAGCGACACGGTGGCGGTGATGACCGGCGCCATGCCGCCGGAGCAGATTCCGGCCGAGTGTCTGGCCCACTGAGGAGCCGGCCATGTTGAAAGGCATCGACCCGCTGCTCACGCCCGATCTGCTGAAGGCGCTGGCCGAGATGGGCCATGGTGACGAGATCGTCATCGCCGACGCCAACTTCACCGCTGCCACGTTGGGCCGGGGCAAGACGCTGATCCAGGCTCCCGGCATTGGCGTGCTGCGCATGTGTGAGGCCGTCCTGTCGCTGCTGCCGCTGGACGCGGCGGTGGCGCGGCCGGTGGCCTGCATGCTGGTCAGCGACACGCCGCCGGGCTACCGCAGCGCGCTGCAGCGGCAGGTGGTGCAGCGCCTGGCCGAAGCCGGTTGGGCCGCGCCGGAGCAGGTCGAGGCGGTGGAGCGTTTTGCCTTCTACGATAGGGTGCAGCGCGCCCATGCCATCGTGCTCACCGGCGAGCTGCAGCCCTATGCCAACTTCGTCTTCAAGAAAGGCGTGATCGGTGAGCCGCTTGTCCACTGACACCCGCACCGCGCCCTCGGCCGCCCGGCTCAAGCCGCGCGGCTCCAGCCAGGGGGGCCTGCGCCAGTACAACGAGCGCGTGGTGCTGCAGGCGCTGCGCCTGCACGGCCCCTTGAGCGGCGCCGAACTCGCGCGGCTGACGCACCTGACGGCGCAGACCATCTCGCTTATCACCAAGC
>Ga0316629_10000223_pt1 | contig 11004 bp, 10 predicted proteins | sample OWC_May_M1_C1_D1_FD_207654 | JGI IMG/M metagenome (GOLD analysis project Ga0316629, IMG submission 207654) | Wetland soil microbial communities from Old Woman Creek delta, Ohio, United States - OWC_May_M1_C1_D1_A | ecosystem: Environmental > Terrestrial > Soil > Wetlands | place: USA: Ohio... | reverse complement strand
CGCGCGGCAGTGCGCATCGCCGCCCGCGACGTCGCTTCCCGTGTCGCCCCCGACCAGCCCTTCTACATCGGCGGCTACTCGACCGGCGGCACGCTCGCCCTCCAGTACACCCTCGACGCCCTCGACGACACCGCGCTGCGCCGCCCCGACCGCGTACTCCTAATTTCTCCCGCCATCGAAATAACCCGCATCGCGGCGCTGGCGTCGATCATCGATTTCTTCAGCATCGTGCCGATCCCGCTGCTCGAAAAAGTCCGCTGGCAGAACGTCAATTCCGAATTCGACCCCTACAAGTTCAACTCCTTCCCGGTCAACGCCTCGCGCCAGGTCAACCGCAGCACCCGCGCCCTGCAGGAATCGCTGCTGCGCGCCCGCGAAAGCGGCCGCATCAAGCAACTCCCGCCCATCGTCACCTGGCAGTCGGTCGTCGATTCCACGGTCGGTTCGCTCGGCGTCGCCGAAACGCTCTACGGCCAGCTCGACGGCGCCGACCACCGACTCGTGCTGTTCGACGTCAATCGCCAGCGCGTGCTCGCCAGCGTGCAGCGCCCCCAAGCCGGCGAACTGATCGAGCGACTTGCGCAGCAAACACGCCGCTACCAACTCGAAATCGTCGGCAACGCCAACCCAGACACCGCCGCCATCAACGTCCGCCACCTGGCGCCCGACGGCTCTGAAAACACTCGCGACCCCGGCCTGGCCTGGCCCAGCACCCTCGTCTCACTGGGGCACGTCGCCCTGCCCTTCCCGCCGGACGACCCGGTCTACGGATTCATCCCCGGCAGCGGCCACAATGGCATACCGAGCATCGGCTCCTGGCTGCTGCGCGGTGAAAATGGCGCGGTGACGATCACCCTCGGCTCGCTCACACGCCTGCGCAGCAATCCGTTCTGGTCGCTGATCGACAACGAAATCGGCGAGCTGGTCGCTGCCGACCTCGGCAAGCGCCCCTGAAGCAATCGCGCGATTGCGTTTCCCAATAACTTGAAATTTGCCCTACCGGAACGGTCGACCGCGACAAAAGCCCGGTGCCCAAAATCTGAGGGCCGGCAGCATCGGCGTCTCCCCTTTGGAGTTGATGCGCCATCATTAGCCGGTGAACCTTTTGGTTCGGGGGTCCAGCAATCTTGGAGTCCGAATTTCGCTTTGCTCATTGGCCGAGTTCGGCCAACTGCGGACGTAGCCAACCAAAACAATCGAGCCGATCGAACGGCCGGTAACTTATCAGATACGGGCTTCCCGGCCCTGATTGGCTCGGGCTCTCGGTCGGCGCTCATGGTTACTCGCGAATACTCGAGATCCCTTACACGCTTAAATCCTAAGAACCGTCAATGACGGCTAGAATGGGACCGACGATATAAAAGAGGTCTAGGTGAATGGCTCATGCCAAATCCCGTGAAGTCAGTTTGGCGATCAAGACCACCGAGGAATTGCTCAAGAGCCTCGATGACCTGCGCGCTGCTTGGAAGCGTGATCACTCCACCCTGCCGAAAGGCCTTTCCTGTTCTGAAAGCAAGGAAGGTCAGTTCATTTTGGCGGCAGCGGAATCAGCCTTTGCCACGATCCCTGGGGCATGCGTCATCAAGGGTATTGGCGCCGTTGAACTTCTGACTTTGGCACCTGTTTTTGAGGAAGGTGCTAACTCGAAAACCCTGATCCTGAAAGCCACAGCCGAGGGTTGGAAGTTCTCCGTCAAATTCATGTCGCCAATAGTTCGCGAGAGGAATGCGAAAAAGCTTTAGGCCAGCCTCGGCGTTACCCAAGAAATGGCATATGGCAAACAAACGCGTCAACTTCTGATTCCGCTGCGAATCTTTCCCTTCTGACGTTCCCACCCCAGTTTTATCCGCCATGTTGGCGACTAGAGGAAGCCTGATGGCCAAACCAAACTACCAGTTCGAAAAGCGTCAAAGAGATCTCGCAAAGAAAAGCAAGCAGGAAGAAAAACGACGCCAGAAGCAAGCCGTAAAGCCCGGTGACAGTTCAGGTGAGGGTGAGACGGCGACACCACCCTTGGCCCCGGGCCCGGAACGCACATGAAAACTCCCAAACGCCTTGCCGCACTACTCGAAGAGGGCCTAATCGACGAAGTCATCGGTCAGTTGATGAGTGGCAAGGAGGCGACCGTTTACGTGGTCCGTTGCGGCGATGTCATCCGTTGCGCCAAGGCCTATAAGGACGCCACTCAGCGCAGTTTCAAGAAGAGCGCTTCATACCAGGAGGGGCGCAAGGTCAAAAACAGCCGTCAGGCGCGCGCCATGGAGAAAGGCAGCCGTTATGGGCGCAAGATGCAGGAAGAAGTATGGCAAAACGCCGAGGTCGATGCCTTATATCGGCTAGCTTCCGCGGGGGTATGCGTTCCTCAGCCACACATCTGTTTCGAGGGCGTCTTGCTGATGGACCTGGTGGTGGATGCCGAGGGCAACCCGGCACCGCGCCTGAATGACATCGAGCTTGACGAGGAACGGGCATTGGAATTTCACGGCATGTTGCTCAATCAGGTGGTGCGGATGCTGTGCGCCGGTATCGTCCACGGTGATTTGTCCGAGTACAACATCCTCGTCGGCGAAGGCGGCCCGGTTATTATCGACCTGCCGCAGGCGATCGATGCGGCGGCCAATAGCACGGCAGCCGAGATGCTTGAGCGCGACGTGATTAATTTGCGGACGTATTTCAGCACCTTCGCTCCTGTCTTGCGGGATACCCAGTTCGGCAAGGAAATCTGGGGACTCTACGAAGGTGGTTTGCTGACACCAGAGCAGGTTCTAACCGGTCAAGTCGTTCTCGATGAACATCTTGCCGATGTCGGTGCCGTTCTTATGGAAGTGGAACTGGCCATCAAAGAAAACGAAATTCGCCAGATGTGTCGACCAGATGCCGAGCCGGCTTAGCGGCTATTGGGCTCTACCAGTTAAACGGGATTTCTTTGTCATCAGGCAGTGATCGGCCGAGGTTGTGTAAAAACGCAAAATCCCATTCGTTTCTATGGTGTCTTGACCATTCCCTGTGTTGATTAAAACGATTCTATAGCGATTGTGAAGGCCACCCTCGAATGGCATAGCAACAGTTGGACGTTTTTACACAGTCTGGGCCATGAAGAGCCGTTCAGTAGTGGAGAAAATGCTGAGAGAGAACGGCAGCTACCTGAATAGATAGTTGCCGCGCGACAGACGCCTTCTCAGAAAGCTATAGCGAGTGCGTGTTTGATGCGGTGGGCCCAAGGGCAACTCCGATCGTTCGGCCTCATGGAATCATCCCGCATTCGAACATCTTGTTGACGATGGGTCCGGAAACCTTGTTGAAGAAATTTGTCCTCATCTGAGGATCCTCACGCAGAAACTGCATGACGCGCTGCTCCTCCGCCGACTTCGGCTCGCTTTTCTTCTGCCACAACTCTTCGCAACTCGACGACTGGTATTTTTGGACAACCCGATTGGCAACCGCATCCAGGATTGGGTACTGCGCGTGTGCTGTGCCTGCGACAAGGGTGGCGGCAAGGGCAGCCAACTGCGTAAAGCGCCTAGTCATGATGAATTCCTCAGATTGGTAGCTATGTTGATCAGAACTTCATGTCGGTGAGGACGATTTCGATGCGGCGGTTTTCCTTGCGGCCGGCCGGCGTCGTGTTGGGGGCGACCGGCTGATATTCGCCGTAGCCGGAAGCCTCAAGCCGCTTCGGGTCGATGCCTTTGGCCTGGAGGAAACGCACGACGTCGCTGGAACGCGCGGTCGACAGCTCCCAGTTGCTCGGATAGCGCGCACGCAGGGCCGGGCCGATCGGCTCATTGTCGGTATAGCCGCGGACGTTGATGCGCTTGTCGGGCACGCTCTGTAGCGTACCGACGATCTTTTCCAGCGTGCTCCGCCCTTGTGCGTGCATTTCGGCACTGCCGGAAGCGAAGAGGATCTCGTCGATCAGCGTCACTGTCAGCTGCCCCTGCAACTGCTTGATGCGCACTTGGTCGGCCTGGATTTCCTTCTGCAACTGGGCGGTGAGCGCCTGATAGGTCTTGTTCTGTGCCGCCAGCGTGTCGGCCTGCTGCACTTCCTGATTGTATGTGCCCTGGCTGACGCAACCGCCAAGGAACGCCACCAGTACTGCCGGAAGAATGATTTTTGTAAGCATGATCAACTCCTGTTCGTTAAGAGATACAAATCCAAGATTTCCGGAACCGAAGGCCGGCCCCAGCGTTTCTGTTCAACCATGTCAGGCCATGATTCGCTCACCATGTGCTGCCCGGGCCAGCAGCACCGTCAAGACCAAATGCAGGATGACCGCCGGCCACAGTAGCAGGCCGGTCGAACTGCCCGTGAGACCGAGGTAGGCGAGGTACAGCATGACGCCCGCGCTGTAGGTCAGCATGCCGACGCGTGGGGCGCCCGGCCAACAGGCAAGCCCAAGGGCGACCAAGGCGATGCCGGCCACCCGGGCGACAGACAAGGCGATGCCGTTCAGTTCCTCGCCCAGCAACAAGTGTCCCACCAGCCCCGGAACGATCAGCAAGGCCAGTCCGGTTGATGCCTCACCGACAGCAGCGAAGATCATCACTCCTTTCATCGCATGGCCGCGATTATGTTTCGGTAATAGTGCCGACGACCCGGTTCGTGTGACCCATAGCCGTTAGCGTTTTTGCGCATTTCTGGCCGGTCCCGGCGCTGCTGCCGTGTGCTGTTCAGGCTCTAGCTTGAAGGTCAGCTTGTCGATCGTGCCGGTGAACTTGAACGGCGGGTCATAGCGGTACTCGATCATCGCGACGCCGGTGCGCGTGTCGAGTCCCACGTCGAAGGTCTCATCCTCGGCGAAGGTAATCGGCGTGCCGTGCTCCATCGATTTGCGGTCGACTTCCTTGCCGTCCACGTAGAGCACGCCAGTTCCACCCTTGCCCAGGCCCGGACCATCGATCTTGTAGTCGAAGACGATGGTGTGCTTGCCCGTATCCAGTTCCGGCCCCTCCCAGATCGTGCGCTTCAGGTCGAGCAGGTTGTAAAGGAACACCACCTTACCGCGGCCGATGCCGAGTTCGCCCTTGCTCAGGAACAGCCCATAGCCGCCGAAACGCCCTCCCTGGGTGACGATCATGCCTTCGGCACCGCCCTCTGGGATCGTGACCTCGGCGGTGATGCTATAGGATCGGTTCAGGATGTGCGGCGCCGTGCTGCCGGGAACGCTGGACAGCGTGCCCGAATAGGTGAACTCGGTGCGCCCGGCAGTCAGGCTCGGTTTCGGCGCGTTCCAGCGTGCCAGCGTGGTGTTGTCCAGCGGCAGCACGTTGTACTTCGCCGCCTCCAGATAGAAGATGTTCTGCATCTGCTTGAGCTTGTCAGGCATCTTCGCCGCGAGATCGTTGTTTTGGGTGGGGTCGTCCATCACGTTGTAGAGCTCCCACTTGTAGCCGGTGATCACGTCCGGTGGCGGCTTGGTACTCAGTTCCCAGGGCAGCGTCACCGGCGTCGTCGCCGCGACCCAGCCATCGTGAAAGATCGCGCGGTTGCCGAGCATTTCAAAGTACTGCGTGGTGTGCCGGGTCGGAACGTTGGCATTCGCCTTTTTCCACGTATAGGCCATGCTCGTGCCTTCAATCGGCGCCTGTTTGACGCCGTCGACCATCGCCGGCGCCGGGATACCAGTGGCCTCAAGAATGGTCGGCACGATGTCGATCACGTGGTGGAACTGGCGCCGGATGCCGCCCGTATCTTCGATGTGGCCGGGCCAGGACATTGCCACACCCTGCGCCGTTCCGCCGAAATGCGAGGGCACCTGCTTCATCCACTTGAACGGCGTGTCGAGCGCCCAAGCCCAACCCGCTGAGAAGTGCGGGAAGGTTCGTTCGGAACCCCAGAACTCGTACCAGAGGAATTGATCCTTGACCGGCACTTCGATGCCGTTGAAAGTCGTGAACTCGTTCGGTGTGCCATTGACCATGCCTTCGGCGCTCGCTCCGTTGTCGCCGCTGATGTAGATGATCAGCGTGTTGTCGAGTTGGCCAAGATCTTCGACTGCCTGGATGACGCGGCCGATTTCGTTGTCGGTATAGGCCTGGTAGGCCGCGTAAACCTCCATCTGCTTGATGAACAGCGTCTTCTGCTCAAAGCTCAGCGAATCCCAGCGCGGCAGCTTGGCGCCGTTGTAGATGTCCTGTCCGTCGGGCCACGGCGTCAGTTCCGCGTTCGCCTGCATGATGCCGAGCCGCTTCTGGTTGGCAAAGATGGTTTCGCGCAGCTTTTCCCAACCGTCATTGAACAACTTCATGTCGCCGATCTTCTTGATCCATTCCGGCGTCGGGTGGTGCGGTGCGTGCGTGCCGCCAGGCACGTAGTAGACAAAGAAAGGCTTCTCCGGTGCCAGGGCCTTCAACTGCCGCATGTACTGGATCGCCTCGTCAGCCATCGCCGTGGTCAGATTCCAGCCCGGATTGCCCTGGAACGGATAGATCGGTGTCGTGTTGCGGAACAGGTTGGGCTGCCATTGGCTGGCGTCGCCGCCGACAAAGCCGTAGAAGTATTCGAAGCCCATGCCGTTCGGCCATTGTTCGAAGGGGCCGGCCTGGCTGTTGGCGAAGAAGGGGGTGTTGTGGTTCTTGCCGAACCACGAGGTCGCGTAGCCGTTGTGCTTGAGGATGGTGCCGACCGTGCCCTTCTCGATCGGGATGATCGAGTCGTAGCCGGGGAAACCGGTGGCGATTTCGCCCACCACGCCAAAGCCTACCGAGTGGTGATTGCGCCCGGTGATCAGCGCCGCCCGCGTCGGCGAGCACAGCGAGGTGGAGTGGAAATTGGTGTAGCGCAGACCGCTCTTGGCGATGCGATCAAGTGCCGGTGTCGGAATGACGCCGCCGAAGGTGCCCGGTGCGCCAAAACCGTCGTCGTCGGTCATGATCAGCAGTACGTTGGGCGCGCGCTTGGGCGGCACCACGCGGGGCGGCCACCACGGGGTCGATTCGGAGGCACGCTCCTTGATCACCCCGCCGAATTTCGGATCGGGCGGCGGCAGCTGCTTGCCGCTGATGGTAGTAGTAGCGCTGGCAGAACCCAGCACGCCGGTGACCTGTTGTGCCGAAGCAAGGCCCATGAGGCCGAGAGAAGCAATACAGGATAGTACCAACCCGAATAACTGCTTTTTCATTGCTTGCTCCAATAGCCGAATATCGTAATACCTAAGGAATTGACCCAAGGTTCACAATAGGCTGAAATGCGGAATCTATCGAGTGGAATGTTGTTCCGGAATACGCCTTTGCCATAGGACAATGGACGACATCATGTGGACATTTGGCGACATTCCAATAATCATGCGCACATGAGTACTTCTCCTCTCCTGGTGCGCGCGCGTGCACTCACTGGTTTTGCCGAACTCGTCAAAGAACTTGGCGGTGACGCCGATGATTTGCTTCGCGAGGTTGGGCTAACGGCACAAATGCTCATCCGACCGGAGGCAACAATCAGCATGTCCGGTGCAGTGACCCTGCTCGAGAACGCAGCATCACAGCTCGCTGCACCCGACTTTGGCCTGCTCCTCGCTCAACGCCAGGATTATTCGGCTCTCGGCCCGATCGCACTGGTCGCCCGTCGCGCCGATACCGTGGGCAACGCGCTGGTTGCGATCGCGCGCAATCTGCCTTATCACGTAGCGCGCACCTCGCTTCGGATGGAAGCCGGGCCCGCCGAGGAACTCGTATGGCTGCGTTACGAACTGCCTTCGGAGATTTGCGGAACGCAGCGGCAATCTGTAGAGATGTGCTGTCTGTTACTGATCCAGACACTGCGCATGCTCAGAGGGGATATGGGAGCAGACTGGCAGGTGGTATTTGCGCATCCGGCCGGTGTGCCCCTCTCTCGTTACCGTGAATTTTTTGAATGTGAAGTGGCGTGTCAGCAGTCTGGTAACGGCGTGATTATTCCAAGAGCAATCCTCGAACAGGCGCTGGATAGCGGAAATCCACAAATTCGCGTTGCCGTCGAACGCTTTGTAGCTCACCTGATTCGACGCAATCCACTTGATCTTGTCCAACAAATCGAAGAACTGATCGCACGACAGCTGGCCAATGGGGACTGCAGCCTGAACAGCATTGCCCAGCAACTGGCGATGAACGAGCGTACGCTGCAACGGCGTCTAGAGGCTCAACAAATCCGCTTTTCCGAAATCCTCGATCGCGTTCGACGGAGCCAGGCGCGTGAGTTCCTTGCTCAACCCGCGCTACCCTTGGCGGAAGTGGCGACTCTGCTCGGTTACAGCGAACAGCGATCGCTCAGCCGGGCATGCCTGCGTTGGTTCGACATGACGCCGGGTGAGTTGCGTATGGGATTTTGAATGGCGCGCAACTTCTTGGCTGAGACTGAGACGGTCAGCCAGAAACTCGACCGACAGCTAGATGATCACAAAGTCGCCATGGCACGTTCCAGACGTTATCAGGCCGTTTTGGGCACAACTGAGACACCCAACTACAATATCTATCCTCATCAAGAACAATCAAACGACCATCAAAATGACCAAGCTATACGGCATCAAGAACTGCGACACGATGAAGAAGGCCATGAACTGGCTTACGGAAAACGCCGTCGCCTATGAATTCATCGACTACAAGAAGGCCGGCGTTGCCGAGGCGAACTTGCCGGACTGGAATGCCCGCGCCGGTTGGGAAAAGTTGCTCAATACACGCGGCCTGATGTGGAAGAAGCTGAGCGAAGACGAGCGTGCAGCGGTCGACGAGCAAAAAGCGCTCAAATTGATGGCGCAATACCCGGCCCTGATCAAGCGCCCCGTGCTCGACACCGGCAGCAAGCTGCTGGTCGGCTTCTCGCCGGAAACCTACAGCGCAGCACTCAAATGAGCGATAGCAGCGTCCGCCGCTTTCTTTTCGAGCATCTCGACATCCGCGGCGCCGTCGTGCACCTCGGCGATGCATGGCAGCAAATGCAGGTTGGCCGCGATTATCAGCCCACCGTCGCCCAGTTGCTCGGCGAAACGGGCGCCGTCACCGCGCTGATCGCCGCCCAGTTGAAGCAGCCCGGCCGCCTGACGCTGCAACTGCGCGGCAACGGGCCGATCCAGTTGATGGTGATGGACTGCAACGAGCAGTTGCAGATGCGCGGCATGGCGCGCAGCAATCCGGTTGTCCTGCCTGCCCCGGTGCCGGAATTGCTCGGCGCTGCAGATGGTGGCCAGTTAATGATCAGCCTCGACATGCCGGATGCCCGTCACCCCTGGCAGAGCTTCGTGCCGCTGGTTGGCGACAGCATCGCGACGATTTTCGAGCATTACCTCGAACAGTCCGAGCAGCAACCTTCGCGCCTTTTCGTCACTGCCGGCCCCAAGGGCGCCGCCTGCCTCTTCCTGCAGAAGATGCCGCAGGCCGACCACCATGACGCCGATGGCTGGCACCGCATCACGCAACTGGCCGCAACCGTCAAACCCGCCGAACTGCTCGAACTCGACGCCGAGGCCCTCCTCGGCCGCCTGTTCCACGAGGAGATGGCCGCCCATGGCGTGCGCGTCTACGACCCGCTGCCGGTGGTCTACCACTGCCCGCAGGACTGGACGAAGGTGCGCGACATGATCCGCAGCCTGGGCCGCGAGGACGCCGAGACGATCCTGCGCGAACACGGCGAAATACTGATCCGCGACGATATCTGCAACCACGAATACCGCTTTAGCCCCGAAGATATCGCCGAACTGTTCGCCAGCGACGCAGCGCAGACGCGCCACTGACCGGTGATATCCGTTCGTGCTAACCTGTTCCGGTTACCGGGACATGGGGAGTACGAAATGCCAGCGCTGCTCGATCCGACCTCGAACGAACAGAAGTACAGCAAGCTCACCAGCGCCGTCATCATCGGCGCAACCACTGCGGACAGCACCCGGCTCTGGGTGCGCGTCTATCAGGAAGGCCGCTGGACACTGGTCGTCTCCACCGCACCGCTCACCGGCGACCTCGTCCGGCTCGAGGAAAAGGCCATCCCCGATTTTCTTGCCGCACAGGGCATTGCCCCCGCCTTCATCGGCAGCGCCGACATCAGCCAGGCCAGCAACCTGACGCAGGTCTTCGAGATTTCCGGGCTGACGCCCGACACCCGCTACTACTACGCGGTGATTGCCGACACGACCGATGCCGCCGTCGTCCGGCGGCGCACGGAAATCGGCGCCGACAGCCCGCACAGCTTCTGCACCCAGCCTGCCGCGCCCCGCGAAATCAGCTTCGGGTTCTACAGCTGCCACGACCACATCAGCGCCGCCGGCGATGTCGGCGCCTGGCCGCACTTTGCCGAGCAACTCGCCGATGCCGGGGCCAACTTCGTGATCGGCGGCGGCGATCAGGCGTATGTGGATACCAACGGCAAGAACGGCTTTCTCGACATCTGGACCTGGCTCAAGGTCAACAAGGCGGCGCTACTCGAGAAATTCGCCCTGGGCGGCGGGAAGTACGACGAGGGTGGCATCGAGCTATACCTGCTCAACATCTACCGCTGGTACTACCGCGTCTATTGGAACGTACCCGCCTTGCGCGAAGTCTATGAGCGCTTCCCGCAATACATGATCTGGGACGACCACGAAATCATGGACGGCTGGGGTTCGCTGACCAACAAGGAACGCCGCGCCCGGATTTCCGGCTTCTTCGAGGAAAAGGACAGCAAGACCAACCAGCTGCTGGTCGACCTGATGTGGCGCGCCGCCTGCCGCGCCTATTTCGAATACGAACACAGCCACAACCCGCCTACCGCGGTCGACCTCAAAAATCCCGACAATTCCGTGTGGGACTACGCCTTCACCCACGGCGAAGCCGCCTTCTACGTGCTCGACATGCGCGGCCACCACGATGTCGAAAAGAACAAGGGCAAGAAAATCGGCATCGACCCCAACATCCTCCTTGGGCAGGCACAGTTCGACCGCTTTACCGCCTGGCTGGCGAGCAGCGCGGTGCAAAATGTCAAGGCGCTGTTCGTTGTCTCGCCGGTGCCGGTGGTGCACTGGATCGACCGCCTGGTGAATTACGTCGATCTCGGCGAATCCAA
>Ga0316629_10000221_pt1 | contig 11024 bp, 12 predicted proteins | sample OWC_May_M1_C1_D1_FD_207654 | JGI IMG/M metagenome (GOLD analysis project Ga0316629, IMG submission 207654) | Wetland soil microbial communities from Old Woman Creek delta, Ohio, United States - OWC_May_M1_C1_D1_A | ecosystem: Environmental > Terrestrial > Soil > Wetlands | place: USA: Ohio... | reverse complement strand
CGGCGGCGGCTACGGCGAAGGCGTGTTGCTGAAGGGCTCGAAAGTCATCGATTATTACAACTCCGTTACCGGCTCCTGGGGTCTGCAGATCGGTGCCCAGTCCTACGGATACGTCGTGTTTCTAATGACAGATAAGGCCGTACGCTATATCGAAGACACGAAGGGTTGGGAAATTGGTGTGGGCCCAACCGTTGTCGTGGTGGACGAAGGGGTCGCAAAGAATCTTTCGACGTCATCCCTGAAAGATGATGCCTATGCGTTTATTTTCAGCCAGCAAGGATTGATGGCGGGCGTCAGCATCGAGGGAACAAAAATTTCCCACATCAAGCGCTAGAATTAAGAAGAGGCGGACGCGAGTCGTTGTCCGTCCTCATTTGCCCGTCGCGCGTGCTCACAAAAGCTGAATCAGCGGCGGGAACAATGGCGGATCAAATGCATCGAATCAATGCGGACGGTCCCTCGCGAAATGTAAACATCTAACAGGAGAATACCCATGCCACTCATTAATCTGGTCATTGTCTTGATCGTCGTTGGCGTGCTGCTTTGGCTCGTCAACGCCTATATCCCCATGGACGGAAAGATCAAGAACATCCTGAATATCGTCGTCGTCATCGCGGTCGTGCTCTGGCTGTTGCAGGCGTTTGGAGTGTTGGGCTCGTTTAGCAACATTCAGGTCGGCCGCTGACCTCTGTCAGAGGAGGTGCGGCCAGGGATCTGCGGATGGGCACAGGTGATGCCTGGAAATGCCGGATCTCTGGTCACCCTCCGTGGGACCCGATCGGCAAACGATCGGTAAGTTCTAGGCGCGACGGGGGCACTAAGACATCGGGAAGCGATGAAGAATTCAGCGCTTCCCGTCTGGGCCAGGGATGGCCCAGCTGATTAAATGCCAGGATGGCATTTAATCATCGTCTCCATAGCCGTGTGGACCTGCGGCCAATCTCACCACCTGCCGACCCGGGTGCAGCGGCGTACAGACATCCAGGGATAGTCGGCGTAGTTTTTAATCTGTCGTTTGGTGTTCTGTATGCAAGTGAACATGCGTCTGCGCCCAACCATCACTCATCTGCAGGAGAAAGCAAAATGAACGCTATCAAGATCGGCGCCATCGCGCTGATCATCGCCGGTGCATTGGGGTTGGCCTATGGCAGCTTTACCTACACCAAGGAGACCCAACAAGCCAAGATAGGCCCGCTCGAACTGACGGTCAGCGACCGTGAGACCGTCAATGTGCCGGTCTGGGTTGGCGTGGCGGCGATCGCCGCGGGCGCACTGCTGCTGCTTGTGCCCAAGGGCAGCTAGCATACGGACCCAAGTAAACCCAAGGTTTTCCCCTGACGTAACGGCAGACCGCATCCCCGCGAGGGACCGACTGGCAGCCCCCATCAATCAAACAGAGCGATTCTCAAAATGACAACAATGCATAAGCTGACCTTCATGGCCGTGACGCTGATCCTGGGCGGGGGCGTGTTGCAGTCCGCCGGCGCACAGGACACACCGCCCGCCGCCCCTGCCGATTCGCGACCCGGACACCAGGAACCGGCATCCGCGTCCGGGGAATGGGCGATTTCACCGCTGCCCCGCCCCTCGACAGGCCCGGAGACAATGGCGCCGCCGGCACCATCCCCAGACGCAGGCGCCAGCCCGGTCACTTCGCGCCCGGAAAATCTGGTGCCACTGGTCAGCGATCGAGGCATTCGCTACCTATCGGGCGGGGTGGGCGACGATGAACGTGCCGAGCTTGACGCCCTGTCCAACCAATACAACCTGCGTTTGCTGTTCGCGATGCAGGGTAGTGGCGAGTACCTCGCCGCGGTGCGAGTGAATATTCTGGATGCCCACGGGGGAACCGTCCTGACCGCCGAGTCCCGTGGTCCGTGGTTCTTCACCCAACTGCCGGCGGGCGACTATATCGTGGACGTCAGCACGCCCGGTCAAGGACTGCAGCAGCCGCAGCGCCAGACGGCGCATATTGGTGGCTCCGGTCAGTCCCGGTTGGACTTCCGCTGGCATTGACAGCACCCAACCGATTCGCGAAATACGGCCGTCGAAGCCGCACTTCGTCGCGGCACTCTTTTGTACTCAGTGCCATCGGAGTCCTGGATTCCATATCCGGGCTTAAGGTGGGAGGTAACGCCTTCCTAGACCCTTGCGCTACCACTGAGAGCGCAGTCCAGTTCCGGCAATCGCCGGCTAGTCCATCCGAAATTGGAGCCATGTCCCATGTCCACCAGAGACGAATATGTTGCCGCAATGAAACAGAGCCTGGATGAGTGGAGCGCTGAAATGGCGGTCCTGGAGGCCAAGGCGCATCAAACCAAAGAGGACGCCAAGGAGAAGTATCAGGAGCAGCTCAGCGCCCTGCACGTCAAGCGCCTGGAGGGCGAGAAGCAGTTGGAGGCGATCAGGGCCGCGACGGAAGAGTCCTGGATGCAGCTCAAGGCGGACACCGACACCGTATGGGCCGCCTTCAAGGACTCGGTGCATCAGTTCAAGTCGCACTTCAGCTGAGCTTAAACCGGCCGCCCTGCGCCAATCCCTACAGCCGATCGGTTACCCGGAGTATCACCACGAGATGGTTCAATCGCTTTGCTGTGTGGCGGTTCAGATTGCGCGCGGCGTCCCTGGCGTGACCTCCGTTAAGAACGCCATTCGGCGCAAATGAACCTTAACGCCGTGCAGTATACATTTCATCCATCTGACCGGAGCATACACTGTGAACAAACTGCAAACGACGACCCTTCTGGGCTTGGGCCTCGGGCTTGCCCTCCAGGCCGCACCTGCCGCCGCTTGGTGGCAAACGTACTCCCAGACCATCCCGTACGGGCCCACAACGGGGATGGGGGCCTATCCGACCACCCCCTGGGTCCCTTACTACGGGCCGAACCTGTCCGCGCTCTGGGACTTCCTGGCCCCGCTCACCGGCCTGGGTGGACCGCAGTTCTGGCAATATCCGAACCTGGCCTACGGCCCACCGGCCCTGTGGTCTGCGGCCATGCCGATGGGCGGCCTCTATGTCCAGCAGAACGAGGTCCCCGCTGGTTACCAGATCCGCGTGCACACCGGACAGCCGGGGTTACCTGTCGTCGACATCGGTGTCCAAGGCAACCTCCTGGTGATCCGCAGCCAGTCCTCCGCGACGGGCGGAGGCAACGCGATGCAGATGAACCAATCCGGCTGGTCGAACCAGTCGATTTCCCTGCCTGCGGATGCCAATGTCTCAGCGATGCAGATGCAGCGCGGCAACGGGGTGGTGGAGATCTTCATCCCACGAGTTCGCTGAGGCAACGACGGCGCCCCGCCATCGGGATGTCGGAGTGCCGGCGGATCCAAGGACAGTAACTGTAACTCACCAACATGGCTTCTGAATCCGAACCTACCGCGAGCCCCCAACACCCGACCCCCGCGACATTCGGCGCGACGACCTTCCAGTCAAGGTTCCACATCCCCGCCAATGCGCGCTGTTTGGCGCTGACCATCCTGGCGACGACCGCGGTCGTCGTCGCGCTGGAATGGGCACAAGGATTCCTGATCCCGCTATTGATCGGCATTCTCCTGGCCTACACGCTGAGTCCCCTCGTTGTTTGGCTGGAACGTATCAAGATCCCCCGGGCCGCCGGCGCCAGCCTGGTGATGGTGGCCGTCGTGTGTGCGCTCGTGTTTGGAACCTACTCCTTGCGCGGACAGATGCAGGCGATCATTGAGCAATTGCCAGAAGCCGCGAGCCAGTTGTCCAGGAGCCTCGCCAGGCTGGGGGAGGGTCATCGGGATGCGATGCATAACGTACAAAACGCCGCGCAACAACTGGAGCAGGCAGCCAGCGATGCGACCGGCATTCTCTCTGCGCCGAAAAAGCCCGCAACGCGCGTCGTCATCGACGATCCGTCCGCGTTCAGGACAGGAAACTTCCTGTGGGCGGGTTCCATGGGGGCCCTGGGCTATATTGTCCAGGCGACCATGGTGCTGTTCCTGGTGTTCTTTCTCTTGCTGTCGGGCGATACCTTCAAACGAAAGCTGGTACGACTCACCGGACCGTCGCTATCCAGGAGGAAGATCACCGTACAACTCCTCAGCGACATCAACCGCTCCATCCAGCGCTATATGCTCTTGCTGCTGACCACGAACGTGCTCGTGGCGCTGTTGGCCTGGACGGTGTTCCGTTGGATCGGCCTGGAAAACGCGGGCGCCTGGGCCGTCGCCGCGGGTTTTCTGCATATCATCCCCTACCTGGGGCCCGGGCTCACCGCCATCGCCACCGGAATGGCGGCCTTTATGCAGTTCGACTCATTCTCAATGGCGTTATTGGTCTCTGGATCAGGGTTGGGGATTGCCATTCTTGTCGGCACCTTTGTCACGACCTGGATGACCGGGAAGATCGCCATGATGAATGCCGCTGCTGTTTTCATCTCACTGCTGTTCTGGGGTTGGCTGTGGGGTATCTGGGGCATGTTGCTCAGTATTCCGATCACTGTCATCGTCAAGGTCGTATCCGAGCATGTCGAGCCATTGCAGCCCATCGCTGAGCTGCTCGGCGAGTAGAAAGACTACGGCGAAGCCAACGCAAGCAACTCAGCCCGCCAGGGGACTCTCCCGCCGTCGATTCTCGGTTTGTCATCATTTATTGCCAGGCTGCGTGCGCGAGCGTACAGACTGCAGGCGGTGCTTTGGTTAGCCTTTGACCATAAGCTGCTATCAGGGGCTCCTGGCGGCAGTCAGGCGGCAGTCAGGCAAACCGAGTCGCTCTTTGAAGCGGGTTGGAATTGCCGAGGCTGATAGACTGATAGAGGAGGCAAATCATGGCTAAGTATCTGATCGGCTGGTTGCTGGGTGTTCCGATAATTGTTCTGGTGGTCATTTATCTCCTGAATAATTGAGCCATCGCGACAGCGACCGTAACCACAGAACCACAGAGGACAATAAGCATGGCGAGATCCAAAGGGTTCACAACCCGTTCCAACGACCTGGTTGGTGCCAACCCCGCCGACGAGGGACTGGCCCACACGAGCAACGTCATTATCCGGAGGTCATCATGAGCAAAGATCACGACAAGGGCACAGTGGCGGACGCGGCGGATCCCGTCGTACTCCGCATGGCATCTGGCGCCCATGAGGCGGTTGACAAGATGGCCGGCGTGGCCGCGCACGCTGCGCAAGCAGTAGACGAGAAAGGGGGGCAACTGAGAGAGCTTCAGGTGGAATGGCTAGACAAGAGCCGCGCTTACGTCCGCGACAACCCCGTCAAGGCGCTGGGTATCGCGGTCGTCGGCGGCTTCCTGTTGAGCCGCCTGTTGAGTTCGCGTTAGGGACTGTCCCCGGGATGGACCCGACCACGCCGGTCGAGCAACGCGTTGGATCTCGGGCCACTTGCAGCGACCCGGGCCATCGTGCGGCCGTGTCGCAGGACGCCAAACTGCTTTGGCAAGAGTTGCGTGGACTCGCGCACGACCGTCTCGAGCTCGCCGCCTTGGAGACCCAGCGGGCGGGTGAGAGCCTGGTGTCCATGGTCGTAGCCGGAATGCTCGTAGCGGGCCTGCTTCTCAGCGCGTGGCTCGGGCTGCTGGGCGCGGCCATACTCGCGCTGACCAGCCTTGGAGTCATGGAGATAGGCAGCGCCTTGCTGGTAACAGTAGCCGTCAACTTGGTCGTCGCGCTCATTCTCTGGCGCGCGGTCGGCCGCCTGAGTCATGATTTACGGTTCCCAGCCAACGCCCGCAGTCTGGAGCCGGGGTCATCCGAGTTCCCGGATGTGGAGACATCTTGATGGCTACAGACCTTCCAAGTCCTAGAACACTGACTTCTTCTCTAACCGTTCAAATCGGCGATGCCGAGCGTCGGCTCCAGAACCGGCGGCGGCTGGTAGGCGTTCGCGGCGTTGCGCTACGCCGGGCGCTCCACCAGTGGATGACGGATCCAACGGTGTTGCTGTGGGCAGGGGGCGTGGGATTCCTCATCGGAGAGCTCACCCAGCGGCATACGCCCAGGCCGCAGGGCTCGGACCCTTCGCCCAGCCCCGGCCATCCCTTCTTCGATGCTGCCCGGACTGTTATTACGCTGGCGACTTTGGCGCGTCCCTTGTTCTCCGCGCTGCCCGGCGCGCAGACGCAACACCCCTCTGCATCGGATGCTGCGGCGCAAACGCCAGCACCACCGGACCGCTCGCGCGCAACGCCCTCCGGTGAAGGCGATGTAGATGGAGGTCGGGGCGACCCTGGGATCTAGCGGTGGAGTTGCGATACGCTTTCGGTCCCGCCCCGGCCGAGACAAGTCAATCTGGCTCCAGCACGCATCACCCCATCAGCCGACCCGGCAGCTTTGCCAGGAAGCGCCCAGCACCCGCCAATTGGTGCCGAAGGAGCGGCCAGTCCTCTGCGCGTTTTCGCTCGTCCAGACAGCGCAGGAGTCGGACCTTGTCCGCCGCGCCCTGGCGGTCGAGCAGAGTGACCCAGAGGCTGTCTTCCACGTTATAGACGCGCCCCTCGGCCAGGCAGACGGGGATGGTGTCGGTGACCGGCACCGCCAGGTCTTCGGCAGCCGCCCCCACCGCGGCGCGGATATTCACCGCCTTGGGGCCCACGGGATGGGCGAGGTCATAGGGCGGCTGCCATTCCCGGGGCGGGCGCAGCAGGTCGATATGGCTCACGGCGACCAGCAAGGGAGGGGGATGTCGGTCCGGCCGGGCAGACCAGAGGGCGCGGATGCGGTCCAGGGCCTCCCGCTCCACCTGGCGATCCGGACGGTGGGCGGCGGTGACCCAGAGCACCAGGTCGGCAACGGTCGCCAGCCGGTCCAGCGCCTTGGGAGGGAGTCCGTCCGTATCGACCCCCGGGGTGTCGAAGACCAGAGCGGTGGTGAGTCCCTCCCGCTCCAGTCGATAAGGGGCGACGGTCGCGGCCGTGTCCGACAGGACATCCGCCGGCGCGGTCAGTCGGCCGAAGAGGGCGTTGATGAGGCTCGACTTGCCGGCGTGGGCCCGGCCCAGGACCAGGATGCGCAGGGGCTCGTCGGCACGGGCGGCTAAATCGACCTCGGCTTGCGCCAGGTCGCGACTGGAGCCAGGGGTCGCGGCGGTTGGAGTCCCCTCGGTGAGGGTCAGGCGTCCGCTGTAGGTCTCGATAGCGTAGTAGCCCACTTTGCGGACGAGCTCCTGGAGCAGCCAGCGGTGCAGATCGGACAAGGCGGAATCGAAGGCCCGGCCGCGCAGCCGCTCCCAGCCCTCGCTCAATACGGCGTTGACCGGATTGACCACCAGCCGGCCGGCGCGGTAGAGGTCGAGCAGGCGCTCTGCGGTTGCCTTCCAGCGGTAGGCGCGCACCAGGTCCCCCAGGGTCAGGCGGTGGCTGAACGGGATTTGACCGACGATCTCGGTGCGCAGGTCCCGGCAGGCCCGTTCGGCGATCAGGAGTCCGTGAGGCAGGGTCAACTCCAGCAGGGGCTGCTCTTTGTCCGGGTGATAGATGCGCGCGACGCGCTCCAGGGCGTCGCGCGCCAGTGCAACGAGCCGGGGGCCGTCGGACAGGGGCCAGTCCTCTGGCCTGATCCCCTCGGCCATGCCCTCGATGGCGTCCCAGGCAGCCTTCGACTTGGGCGGCCACTGGGGGTCTGGGGCAGTCTGGGCATCGGCAAGCAGCCGCCGGTCCCGCCGGCGGAGCCAGAGCTGGAGACCGTAGCCCGCGGCGCTCAATGCCAGCGTGGCCGCCAGCCAATAGGGCATGGCACCGTTCTGCCACAGCCACCAAAGGCCGAGTGGCAGGAGGGCGGCCAGCGGCAGGGCCCACAGTAGCAGGGCGACTAGGCGCAGGCGGTCGCTTCGGCTGAGCATGACGAATCCATCCAGGTTACTGAATACGAGAGGAAACCCACTCGCTCGTACGCTATGACGAACCGGAGTCGGTCTTGATCAAGTTGGTGCCGGAGGCCAATGCCGCCGCGTAAACCCGCCGCAGCTCCGCGGCGTCGATCCGCTCCCCGACCCGGCGGGTGCCAAAGTAGTAGCCGGCGGCCTTGCCCAGGGCATAGGTCGTCGCCCCGCTGGCCGTGGCGCCCCACACGGCTCCGAGTGTCTGACCCAGGTAGGGGACAAGCTTGACCAGCGCACGGCCGACCAGGCGCGCCGCATAGCCAACGCCGACGCCCAGGCCCAAGAGGCCGAGAAACTCGGAGACCTCGCGCCGCGTCCAGCCCTGACCATAGAGTCCGGCCAGGCTGTGCAGGAGCTTGGCTTGGATCGCCGGCACGGCCACCAGGTCTACGACCGGCAGTGCACCGACCCCGGTCGCCGCCAGGGCATAGCCGACGATGTGGGGGTGGGCGGTGCGGGCAAGGGTGTCGCGCATCCCGGGGTCGCCGCGCAACCGGGCCTTAAGGTCCAGGGTCGAGACCTCCCCGATGGCCGCCCAGAGGGCGTCGAGTCCATAGTTGGCCGGCTCCAGCCCGTCCTCCGGCAGGGTCAGGTCGATCGGCACCCACAACGGCACCGCGGCCCCGGGCAGCCGGCCCAGGCCATCGCGCTGGGCAAGCAGGGCGCGGGTCAAATCATTGGGGACGGCCGTGGGCCAGGGCTGCTGGTCGAAGGGATAGGGAAGGATGTGCCCCGAGCCTGGCGGATAGCCCTCGTGGAGCCCCGTCTGGGCGATCAGCACGGACCACTGGGGGTGGCGCCCGCGCACGGCGCGCAGGACCTCGAAGACGGCATCCTGGCCCAGGTCCGTCGCCTTCACGACGCCCAGCACCAGATGCGCCTGGGCCTCGCAGAAGCGAATGTCCTCGGCAGGGTCATAGGCGACCTCCCCCAGTCCGCGGGTGTCCAGAAAGCGCACCACCGGGGCCTCGGCCGGAAAGTCGTAGAGGCGGGCGGTGCGGGTGCAGGGCCGGAATCCGTTGCCGATCTCAGCGTTTGGGCTATCGGTCAGGGCGCGAATGATGGAGGTCTTGCCGGACTGGGCCTTGCCCAGCAGCCACACCACCGGCACGGGCTGGCGCGCCCGGGCGCTGCGCAGGGCGGACTCCAGGGCTTGGTCGTCAACCGTTGGGTTGAGTAACAACTGCCGTAGGCGCCGCCAGTCCTCGCGCCAGGGTCTTGAATCGGAGGTCTCGGGCACGCGCGTATCCTCCATTGGCGGACCGATACAGCAGGCGCACACGCCTGCTGAATTCAAGGATTACACAGTATCTCCGAGAGGATCGCTGGGGCCTGAGTACTCGAATGAAACGGGCTCATGCTGGACACTGACGGTGATCGGCCGGTCCCAACGTGGTCGGCCCGGCCTGTGTGAGAGTGTAGTCTGGCATGAGCCAGGAATGTCAGGCTGGCGCAACAGGGTCTCGTCGACCAAACGCAGTAGGGCCGCGATGAGGGTCAGCAACACCGGCCCGATGATCACGCCAATGATGCCGAAGGCCGACACGCCGCCGATCACGCCGACGGATAGCGCGAGCGTCGATACCGGCGCCTGGCGGCAAATCAGCAGGGGTCGGATCAGGTTCCCGGAGGCCGACACGCCCGCGCCCCGGATCAACTGGAAGATTGTCGAGCCCAACTGCAAAGTGGAGGCGAAGACGATCGTCGGCACCCAAACGAGGGCGTCGCCACCCACCGACAACAGCGCCAGGAGCGCCGCCAGAACAGCGGGCCGGCGAGCAGGCAGGCACGACAGGTACCTGCAGGGTAATGGTCCCCGTCGACAGGCCGACGCGTCCCTTCAGCCTACGCACCAGGCAGCGATGCACCGGTGCTAGGAGGAAGGCGAGACAAATACAGGATTAGGGAACGCGCGATATCTTGCCCAGCAGCAACAGAATGGCCACGGTCACCGAAATCAGCCCAATACCGCCGCTCGGACCGTAACCCCAGCCCCTGCTGTGGGGGCAACTGGGAACCGCACCGATAGGCAGTAGACCAGAATGATCAGTACGATGGTTCCTAATGTCATGTGATCTCTACTACAGTCAGTCGTAACATCGTAGCGTGCGAGAACATTCTCGCAGCGCGCCAATGCCTCTTTTGTCAGGGTCCCCGCTAACCCTCTTACGACCGCTTTGCCAATTGTTGCTGCGAGGTGGTGCGTCTTTGCCGGACTATGCGTCTGCATTTCGTACCCGTCGAGCTCCATCTGGCAACACCGGCCTGGGGGCATAATTCCTACGAGTTGCTGACGTCACGCCTCGGCCGCGTCTGGCATCTCCGCTCTCGCAAGTCATCCCGCGTATGTGGGTCACCGTACAGAGGTTCTTGCGGCGGAGGACGATACTTCAATTGTTGATGCTCCGCGCGAAAGCGATTGTGCAGAACGTCAGCATGGGCACCAACGACAGGGTGCCACTCACTTAATGCTTAATGATTCGCTCTTGCGAGGAGAAACCCAATGAGATATTCAATACCAACCGCGCTGCTGACTTTAGTACTAGGCCTGAGCGCTTGCACTGGCCCTGCGGGACCTCAAGGAGTAGCCGGGAATACCGGCACTACCGGGAATACCGGAAACACCGGCTACACAGGTGAAACCGGAGCCACTGGAAGCACGGGAGCTACTGGAAGTAAAGGATCTTCGGGTCGTACAGGTGCGACAGGCAGTTCCGGAGCGAAAGGCAGCGCCGGCACAGGTAGTGACACGACCGTTATCGTCACGCCTTCCAAATAGTCCGAACTTCTCTAGCCGCACGTAATCGCCCATAGGGCGTAGGGTGCCTAGCGTGTACTGCAATGCCATTAAGTTTGGCGATTAGCGCTAAGCCTCAGCTGGCAGGCTTACGGTCTGAGTCTGGGCTGGGAGCAGAACTCTCTGACACCCAGGAACGAGGATCCCAAACACCCATGCCTGGCTGTTCCAGAGGCATCTTCGATCATACGCCCTGGTCATCCAGACAGCCAAACAGCGAAAAGGAAAACTGCGCTGCGCGGTTCGCCAGCGCACAGAAGCTCGGGCGGCGCGGGCATAGGGTGGCTTTGCTGGGGCCGGTATGCAGTGCGCCAGCCGGGCCCGCTTCGGACCTTATCAGAGAAAAATCGGAGACACAGAAATGAATTCT
>Ga0316629_10000220_pt1 | contig 11033 bp, 9 predicted proteins | sample OWC_May_M1_C1_D1_FD_207654 | JGI IMG/M metagenome (GOLD analysis project Ga0316629, IMG submission 207654) | Wetland soil microbial communities from Old Woman Creek delta, Ohio, United States - OWC_May_M1_C1_D1_A | ecosystem: Environmental > Terrestrial > Soil > Wetlands | place: USA: Ohio... | reverse complement strand
ATCACCGCATCCCAGTCTCCCTTGGACATCCGCTTGAAGGTCATGTCGCGGGTGATGCCGGCATTATTGACCAGGACATCGACCGGGCCGACCTCGCTGCTCACCGCCGCGACGCAGGCACGGGCCGATTCGAAATCGGTGACGTCACAGGCATAGGCCTTGAAAGCGAAGCCCAGGGCATGCATGCCCTTCAGCCAGTCATCGACCTTGGTGTTGCCGGGTGAAAAGGTCGTCACCACCTTGAAATCCAGCGCCGCGAGCTTGATGCAGATTGCCTCGCCGAGCCCACCCATACCCCCTGTCACCAGTGCAGTTCTTGACATTGTCTCCCCCTCCTGTGAAATGTGTCTTCAGACCGCGCGTTGACGCACGTAGCGTCCGGGTGCCGGCTCGATCGGCTTGTACCTGGTATTCCCCGGCCGGCGTGGCGCCCGAGATTCGCCGGCAAACGGCTTCAGCCAGGCGGCCCAGTCGTTCCACCAACTGCCCGGCCTGTCGTCCGCCGCAGTCAACCAGGCTTCGGCATCGCCTTTCACGTCGTCATTGACCCAATAGTTCCGCTTGTTCTTGCTTGCCGGGTTGATGGCTCCGGCGATGTGGCCGGAAGCACCAAGAACGAAGCGCGCCTTGCCCCCGAGAATACGCGTCGTCTCGTAAGCCGATCGCCACGGAACGATATGGTCCTCGCGCGTTGCCAGCACATACACCGGCATCGCCAGCGCGCCGAGGTCGATGCGCTGGCTGCACATCTCCAGCTTGCCGGGGACGCGCAGGCTGTTGTCGAGGTAGAGGTTACGCATGTACCAGCAGGCGAACGGGCCCGGCAGATTGGTCGAATCCGAATTCCAGTAGAGCAGATCGAAGGCCTGCGGCTTCTGCCCTTTAAGGTAGTTGCCGGAGACATAGTTCCAGACGAGGTCGTTGGCCCGCAGGAAGGAGAAGGTGCTTTGCAGGTCGCGCGCCGGCAGCAGGCCGCCGTTGCCGATACTCGACTCGCGCGCCGCCAGGGCATTGGCGTCGATGAAGAGTCCGATCTCTCCGGTGTCGGAGAAATCGAGGAGTGTCGTCATCAGGGTCAGCGATGCCGCAATGTCTTCGCCCCGCCCCTTGAGCACAGACAGGGCCGAAGTCAGGATCGTCCCGCCGACGCAGAAGCCGAGCGTATTGACCTGCTCCACGTTGCAGATCTCCCGCGCCACCTGCAGCGCGGCAATCGGACCATGCTCGAGATAATCGTCCCAGGTCAGGTGGCCGTGCTCTTCCTGCGGATTGCGCCAGGAAACCAGGAAGACCGTGTTGCCCTGCTCGACCATGTAGCGGATCAGCGAATTGTCGGGCTGCAGATCCATGATGTAGAACTTGTTGATGCACGGCGGCACGACCACCAGCGGGAGCGCGGCGACTTCCGGCGTCAGGGGCGAGTACTGGATCAGCTGCATCAGGTCGTTTTCGAAGACCACCGCGCCGTCGGTCGTCGCAATGTTGCGACCGATCTCGAAGATCGACTCGTCGGTCATCGAAATGCGCCCCTTCTCGAAATCCCTGATCAGATTGTTGACGCCATCGGTAATGCTCCGGCCCTCGGTTTCCAGTGCCAGCTTGATGAATTCCGGGTTGGTCGCGGCGTAATTGGAGGGAGCCATGGCGTCTACTATCTGGCGCGCCAGAAAACGCATGCGGTTGCGGGCCTTGTCGTCGCTCGCCGGGATCAACTCGACCAGGTCCTTCATGTATTTCGCGTTGAGCAGGTAGGCCTGATGCAGGTAGTCGAAAACCGGGCTCTCGCGCCATTCGGGCGCCGCGAAGCGGCGATCGCCGGCATCGGCCGCGACCTTGAAAGTCTCCGGGGCGCCCTGCTGGCGGGCGAGCACCGATTGCCAAAGAGACATCTGCTGATTCATGAACTGCTGCTGCAGCGCGGTCAAAGCCTGCGGGTCGGCAGCCGGCGGAAAGGCTGCCGCCGGATTTCCGGCCTGGCCGATGAAGGCCATGAACTGCTGCGCCATGTCCTGACCAGCCTGCATGAACAGCAGGGGCGAACCCATGAAAGCGTTGCTGTTGTCAGGTCCCTCTTGCGCCATGGCCAGTTTTTTCTCTGTAGATGAATCGGGGTCAAGCTCTTTGATTCTCCATACCAGCCCGAGCGCTGTCAATGGATTTGAATGCATAATTAGCCCGATGTACATCGTTGCCATCGGCTGGCTTTACGTGACCGTCCTCGTCGCGCTGAACGAGCCGACCGTGGTCTCCGCAATCATTTCCTTCCTGTTCTACGGCCTGCTGCCCTGCGGGTTGCTGCTCTGGATGGCTGGCCGCAAGGTACGTCGCCAGCGCCGGCGCTACCAGGAGTTACTCGCCGACGAGAAGGCGAGCGACAACGATCGAAGCGATGCCAAGCCCGATAAGTAGGATCTGCTGCACTGTTGCTTTCAGTTCGGTGCGCTTGTGCAGCCCGGGAATCAGGTCGGCCACGGCAACGTAGATCATGCTGGCCGCCGCCAGACCGAGCAGCGAAGGAATCCACTCAGTCAACTGCGACAGGGCGAAGTAGGCGAGCATGGCGCCGACCAGAGTGGCCAAGCTCGACAGCAGGTTGAAGGCGAGGGCCCGGGCCCGGCTGTAGCCGGAATGAAGAAGGATCAGGAAGTCGCCGACTTCCTGAGGAATCTCGTGCGCGATGATCGCCAGTGCGGTGACGATCCCGAGTTCCCTGCTTTCCAGAAACGCGGCGGCGATCAGGATGCCGTCGACGAAGTTGTGGAAGGTATCGCCGACCAGGATCAGCATGCCGGAGCGCCCGTGATCATTGACGGGGGCATGGGCATCGTGCGCCTCGCAATGATCGTGATGGCAGTGCCGCCACAGGACCAGCTTTTCCAGCAGGAAGAAGGCGAGGATCCCGAACAGGACGGTTGCCGCCATGCGGTGCGGGTCGCCGTGCTCAAGCGCATGCGGCAGGATTTCCAGGAATGCCGCACCCAGCAGCGCGCCGATGGCATAGGAGATCAGAACATTGACTCGCTGCGTGCCAGCCGCGAGAGTCATTGCCGCCGCCGCCACGACGCTCAACACGCCACCGGCCAGTGCAACGGCGATGATCCAGGCAAGAGTACTCACGGGAAACCAGGTCCGATCCGGAGAAAGGCGCGGATCATACACTGTCCAGCCAGATCAGACTCGCCATCCTTCCGGTCGTTCGATCACGGCGATAGGAGAAGTAGCGCTCGGACTCGCTATGGGTGCACGCTCCGCCACCGCTGATCGCGCTGACCCCCAAGCGTTCCAGGCGCTGCCGCGCCAGCAGGTAGATGTCGCACAGCCACTTGTCCGGTCCGGTCGCCACAAATGCGGCACTGGCCGACGGATTGCTCGCGACAAAGGCATCACGCACTTCCGTCCCGACCTCGAAACATCGCGGGCCGATCGCCGGCCCCAGCCACGCCAGCAGTTCCCCGGGAGCCGCCGCCATCGCCGCCACCGCGCTCTCCAGGACGCCGCCCAGCAGCCCGCGCCAGCCGGCATGCGCGGCAGCGACCACCGAGCCCCGGCGATCGCACAGCAGGACCGGCAGGCAATCGGCCGTCATCACCACGCAGACCGTTCCCGGCCGGCGCGCAAACGCCGCGTCGGCCACCCCGGTTTTCGCCTCCCGGTCGGTGTCGACCACAACGATGCCATGAACCTGCCTGAGCCAGCGCGGTTCGCCGGGCAATGCCGCGCGCAGGGCCTGGCGGTTCGCCGCAACGGCGGCCGGATCGTCGCCGACATGATCGCCGAGGTTGAAACTCGCCCATGGCATGTTGCTCACACCGCCGTTGCGCGTCGTCTGCAGGGCCTTGACATTGGCCGGCGCCGCCCAGTCGGGAACGAAGACCTCACCCACCGCGCAGCGCCCCCAGCAAGGCGGCCATGTCGGCTGGCGGCGGCGCCTCCCACTGCTTCATCCGCCGGGTGAGCGGATGGAGGAGCGCCAGACGGGTGGCATGCAGGGCCTGCCGGGAGAACGCCGGGAGACGCTGATCGGGCCTGCCATAAACCGGATCACCGAGCAGCGGATGCCTGATCGACGCCATGTGCACACGGATCTGGTGCGTGCGTCCGGTCTCCAGCGAACATTCGACCAGCGCGCAGTGGGCGAACTGCTCGAGGACGCGGAAATGGGTCACCGCCGGCTTGCCGCCACGGCTTTCCGGAACCACCGCCATTTTCGTCCGGTGCACCGGATGGCGGCCGACCGGCGCCGCGATCGTCGCATCCCGGCGCACGACGCCACAGACGACTGCCAGATACTGGCGCCTGACGCTGCGCGCCTGCAACTGGCGCACGAGGTCGGTCTGGGCCGCGAGCGTCTTGGCGACGACGAGCAGGCCGCTGGTATCCTTGTCCAGGCGGTGCACGATGCCCGCGCGCGGCACTTCGGCGATAGCGGGCACATGGTGCAGCAAGGCATTCATCAGGGTACCGCTCCAGTTGCCGCTCCCCGGGTGCACGACCAGACCGGGCGGCTTGTCGATGACCAGCAACGCTTCGTCCTCGAACACGATGTCGAGCGGGATATCTTCGGGCTGCTCGGCGATTTCCCTGATTCCGGGCGGCTCGCTCAGGACCAGAACTTCCCCGCCCGCAAGCTTGTGCTTGGGCTCCGTCTCGATGCGCCCGCCCACCGCAACGCGCCCTTCACGCACCCACGTCTGCAGGCGATTGCGCGAATGCTGCGGCAGCACTTCCGCAAGCACCCGATCGAGACGCCACCCGGCGCAGTGATCCGGAACCCGGGATTGATCGGGCGGAGTTCGGCTATAATCGGTGCGGTCTTCCAAAGGATTGTTCATGATGCGAAGTTTACCCGCATTCCCCAGCTTTCTCCGTCTGGCGACAGCGCTCCTGATCGCCACGGTCATCAGCGGCTGCGGCCTGCTTTCCGGCGACAAGGACGAAACCGCCGGCTGGTCGGCCAACAAACTGTACGCCGAGGCCAAGGATGCGCAGAGCAGCGGCGCCTGGGACAAGGCCGCCAAGTACTACGAGAAGCTCGAGGCCCGTTATCCGTATGGGCGCTATGCCCAGCAGGCCCAGCTTGAACTGGGCTACGTGTATTGGAAGGCGGGCGAAGCGGGCTCGGCCATCGCGGCCTGCGACCGGTTCATCAAGCTGCACCCCAATCATCCCGCTGTCGACTATGCCTACTACCTGAAGGGCCTGGTCGGCTTCAACGAAGATCTGGGCTATGCGCCCTACATCAGCACGCAGGATCCGACCGAGCGTGACCCGAAGTCGGCGCGCGAAGCGTTCGACGCCTTCCGCGAACTTGCCACCCGTTTCCCTGACAGCAAATACACCCCGGACGCCATCCAGCGGATGAATTACCTGGTCAATGCGCTGGCATCGCACGAGGTGCACGTCGCCCGCTATTACATCAATCGCGGCGCCTACGTTGCCGCTGCCAACCGGGCGCAGTATGCGATCAAGACTTATCCGACGGCGCCTGCGGTCGAGGAAGCGACCTACATCCTGATCCTGGCCTATGACAAGTTGGGCATGGATGACCTGCGTGATGACGCCGAACGCGTCATGCGCAAGAATTTCCCGGACAGCGCGTTCTATAAGACAGGCCTAGTGGATAAGAAGAAGTGGTGGCACCTCTGGTAATTGCGTCCGGCGACCTCTCTAGCCGGTCGCCGTGGCGGGTGGTGCCAACCAAACCAGTTCGGGAACTCCATCAACGCCGCCGCATACGACGGCGTTCTGCCCGTACTTCTCGCCCAGGGTCATAGCCTCGGCAACCGGGATGCCGGGAACAAAGCAGCTTTCTTCCACCGGCCAGGCGGCAGCATCGTCGGCCACGTTCTCGCCGGCATAGGTTTCATATCCTGAGTCGAGGAGTTCGCACTCCAGTCGCGACTGGCGGCCGGTGTTCTCATTCTCATCCAGCGGCACGGAACCCGGGTTGCACGCGGTCAGGATGGCAAAGCAACTCACCCCGGCGGTCTCCAGCCAGCAATGCAAGGTCTCCGAGGCAGTCCCGGGACGCAGATCACAGTGCCCGTCGGGCAGGAAGACCCGATAGGTCGTCGCCCGGTAGGCGCTTTCCAATTCAGCCGTCTTCGCCATCCAGTTCGACCAGGCCGATCAGCTTCTCGGCATCGCTCGCCGGCAGGGCCTCGACCTCGCTCAGCTTTCGCGACAACTGGCGCGTCCGCGTCTCGGCCTTGCTGATGCTGTTGCTTGCCTCGTCGAGTTTCTTGCGGGTGTGCGCCAGCGCCTCGCCAAACTTGCCGAATTCGCTCTTGACCGCACCCAACACCGCCCAGACCTCCGCCGAGCGCTGCTCGATGGCCAGCGTCCGGAAACCCATCTGCAGGCTGTTGAGGAGCGCCGCCAGCGTCGTCGGCCCGGCCAGGCTGACCCGCCATTCGCGCTGCAGGGTGTCGGCCAGACCCGGACGCCGCAAGGCCTCCGCATACAGCCCTTCGGTCGGCAGATAGAGCAGTGCAAAATCGGTGGTGTGCGGCGGCGCGACGTATTTCTCGTGGATGCCGCGCGCCTCGGCCTTGAGGCGGACCTCGATCGCCTTGCTCGCCTCCTCGACGAGACCCAACTCGCCGCGTTCCTGGGCGTCGATCAGACGCTGGTAATCCTCGACCGGAAATTTCGCGTCGATCGGCAGCCAGACCACCGCGCCGTCGCCCTTGCCCGGCAGCCGGATGGCGAAATCGACGCGTTCGCCGCTGTCCGGGCGCGTCGCCACGTTGGCGGCAAACTGGTCGGCCGTCAGCAGTTGTTCGAGGAGCGCCGCCAGCTGGACTTCGCCCCAGGTGCCGCGGGTCTTGACGTTGCTCAATACCCGCTTGAGGTCGCCGACGCCCGCAGCCAGCGACTGCATTTCGCCAAGGCCCCGATGCACCTGCTCGAGGCGGTCGCTCACCAGCTTGAAGGATTCGCCGAGGCGTTGCTCGAGCGTGGCGTGCAGCTTTTCGTCCACGGTGCGGCGCATCTCCTCGAGCTTGCTGGCATTGTCTGCCTGAATTGCGGTCAACCGCCCCTCGACACTGATTCTCAGGCGCTCGAAGCGCTCGTCGAGGCCCAGTGAAAAGCGGTTCAGTTCGCGAGAAAAGCTTTCCAGCCGCTCTGACTGGGCCGTGCCGAACTGACCGACCTGGGTCGTTACCGCCTGCCCGAGCAGGGTCGCGGATTGCGCGCGCTCCTCGCGGTCGCGGAATGCCTCCTCCGCGTCCTCGCGCCGGCTGCGTGCAAGTTCCTCACGCAATTCTCGCTCGAGCCGCTCGAGACCCTTCTCCTGCGCCTCCTGCAGGGCACGCTGGCGAACCTCGTCGTCACCGCGCCGGCTGCCGCGCAGCAAGGCGATGACCTGCAACAGGACGATTGCGACGAGTCCCGCCAGCAGGACCAGAAACGAGGTCTCGTTCATTCCCTAGCGCAGCGAGAAGTCGACGCGGCTGCCGTTGCCCTTGTCGTCCGCACCGCGCTTGGGCGGCACGAGAAAGATGCGTTCGGCCGGAACCTTGCCCTGCTCGATCAACCAGCCCTGAACATTCTCCGCCCGCTGCAGGGCAAGTTCCTTGACGTCATCGTCGCTGGCCGGCAGGTTGGTCAGCATCAGTTTCTCCATTTCCTCCACCGGCAGGTCCTTCTGCATTCCGATCAGGTTGCGCGGTTTCGGAAACTTGGCTTCCTTGTAGGCGCGTTTCAGGTACTCCGGATATTCTGCCGGATCGATCTCGACCGAATCGAGGGATCCACCTTCGGTCCCCTTCTTGATCTGCTCCTTGAGCTTCTCGGCCTTGACCGCACGTTCCATGGCAACCCGCTTGAGGCCTTCCTTGTCGACTTCGGGATCGGCGCGGCCGGTAACCTCGAGCTTGAGCGAATCGCGTTCGGTGAGTGCCTTGGACAGCGACTCCAGACGCTTGGTCGCCACGTCGCCGAGGCTGGCGCGCCCTGGTCCGAATTCGAGGTTCGACAACTCCTCGCCACCACCGAACATCGAGCCGAGCAGCGCGAAGGGCGAAGTCACGGCCTTGACGAAGAGATTAACGATCACCTTGACGATCAGCCCCCCCACCGAAAAATCCGGATCGTCGAGCGAGCCGGAGATCGGCAGGTTGAGGTCGATCTCGCCGCGGTTGTTCTTGAGCAAGGCGATTGCCAGATTGACCGGCAGCTTTGTGGCATCCGGACTCTCCACCTTGTCACCGAAGGTCAACTGATCGATGAAAAGACGGTTATCCGCCGCAAGCTTGCCGTTTTCCAGCTTGTAGGCAACATTGAGCGACAGCTTGCCCTTGTCGATGTTGTAGCCGGCGTACTTGCCCGAGTATGGCGAGAAGGGAACAAGATCAACACCCGTCACTTCGGCCTTGATATCGAGGAAGGATTTCGCTGCCAGTGGATTCAGCTTGCCGACCACCTGCACCGGCGCCGAACTGGCATACTTCCCGCGCAGTTCGAGATCGGCAACGGTATCGGCGGCCGACGACAGGCCACTGACACGACCGGCCACCTTGGTCACGTTCACCGTGTAGTTGGGCTTGATGAAGAAATCCGAGAAATTGACGGTGCCGCCCTGCAGCGTGACCTTGGCGATCCGGATCGGTAGCGGGGAAGCCGCGGGGGTGGTTGGCGGCACCGGCGTCGCCGGTTTCCCGGCGGCCACGTCTGTCGCCGCCCGTTCCGGAGCGCTGGCAACCGGCTGGGTGCCAGCCTCGGGCTTGCGCACGATGTCCTGCAGGTTGAGCCTGCCTTCCTTGCTCAGGATCAAGCGCGAATAGAAATCACTGAGCGCCACCTCACCAATGTTGACCGCCATTGGCTGCAGCCGGAAATCGATACCACCCAGATACAGCGATTTCCACTTCAGGAAATCGGCATTGTTGACCTTGTCGACCGCAAGCAGGTCGCCGAACGTCACAGATCCCTTGTAGGTGCCGTTCACGCCATCCTTGCCCATCTGCGCTGTCAGTTCGCCTACATTGGAGACCACACCGCGGGTCAGCGCGATGTTCAGGAAACTGGTGAAGTACGGCTGCAACGGCAACAGCGGAATCGCCTGGGTTTCGACCTTCAGCGATGCCAGCAGCGGCATCAACTGTACGCTGCCGTCAACCTTGATACTCCCCTTCTGATTGACCCGGCTCTTCAGCGACAGGCTCCCCTTCTTGCCCGCCTCGGTGGACAGGTTCTCCGCAGACAGACTGAATCCGTCGATCGTCTGCACGGCGACCGGCGTGGTCGAGCGATCCTCGACGCGGAGCGCGAGATCATCGACCGTCAGTTTCGCGATGCTGGCGTGCCACGGACGGTCATCCGAAAGCTCTTCCCGGGCCTTGCGCACCGTTTTCAGCACGGGCGAACTGACCCACTCGATCCTGCCTTCCTTGTTGCGAACCAGCAGTGTCTGGAGCCCCTGATAGCCTGCTTCGGCCACCTCGACGCGGTGCGCATGCAGGTCCACGCGCACCCCCTTGGCCATGGCATGGCCAACCTTCAGCCGTTCGCCGAGATCGATCCGATACGTCACCTCGCTGATCTCGACCGGCTCGGCAAGGGAACTGGCGATCCTTCCGACAGTAACGTGGAGATCGAGCACGTCGCCCTGCATCGGGCGAACATTCGATTCGTCCTGCCAGCGCAATTTCCCGTTGACCACACGGATTTCGTCGACCGACCACTCCGTCGGCTTCGCCGCCGGCGCCTTTCCATCGGTGCCGGCGCCTTCGACGACCCGCTCCCCCAGCAGCAGCCAGTTCAGCTCGCCGCCACGGTTGACCGCGACAAAGGCCTCCATGCCATCGAGCAGGACCCGCTTGATTGCGAAGCGGCGATTGACCAGATCGGCATTCTCAACATCGATGTCGAGCCGCTTCCAGGCTATCAGCGGCGCGCCCGTCGCCTCGTTCATGTCGAAGCCGGAGATATGGGCGCTGCCCACCACGGTGAATGAAAATACTTTTTCGGACAACTCCTTGAAGACAATCCGTAGCTTGGTGTCGAGTGTGCCGGCCTTGACGTGGACGGGCATCGAACCGGGCAGGTAGGGCTGGAAGCCGGCGAGATCGAGACGGTCGAGATCGAGGTTGAGTTCGCTCTCGAGGTTGCCTTCGAAGATCTCCGTGCTCTTGCCCTTGAGAACCAGCGGCGCCCCGTCGAAGATCGCCGAGAAACTGGGTTCGACAACGATCTTCGCCTGGTAGGGCAGGCTCGAGATGAACGGCAGCGCGAAATTGATATCGCTGACCGTATGCACCTTGCCCATCGGCTGGTCGTCGAAGACCGCCTTGCCGCCACTGACCTGAATGTTGTTGATCGAGAAACGCGGCGTCGGCGACGGTTCCTTGGGTTTCAGCCACTCGTCGAGCAAGTCCGAAATGTCGTACCTGCCTTCCGCCACCCGTGCAACGGCCACCCGCGGTCCCAGCAGGCGGATTTCGTCCACCACCAGGCCAAGCTGGAAGAGCGAAAAGCTCGAGAGATTGACGAGCAGTTCGTCGAAACCGGCAACCTCCCTGCCGTCGTCGGCCTTGACCGAAACGCCAGCGACCCGCGCCGACAGGGCATAGGGATTGATGTCGATCTGCTCGATGCTGACCTGACGATGCAGTTCGGTGGACAACTGCTTGACCAGTAGCCACTTCATCAGCGGCGGCCCGGCCAGATAGCCGACGACACCGAATCCCAGTATCAGTCCCGCCAGCCAAAGGCCGATGCGGCGCATCCGAGGCCCCTTGAGCGCGGCGACGGCGCGCGCGGTGGAAGTATTGGACGGGTTCCTGGAAGGCTGTTCTGTCATAATGATCTGCCGCAGTTTCGCTGTTGGAACCTAATTTAGCACATCGAACCCCGGTCGCTTAGCCCCGGGACGGCGATCACTGCCGGGGCCGGCGCTGGCAGGGGACGAAATCCACCCGCTAAAACGTATTCCGCCAGCCGCGAATGGCCGCAAAAACAGCCTCCAGGGACGCGTCGACCGCGCCATGCGCCCGTGCAGCCGCGATCACGGCCGGCTCGCCACAGCG